>WNGB01005759.1_pt1 | contig 35104 bp, 30 predicted proteins | sample 5400681 | NCBI WGS metagenome assembly WNGB01 (sample SAMN13153367, study PRJNA577476) | soil metagenome | isolation source: 115 cm soil or saprolite under grassland replicate 2 | place: USA:California | collected 2016-06-15
GTCGACCTGACGTTCGCCACCAGCCCGTCCGGGCTGCAGCTCACCGTCGGTCCGACGAGCCAGACGGCGCCGTTCACGCGTACCGTCATCGTCGGCTCGATCAACACGGTGAGCGCGCCGACACCGCAGACCCTGGCCAGCGTGACGTACGCATTCGCGAGCTGGTCCGACGGCGGCGCGCAGACCCATGCGATCACCGCTCCGGCGACCGCGACCAGCTACACCGCGACGTACAACGTGCAACCCAGCTGCGCCGACTCCTTCGGCTACACGTGCTCCACAGCCGCCCGGCCGTTCATCACGGCGGACTCCGCACCGCTGCCGTTGACCGGCGACAACGCGGTCACCCAGATCGCTCTGCCGTTCCCGATCAGCCTCTACGGCCAGACCTACCTGTCTGCCTGGGTGGACACCAACGGCAAGCTGAGCTTCGTCGACCCGGGCGGCTCGTCGGCGGCGAACACCGCGATCCCGACGGCTGCGGCGCCCAACGCGAGCGTGTACGCGTTCTGGGACGACCTGATCATCGATGCCTCGGCCAGCGTCCGCACCACGGTCATCGGCAGCTCGCCGAACCGCCAGCTCGTGGTCGAGTGGCGCAACGCGGTCCTGCGCGGCAACGGCACGCGCCGGATCACCGTTGAGGCGGTGCTGTACGAGAACGGCAACATCGCGACCAACTACAAGGATCTCGGCAACGCGACGGAACGCGGAAAGTCGGCAACGGTCGGCATCGAGAATGCCGCCGGTACGACGGCGTTGCAGTACTCGTTCAACTCGGTGGCGCTCACTACCGGGGTCGCCGTGTTGTTCCGCGCGCCCGGGGCTCCGCCACCGTAGCCGGCCCGGCTCGCCGCAGCGTGAAGCTCCGGTCGCGGCACGACCGGAGCTTCATCCCCCGTTAGGCGGCGGGCAACAGCGTGCCCTGGTCGATCACTGACAGCCACTTGCTGTGCTTTCGGGTGTAGACCACGCTCACCAACGCGTGCTGGCTGAAGTTCCTGGACGGAATCTGGTACGTCGTGTCGTACAGGATCGTGGCGGTCTTGCACCCGTCGACGGTCCGGGTCAGCTCGGTCCAGGTCCAGATCGCTTCGCGATCCTCGAAATGCCGGTGGAGGACGGCCGCGATCCTGTCCCGGCCCTGGAACCACAGCCCTTGCGCCAGCACCGTGATGGCGTCGTCGTCGTGGCCTGCCTTCCAGGTCTCCAGGTCGTAGTCTCGAAACGACTCCATGTCCACGCGCTGGGCTTCATCGAACTCGCGGGCGCAGCGGTTGTTCGACGTCCCAGAGCCGCCGTCCACCGCGGCTGAGCCCGCGCCGGCCGGGCTCGCGACCGCTGCGGCTGGGCTCGCGACCCCGGCGGCGACGGCCGCGGCCGCGGCAAGTGCCAGGCGCATCTTCCTGTGCATGAAAGCTCCCCCTCCAACGAGGAAACGGCCTCGTTCGGATGCGAGCCTAGGAAGCTCTGCTGGCACCGTGAAGGTCCAGAACCGCGCCGCTTTGACTGGGCCGGTTTCGGTTCGGTCAACCCTGCTTCATGGCGTGAAGCAACTGCGCAGCCGGTGCATACCCTCCTCGATGCGGTCGACGGGTATGAGCCCGTAGCCGAGCAACAGACCCGCCTGCGGCGGGGTGGAGCCCGCGAAGTCGGACAGCGCCTGCACCGCCACGTCGACCGTGTGACCCCGGCGCACCACCTCGTGCTCCTCATCCGTGCTGCCCGATCGCAGCCGAGCCGTCAGATGCAGACCGGCGAACGACGAGACGACCTCGAGGTGCTGGCTGAAGTCCCGCTCAAGGCAGATGCCAATCTGGTTGCGCCGCGCGAGGTAGATGCCTCGCATGCGCCGGATGTGCCGCGCCAGCAGGCCACGGTCGATGAGCTCCGCCAAGGCCGCCTGCATGGGCAGTGCGGTGTGCCAGTCGAGAACATACTTCGCCTTGCGAAGGTCGGAAAACACCGACCTCGGCGCGATACAGAACCCGAGACGCAGGGTCGGCAGCATCGTCTTGGAGAACGACGCCACATAGACCACCCGGCCCCGGCGGTCCAGGCTCTGCAACGGTTCGAAGGGGCGGCCGGCGTACCGGAACTCGCTGTCGTAGTCGTCTTCGACGACGATCGCACCGGTGCGTTCCGCCCACGCCAGCAGGCTCAGCCGCCGGGACAGCGACATCCGCATGCCGAGCGGGAACTGATGCGACGGGCTGACATACACCAGGCGTGCCTGATCTGGCAGGGCGTCGACGACAAGCCCCTCGGAGTCGACGGGTACGCCGACGACCGTGGCGCCCGAGGAACGGAAGACCAGCCGCGCGGGCGGGTAGCCGGGGTCCTCCATCGCCACGACATCGCCGGGCGCCAGGAGAACCCGGCTGATCAGATCGAGCGCCTGTTGGGTGCCGCTGGTGACGAGCACGTCCTCGGCAGTGGCGTGTACCGCCCGGGACACGCCCACATGCCGTGCGATCGCCGCGCGCAGGCCGGGATGGCCGGCGGGATCGGCGTACATCCCGAGCCGGGTCGCCGAGGGACGCAGCTGTCGGCCGACCAGGGCCCGCCAGGTCGCGAACGGGAACAGCCGCGCGTCAGGCATCCCGGTCCGGAAGTCGTACCCGTACTCGGTCGCTGACAGGTCGGCTGGATCGGGTTGGTCCTGCCAATCCGGTCGGGTCCGCAACAGTACGCCGGGCTGCTGAGGCGAGGCCGGACCGGAGATGCCCACGTGGTCGCTGACGTACATGCCGACCCCGACCCGACCGGTGACGAAGCCCTCGGCCACCAGCCGGTCGTACGCGAGGCTCACGGTGTTGCGTGAGACCGCCAACCTCGTCGCGAGCTCGCGGCTGGACGGCAGCACCTGCCTCGGCGTGAGGAGGCCGTCGAGGATGGCCGCACGGACCTGCCGGTAAATCTGCCCAGCCAGGTCCCGACGCCCGTCGAGGCTGACGTGGAGATCCACCCCGTCCAGCCTATGAACCAATCGTCACGGTGGCGCGGCGGTCGAGTCTCAAATGCCCTGTGGTTGTCGTTTCCGGTGACCGGTCCCCGATAGGGAGTCAGTCGACCGTGACGGCAAGCTTGCCCCGCGTCCCGGCCGCGAAGTCAACGAACGCCTGGGGCACCTGGCTCAGGGTGTACGAGCGCTGGACAGGGATCCTGAGCCTGCCGGCGGCGACCTCGGCGGCGAGGTGCTCGAGCAGTGCCCGGTGCGGGGAGGCGTACACCGCGGTGGCAGTGATGGCACGATCGGCGAGCTGGTCCGGACCGACGCCGAGCAGCGACGCGAACCGACCTCCGTCGACCAGTAGATCGGCCAGCACGAACGGATCTCCCGCGAAATGCAGGATGGCGTCGAGACCGTCGGGCGCGATCTGGTGTACCTGTGCGGCGAGGTCTTGCGTGCGGTCCACGACGTGGGCGGCACCGAACTGGCGTACATGGTCGGTCTCCGCGCCGGGGGCCGCGGTCGCGATGACCGTCGCGCCACGCGCCCTGGCGAGCTGCAGGACGAACGCGCCAACGCCGCCGGTGGCGCCGGACACGAGCACCGTTTCCCCGTGTTGGACGGACACCGCGTCGAGCGAGCCCACGGCGGCCGCACCGGCCAGGCCGAGCGCGCCGGCCGTCGCATGATCGACATCGGCGGGTATCGGAGCGATGTTGTGCCCCTCCGGGACGACGAGGTACTCGCCGAAGGCGCCCGCGTTCAAGGGCTGGGTCAGCACCACACCGAAGACCTCGGCGCCCGGGGCGAGCTCGTTCACGCCCTCCCCGACCCGGTCCACCGTGCCGGCGAAGTCCCTGCCCAGGACCACCGGGAAGCGATGTTCCATCAGGTCTTTGAGATAGCCGCGGGCGAGTGCGAAGTCGAACCCGTTCAACGACGAGGAACGGACCTTCACCCTGACCTCACCAGGCCCGGGCCCGGGCATGGGCACGTCCGCCATGGTCGGTTCTGCGCCGTAGCTCTCGGTGACAACTGCCCGCATCGGGTGCTCCTCGTTCGACATCGCCGGCCCTGTGGACCGGAGCACCCCAGCGATTGATCACGCTACCCGGCCGGTCACCCGCGGGTCACCGGCCGTCCAGCCGGGATCGTCACCTCGCTGGTGCCCGGTGCGCTACCAACCGGCCGGCAACGGAAGCCGGGCCGCCGACGCCCCGATCGCCGTCAGGTCTGAACCTGGGCGATGGTCTGGCGGAGCTGTTCCAAGTGGGCACGGTCGTGGCCGGCCATGGTCTCGGTCAACAGCCGGAAGCTTGTCGGGCCGCGTTCCGAGTGGATGCCGGAGCGGCTCCAGAGCGGCTCCGGCGTCTGCGTGGCGAGGACGAGGTTGGCGGCGCGCAGGGCGGTGAACGCGGCGAGCAGGTCGGAGAAGCGGGGTCGGGCCAGCTTTGCCCAGGCATCCTGGTCGTACCCGATGAGCGGTGGCTCGTCCTGGGCCAGGATCAGCCGGGCGCGGAACGCGTAGGCGATCTCGGCGTCCCACAGGTGGCCCAGCAGCTCGGCCGCCGACCACTCGTCGGGCTCCGGCCGTCGCTCCAGCAACTCGTCGGGCAGGCCGCCGGCCTGTTCCCGGACCGCTTGCGGCGTCACGGTCAACACGGTGACCGGGTCCTGCCCGCCCAGCAGGGCGAGCAGCTCCTGCTGGTACTCCTGTGGTTGCGCCACCGGGTCGGCCTTGACGATCCGCTCCTCCATTACGCCTACCTTTCGCTTGTCCGGCCTTTCGCTTGTCCGGCTCCTGAAGCCTACGTGGCGCAAAGGGGCGCACACTGCGTCCGGTGTACGCACCTATTGCCGGCCACGCAGGAGCGGCTGCCAGTCGGGGAACCCTTCGCTGGCGGGCGAGCTCAGGATCCGGTGCAGGTGCCGGCCGTCGGATCGCATGGTCCACAGGTCGCTGAGCACGGCTCCGCCGCGGTCGCTGCCGAACGCGATGTAGCGTCCGTCGGGCGAGAACGCGGGGCCGGTGTCGAAGAACGGCCCGGAGGTCAGGGCGGTCAGATGGGTTCCGTCCGCGTTCACGCTGTAGATCGAGGAGGATGCGGCGAGGTCGCGCTCGAAGACGATCCGCGTGCCGTCGGGCGACCAGGCCACCTGATGGTCGTACTCGGGCGAGCTGGTCCGCTGCCGGACGGCGCCGGTCGTCAGGTCGATCACGTACACGTCCCCGGGGTCACCCTGTTCGACGCCACGCGTGAACGCCAGCCGCGTGCCGTCAGGCGACCAGGCCGGCTCGAAGTCCAGACCGGAGCCGGACGTGACCTGCGTGCGGTCACCACCGTCCGCGACTCGCATGGTCCACAGATGGAAGCCGGTCGCATCGACAAGCGTGAAGGCGATGCGGGTACCCGCGGGGTTCCACACCGGGTCCCTCGCGTCGACTCCGGTCGTCAGTCGGCGCTGGTTGGTGCCGTCGCCGTTCATCGTCCAGATCGACCCGGGCCCGAACGGTGCCGGCGTACGCCAGAACGCGATGCTCGTGCCCGTCCGGTTCCATGCCGGGCCAAACTCGTTCTCGTCGGGAGTGCTGGTGAGCGCCGTCAGGCCGGAGCCGTGAGACCGGATGGTGAAGATGTCGGTCTGGGTGTGGTCACCGGCGACCGTTTCCCGTTGGAAGGCCAGGCGGCCGTTCTTGCCGGGAAAGGCCGCCTGGGCCGGCGACGGTGCGAGCGTCAGCGACCCGGCCAGGACCAGTGTGAGGAAGGCGAGAAGCAAGTGGCGTACGCGCATGGTGGTTCCCTTGCCTATGACGCGCCGAAGTCAGGAAGGGTGATTGCACCATCCGGCTCAAGGGTGAAGCCGGGGTTGTGGGCGATCTCCCATACATGGCCGTCCGGGTCGGTGAAGAAACCCGCATAGCCGCCGTAGAACGTCTCTCTCGCGGCCTGTGTGATCTCAGCTCCGGCGTTCGCCGCCGCGCTCAGCACCTCGTCGACCTCCGCGCGCGACCGGACGTTGTGCGCCAAGGTGATCCCGCCGAAGCCGTCGGTACCGCGGTCTTGGACGCCCGCGTCGTCGGCGAGCTTGTCACGCCCCCACAGAACCAGCGCCATCCCACCAGCCTGGAAGAACACCGTCTCCTCGACCTCCTGGCCCTGCCAGCCCAGCCGCTCGTAGAACGTCCGGGCCCGCGCCAGGTCAGCGACCCCGAGTGTCACCAGGCTGATGCGTTGGTCCACCGCAACAACGTACCGCCGCGAGGCCCTCAGCCACTGAGCGCGCGCGCGTTTGCCTATGCTGCCGTCGTGTCGATGCGGCCGTACCAGAGCTTGGTCGTGTTCGGTCCGTTCATGCCCGTTGACCCCGAGGAGGTCGACGCGCTGGAACGGGAGGTGCAGCGGCCGTTGCCCCCGAGTACCTGTCGTTTCTTCGCGTCGCCAACGGCGGGCAGCTTGAGTACGCCACGCGCGTACCACCCGACCCGCAGGGTGAGGTCGTTGGCTACGGCGACCTGTACACCCTCGGTCGCGACGACGAGGGCGAGTACGGCCCGGGCACCCTCATCGGTGAGTACCGCGCGCTGAGCGCTGGTGGCTTGCCGACGAGATCGACCTGGACGGGTGGCTGCCCATCGCGCGGACGGGCGGGGAGGACGACACGCTGTTCCTCGACCTGCGGCCGGAGACCCACGGCCGGGTCATCGGCTATCTGAGCGGCATCCCATGGTCCGGGTACCGCCATGACAACATCCTCGTCCCGCTGGCGGACAGCTTCGACGCGTACCTGCGAAGCCTGTTCATCGACCCTGATATCGCGGAGATGACCTGGGCCGACGTGGCGGGCGCCGACCCCACCGATCCCGATCGGGTCGCCGTGGAAGCGTGGCTGAACCAGAGCCTGCCGGGCTGGCGCGCGGCCGCCTGGGCTGACGCAGCGCCGCCGGCCTGACACGCGCTCGCTGCCGCTCAGGTCAGCGACAGGATGTGCCCGAGCCCTCGCGGGCCGGTCTTCGCGGGCCGTGGGAGCAGGAACACGTACATTCCGGCGGCCACCGCGCCGGAGTCGGTGAGCGGGTTGTCACCGACCATGAGGGTCCGCTCCGGATGGACCTGCATCCGGTCGCACGCCGTCAGGAACACCGTGGCGGCCGGCTTGCAGACCCCGTACTCGAAGGACATCACGACGGTGTTCAGGAACGGGGACAGTCCCAGCAGATCCATTGCCGGGCGCAGGTCGAAGCCGGTGTCGCTGACGATTCCGACCCGCAGACCCCGGTCGCGGAGGGCTTTCAGGGTTGGAATGGTGTCCGGGAACGCTTCCCAGGACTCGGCGCTCACGGTGAGCGCGTACAGCTCCTCGCTGAGCCCGGGAGCCAGCCGGTCGCACCCGGCGGCGTGGTACAGCGCGGTCCACACCTCGCGGTGCCGGTCGTTGGACAGGTCACGGCCCTTGGCAAGCTCTTCGGCCGTACTGCTGCGGTTGAGCACCCTCCGCCAGACCTCCGCGACCTCCTCCGGATCGAGCTCGTCGACGCCGAGGTTGGCCGCGGCCCGGTGTAACAGCTTCTCTCCGGTGCCGGAAAGCCGGATCAACGTGTCCCCCGCGTCGAACAGAACAGCTTCGAACTGACTCACGTCCGCATCCTTACACTCCGGCCGGGGATGGGCTGGCGAGGCGGTGCTGCCAGAGCCATCCGACGTCGCGGCCAAACGACTCGATGAGCAGGGCCAGCGACGCGGCCAGCGCGGCGGCTGCCAGCGGTCGGGGCAGCACGTCGGCTACCGCGAACACGAGGACAACGCCCTGTGTCGATGCAACGACCTTCCGCCAGTAGCGCGGCAGCAACGACCCTCGCATCCAGGGCAGCACCCAGGTCGCCATGACGAAGGCGTACCGCATCGCCCCGATCGCGAGCACCCAACCGCCCATCGGACGCATCACGTAGACGCTGAGCACCAGGAGGAGGGACGCGTCGACCTCCATGTCGAAGCGCGCGCCGAGCGCGGTAACCGTGCCGGTACGCCGGGCTACCTGGCCGTCGACCCCATCGAGCACGAGCGCCATGACGGCGAGGGTGGCCAGCACCGCAGCCGGTGCGGTCCGGTCGAACGAGCCAACGGTCAGCGCTGCCACGCCCCCGACGAGCGTCGAGCGGGTCAGCGTCACCCAGTCGGCCGGCCCGAGCTCAGCGACACCGGACCGGCGCATTCCCCGGGTGAGCGCGGCACACGTGACGACCCCGTAGGCGGTTCCCGCCAGCCATGCCGCGCGGCCGAGGCCGACCGTTCCCGCAAGACCCGCCAGCAGGACGACCTGGACGATCAGGCCAGTCAACGGACCCGCTCGAACCGTGGACACCGCGCCTCCGTGACTAAGATGTACGGCCCTGATCATGAGCACGTGAAAAGCGATCGTTCGGTTCGGTCGGGATTTGGGTAAGGAGGAGCCGGTGACGCGCGACGCCCAAGCCCTCTGGCTACGGTCGCCGGGCCGGGCCGAGATCCGGCCGGTGCGGCTGCCCGACCCGGGGCCAGACGAGGTCCTCGTCCGCACCCTGCACTCCGGCATCAGCCGGGGCACCGAGACGCTGGTGTTCTCGGGCGGCGTACCCGCGAGCCAGTACGCCAGCATGCGCGCGCCATTCCAGGAGGGCGACTTTCCGGGACCGGTGAAGTACGGCTATCTCAACGTCGGCGTCGTCGAGGAGGGTCCCCCGGCGCTGCTCGGGCGTACCGTCTTCTGCCTCTACCCGCACCAGACCGCGTACGTCGTGCCGGCCAGCGCCGTGATCGGGGTACCCGATGGTGTTCCGCCCATGCGCGCCGTGCTCGCCGGAACCGTGGAGACCGCGGTGAACGCCCTGTGGGACGCCGCCCCGCTCGTCGGCGACCGGGTCACCGTGGTGGGCGCCGGCATGGTCGGCTGTTGCGTGGCGGCCCTGCTCGCCCGGTTCCCCGGTGCCCGGGTCGAGCTGGTCGACGCCGACCCGGACCGGGCCGGTGTCGCCAAGGCGCTCGGCGTGCAGTTCGCGCTGCCCGCGGATGCCGCGGCAGGGCGCGATCTCGTCGTGCACGCGAGCGCCGCGCCAGCCGGGCTCCAGCGGTCACTCGAACTGCTCGCCCCGGAAGGCACGGTCGTCGAGCTGAGCTGGTACGGGAACCGTCCGGTGCCCCTGGCGCTGGGCGAGTCGTTCCACTCCGGCCGCCTGACCATCCGCAGCAGCCAGGTGGGGACCGTCTCGCCGGCCCGGGCGGCGAGCCGCACCAGCACCGACCGCCTGGCCCTCGCCCTGGAGCTGCTCCGCGACCCCGTGTTCGACGCGCTGATCACCGGCGAGTCCCGCTTCAACGAGCTGCCCCGCGTGCTCGCCCGGCTGGCGGCCGGCGAACTTCCCGCGCTGTGCCATCTCATCACCTACGGCGAAGGGTGAACCCGTGTTCAGCGTGACCGTCCGCGATCACATGATGATCGCCCACAGTCTCCGCGGCGAGGTCTTCGGGCCCGCGCAGCGGCTCCACGGGGCAACGTTCGTCGTCGATGCGACGTTCCGCCGCGCCGAGCTGGACCCCGACAACATCGTCGTCGACATCGGGCTGGCCGCCCAGGAGCTCCGCGGGGTCCTCGGCGAGCTCAACTACCGCAACCTTGACGACGAGGCCGCGTTCGCCGGGAGAAACACATCGACCGAGGCGCTCGCCCAGGTGATCGCCGACCGCCTCGCCGAGCGGGTGGACGCCGGTACCCTCGGCGACAGCGCCCGCGAGCTGGCCGGGATCACCGTCACCCTCCACGAGTCGCACATCGCCTGGGCCAGCTACGAGCGGGCCCTATGAGGCGCGCCCTATGAGGACCGTGCACGTCGTCCTCCCCAACGACATCGACGATCCGGCCACGCCGAGCGGCGGCAACACCTATGACCGCCGGATCTGCCAGGGTCTGGCCGCCTGGGGCTGGTCGGTACGCGAGCATGCCGTGCCCGGTGCCTGGCCACGGCCCACGGTGACCGAACGCGCCGGCCTCGCCCGGGTGCTCTTCGCGGTACCCGACAACGCGGTCGTGCTGCTCGACGGCCTGGTCGCCTCGGCCGTGCCGGACGTGCTCAGGCCGCAGGCCCGAAGGCTGCGCCTGGTCGTCCTCGTCCACATGCCGCTCGACGACGACACCGAGGGCGAGGCTCTGGCGGCGGCGCGCGCGGTCGTCACCACGAGCGGCTGGACCCGGCAGCGGCTGCTCTCCCGGTACGCGCTGCCCGCCGACCGGGTACACGTCGCCACGCCCGGGGTCGACCCCGCGCGCCTGGCGCCCGGGTCGGACGCCGGCACGGAGCTGCTCTGTGTCGCGGCCGTCACCCCGCACAAGGGACACGACGTACTGGCGGAAGCGCTGGCGAAGGTCGCGGACATGCCCTGGAGTTGCGTGTGTGTCGGCTCGCTGAGCCGGGACCCGGACTTCGTCGACCGGCTCCGCTCGCAGATCGAGGCGTACGGTCTCGCCGGCCGCATGCGTCTGGTCGGCCCGCGCATCGCTGACCTGCTCGGCGCCGCGTACGCCGCCGCCGATCTCCTGGTGCTGGCGTCGCGCGGCGAGACGTACGGCATGGTGGTCACCGAGGCGCTGGCGCGCGGGATCCCGGTCCTGGCGACGGCGGCGGGCGGGCTGCCCGACGCGCTGGGCCGCGCGCCGGACGGCAGCCAGCCGGGCATGCTCGTGCCACCCGATGACCCGGCGGCACTGGCCGGCGCGCTGCGCGGCTGGCTCAGCGACGGCAACATGCGCCAGTGGTTGCGGCGGTCCGCCCGCGGCCGCCGGACCTCGCTCGCCGGCTGGGCGGCCACGTCCGAGATCATATCGAAGACCCTGGATGGGGTACCGGCGCAGTGACCACGTTCGCTGACTGGCTCGCGCTCCGGGAGCCCGCCGACGCGGCGGCCCGCTCACTCGAGCTGGTCCAACCGGTCCGCCGTCACCTGACGGCCATGCGACCCGCGGTGATCCACGATCTCGGTGCCGGCACCGGGTCGATGGGGCGCTGGCTGGCTCCGCGGCTGCCCGGTCCGCAGCACTGGATCATGTACGACCGGGACGCCGACCTGCTGGAACGCGCCTCGGCCGGCATGGTCGACACCGCCGCTGACAGCGCGCTGGTCACCGCCCGTACCCGGCAGCGCGACATCACCCGGCTGACGGCCGGCGATCTCGACGGCGCCGGCCTGGTCACCGCGTCCGCGCTGCTGGACTTGCTGACCGCCGAGGAGGTCGAACGGGTCGTGACCGCCTGCGCGGGTGCGGGTTGCCCGGCGTTGCTGACGATCTCGGTGATCGGCCGGGTGGGGCTCACCCCGCCCGATCCGCTGGACGGGGACCTCGCTGCGGCGTTCAACGCCCACCAGCGCCGGACGACCGGCGGCCGGCGCCTGCTCGGGCCGGACGCCGTCGACGCGACCGTCGAGGCGTTCCGCCGGCGCGGAGCCACCGTGCTGGTCCGGCCCAGCCCGTGGCGGCTCGGCAGCACGGCGCGGGCCGGCTCCCACGCGAGCGCCGACCAGGTCGAGCTGATGTACGAGTGGCTCCAGGGCTGGGTGGCAGCGGCGTGCGAGCAGCGGCCGGAGCTGGCCCGCCCGGCTGCGGCGTACACACGTCGCCGCCTGGCCGAGGCCGCCGGGGGCCGGCTCGGGGTCGTGGTCCATCACAGCGACCTCCTTGCCGGCTATGAGTGAACCCCTGGCGCCGGTGGTGCGTGTGGCAAGAAGATGTTCTTCGATGGAGGTCCATTGCGTAGCGTACCGGCACCGGTGACCAAGGCACGGACCCTTATGCGGCCGGTGGGTGGGTTGGCGGTTCTCGCCTTCCTGCTGTGGCGGCTGGGTAGCGGCCCGTTCCTTGACGGGCTGCGCCTGATCGACAGCCGGGCGCTCGCGGCAGCGCTCGGCATCGGCGTGCTGACCACGGTGTGCTGCGCCTGGCGATGGCGCCTGGTCGCCGGTGGCCTCGGTGTCCGGTTGCCGTTACGTACTGCGGTGGCCCACTGCTACCGCTCCGTGTTCCTGAACGCGACACTTCCCGGCGGTGTGCTCGGTGACGTCCACCGCGGGGTGCGTCACGGGCGGGACGTCGGCGACGTGGGCCGGGGCATCCGCGCGGTGGTCTGGGAACGCAGCGCCGGCCAGGTCGTCCAGGTCGCCGTCGCGCTGGTCGTCCTGTGCGCGTTCCCGTCGCCGGTACGGTCCTACCTGCCGGCCGCCACGGCGCTGCTGGTGGCGGGCGCGCTCGGTACCGTACTGCTGGCTCGGGCCCTGCCGCGACGCGGGCCGTCGCGGTGGGCACGGGCGCTGCGCACCGCGGAGGCCGACGTCCGCGGGGGGCTGCTCGCGCGGGGCACCTGGCTCGGCGTCGTGCTGGCATCCGCGGTGGTCGCCGGGGGTTATCTGGCGACGTTCCTGGTCGCGGCGCGCACCGCCGGCGCCACCGCGCCACTGTCCCGCCTGGTACCGCTGACGGTGCTGGCGCTCATGGCCATGCTGGTGCCGGCGAACATCGGCGGCTTCGGGCCGCGCGAAGGCGTGGCCGCATGGGCGTTCGGCGCCGCTGGCCTGACCGCCGCTCAGGGCGTCGCCACCGCGATGGTGTACGGGGTGCTGGTGCTCGTCGCGAGCCTTCCCGGCGCCGCGGTCCTCATGGTCCGGTGGGTCCGCGCGCCCGCCGCCGACCCGCAGGCCGACCCGCACCCCGTCCCGCACGCCATCCCGCCCGCCGTTCCGCACGCCGTTTCGTAGCAACGCGCGGCCTGACGAAGGAGACCAATGGACGACGCAGTTCCTGTCGCAACGGTCCGGACGCAGCTGACGGTGCCGCTGCGGTTCCCCGACGGATACGCTACGACCGCGCGCGTGTTCTCCTTCAACGGGTTGGTGGACGCCCGCGAGCATCTCGCGCTGGGCCTCGGCGACCGGGCGGAGTCGCTCCACCGGCACACCGCCGATGGGCCCGCGCCACTGGTCCGCCTGCACAGCGAGTGCCTAACCGGAGACGTGTTCGGCAGCCAGCGGTGCGACTGCGGCCCGCAGCTGCGCGAGGCGGTGGCACGCATCGCGGGCGCCGGCGGCTTCCTGCTGTACCTGCGGCAGGAGGGGCGCGGCATCGGCCTGTACCCCAAGCTCGACGCGTACGTGTTACAGGACACCGGCCTGGACACCTACGAGGCGAACCTGGCGCTCGGTCACGCCGAGGACGAGCGCGACTACACCGCCGCCGCCCAGATGCTCGCCGCCCTGGGGGCCGATCGCGTCGCTCTGCTGACCAACAACCCGGACAAGGTGGAACAGCTCAGCCGGCTCGGTGTGACGGTGACCGAGCGGGTGCCGACCGGCGTGTACCTGTCCCCGGCCAACGCCGGTTACCTGGCCGCCAAGGCCAGCCGCGCCGCCCGTACCCTCGATCTTCCGCTGGTCAGCTGACTTGCGGCGGCTCTGCGACGGGGGAAGACATGACGACGGATGCGAGCCCTGAGCACACGCCAGGCGACGGGGCCACCGATGGCGACACTGGAGAGCGGCGCCGATGGCGTCGCGTCGTCGCGTGGGTGACCACCGCCCTGGCCTGCCTGCTTGTGCTGTTCGCCCTCATCGCTCCGAACCGGCTCAGCGACCTCACGCCCGGCGCGTTCCTGCGCATCCCGGTCGAGGGGCTCGTCGGTGTCGCCCTCGTGCTCGTCCTGCCGGAAAGGGCGAGGCGGGTGGCGGCGGTGCTCGTCGGAGTGGCGCTCGGCCTGCTGACCATCCTGAAGCTCCTCGACATGGGCTTCCACGAGGCATTCGACCGGCCGTTCCACCCGGCGCTCGATGGGAACCTGCTCGTCGACGCCGTTGAGGTTGTCCGGCGGTCGTTCGGCCGGGTGGGTGCGATCGTGGCCGTGGTCGTGGCCGTGGCCGTCACGGTCGGCGCGCTCGTCCTCATGACACTGTCGGTCCTGCGCCTGTCCCGCCTCGTGGTCCGGCACCGCACGGCCGCGACCCGCACCGTCGCGGTGCTCGGGGTCGCCTGGGTCGCCTGTGCGGTGCTCGGCGTACAGATCGCGGGCGTACCGATCGCCGACAAGAGTGCCGCCGCGCTCGCCTACGACCATGTCCGCCAGGTCTCCGCAGACCTGCGGGACCCGGAGGTGTTCGCCGCGCAGCTACGGGCCGACCCCTTCGCGGACACCCCGAGCGGAGCGCTGCTGACCGCCCTGCACGGCAAAGATGTCATCCTCACCTTCGTCGAGAGCTACGGACGGGTGGCGATCGAGGATCGTGAGATGGCGCCACAGGTCGGTGCGGTCCTCGACGCCGGAAACCGCCGTTTGCAGGCGGCCGGGTTCGCCGCCCGGAGCGCCTTTCTCACCTCGCCGGTGGTGGGCGGCGGCAGCTGGCTCCCCCATTCCACGCTGCAGTCCGGCCTGTGGGTCAACAACCAGCGGCGCTACACCGACCTCGTCAACAGCCACCACCTGACGCTGAGCACCGCGTTCCAGCGCGCGGGCTGGCGGACTGTCGGCATCGCGCCGGCCAACGACCGGGACTGGCCGGAGGAGGCGACCTTCTACGGCTACGACCGGACCTATGACGCCCGGAACCTCGGGTACCGCGGCCCGCACTTCGCCTTGCGCTCCATTCCCGACCAGTACACGCTGGCGACCTTCCAACGTGCCGAGCGCGCAACGCCGAACCACGCGCCGGTACTGGCTGAGATCGACCTGCTGTCCAGCCACTCGCCCTGGACGCCCGTCCCCCGCCTCATCGACTGGCACCGGGCAGGTGACGGCTCGGCCTACGACGGCATGGCCGCCGACGGTGGCTCACCTCCGGTCGACCGGGCGTCGGTACGCGCCGCGTACCGGCAGTCCATCGAGTACTCGCTGAACGCGCTCATCTCCTACGTGGAGACCTACGGCGACGACAATCTCGTGGTGGTCTTCCTCGGCGACCACCAGCCCGCCCCGATCGTCACCGGTAAGGGCGCCAGCCGGGACGTACCGATCACGATCGTCGCCCGCGACCGGGCGGTCCTGGACCGGATCTCCGGGTGGGGCTGGCAGGACGGCCTGAAACCCAGCCCGCAGGCCCCGGTCTGGCGGATGGACGCCTTCCGCGACCGCTTCCTGACGGCATTCGGACCGCAGCCGCCTACGCCGTCGCCGTCCCCGCCGGGCCGGTAACGAACGTAGGCTTGCCTGCGGGGTGTTCATGACTGAGCGACCGTACGTGCTGCTGAGCTGCGCGATGTCGATCGACGGCTACATCGACGACGCCAAGGACACCCGGCTGCTGCTGTCCAACGACGCCGACTTCGACCGGGTCGACGCGGTACGGGCGGGGTGCGACGCGATCCTGGTCGGCGCTCACACCATCCGTCGGGACAACCCCCGCCTGCTGGTACGGTCGCAGCGCCGCCGCGACGCCCGGGTTGCTCGCGGCCTGCCGCCGTCCCCGACCAAGGTCACCCTCACCACGCAGGGCGACCTGAACCCCGCGGCCGCGTTCTTCACCGCCGGCGACGTTGACAAGATCGTCTACTGCGCCTCGCCAGCGGCGGACAAGGTCCGCGAACGGCTCGACGGTGTGGCCATCGTGGTCGACGCCGGCGACCCGGTTGACCTCATCCGGGTGCTCGCCGACCTCGCCGGCCGCCACATCGGGCGGCTGGTGGTCGAGGGCGGCAGCAGCACGCATACCCGGTTCCTCACGGCCGGGCTGGCCGACGAGGCGCACCTCGTGGTCGCGCCGTTCTTCGTCGGCGACTCCCGGGCGCCCCGCTTCGTGGGCGACGGTGAGTTCCCGTGGAACTCGCACCGCCGCGCGAGCCTGGCCGAGGTCCAGCAGATCGAGGACGTGGTGCTGCTGCGGTACGCCCTCAGCGACCGGTTCGGCGCCGGATGACCGGCCGGCCGGCAGCGGACCGGGGCTGGCTCCTGGCCGCGATCGAGCTGTCCCGGTCATGCCCCGTGGTCACGACGGCCTACGCGGTCGGCGCGATCATCGTCGATGCGGACGGCGGCGAGCTCGCGCGCGGCTTCTCGCGGGAAAGCGACCCGGCGGACCACGCGGAGGAGTCGGCGCTGGCGAAAGCCGCGGTGACCAGCGTCGACCTCAGCCGGGCGACGCTCTACACCTCGCTGGAACCGTGCAGCATCCGCAGGTCCCGCTCCCGCACATGCACGGAGCTGGTCCTCGCCGCGGGGATCCGCCGCGTGGTCTTCGCCATGCGCGAGCCGCTGACCTTCGCCGACTGCCACGGCGCGGAAACGCTGCAGGAGGCCGGCGTCGAGGTCGTCGAGCTGAGCGACCTCGCCAATCTGGTCCGCCAGGTCAACGCCCACCTGTTGGGGCCGCAAGCCTCGCACGGCCGGCGATGACGCCCGCTGCCGGTAAGGTCGCAGGCATGCTTGGCCGTGCCTGGGGAATCGCGCGATCCCTGGCCATGTACCACGGGATACCGGGCCGGCACCGGCGGATGTCGGAGTTCTACCGCCAGTTTCTCGGGCCGGGCGATCTCGGCTTCGACATCGGCGCCCACGTGGGGAGCCGGGTGCGCGCCTGGCGGCGGCTGGGCGCACGGGTGATCGCGGTTGAGCCCCAGCCCGACTGCGTGCGCATCCTGCGTCTCTTCTTCGGCCGCGACCAGGGTGTGACCATCGTGCCAGGGGCCATCGGGGCCCAGGCCGGACGGGCGCGGCTGGCCCTGTCCACCGCGACACCGACGGTCTCGTCGATGTCGCCCGACTGGATCGAGTCCGTCGCGGCGGACCGTAGCTTCGCCCGCGTCCGGTGGGACCGCTTCGTCGAAGTGGAGCTGACGACGCTTGACGAGCTCATCGCGGTCCATGGCGCGCCGGCCTTCTGCAAGATCGACGTAGAGGGCTTCGAGGTCGACGTCCTGACGGGGTTGACCCGCCCCCTGCGCGCGCTGTCCTTCGAGTACCTGCCGCCGGCGCATGATGCCGCCCTCGCCGCGCTGGGCCTGGTGGAACGGCTCGGCGCGGCGGCGGGCGGTTACCGGTACAACTACGCGCCCATCGAGACGATGCGGCTCGCCAGCGATCGCTGGCTCGACGCGGCCGACCTGGTGCGCTTGCTGGAGCGGTTCCGCCCGCTGGGCCGCTCTGGCGACATCTACGCCCGCTTGGCGTAGCTCCCGAGCGCGGCCCAGTGGCGCGCGGCCCAGTGGCGCGCGGCCGCGGTGCAAGGCCCGGCCGCGGTGACGCGGGCGGCGGTCAGTGGATGCGCGTACCTCGGGCCACGACCGCGGCCGGTCTGGTGAGCACGACCGGGTCATCGCGCGGATCATCGTGGTAGGTGACCAGGTCGACCGGTCGGCCTTCGGTCAGGCTGGCCAGCCCGAGGAACCGGCGCGCGCTCGTGCTGGCCGCGGCGAGCGCGGCCGGTGGCGCGAGGCCGAACTCGGCCAGCAGGGCGACCTCACCGGCGACCGTACCGACGACGTCCGTTCCGGTCATGATGGTCACCCCGAGGTTGGCGGCCACCGGCAGCAGCCGGCCCAGCCGTTCCCGGGCCAGCAGGTAGCGTTCACGACGCTCGGGTTCGTCGTCGGGTGGCGGCGCGGCGGTGAAGGCACCGAGCGTGGGCGTCCAGGCGCCACCGCGCGCGGCGAGGCTGGCCACGTCGTCCTCGTCCATGCCGAAGCCATGCTCGACGGAGTCGACTCCCGCGTCGATCAACGACTTCACATGAGCCGTCGTGCTGTGCGCCGCAACCCGCGCACCAGCGGCGTGTACCGCGTCGACCAGTCGCCGGACATCCGCGATCGGGTACGTCGGCGCGGGCGCGGCCGGCTCGCGGTCTGGCCCGCGCAGAACCGGGAAGTCGCCGACGAGCTTGACCCAACGCGCGCCGCCCGCCACCTCGGCCAGCGCGGCCGCGACCAGATCCTCGGCCGGTACCGGTGCGTACAGCCCCGGGAAGTACTGACCCTCAGGCGCCAGGAACCGTCCACACACCTGGAGATCGCCGTCGTCGTTACCGGCGACCAGCCGTAGCGTGACGCTGCCGGGGCTGCCCGTGTCCCGCACCGTGGTAACCCCGGCGACTCTGGCCGCGGCGAGGTTCGCGGCGGCGGCCTCGACACCCAACCCGACCATCTCGCCCCGCTCGTCGCGCCCCAGGCTCAGATGGCAGTGCGCATCAACGAGGCCTGGTAGGACGAAACGACCCGGCAACGGCTCGCCATCCATCGGCGGTACCGAGGTCCAGCCTCCGGCCGCGGTGATCCCGGCCTCCGTCATCTCGCCCTCGGGGAGCAGGACCGCGCGTAGCCGCCAAGCAGCCATGGGCACAACGCTAGCGGTGACCCGTGGCCGCCGTTGCCGGCCGGGCTAACGTCAGTTGGCCGCGGCCACTGTGGCCGGCCCTCCACCGGGCAGGTCGGAGTAAGTCGAGACCGCAGGTTCGGGGCTCAGCGCGCGCCACCCTGACCGCAGGTGGCGCAACGGCCCCGCCGGCGCAGGTAGTAGGCGTACGTCGCCATCCGTTCGCGAGCATATGCCAGAACCTGGCGGTGTCTGGCAGTGCCAGGCCCGCCGAGACGACGACGGCCGCCACGTACGACGCGGGAATCACGGCGAGCTTGACCGGTACCCGGCGACCGGCAAGGCCGACCAGCCACCGGGGAAAGACCTCGCCCCAGCGTTGGATCAACCCGAGCGTGAGGACGGCACCCATCACGGCGAACGTAGCCAGGCCCGCGCCGGCCCACACCGCCTTGCTCTCCTGGAGCTCGCGCAGCTGCGCTTGGCTGATGCCGAGTGGGACGCCTATCAGCCAGGCGTACCGCGTCGCCGCGTAGATCAGCGGGATGACCACCGCGACGTAGGTCGCCCAGCGACCCCAGCGATCCACGGCGGCAGTACGAGGTGGCGCACCCGCCGACGATCGGCCGCACGCCGCGCAGTCTCCGCGGGTCCAGCGCTGCCAGGCCAGGACCGTAGCGGCGAGCAGGAACCCGCCGAACAGGCAACAGACCTGGTTGGCCAGCAGCCAGGTGAAGACGTCAGCGTAATGCACCTGCGGCGGCCAGCCGAACGGCGCGCCGAGGATGAGCATCGGTGCGTACCCGGTCAGCGCGAGCAGCGTGACGTCCGGCACGATCACCAGCAGTGCGGCCGCCACCGCCCAGCCGAACGCGAGCAGCAGCCGCCTCGGCGCGCCGCGCAGGCGTACCCCGTGCCGGCCGGTCATGGCGAGAGCGGCGACCGAGGTCGCGAGCAGCACGCCGGCAGCAACCGGTGCGCCCACGCCGGGCGGGATGTGTCGAAGCAGGGACGCGCCCGCTTCCGGGTCGTCCGGGTGGAACGGGTAGCCCGCGCCGGTGAGCGTCCACACCAGGGCGAGCACGCTGTACACGCCGGCCCAGAGCGCCGTCGCGTAGCCGACCCACCGGGTCCATCCCCGGTGCGGTGACTCAGGTTGCTGTACCGCCGGTCGTGCCGCGGTCGTGGTCATCATGCCGCTCCTCGCTGTCGTTGGTCCGCTCCACTTGCGACGATCGCGAACGGCGCGTCCGGACGCCTCCCGTGCGGGTGGGAACGCCCTCCCCCACCAGGGGGAATCAGCCAGAGGGAATCAGCCAGCGGGCGTGACGAAGCCTGACTCGTACGCGGCGATGACCGCCTGGGTGCGGTCGCGAGCCCCGAGCTTGGCGAGGATGTTGCCGACGTGGGTCTTCACCGTCTCGACGCCGACCACCAGGTGCGCGGCGATCTCGGCGTTGGACAGGCCGGTGGCCATGAGTCGCAGTACCTCCCCCTCGCGCTCGGTCAGCCGCGCGCCACGCACGCGATCGGCGGCGGGACCACCGCCGTAGGCGCCGGCCAGCCGCCGGATCGCCGCGGGAAACAACAGCGACTCACCGCGCGCGACCACCCGGATGGCTTCGACCACCTCGGCCGGCCTGGCGCGCTTGAGCAGGAACCCGCTCGCGCCGGCGCGCAGCGCCTCGTACACGTACTCGTCGTTCTCGAACGTGGTGATGACCAGGATCCGCGGTGGATCCGCCGACGTGGCCAGCAGGTGGCGCGTGGCCTGGATGCCGTCGACGGCGGGCATCCGCACGTCCATGAGGAGCACGTCCGGGCGTACGCGGGCGACGAGCGGCAGGACCTCCGCACCGTCGCCGGCTTCGCCGACGACCGCACAGTCGGCCGAGGCGTCGATGATGGCACGCAGGCCGACCCTGATGAGCTCGTCGTCGTCGACGATGGCGACCCGGATGCTCATCGGCCCGCCGCCGGCAGACGCACCGACATCCGCCATGCCTCGCCGTCGGGACCGACCGCGAGGCTGCCGCCGAGGAGCGTGACCCGCTCGCGGATGCCCTCCAGGCCCCTGCCGCCGTCGGCGACCTCGCGTCGTTCTGGAAGGGGGTTCGCCAGGTCGATGTCGAGCCCGACGTCGGTGACCCGGACGCGCAGCGTCGTCGGCACCCGACCGGCGTGGCGCAGCGCGTTGGTCAGTCCCTCTTGGACGATCCGGTAGCCCTCCCGCGACACCGCGGCGGGCAGGTCGGCCGGGTCGCCGGTGAGGTCGAGCTCGACCATGACGCCGGTCGCGCGTGCGTCGGCGACGAGCCGGTCGAGGTCGGCCAGGGTACGGCGCGGTGCGTAGCCGGCATCCCCGCGCTCGCGCAGCACGCCGAGGACATGGTCAAGGTCCTCGATCGCGGCGCGGCCGGCGTTCTCGATGGCGGTCAGCGCCCGGCGTACGAATGCTGGGTCGGTGTCGAGTAGCTGGTTCGCCGCCGCCGCCTGCAGCGTGGTGACGGTCAGCGCATGGCCGACCGAGTCGTGCAGCTCGCGGGCGAGCCGGTTGCGCTCGGCGAGATGGACCGCGCGGGCCTCCAGGGCGGCGATCCGCTCGGTCGGTGACGGCCCGAGCAGCACCGGAGCCATGAGCGCGGCGAGCGCACCGAGGCCGGCGACCGCGTAGACCACCACGACCAGCACGATGCAGCCGACCAGCGACAACCAGACTGCGTCGTGTTCGTCGAGGGGCCCGATCCGCAGTCCGGCGAGCGCGTCGCCCACGATGCCGAACTGGTGCGCGATGAAGACCAGCGCCATCGGCAGCGCGAAGAGCAGCGCCAGCCAGAGGGCGCCGCCGATGGCAAGGTGGACGGTGAACCACAGCGCCGCACGGAGCCGCGTCTCGCGCATCACCCGTGCCGACTCGACGCTCGCTGGCGGATCGGGCAGGTCCACGTCCAGGAGCCCCCGCGCGGCCGCGATCTCCAGCGCTCGGGTGCCGCGCAGGAATGCCGGCACGACACCGATGACGGCGGCGACCGCGAGCAGCAGCAGAGTCGCCGCCCGGGGTGTGCCCGGCGTGGTGAGCATGCGCGTGAAGACCAGGGCGAGCAGGGCATATGGCAGCGCGACCACGCCGCCGAGGAGCAGGTACACACCGCGCCGGTACGTGGCACCGCGGACCAACGGAGCGAGCGCCGCGCGGACCATCACACCAGACTGCCGTACCGCGTCACGGTACCGCCGCGGCAGGCGGTGGATTCGACTCTTCAGGCAAGCCAGGCGCTGAATCTTGCCCCTTCGCGCCGTTATCTTCGCCCGTACGCGCTTCTATCGTGCCCTTCGGGCTTCGGGGTGTGCTGGAAGATAGCTCTCGTGCGGGACTCCCGGCGGCCGGTGCGACGCCATCGATCCCTGGCATCGAGGCGCAGGGTCACGTGGTCAGGAAGGACGGGCATGCTGGTTTCTCGCCGGGTCCGGTCGGTGCTGGCCGGTACCGCGGTCGTCGCGGTCACCGGCGGCTTGCTGCTGGCCGGCGCCCACGGCGGGTACCCGGCCAACCGTCTCCGGCTGCTGTCCGGTGCCGCCTGGCTGGTCTCCACGCAGGTTGGGCAGGTGACCCTGCTCGACGGCTCCACCGCCGAGGTGGCGGCACAGGTCCCGGTCGCCCCGCCGGGTACCCGGTTGGACGTCGTCCAGCAGGGGGCCAACGCGTACGCGGTCAACCGTACGGCGGGCTCGGTTCGGCGGGTCGACGGTGGCACGTTCACGGTGTCCCAGCCGGCCATTCCCCTGCCGAACGCCGGTGACGGGCTGCAGGCCCTGGCCGCGCCCGGCGTCCTGTACGCGCTGGACACCTCGCGGGGCGTGCTCACCAGCGCGGACCCGTTGACCCTGGCCACCCGGACCGCCCCGGTCCCGCTGGCCACGCCGGTCACCGGCGAGTCGGCGGTGCTTGACGAGGCCGGCCGGCTGTGGGTGCTCGACGGCGCGTCCGGAAGCCTGGTCTGGATCGACCACGGCCAGCGGCACATCCGCCAAGGGCTGGCCGGGCCGGGCGGGATCCTGGTCCTGGCTGGTAGCGCTCCGGTGGTCGTCGACCTGGCCCGGCACGTGGCGCTGACCCTCGACCCGGAGAGCGCCGACACCCGGCGTACCACCGAGCTGGACCTGCGGTCGGCGGACCGGGTACAGGTCAGCGGCTCCCCCGACGGCGAGCGGATCTACCTGGTCGCGGCCCGCGGCCTGCTGACCGTCTGCGAGCTGGCCACGCCCACGTGTGCCACGGCCGTCCCGCTCGCCGGCGACCTGGGCGCCGCGGTGGAGAGCGGCCGGCGGGTGTTCGTCCCGGACTACGACGCCGGCCGGGTCTGGGTGGTCGACCTGGACCAGGACCGCGTCGTGGCCGAGCCGCGGGTGCTCGACCCGCACACCCGGTTCCAGCTGGTGAGCCGGGACGGGGTGGTGTTCTTCAACGACCCGGACAGCGAGCACGCCGGGGTGATCCGGTTCGACGGCGGGGTCCGGCCGGTGGCCAAGTACGACCCGAAGCAGCCCACTAACGGGCCGACCACGCAGGCCTCCGGGCCGACCACGCCACCCTCCGGGCCGACGGCTCCGCCACCCACCACGTCCGGGCCAGGGCCCAAGGTGCCCCAGCAACCGCCGACCCGCCAACCGACGACCTCGCCCACCCCGGCGCCCACTCCGTCGCCCACCCTGTCGCCCTCGCCGAGCCCACCCGCCGTGACGGTACGCATCGTGGTTTCCAACGATGCTCCGCGCACAGGCGAACTGATCAGCCTGCGCGCGGTCAGCGACACCGGACCGCAACCGATCGGCGGGCTGTGGAGCTTCGGCGACGGTACGTTCAGCTTCGGCGTCCAGGCCGAGAACTTCTGGAACACTCCGGGTACCTACCTGGTCAGCATCCAGGCCAGGTTCCCGGGCGGCCAGACCGCGGCGGCGTCGATAACCATCAGGGTCACCAACATGCCGAGCGTGACCGGGCGCCTCACCGTCACGGTGAACAATGCCGGCGGCACCGGCCGGGTCACCAGCCAGCCGGCCGGGATCAGCTGCCCGCCGGCCTGCGCCTTCGACTTCGCGGCGGACTCGTCGGTGATCCTGACCGCCCGTCCGGGCACCAACTCGAAGATCAGCGGCTGGGGCGGCACCGGGTGCGCCACCGCCGGCAACGCCACCACGTGTACCGTCACCGTCCCGGCCAGCGGTACGGACGCCTCGGTGGACTTCGGGTTCAGCTCGGTGCTGAGGGTCAGCGTCAACGCCGGCGGTACCGTCACCGGTGGCGGCATCAGCTGCCCGTCGACCTGTACCTTCACCTACGACTCCGGCCTGAGCGTGAACCTGTCCGCGCGGCCGAGCACCGACTTCGTCTTCGCCGGCTGGGGCGGCGACTGCGCCGGCTCTGGCGGCTGCTCGTTTGGCATGACCCGGGACCACAACGTCTCGGCGCGGTTCCAGCTCCGGGCTCCGGCGCAGCTGCTGCCTGACGACGGCGACGTGTTCCCGCCGATGCCGACCATCAGCCAGGCGCTGCTGGTGTGGGAGACGTTGAACGGGGCCACCGAGTACGAGCTGGAGATCCAGCCGACCGTGGGCGGCGTGGCGTCTGGCAGCCCGATCGTCACCCGGGGCAGCCGGGACCGCTTCCGGTACCAGTGGACCTGCGGGGCGCCCGCGGACGGCGCGCGGTGGCGGGTGGCCGGGGTGGCTTCCGACGGTACGGTCGGCCTGCGCAGCGGCTGGCGGTCGTTCTCCTGCCGGTAGCCGGCCACTGCATAGCGTACGTATCCAGTCCCCGTTCGTATACATTTCACTTGATCATCGCTATGCTGGCCTCCCAGGAGGCGGCCATGAGCGAGGCGATGTCGTTATCCGCGAGCCTGGCGTGGACCCGCGAAGTCCTCGTGCACTGGCGGGGTTGGACGCGAGGTCATTGGCGAGTGACGCTCCTGCTGAGTGCGTTGGCTTTCGTCGTCGGCTGGATATGGAACACGTTCCTGATGGCGGTGGACCTCGACGGTAGCGAGGTCCGCCCGGGCACCGAGACCGCCGCGACCGCCGACGGACACACCGCCAACGGCCTGTTCTGGCTGCTGCTTTTCAGTTTCGTCGCCGGGCTGGTCACCTACGCCTGGTCGCGCGGCTGGACGAACTTCCGGGCCGATGTGGTGGCGTTACCGCGCCGGTTCGGCGAGGCCATGACGACCAGCCGTTCCCTCGCGTTCGCCATGCTGCTCTGGGGCGTGGCGGTCAGCCTGGTGATTTCCACGCTCATCTCCTCCGCCGTCTCGCTCGCCCTGGGGCTGGTGCTGCTCGCCCTCGCCGCGACGCCGATCGGCGTGATCCTCAACTTCGCGCTGATCCGCGTGTGGCGCGGCCTGTGCGGCATCGTCGCCCCGGCTGCCGGTCCGCGGCTCGCTGTCATGGTGAGCCCGTTCATCGTGATGGTCGGTGAGGCGCTGGGGTTGTTCACGGACTGGGTCATCGGCGGCTGGCTCATCGAGTTGCTGCTCGGGGTGGTATTCGCGGTCGTATCGGTCGTTCTGGTCCGAACGGCGCCACCACGCGCCGCGGTCATGCTCATCGTGGCGGGTGCCGTCGTGGCCTGGCAGGTGGCGCGGGTGCGGTGGGCGTACGCCGACGACGGCGGCTGGAGCGAATGCGTCTCCTCTGATGGCCGGCCGTGCTCGGAGCTCGGGCTTGGCGGCGTCTTCGCCTGGCTCGGGTCGCCCGGCGCCGGGCATGTGGTCGCGCGCGGATCCCTGGGCGGGATCTCGGCCGCCGTCGGGACGGTGCTCGGGGTCGGGGTCGGCGGCGCGGCGGCCGGCCTCGCGGTGGCCGCGGCGCAGGTGGCCGCGACCGGCCGGCTGCCGGACCAGCGCTCCGGCGGCGACGGCCGGCAGGGTGCCTCCGAGCGGGACCGGGCGTACGACCCCGACCGGTCCGGGACGGGGTCTGACCGCGACGTGACGGCACCCCTGGACGTCCACGAACCCGGTACCGCACAACCGGAGACGTCGCAGCACACCGTCTCGTACGACGACTCTCCGCTGCGGCCAGCGCCGGGCGACGAGCCGGCGGCGGTCGCGCCGGGCAGCGAGCCGGCACCGGGCACGCCGGGCGGTGACCAACCCGACCGGTACGGCGATATCAACGACTTCCTGCCCGAGCCGCCCGACCGGAAGGACGACCGCGAGAACCGACCTCCACAGCGGTGACCGCCGGACGCGGCCGGTGGTGGCCGTCCCGGCTCGGAGTCGCGCTGCTGTCCGGTGGATCCATCGCGGCACTGCTCGCCGACCTCTACGGCATCGCCCCGATGCACCAGGTCTTCCGGTACGCCTCGGTCCCGTCGATGGCGCTGCTCGCCATGCTGGGAGCGCTGCCGGTGGTGGATCCACGGCTGCGCGAGCAGATCCGGGTCGGCGCCATCGCAGGCGCACTCGGCACGCTCGGCTACGACGCCGTACGGGTGCCCTTCGCCCTGGCGGGACAGCGGGTCTTCGCTCCGATCGAGTCGTACGGCCTGCTGATCGCTGACGCCTCGGCCTCCTCGGGACTGACCTCGACGCTCGGTTGGCTCTATCACCTGTCCAACGGCATCACGTTCGGCATCGCGTACGCGGTGGCGGCGGCGCGGCGCCCGTGGCCATGGGGCGTGGTCTGGGGTTTGCTGCTCGAAACGGTCGCCGTGCTCAGCCCGTTCGCGGTCCGGTACGGGCTCAGCGGCCAAGTGTTGCCGATCGCTGTGGCGTACGGCGCCCATGTCTGCTACGGGTACCCGGTCGGCCGGATGGTGCAGAACCTTGACGGGAGCGATTCCACGCTACGCCGGCTGGGCCGGCACAGCGTCGCGTTCCTTCTCGTCGCCGCGGTGGTGCTCGTCATCGGCTGGTACCGGCCGTGGTCACGGTCGGCGGTCGAGCGCGAGGCGGCGCGGCTGTCCGCGATCGGACCGCCCGTCGCGGTCGTGCTGCGCGACCGGTTCCAGCCAGAGTGGCTGCGCACCACGGCGGGCGGCTGCGTCGTGGTGGACAACCGTTCCGGTACGGGATACCCGACCCCGTACGGCGATGTGCCGCCGGGCGGGCGCGCCCCGCTCTGCTTCGCGGAGTCCGGCGTGTACCGGGTGCGCCTGGGCAACCGCGCGTACTCCGGCGGTTTTGTCTATGTCGACGCCGTGGACCGTTGACCGCGCCGGATCGTCCACGGTGGATGCCGCCGCCGGTCGACCTCCCGCTATGACGTGTTCCGGCGCTTGTCGGGATGCTGATTGGTGCATTGCCGCAGATGCTTCAGCTGAGGACCATCCAGGCTAGTGGCGTGATCCCTGGAGGCTTTGATGCTCACCTCCCAGCTGTTCCAGTCAGACCGTGTGCTGCAGGCGATTGCCGACGACCGCGATCGCATGTCGCGGACCCGGCATTTCAGGGGCGAGTCGGTCACGAAGCTGCAGACGGCCCTGCTCAGCTGGGATCCAGGGGCCCTGCCGCGGTTCGGCGCCGACGGCGTCTATGGCAACGAGACGGCCCGAACCGTGCGACGGTTCAAAATCGAAGAGCTGTCCGTACCGCCGGGTCAGGTCATCGACGATGTCGGTCCGCGTACCGTCATCCGGCTCGACGAGATCCAGGCTGCCGCGGAGGCGCCGCCGCCTCCGCCGGCGCCGAGCGTCTTCGTACGCCGGGATGTCTGGACCCTGCAGGCCGACGCGCCCTGGGATCCGATCACGATCGCTTACGCCAGAGCCGTACGCACCATGCAGGCGCGGCCGATGAGCGACCCGACGAGCTGGTCCTTCCAGGCGGCGCTGCACGCCACTTTCGTACGGCCGGCGAACCCGGTATGGAACGGTTGCCAGCACGCGAGCTGGTTCTTCCTCCCCTGGCACCGGATGTACCTGTTCTTCTTCGAGAAGATCGTACGAGCGGCGGTCATCGCCGACGGCGGCCCGGCGGACTTCGCCCTGCCCTACTGGAACTACGACCAGGCGGCACCGAGGAACACGTTGCCGTTGCCCTTCCGCGAGGCGACCCTGCCTGATGGGTCGTCCAACCCGTTGGTCCTGCCGCCCGGCGGCCGCCAGCCCGGGATCGCCGCTGGCGCGCAGCTGCGAGCGGAGGACACGTCGAGCACGCAAGCCATGGCGACGGTGACCTTCACCGGCCCGGCGGGCACCGCGTTCGGCGGCGGCAGGTCGGCGCCGGCGCACTTCGACGGGGCCTCCGGAATCCTTGAGCTGCAACCGCATAACGTCATCCACACCGTCATCGGTGGACCGAGGCCGGGTACGGCGACCGGGTGCGCAATCGGGCAGATGACCGACCCGCGGTGCGCCGCGCTCGACCCGATCTTCTGGCTGCATCACGCCAACATCGACCGGCTGTGGAATCGCTGGCTGGACCTCGGCGGCGGGCGGGCGAACCCGGCCGACAACGCATGGTTGTCCCAGCGGTTCGATTTCTTCGACGAGACAGGCACCGCGGTAACGATGTCCGTCGCCGACGTGCTCGACAGCGCCACGCAGCTGCAGTACGTCTATGACGATCGGCCTACCTTCGTCGCACCACCGCCTAGAGTGGTTCCCGTGGCACCCGCAGCTGAGCTGGTGGCCGCGACCGAGCGGGCCGTGGACGTATCGCGGCGGGTGAAGGTGCCGCTCGTCGTGCCGGACAGCACCCGGGGCCTGTTTGAACGCCTCGCCCGCGGTGTGTCGAACGTGTTCCTCGCAATCGAGGAGATCGAGGCGGAGCGGAACCCCGGCGTCGTCTTCGACATCTTGCTGAACGAGCTCGATGACGACGGCGATCCGCGGCGCCATCGGGTCGGCTCCTTCACGCTCTTCGGCATCGAGCTGATGAACGACCCGGACCACGTCCACGACGGCGCTCCCGGTCTGCGCCACACGTTCGATGTCGCCGAGCTCATCGCGGGTCTGGCGGCGCTGAACCTATGGAACCCGGACTCGGTCACCGTGACCATCGAGCCCGTCCCGCCACCGGCGCCTCCCGGCGAGGAACCGCCAGCGATCGAGGATCTGGACCTGCCGCCGGTACGCATCGGCCGGATCAGTCTCTTCGTCGGAGAGCCGGGCGAGATCCCCGGCGAGCTCGTCAGCTGAGGCCGACGTGCGGGCGAGCCTGTCGCGGCATCCGCATTGGTGGGTGACCGGTGCGGTGACCGGTGCCTGGCTCGTCCTGGTCGCGGGGCTGCCGGCCTTCGGACACGGCCACCACCGGGTATCCGAGCCGGCGCAGCTGGCTGGATGGGCGCTGATGGTCTTCGCCATGACGGTGCCGTTGACGCTGCCCGCAGTCCGCCACGTCGCCCGCAACAGCATCCGCAGTCGCAGGCACTGGGCGATGTTCCTGTATCTGGCGGCCTACGTCGCTGTGTGGATCGCGTTCGGGCTCGCCGTGCTGACCGTCACCGGGCTCACTCGCGAGCCGCTCCATCAGCTGGACGAGCGGGTCCTGCTCATCGCCTTGCTCATGGTCGCGGCCGTATGGCAGCTGACCCGGGCGAAGCGGCGCGCGTTGCTGGCCTGCCGGCGGACCGTCTCGTTGCCGCCGCAAGGACGTCGCGCGGACGCGGCTTGCATTCGTTTCGGGCTGCGCCAGGCCTGGCGTTGCGTGGTTTCCTGCTGGCCGCTCATGCTGCTGATGGTGGTGTTGCCGGCAACCGTCCCATGGATGGCCGGCCTAGCGATCGTGATGTACGCCGAGGAACGCACGAAGGTCGGCCGGCGGATGGTGCGGCCGCTGGCCGCATTGCTCGCCGCGGCGGCGACGGCAGTGGCGGTGCTTGGCTGAGAACGTACCGCCTGAGGCGGCGCCGTTGATACCGGCTGTCAACGGCCATGATCGGCTGCTCCCGCCGAATACGCGCCGAAGCTCTGGAGCGCCGAGACGAGATGCGCAGCCCCTACGCCACGATGTCGGCGCCTGTTCAGTGGTTGAAGAGCCGCCCACCGTGGGCTCGGCTTGCGCCTTCTCCGCGTAATCCCTGAGACAAGCGGCCGCGACGACCGCCCAAAGAACTCGCCGCGATGGGGCGTCGCCGCCCAGATCCGGGATCCATGGGAAACAGCTTCCTCGCAGCTACAAGGTATTGCAGGCTAGAACAACCTTTCTTGAGCGTCATCGTCCGAGTCCGACACTCCCCAACGGCCGTGATCAACTGGTATGACTGAGGCTTCGGCGAGATCAGCCACGCCTATGAGCTTCCCACTCACAATGCGCTCAAGAAGGTGCGTCTGTTGCGGTTCGATTTTGATGCAGCCCCCCAATACTGCCACCAGGTTCCTTAGTTCCTCGGTCATGGACAGGGTCCACCCGCCAGCGCGTACGTGGTCGAGTTTCGAGCCACCCTTACGACCCGCTGGCTTCCGCTTGCGATAGTCAAACCAGTGTCGTAACACTTTCATTCCCGAAACCTCATACTCGAAGACTTCTCGACTAACTGGCGTAAGTCGTGCCGAACCCAGATCCAGACTGATTTCCTCGTCAAGATACTTGAGGCGTTCGGGAACATCCTGCGGACGACTTGAGATCGTTCCAACGACTCCCGGCCGATGCTCCGTAGGCGGCCGCCGCGGCCGTCCGCTCGCCGGGTCTGCGAAGCGCTCACCGAATGTGTGCAGCCAAATAACGTTACGACCGAACTTCACAGCCTCGTTCCAAAGAATCGGGTCTGCGGTGATCGGAATACGGACACCTGGTTGTTGCAGTTCGCTGCCGAACAGGCTCGTATAACCCCTGTGCGCGGCTGACCCGGCGATGTATGCCATAAGGTCCTCGCCGGCGACGTCGCGACCTAATCTCCTCTGCAGTAGTTCGAGGAGCCGTGGATCAGCATTCGCTTCACGACCTTGGGCGTCCCGATAAAGAGGAATTACCCGGCCTCCGTTATGGCTCTTGAAATGATCAGTATCGGGGATGAGACATGTGAAGACAATGGCGAGTCCTGACCTTATCGGTGCCCCGAGATGAGAAATAAGGTACACCTGGTTCTCGCCATGTATTCTCCAAAGGTCCGCGCGGAAGCGATCGATAACACGCTCGTCCGCAATAAGATACTGCCGGTCAAAGCTACGAAAGCCATAGCGGACGAGGTGAGGCGACAAAGAATCTTCATACAGGAGTGCGCGCCGCGGTCGTTTTCCTGGCATTGGTGGCGCGGCTTTGTCGACTTTCCTCGCCGGCGATTCTTTGAGAAGCTGACGCTTCTCCGCCAGATCAATGGCTGACACCAAGGCAGTCCATCGCATGTGAAGAGTTTCGGCATCCGGTGCATGAACCCAAGCGCGGTTGCACGTCACCCCCAGGGAGGTGTACGGCAAGAGGTCGTCCAGGTTTGGATACTGTGTCCAGGCACCAGTCTGCTTAGGCCGGAGCGGCGCAGTCCATTCGCTGGCGCATTTCCGCCACTTAGGATTGTCGAGTCCGATCGAACCAAGAGCGTCGAACTTATCCTCCTGGCTTCCCGTAACGCTGAGATACGCTATGCGGGCTGCCAGCCTCGGACGCGGGGTCGAGCTGCGGGCGAAAATACCAATACAGACCGGATGCGGGACGCCTGGAAAGATCCGACTTCGTGTCGCCGACCAGTGGCCCTCGGGTGAAAGATCAACAATCCAGCCGTAGTCCGCGTAGCGGCGCAAGTATCGTCTCATTCCCGCGAACGCCGGTCCATCGAGATACGCGCGCGTAGTGATGAACGCGACGACGCCTGCTGGCTGACTGGGAGTGGACTCGAAGGCTTTCCAGAGACCCCACCGCCAGAAATAGATAGCGAGGTCGTGGAGTTTGTACTCGTGCTTCGCGTTACCCGAAATCCGAAAGTCGTCGAGTAGCGACGAATCGCGGCGCCCGTGTTCCAAGACCCATTTTCCGAGCGCCTTGGCCTTCGAACGATACGGAGGATTGCCTAGAACAACGGTAACAGACTCGTCCGTCTTTACCCGATTGGCCGCCAATCGAGAGTTCGCCAGTGGCGAATACACGCTGGCACGGAGAGGTAGTAGTGCCTTGGATGGGTTATCCAAAGTGTCGGCCACATATAGCCGAAAGTCCTCGTCTTTAGCCTCCACCTTGTGGGCGTCGAGTGCTTGATCGAGCTTGAGCTCCGCCACGGCGAATGGCCCGATTTGCCGCTCGAAGCCGATCAGGCGAGTCAGTAACGCGCGAAGCGAGGCCGGAACGTCGCCCTTCTCGCCATCAACGATGCCGGCCACTTGGTCGACCACACTTTGCAGGAACGTTCCCGTACCCATTGCTGGATCGAGAATTACCACGAAATCGTCGGCTAGACCACGCTCGATATGTAGGCGTTGACGAAGAACATCGTCCACGAATCTCGTCATGAAATTCGCGACCGCGGACGGCGTGTAGTACGCCCCCGTCAGGCGCCTAATCTTTGGGTCGTATGCCTCAAGAAACCTCTCGTAAAGCCAATGGTAAGTACCGGCAGATGACCATCGACTCCAGTCAGCTGCGCCCACGACTCGCCGCATCGTTTGCAGGACAATGCTTCGTTCCTCGATGCTTTTTCCCCGATCTGGTCGAGCGGTCAATATCGACAATGCTCTTCCGACAAGAAGATGACGTTTAGCCAACCTCTCACCGATATCGGGAACTTCGAGGCCTTCGAATATCACGCTCTCACGGCGCGCAAGTAGCAGCCCGAATGTAATTGTCTGAGCATAGGAATCAGCGAACTCCTGGTCAGTGAGATTGGGGAAGAGCCACGTCTGCCAGTCGGCGAGGTGCTCGGTAAGAAACGGCCTTGTTTCACGCAGACGCTCGCGACGTAGTGCATCCGTGACCTCGTCTCGAAGCAGTCGGCAAAGGCCCGCGGATATCTCGATCAGATTGCGAAGACTTCTCGGCGGTACAGGTTGCCAGTATAGGAACTCCTTCAGTACCGATTCGAAGACGCTATCTCTGGGCCGAAGGCGGGAGCCAGCGCGTTCCAAGTCGCCTTCAAGCACGGCGACGTCGTTGCGCACTCCGTAGTGAAAGACAGCCCAATTCGAGCCGTCCGTATACAAGACGTTTGGTAACGCCTTCAGCTTGTCAAATTGAGCCCGGTCCCGAATCTTGCCCCATCTCGGCGAGCCGGGCACGCCCATTCCAGGAGCTTTTAGCTCCACAACGCCTATTGGCGCCTTTGCTATCTCGACCGCGAGGTCGGCCCTGACGCCGAGCGTTCTGTCAGCGGCTTCACGGTGTGAGCGGAAATCGAGTCCGAGAGCAAAGGCGACATCGGACAGCAGCGTCTCTACTGGTGCGGTTAGATTCGCTTCAGCCTGGCCAATTCGTGCCCGCAACAGCGGCCCAACCACCGCCCCAAACTTTGCGACAGCACGACGGAGATCGGCGTCGAACTGATCATCAAGGTCAAGTCGGAGATCGGGCATAGAGATCCCGCCTTGCGTGCTGGGGCCAGGCCGTACACTCCATTCAGATCATTACCGTGCGCTCGGGGAGGTAACGCTACGTTACTCCAGGATGAGCCATGTCGTGTAGAAACATCAAGACCTGGAGTCGCGTGCGATCCCCGATCGTGGATCACGGTGATCCGGGTGGTGACCTGTTCGGCGCTGTCGACGTCGGAGGGCCGTTCGGGCGGCTCCGCCGTTGGCGCCTCGCGGCGCCACCACGCGAGCCGTTGGTCAGTAAAGAAGGACCGCAGCAGGCAGGTTCGCAGGTATGCATCCAGAGCCGCCGAGTCGCGGACCCGGTGCCAGGACGACGCCAGCCGGACGAACGCGTTCTGGGCCACGTCGTCCGCCCGGTGCCAGTCGCCGCACAAGAGGTACGCACGGCGCCTGGCCGCATGGAAACGGGCCGCGAAGTAGGCGGCGAACTGCTCCTGCGGCGCCTGCGACTCGTCAGTGCGCTCGGTCATCGCACCTCCCCCAGGGTAAGGGCGCGCCTGGGCCTCGGGAGGGTTGCATGGCGGCTGGCACTTCCCTGGGAGATGGCCGCGAGTCAGGTCTTGGCGCCCGGTGTGTGGAAGGCGGCGCGGTAGGCGTTGGGGCTGGTACCGACGATGCGCTTGAAGCGGTCGCGGAAGGCGGTTGGTGAGCCGAACCCGACCTGGCTGGCGATCCGGTCGACGGGGCGGTCGGTGGCTTCGAGCAGGTACTGCGCCTGGCGGATGCGGATCCGCAGCAACCATTGCGTTGGCGTGGTGCCGGTCTGCTCCCGGAAGCGCCGGTTGAGGGTGCGCGTGCTCATGCCCGCGTGGGTGGCCATGTCATCCAGGGTGAGGTCTTTCCCGCAGTTGTCCTCCATCCACCGCAGCACCGGCTCCAGGATGGAGCCGCGTGGGGTGGGTGGCTGGTCGTGCACGATGAACTGAGCTTGCCCGCCTTCGCGTTCCAAGGGCATGACGGACAGCCGGGCGGCGTCGGCGGCCACGGCGGAACCGTGGTCGCGGCGGATCAGGTGCAGGCACAGGTCCAGCCCGGCCGCGGCGCCGGCGGACGTCAGGAGCTGGCCGTTGTCCACATAGAGCACATCCGGGTCGACGTCGATGGCGGGGTGGAGCTCGGCGAGGAGGGCGGCGGCAAGCCAGTGTGTGGTCGCGCGGTGTCCGTCGAGCAGCCCGGTGGCAGCGAGGATGAACGCTCCGGAGCAGATCGAGGCGATACGGGTGCCGTTGGCCGCGGCCTGCCGCAGGGCGTCGAGGACCTGGTCCGGGATGGGCGCGGTGGAGTCGGCGCAGCCGGGCAGGATGATCGTGTCGGCGTCGACCAAGGCGTCCAGGCCCCATGGCGGCTGCAGGGTGAACACGCCGGCGTCGACGGTCGGGGTAGCCGCACAGATCCGGACGCGGTAGGCGGTACGGCCGTCGGGCAGCCGGGTGCGGGTGAACACCTCGATCGGCGTGGACAGGTCGAACGGGATGACCTTGTCGAGGGCGAGGACCGCCACGGTGTGCATGGCAACACGGTAGGGGTACCACTCGTTCCGGCCAAGCGGTCCGAGCCGGTGCCGAGTGGCGCAGCTCCTGGTTAACGGCCTTGGCGAGAATCCGTTGGACCATGGCAATCCAGCCTGTTCCGGGGTACGCCGGCCGCGGCTAGCGTCGAGGTGGCCGAGGACGAGGAGGACCGACCCAGTCATGCTTGCGCAGATCGTGTTGTTCGACGGGTTCGACCCGCTGGACGTCATCGCCCCGTACGAGGTGCTCAGTGCCGGCGGGATGGTCACCGGCGGGGCGCTGGAGGTCGAGCTCGTCTCGGCCGAGGGAGCCCGCGAGGTGCCCAGCGGACTCGGCACGCTGTCCCTGCAGGCGACGGCCCGGCTGGAACCGCAGCATGCGGATCTGGTCGTCGTGCCTGGGGCGGTAGGACGCCTGCCAGATGAGAACGAGGCCACCGACGACAGCATCCCGGTCATCCTCGGCCGTACCCTCGACACCGGCTTGCCCGCCCTGCTCAAAGAGGCGCTCGATCGCCCCGGGCTGACCGTGGCCACCGTCTGCGGCGGCTCGATGGTGCTCGCGATGGCCGGGCTGATCGAAGGCCGCCCCGCCACCACCCACCGCCTAGGGCTCGACCTGCTGGAAGCCACCGGGACAACCCCAATCGACGCCCGAGTGGTCGACGACGGTGACCTGGTGACCGCTGCGGGCGTCACCTCGGGTCTGGACCTGGGGCTGTACCTGCTGGAGCGTGAGCTAGGAGGCTGCTGAATAGAGCGCGTGTCTTCCGTGCTGATTTGTATAGAGATGAGAGAATCTCTGAATGCAGGGTGTGGAGCGCACCGATCGGGAGCTTCTCGACGCCGCCGCGTTGGTCGGCCACCTGGTGCCTG
>WNGB01002300.1_pt1 | contig 35088 bp, 27 predicted proteins | sample 5400681 | NCBI WGS metagenome assembly WNGB01 (sample SAMN13153367, study PRJNA577476) | soil metagenome | isolation source: 115 cm soil or saprolite under grassland replicate 2 | place: USA:California | collected 2016-06-15
GATCCGCACGAAGAACAACGAGATTAGCCAGCTTCCCAACGGCGATAGTTCCGACTGTCTTTTCGATCTTGAGAGTTCGCGCCGCTACGCTGGTCGCTGACGAAATTGCCTGAATTGGAGTGAAGCCGGCTTCGTCGACGAGCAGTTGAAGCTCCCGATGCAGGTTGGGCAACGAGTTTTCTTCTTCACCACCCATTTCATCAGTTCCGGCGGCGACGGGAACTCCCAGCTCGCGTGCGCGACGGGTCACTCCCGCACCCCATTTCGCGGCGGCGAAGTACGTAGCGCGGTCTGCGCGAAAGTCCTCGCCGGTGCTCTCCGGCGCTGTTGCGCGGAGATTGAAAAACAATAGAGTGGCGTCCAAAATCGTTCTCCGTTTGGCCATGAGCTTGAGCGTGCGTTCAACTGCGGGATCGGTGGGTAGCACGCGTGAAAATGGCGCCGAACGTACTCGTTCGTGGTAGACCGGCAGTTTGTCAACGGCCTCCCATATAAGATATGGAGCATGTGATAGCACGTCCACCCCGCTGCGCACGAGATCGCTCGGTCGTGCCGGAAATAGTGTCGCGTGCGCCCAAACGGCGAGGCCATTGCGGTGCGCCTCCTTAGTGATGCGCTGCGCGGTCTGCGCAGAAAGATCACCATAGAGCTTCATTCCAGTCGCGCCGGCAGCCTTCGCCGCTGTGACTAGCTGCACAGGATCGAACGATTCCCCAAGTACTCGCATACAGTCAGGTTCAGCCGCTGTATTTGGAACACGGCGGTTTGCGACTCTAGGATCTGTCAATCCCGCTGGCCCTATCACCATCGCTGCGAAATAGATGTCGGGCGACTCGATCTCTCCGAGAGTTGCTTGGCGGGCGAGTTTCTTCAGCACAGGACAGTTTCCCACCATCACTCGCACTGTAGTGACACCCCCGCGAAGCACTCGTTGCAGACGGCCATTCACTGCCGCATTGGCGCCAAAATGCACGTGCGCATCGATGAGACCGGGAATGACGAAATGGCCGCGCAAGTCACGCACACTTGCGTTCGGCGGGAGTGCTTTACCCCCAGTGCGGAAGATATCCACGATGCGATCCTGTTCGATCACCAGTGTCATGTTGGCCGCGGGTGGGGCACCGGTTCCGTCGATCACGGTCACGCCGGTGAGCGCAAGGACCGGCTGGGGTAGCGCCTGTTGTGCGGACGCTGCCAGAGGCATCGCGCACAAAATCATGGCTGCAATGAACTTCTTAGTTGACATTCTTAGTTTCGCTCGCCGCACGCAACTTACCAAAGAAGCCCGCTCATCGCGAGTCCGCTGCAAGCGCTGTTCGGTGGCGCTGCCAATATTAGCGCTTTTGGCAAATTGGTCTTTCGCAGCTGAATTGAAGATTGTAGACATGCTTTTCTTTCCCAAGCCTCCGGCAGACTGACCTGCACCCTCGTTCAATAACGTCCACTTTATTTCAATGCGTTTTATTCCAGCCCAGCACTCAGATCCAACTCAACCCAATCCGATCCCACCGTCAAATGAACTCATAGTCAGCTACCTCGAAGCCATGAAAGCAAACAGAAGCGATTCAACTCCCACACACTTAAACCCGCCACTTCGTAATAAAAGACGCCAGATAGCCCGGTCCAAACTACACATCCGAGCAGCTTCAAGGACAAGTCCGAACACCTCAAGAAGACAATGAAATTGCTCCCTGGCAACTGACCCCACCAAAGTCAGGCAAATCGGACTCGGCTTGCGCAGGCTAGCCTCGAGCTGTTTTGCTAGCGCGGCGAATTCATTTTTATTCTGGTCGGTGCAAACCAGGGCCGTCGAAGACTATTACATTATCGTCCTTGAGAAGCTCTTAATCTAATACTCGCCGCCTCACCCGTTTTCGCAAGATTCTTTAGTCTCAGTCGCATCCACTTCTGTATGCATTCGCAGCCTCTTTTGTATATTCGCATTCACTTCTAGAACTCACAGCCGAGTAGCTTTCAATTAGTTTCCCCTTCTGCGCTCTCATTCTCCCACGGGAGCCCAACCGCCAACTCTCCACTTCGTTCTGAGTGCTCCACTCCGTTCCGCCCCTACGGGTGACGGTTCGGGCGCCCACCCGTGTCCGAACTTCGCTACGAAGGGGGAAACCTTCATTTACCAGACCAAAACCACGGACGCGAAAGGAGCACCAATCATGGAAAGACACCCTAAACCATCACCCGATATTCCCAAGTGGTCAGCATTACTGGTTGAAGCAGTCAACAGGCCAGGTCTGATCATGGAAGCTTATAGCGCCTTCCACCAGTACTCGATCGGAAATCAGATCCTAGCCCTCGTGCAATGCCAATTGCGCGGACTCGAACCTGGGCCAATCAATACATTTCCCGGATGGCAAGTACTCGGACGAAACGTCAAACGCGGTGAACGGGCCCTTGTGCTTTGCATGCCCATCACACGCAAGCACCACGACGAGGAAACAAACGACAACAACGACGCGGCAAATGCAGATCACACCTACACCGCCTTTGTGTATAAGCCTCGCTGGTTTGTCCTCACTCAAACAATCGGCGAGGAAGTCACCACGCCAGCCCTGCCGGAGTGGGACACGGACCGCGCCCTTGGCGCCCTCGACATTGAACAGATCCACTTTACCGAAACAGATGGCAATTGCCAGGGATACGCGCGCAAGAGACAGATCGCGATCAACCCTGTGGCCCAGCTTCCGCACAAAACACTATTTCACGAAGTAGCCCACGTCATTCTCGGGCACACGACCGAAGCAGACTTCACCGACACCGAAAGGACGCCGAAGAACCTGCGCGAAGTCGAAGCGGAAGCCGTTGCCCTGCTTTGCTGCGAACCGCTCGACCTGGAAGGCGCTGACTACTGTCGCGGCTATATCCAGAACTGGCTTTGTCCGGCAATCGGCTACAGCGGCGATGCAATCCCCGAGAAGAGCGCACAAAAGATCTTCCGCGCTGCGGATCAGATTCTGCGAGCCGGACGAAGCACTGACGCTGCGGATGAGAGTTAAGAAATGAGATTCACTGAAAAAGAAAGGGTCAGGCAAGCGCAGCAACGCTCGCCTGACCAACACACCAAACTTTCACCGTAGAGGAGAAGAATTCGATGCTAAGACAAAACTCTAACACAACGCGACCGAACGTCGGAGCACGCTTCGCACTCGGGCAGACCTTCATCACGCCCGGCGCACAAGAGGCACTCGACGCTGCGGGTGAAACTCCAATTCAGTTTTTGCGCCGGCATGTTTCTGGAGACTGGGGCGAGTTATCTGCGGAAGACGTCGAAGAAAACGAGCTCTCCCTCAGAGAAGGCTTTCGTTTGCTAAGCGCGTACCGGACGGCAAAAGGGCAAAAGCTTTGGCTCATCACCGAAGCAGATCGTAGCGCCACAACTATTTTGCTGCCGTCAGAATATTAGTTGAAACGCAAAAACGCAGCGCGAGTGCTCCAGCACTCGCGCTGCAATCACTTCTTCGTTCTTCCAAAAGGCATCGGTGCTTTCATGCCGCTTTCTCCTCACATCGCAATGGATGCTTTAAGGTCATCATGTAGAAGTCGGCTTACTAGTCGAGACCTTGAAGAACTCCGGGCTGAGGCTAAGCCAATAATACTGGTTGGAGAAAGGCTCTTGACGGCTCAAGCAATGCAGTTGTTAATGCGAGTTGATACAGATCTGAGAGAGGCCCGGTGCCAATTCAATCAGGACTGGTTTCGGCGAGTAATGCGCGTCCGAAAGAGGGCCGTGTCACGACTTCGCAGACGCTGGGAAAAGATCCACCCAGCCCCAGCGCAGCAACTGGGCCGTCTTCGGCGGCGATATCACGCTCATATCGCGAGATATCTTCATGAGCCCCCGACTGTTATACCAAAGCCCACTGATACACATCGCTTTTAAGACCGATGCGCAGATCTCGAGCAGAGACCGCGCGGAGTGCCCATATAAGAGATTTCTTCTCTCGATATAGAATGCTTAAGCACTCTTAGGATTTCTTCAGCTCTTGTGGGTACTTCTTAGAGATACTTAGCGAATTCACGGAGCAGCAATTAACATAGTAAGTGGTTCACAAGGGCCGCGAATGAAGGGAATTGAAGTTAGTCTTTGACTGTGTGAGGAGTTGTATCATGTTGACGGTAGAGGATTCTCGAGAGCGTATCTGGGGGAAATATCCTTCGCTGAGAAAAGCGTTGGAGAACAAGCCTATCCCTGACTCCTATTATGGCCCAACCTTAATATCAGACAACATGTTCGATGCAATGGTCCGCTTTGTCACAATGCGTATTTCGGTGAACGTGGGCAGTGATTCCGGAACCATTGTGGGCAGGCATTCCGGATGATTGTGGGCAGTTCGCCGTCGCCTGATGCTGGCGGTTGATTATTTACTGCTTCGAGGCATTCGCCGTCAAGGATTTTTAGCAATCGGTAGTTGGCTGGTGAGCAAGGTTGAACGCCTGCCGTGGCGGTCATCGACTAGTTCCAGGAGGTCGAGACGCTCGGCTTGGGTTAACGGTTTCAAGCCAAAGTCATCGAGGATCAATAAGTCAGTTTTGGCCAGGACGGAGAGCCGTTTGAGATAAGAGCCATCACCGCGGGCGATGCGCAAGGAATCGAGCAAACGGGCCACGCGCTCATAACGCACCGAGAAGCCCTGGCGACAAGCTTGCTGTCCGAGCGCGCAGGCGAGCCATGATTTACCAGTGCCGGTGGGGCCGGTGAGATGCAGATTGTGATGGGAGCGGATCCAATCACAAGTGATGAGCGCAGCCATCACACTGCGCTCAAGGCCACGCCGGTGTTTGTAATCGATATCTTCAACACAGGCCTGCTGGCGAAGTCGGGCCAACTGCAAGAGACGGTTAAGGCGACGATTCTCGCGTTGGGTGAGTTCACGATCGAGCAGCAACGAGAAGCGCTCCTCGAAGGAGAGCGCCTGAAGTTCCGGCTGTTCGAGTTGTTGCGCGAAAGCGGCGGCCATGCCGCTGAGGCGCAGGCGACGAAGTTGGTCCAAAGTTTGATTATCGAGCATGAGCAATGTCTCCTCGGGTTAGGTTAGTGACGGTCTTTGAGAACATCGAGTAGGCCGTTGCAAACGGGGAGCGGAAGCTCCCCTTAACTACTTCCCAGCCGCAGCGAGGCGGCAGTCAAGGGCGCGCCGCCGGTTTTTGCGGCGCGTTCATCATGACCCTTGACGGCCGCCGTAGCGGAGGCTATCGGGGTGGTAAAAGTACTCATTGGTAATAACCCGGGCCGCGAATGTTCTCGTGCACCAGTAGCGGCTGGGTGGGCGCGGTTTCCGGTAACGGCAACTGATCCAGTCCTTGTTCCAGTAGCGAGATCACACTGCGACGATTGGGCGAGCCGAGTTGCAACGCTCTTTGACAGGCGGCTTCGAGGCGCTCGCGGCCAAAGCGTTTGGCCAGGCTGAGCAAGCCGAGACAACTGCGATAACCCATCTCCGGGTGCGGCCGGTTCCAGAGCAGGTGTTTGACCAGGTCGCGTGTGTGTGGCCCGACTTCCACGGCCCAGTTAAGCAATCGTCCCGGAGTCCATTCCAGATGGGCGCGATGAGCTTTGGGCATATGTTCGGCATTAGTGGAATGCGAACCCTGCCGCCGCGAGCGCACATGGACGGCCACTCGCTGACCGCGCTGAAAGAGTTCGATGGTCTTTTCGGTCAGGCGCACATCGAGCTGCTGACGCAACAGTGAATGGGGCACGCTGTAGTAGTGCTTGTCGACTTCCACGTGATAGTCGAGGCTGACGCGGGCCTTGCGCCACTCCGCATATTCGTAAGCCTGCTCGGGCAAGGGGCGTAAGGCCGGTTGGTCCAGCGCCTCGAACTGAGAACGCCGTGAGCCGGGGAGCTTCTTGAAAGGGCGCTGGTTGAGTGCGGTGAGCAACTGGCGAATCGCCAGGTTCAAGTCAAAGAGTGAGAAGAAGGTCTGCTTACGCAGGCGCGCCAGGATCCAGCGCTCCACGACTTGCACCGCTACTTCGACCTTGGCTTTATCGCGGGGCTTGTAGGGACGAGCCGGCAGTGCCGCAGTGCCATAGTGGGCCAACATCTGATAGTAGGAAGTGTTCAGCAGTGGCTCGTAGCGACAGGGTTTACTAACGGCACTGAGCAGATTGTCCGGCACTACCAGTTCGGGCACGCCGCCAAAGAAAGTGAAGGCGCGGGTATGCGAGCCAATCCAGTCGGCCAGGCCCTGCGTCCAGGTGGCTTCAGCATAGGTGTAGTTGGAAGCCCCCAGCACGGCTACGAAGATCTGTGCTTCGCGTACTTCACCGGTGACGGCGTTGACGATGGGGACTGTCGGCCCGGCGTAATCAATGAACAGCTTCTCACCGGCCCGATGCGTCTGGCGCATCACCAGTTTGAGGTGTGACTGCCACTCCTGGTAGTGAAAGCAGAACTGGGTGTAACCGTAACCATCGTCCGGATGCGCCGCCCGATATTCTTCCCAGAGCAGGAGACGCGTTACGCCCTTGAGTTTCAGTTGTTCGTGGACAGAGGCAAAGTCAGGTGAGGCGCGGCCCGCGCTGGAGGAGGCGCCGCAGCTGTCGTCGGTTCTAGCACAGAGCCGCGCTGCTAAAGCGGCATCGTCCAGTTCTTCCGGCAAAGGCCAGCTAAGACCGGCACGCTGGGCAGCTGCCTGATACTTGCCGACCACGCCATGGCTCAAGTGGAGACTGCGGCCAATCTGCCGCTGGCTAAGGCCCGCAGCCGTTAAACGTAAGACTTCTTTGACCAGATGCATGGAGACCCTCGGGGCTGACATCGATGTTGGTTTCCTCCCTCAAACTTAGTGGAGGCCATGATGTCTGCCCGGTGTGGAGTTGCTCCAGCATCAGACGTTCTAACTGCTCATGTGGCACCGGAATAGGTGCCCACGATGAACCGGAATCGCTGCCCACGATGGTTCCGGAATGGGTGCCCACGATGAACCGGAATCACTGCCCACGATGCGCCGGAATACGCAGCGATTACAGTTACCTGGATAGATTCAGTGGTACGAACTCTGAAGAATATGCCTTGGTCGAAGAAAAATTAGGGATAGAAAAAGGCGGTGTTGGTTCGTTCCGTTTAGGAAAAATCATAGGGGAGCATTTTAGATTTCAGGATTCCAGACACAACATAGGTTTGCAAATTGTTGATGTACTAGCCAATGCTACACAACGCGCGTTGAATGGAAAACTTGGAATAGAAGGTTGGGAAGATATTGGTAGCTTACTAATTTTAAAAAAGACTCCGATACAGTTTGTCAGGTTAGACAGTGATTGCGAGGACGATAACCAGTATGCATGGACCTCCTTTCATAACGTTTTGGAAGTGTATCGTGCCAAAGCTAAACCTCTATGGCTACCACATGAAGACCCATATAAATGGGACCATATCTTTAAATCACAACCGTCTGCCAAAATCTTCTAAATAATTTTCCTCGTAGTTAAGCCAAGTTGTTGTCGTAAATTCTCCCTGTCTCACGGTCAAAGATAAGAGTGGTCATACCTTTCAAGAACGAAGGGAGTGACCCGTGTTTCCGAAAAGCTCGGAAACAGGTTGAATCTATATAGCCGACTTCAACGCTTCTCTCGAAGTCCTTGTAAAAGGTCGGCAGCGTAACCGTTAGGAACGATACGCCTTGGTGTTTGACCCGTGATCTGATTGTTTCCAGGTCACGTGAGTCGCAGACATCTGCGATGCACTTGGCACAAGCATCCATATAAACAGCTTCCACCATTTCTAATGCAGAGATCTCCGCATCCGTAAACCTTCGTTTTGCCTCCATCGATCTCCTCACGACCTTGGTGGTCGCTCGATAATATTGTTCCTACTCCCGGAAATCTTTCTGTCGAGCGTTGAAAATCCGATCAAGAGATTACTTATTACCGTCATGCCTTGGCTCAAATTTCACTATGAATTGAATTTCTAACCTCTTTGACCATTTCGCGCGCAGGTGGAAGCACTCGGCTGTGATTGGTCTGCAAAGTGGAAAGTACTTCACTAAAATTTCTTCAATCGAGGCGAAGAAGGTCCCGTACAAGCCATGTGCTTTGGGAAATTATTCTTTAGCTATTGACTACCGCCCTCTTATTGAGAATGTCGCGAGCCTTGTCAATGGTTTTCTTATTCATGTTGTAGTATCTCATCGTCATCTTCACGTCACTGTGGCCTAACAGATTAGCGAGCGCTGGTAACGGCATGCCTTCATTAGCCATTTCAGTACCGAAGTTGTGACGCACAGAGTAGAAGAGGCGTGTACCTTTCGGGACTCCGGCTTCGGCGTATGCCGCAGTCCACAACTTGCGCAAATTGACCTTCGCCTGTTCAAAGACAAGAGCAGCGTCGTTCTTGTTCTTTCTCTGGAGTTGCAGTTGTAGCAACTCCTTCTTCAACCGGCTAGTCATCTGCACCGGCCAGCGCTTTGGCTTGATGTTCCTACCTTTTCCTTTGTAGGCAGTGAGCGTGATGATCTCGTCACCAAAGTTAATGTCTTTCCAACGAAGGTAATCCAACAAGCTGGACTTTCTGGCTCCAGTATCCATTGCCGCAATGAACACTGGTAAAGTGTGACACCTTTGAGGAGTGTCGAGCGCCTTCATTACTCGCAGTGCCTCTTCGTCAGTAAGCTCGCGAGTCTTGATCGGATCTGGAGTTTCAGCGGCGTCGTGAATCAAATTCTTTGACACCGCCTTAGTGAACGGCGATCTAAGAAGCCACCCTTCATCCACCGCAATGTTGAAGAGCCGGCGGGCCTTAGACAACTCACGATCAACGGTCGAAAGACTAACCTTCCTCAGATTCTTTATTGTTCCAGTCAGTCGGGCGACCTGATACTCCGTCAGCTTCTTTTCATTGATCTTTCTTATATCTACGTCTCCGAAGAAGGCGACCAGATTATTGAGAGCGGAGTGTGCTGGCACAACGCTTCGAACGCCTTTTATTTTCGTCTCTTGATTGTCGTAAAGGGCAGAGACATAGATGTTGTCTTTGGCATGTTGAGCAAGCTGCCGGAATGTAACTTTACCGGCAACGAGTTGTGCTGGTCCATTCTTCAGTAGTTCCACTTCGATCTCTGCCTGCTTCGGTTTGATCGCAGACTTGTTCTCAACCTGACGCAGAATGTCGAGAGGTTTACCGTCATCGATCTTGTAGCGGACACGAGCATAATACTTGCCCTTGATCTTACGGTACGTGCGGCTGATGATTTTTACTTCGCCTGGCATTTGGCACCTCCCGCTGCAAGCGCACGTTCACCAGTTTTTGTGCGAACTACTTTGTTGCTGATTGGGAAACACTCATTACAAACCGCAAGCCTGCAGGTGCCCTCATCGAAGCCATCGGGGTCGACGACTTGTGTATCTTTGTTCGTCATTTTCATCCTGTTTCGCTCCGTTTTCTAGGCCCTAAAGCCAGTGTTAGTGTACCCCTTTGGTTTACCCCTTTCTACGTGGTTTTCAGGACACCTCAGCGCACTTCGTGACACCGAGGGACACAAAAAATCAGCGTCTTTATTGAGCGTTTGCGATTTTCTTAGGAATGTTGAGAGCGTTCAAGTCGCGTGTGAAGCGAGTGCTCTACCACTGAGCTAAGCAGGCCACTAACGCCTTTAGAATCAATAGATTACAGGGATTATTGGACCATCAGATTTAGCCGCAATAGCTGCAAATGCGGGCATTTTATCCGATCATGCCCGCTTGCGCCAACAATAGGGCACACACTATGAGTCATAAGCAACCACCCGCTTTACTTAAGACTTTTAGGACTCCGAAATAACCAAACTCGTGTCCTTACTGTACGTGCAGTATCTCAAACGTCGAGAAGGGACCCATAGGTGCCTATCACTACTTATCTTAAGAACTAAGTTTCCAACCTCTCGACTCTCCGACGGTGTGGTTTTGAAACCGAAAACTAAACCGGGCCGCACAGATTCGAATCCGGCAAGTAAGATTTGCATTTTCGGAAGGTGCAGTAACCGAGAGTTTTCGAGGTTCTTACGTTACTTACGATTCTTCACCGTCGCATATATTCTCAAAGCCGAAAACCTCCGACCTCTTGGTCCCAAACTAAGGGTTCGGCAAAAACGTAAGTTATTGCCTTTCAAAAGTTGCAGCCACCATGGATTTACTAGGGGTTTTACATTCCGTCCCATCCGTTACAGTCCGATACACGTCGCGTGCTGGGAATTCTGGTCACAAATTTCCCACACGACCCAACCCACAGGATATTGCATTCATCAGGGTGGCACTTGCAGGCCACTTGCAGATGGACAACGGATCTTAAGTCTATGGACCGGCATCACCTAGTCTACGTAAGCTTTTATTAGTCTCCACCTCCCGGGCAGGTGTCGAAGCTTTCTTCCTTGACTTCCTTTCGCTGCGACTACATCATCCTCTTACCCCGTAGGATCCCAACCTTCTTACAGAACGTCATGTTCGCTGATAACGCGGAAGCCAATAATGTTCTGGTATCTGCTGATAGTACTCGCTTTCAGCTGCGTCAATGCTGCGGCGGCGCAGACTGAGCTGGTCGTCGCGGCTGACGGGAGCGCGAAATATAGGACCGTTCAGGAGGCCATCATGGCCGTGCCCGCGGGGAGCTCTGCGAACCCCGTCGTGATCCGCATCAAGCCGGGACGCTACCGAGAAGTGATTTACGTACAGCGCGAGAAGCGCTTCTTCCGACTAATCGGGGAGCATGCCGAGCGAACGATCATCACCTTCGACCTGCACGCTAATCTCACAGGCCACGACGGCAAACCCATCGGCACCTTTCGCACGCCCACGGCCACCATCGACGCCGACGATTTCACGGCCCAGAACATAACCTTCGAGAACTCCGCCGGACCCGTCGGACAAGCGCTCGCGATTCGCGTGGACGGCGACCGCGCCGTCTTCCGCAACTGCCGCTTCCTGGGCTGGCAAGACACGGTCTTCCTAAACCGTGGCCGCCAGTACTTCGAGGACTGTTATATCGCCGGCCACGTAGACTTCATCTTCGGCGCGGCGACCGCTTTCTTCGAACGCTGTCACATACACTCCCTGCGCGACGGTTACATTACCGCCGCCTCGACTCCCTTCGACCAGCCGTTCGGCTTCGTCTTCTCGAACTGCCGCATTACGGGCGAGACGCCCGCCGTCAAGACTTATCTCGGCCGCCCGTGGCGCGCTCATTCAAGCGTCAGCTTTTTGAATACCGACATGTCTGGAGTGATACGTGCGGAGGGCTGGCATAACTGGAACTTACCCGAGCGTGAGCGAACGGCGCGTTACACCGAATTTGAAAGCCGTGGTCCCGGCGCGAACCCGCTAGCTCGCGTGCAGTGGTCACGTCAACTGAAGCGCGCCGAAGCGAAAACTCTCACGCCGGCAAAAGTCCTCGGCGGCGCCGACGGCTGGAAACCTAAAACGGGTAAGCGGAAGTGATGAGTAATGAGTGATGAGTTAAAGTAACTTGGTTTTGACTCATCAATCATTACTCATCATCACTTATCACTTCTCTCTGCTATTCGATTCTGAACCAGTCAATGTCGGCGTAACCGGTCTCGCGCGTCTTGCCTGTGCGGATGGCGAAGAGGCCGATCTTAGCGCCGATCCACTTGCCTTTGCGTGCGGCGAAGGGCGCGCCCATTGGTACGAAGTTGGAGCCGTCGGTGCTGTAGCTGAACTGACAGTGGGCTTGCTTCGAAACCTTCACGCGCAGGTAGAATATGTTTTCCTTCAAGAGCGTCTGCGCGCTCTGCTGCCCCATCGCACCGCCCTCGGCATCCTTCACCACGGTCTGCGAGATAAAAAGTCCGGCGGGTTTCTTCTTCACGGAGATGTAGGCGTAGTCGAGTCCCATCACGACTAGCCCCGTCTCTTCTTCGTCGGTGCGTGGAGTGAAGGTGATTTTGGCGGTGGCAGAAAATTGTTCGGCGGGGAACTTCTGCAAGAGGAGGTTTGGCACGTCCCAGAAGTTTTTGTGCGCATCCGGAAGGGGCACGTTGAAGAGTCGCAGGAAACCGTAGGCTGGGGCAGGGAAGGCCCAATGTGTACCGGGGTTGGCGTGCCATTGCCATTGGAGGCCGAGACCCGCAGCGTCAAACTCATCAGAGTCCTGCGGCGTCACGAGAGGCCCGGAAGCGCCCACGTTCGGCTTCCTATGAGTCAGAACGGGCTCGCCAGTGCCGTCGCCATCCGCATCTATTCCGATGACCGGCCAGTCGTTCACCCACTCCACAGGTTGCACGTGAACGATACGTCCGTATGCGCCCTTATCCTGAAAGTGGATGAACCAGGACTCGCCCGACTGCGTCTCTATCCATGCGCCCTGATGCGGACCGTTGATATGGCTCTTCCCCTGCGCAAGCACCACTTTCTCCGCGTAAGGACCGTAAATGTTCTTCGAGCGGAGCACGAGTTGCCAGCCCTGCTCGACGCCACCTGCGGGCGCGAAGATGTAGTAGTAGCCGTTCCGTTTGTAGAACTTCGGGCCTTCGACTGTCGCGTGTTTGTCATGCCCGTCGAAGACCATGACGCCGTCGTCGAGCAGACGCGTCCCGTCCGCGCTCATGCGACTGACAACGAGGATGCTCTTGACGCCGGAGCGGCTCGCGGCCAACGCGCTCACGAGATAGGCGTTGCCGTCTGTATCCCAGAGGGGGCACGGGTCGATCCAGCCCTTCGCTTCCTTGACGAGCACCGGCTCAGACCACGGCCCCGCGGGGTTTTCCGCCTTCGTTAAGTAGATGCCGACGTCCGGGTCGGGATAGAAGATGTAAAACTCGCCCTTGTGATGGCGGATAGACGGAGCCCAGACACCGTTTCCGTGCTGCGGTTTACTAAACACTTCGAGGGGGCGCTGCCGCGTGAAGACATGGCCAATGAGTCGCCAGTTGACGAGATCTCTGGAATGGAGGATGGGCAGACCCGGAGCAGCGTTGAAACTCGACGCTGTCATGTAGAAGTCGTCGCCCACGCGGACAGCGTCGGGGTCGGAGTAATCGGCGTGAATGATCGGGTTCTTGTAAGTTCCGTCGCCGTTATCCGCCACCCAAACCTTCGACACTGGCGATGTGACGGGGCGCGACGGCGCGGGGGTCTGTGCTGGCGTCAAAGACGAAAGGGCCGCGAGTGTCAGGATAATGCTGAGCGTTCGCGCGAGAAGAGTTTTCAGGTTCATGGGATCGCCGGATATCAGGAGGGGAGTCGGCTACCGAGCCAGCCGCCGTCAACGGCGAGTGGCCGTGCCGCAATACGCTAGCAAGCCAGCTTTTGTCTTTAACTGAACGCCAATATTTTAAACGCTGCCAGCTAAAGAATCAGTCCTTCACTGCCTCGAGGCCTGAGCCGCCGGCGGCGTACTCGGGTTGTACGGTGACCACGCCGTACTTGCGGTCTTCGCCTTCACGGATAGCCGCCATCATCCACATGAAGTTAATCTGCCCGCCGGGCGCGGCGACGTTCGGGTGGTAGCCCTTCGGCATTAACACTACGTCGCCTTCGCGCACTACCTGCACCAGCTCCGGGTTTGCGGGATTTGTGTAGACGAACTGCACGCCAAAGGAGGGCGCGGGCATGTCTATGTAGAGATAAGCCTCTTCGAGCATCCGCGAGTGTTCGTGCGGCGGCCACGAGGTCCAGTTGCCGGGGCGCGAGAAGGTCACCCCCGTCATAATGCGTCCCGCACGGACGTTACTGCCGATGAGCACGTTCATGTCACGCTCGGCAGGCGGTGCGCCCGCGATGATGTGCAGCTTGGGGTTTTCACGCACCTCTGAGAAAGAGATGAACTGGAGCGGGTAACTCCCTTCGACGGGCGCGGAAAGTTCCGCCAGATCGCAACCCGCTTCGCCCGCGGGCCGGACCTTGATGCGCGAATCGCGCGGCACGTAGAGCGCGTCGTAGCGACCGAGCGTGAAGGTCTCGCCGCCGGTCGAGATTTCAGCCGCGCCGTTCAGGCAGACCAGTCCGGTCTCATGTGTGCCGTTCTCAAAAGCGAGCGCCTTGTCACTGACATCGAGCGTGATGCGCCCGTAGTGAAGATAACGCGCGGCAGTCTGTCCGGGCGCTACCGCCGTGCGCCGTCCACGTCCGGCGTGTGTCGCTGGGACGTAGCAAGTCTCTTTCGTGATCTGGGTCTGTGTTGCTTCAGCTTGCATTCCTCAACCCTCCCGGATGAAAACGATGAACGCGTGACGATGAATGATGAACGTAAGAAGGCTGGGGTATCGCGTAGAGCTTGAGATATGACCTCGAACCGGACTTCTTCTCAGCGTGGGCATATCACTCACGATTGCGGATTGCGAATTGAAAATAAGAGTTTGATCAACGATCAGTGAATCAATTTCTCTTTATCCGCATTCCGGAGTCCGCATTCCGCATTAAAGAGATACGGTCTGCTCCGCCCAGAACTGGAACTCTCTGTGCTTGTGCTCCTCGGCCTTCGCCTGCACCTCTCCGCCGGCAACGCGCCTGACATGTTCGAAGACGCGCGCGCCAACCTGGTCAATAGTCTCCGTGCCGTCAATGACATTTCCGGCGGAGAGGTCGAGGTCGCGTGACATGCGCTCGAAGACGGCGTTGTTCGAGGCCAGCTTCACGACGGGCACGATGGCATTACCGATGGTCGTGCCGCGCCCGGTGGTGAAAACTATGACGGTTGCGCCAGCCGCAACCAGTCCCGGAGTAGACTCCTGATCGTAGCCCGGCCCCTGCATCAAATAAAGACCGCGACCCTTCGGCGTTTCCGCATACTCGACAGTGCCCTCAACCCGCGTCGTCCCGGCCTTCGCCATCGCGCCTAATGATTTGATGGTGATGTTGAGCAGGCCGCCCGCGATGTTGCCGGGGCTTGGGTTCTGGTTGAGCACGGCTCCGAACTTCGAGGCGTACTCCTTATACCAATCAATCAGGCGGTAGATGGCGCGGCCCGTCTCGGCGTCTTTCGCGCGATTGGCGAGGATGTGTTCAGCCCCGCAGAACTCGGGCACTTCCGTAATTAAAACCGTGCCGCCCGAGCGGACAAGGTGATCGGCTGCGCGCCCCAGCGACGGGTTGGCCGAGATTCCGGAGAAGCCGTCCGAGCCGCCGCACTTGACGCCGAGAATGAGTTCGCTGACCGAAACCTCCTCGCGCTCGATGCGGTTTACTTCCGGCAGCATCCGCTGGACTTCCTTGAGGCCCAACTCGATGGCTGCCTGTGTGCCACCAACATCCTGTATGCCGATCTTGGCGATGGGCTTGTTGAACTTCCTGTCATGCCCGAGGAGGTATTGCTCGACCTTGGCGAGGTTAGTCTTCTCGCATCCCAAGTCCATCAGGATCACACCGCCGACGTTGGGGTGGTCGGCGTAGTTAGAGAGCGTACGAAGCATGACGTCAAGGGTCGAGCCGTCCTGACATCCGCAGCCTTTGTTGTGTGGAATGGCGACCACGCCGTCAATGTTCGGATAATGCTCGCGCTTGTAATAGAGAAACTCCGACATCATCGAAATCTGCTGCGCCTCGTGGCTCGCGCACATGGAGGTCGGGACAATGAGTATCAAGTTGCGCGTGCCGACGCGTCCGTCAGGTCGGCGGAAGCCCATAAAGGTGGCGCGCTCAGAAACGGGGAGGTAATCCGGCGGCGGAGTTTGTAAATCTTCCGGCAGATCTCGGACGACCGGCACGTCATCAGCCATGTTCGCGTGCGAGATGTAATCTCCCTCTGTGATGCCGAGGCTCGTGCCGATGGGCTGGCCGTATTGGAGTACAAACTCACCTGCGGGAATATCGCGCGTGGCGAAGCGATGTCCCGGCGGCACGCTGGCAGCCACCCGCATGACGCGACCCCCCGGCAGCGCGAGTTCGATCCCCGGCGTGGTCTCACGCTTGACGACCGCAAGATTGTCCTCGGGGCTGACGATGATAGCGAAGTCGCTGACGGGCAGCGCCTGTGTAATCATGCTCGACATTATAACTCCAACTTTCTTGCCTTGAGCCTTCGCTGTTCAGGCTGGGAAGACATCAGGCAGAACGAGCGATCTGACGTTCGGGTGGAGGCGTAGCCAAAGGCCGGGGTTTTCGTCGCATTGCGCGGACCGGCTCGCGGCGTCTTCTTCGATCTCCGTCTCCAGCAGACGTCGGTAGCAGGCGCGCTTAGCGGGTGCAGTTGCTGCGTCCACGATGGATTGCACGATGCGTCGCGCGCCGAGGATAGCTGCCGGGCCGAGCGTCATGATATGAGTCGCCTTGCGACACTCAGCTTCATCTGCCTTTGTGACGGCGCTGCCGCCGATCTTAAACTTCGCTATGTGGTGTTCGAGAATGGTTGGCGAGATCGGAATCACTCCGGCCACATCGCGCGCCGTCGCTCCCGAGCCCGGTTTAATGTAGCAGAGATGCGAAGCTTCACCCGCCTCTGGACCTAGACCAAGGAAGAAAATGTCTATGCCGCCCAAAGACTCAAGTTTATCCACATAGGCCGTCATTGCACCTTCGAGATCATCTGTGTCCGTGCGCATCGGTGTAAAACTCTTGACCCTATTAAAGAAGGCCTGTCCCAGCAACCGCTCGAAGTCACGCACGAAACTCAGGCCATTATCCATTCGCATAGGCCCGAGCGCGTCTTGTGTGAAGACGTGGAGACGCGAAAACAGTTCGTCAGCCTCGCTCTCTTCGGCCAACTGTCCCAGAATCCGGTACATGGCCTGCGCTCCCCGACCACCGAGCAGGATGATGACCAGATCGCCATTCTTCTCGCGCGCAGCCCTCTGTAATTCGTCAACCTGCGCCCGCCCGACTGCTTCTTCCGACTCTAGTATCTCGTAAGGGATTTCGCGTGGGGTCAATCCTGAAATCGGATTGTGACTGGCACCGTTCGCTAGCCAGACGTTGTTATCGACGACGCGTCGGGTGATTATGCGTGCATTGGGAGAGGACACTTCTTAAACCTCCGCTAACTGCTGCTACCTGCTCTCTCACCGGGACCAGCCACCAACCCACAGATTGTGTATGAACTTGCTAATGGTCTAACCATTGAGCAAGTATTGACGGCTGGCTTTTACCATATTCATTGGCGATAAATCAAGATGATTCGCCGTAACCTAACAGGAACATCAATATACTACAGCTTTGATGCTTGACGGGCAATGCCCGCTGGTGTTACATACCTGTCGCTAGTTCGTTAATTGGTCTAACCTTCTAAAGCGCCTGAGCTGCAAACAGATGTGCTCTGCGGAGGGCTCGCGGTTCTTCAAATATTGAATCTTTGGCATGGTCTTGCTCTGCGCTTCCCGCGAAAGACTGCCCCGAGAAAGTCAGGACATCCGGACTAATGAGTTATAAACCTCTTGAGTTAAAGGGCCGTGTGGCTGTCGTCATCGGCGGCACCTCGGGAATCGGGCGGGCAATTGCGCACGGCTTGGCCGAGGCCGGCGCCGATGTTGTGCCGACTTCGCGGCGGATGGAACAGGTCGAGGCGGCTGCCGCCGAAATCGAAGAACGCGGTCGCCAGAGCCTGCGTGTCGCCTCGGACGTTTCCAACCGCGAATCCCTGCAGCGCGTTCTGGCCGCAGCCGTTGAAGCCTTCGGGAAAGTTGATATTCTCGTCAACTCGGCGGGACGCACCAAGCGCAGCCCGACCCTGGACTTTCCCGAAGTGGACTGGAACGACATTATCGAGACGAACCTGACGGGGACGCTACGGGCCTGCCAGATTTTCGGCCGACATATGCTTGAACGTGAGTACGGGCGCATCATCAACATTGCCTCGCTCTCGACTTTCGTCGCACTCTATGAGGCGGCGGCCTACTCTGCGAGCAAGGCGGCGGTCGCCTCGCTTACCAAGTCTCTGGCCGTCGAGTGGGCGTCGCGCGGCGTCAACGTCAACGCGATCGCGCCCGGCGTCTTCCGCACCGCGCTTAACGAGAAGCTATTGGACGAAACCGAGCGCGGACGTGAGTTCCAGATGCGCACGCCCATGCGGCGTTTCGGCAAGGTCGAGGAACTGGCCGGCGCGGCCGTCTTTCTCGCCTCCGAGGCAGCCAGCTTCGTGAACGGCGAGGTACTCGTCGTCGATGGCGGATTCCTGGCCAGCGGCGTCAACCAATAAGATATGTGACAAGTGACGAGTGAAGAGTTAGAACAGTGACGAGTTGAAAACAGCGGCACTTTCAACACTCTACTCTGGCTGCTCATCGTTGGCTCCGCTTCTTTTACTTGTCACTCGTCACCTGTCACTCGTCACACTGTTTTATGAATAGAAGCGCCGAAATTGCGGAAAAGGTAGGGCGCGTGCAAAGGATGTTGGCGGCCGAGCAGTTGGGCGGCGTGCTGGTTGGTGCGCAGCACAATTTCTCATGGCTGACTGCGGGGGGATCTAACGGGATCGACCTGAGCCGCGATGCGGGAGCCGGAACTCTGCTCGTGCGCGCCGACGGTAAGAGGTTCGTGCTCGCCAACAGGATTGAGATGCCCCGGCTCCTGGCCGACGAGTTGGCGGGTGAGGAGTTCGAGCCAATCGAGTTTTCGTGGGAGGACGAGAAGTCCTCTACGACATTTCTGTCGGACCGGGCGCGCTCATTGTTGCAGGGTGTTACATCTCTTGGCGCCGATTTATCCATCGGCGACGGTAGCAGGGTCGTTGAAGGCGCTCTCGCCAATTGCAGATATCGGCTTACGCCATCAGAGATAGATAGATTCCGACAATTGGGATATGACGCGGGGCGCGTATTGGGCCGGTTGGTCAGCGAGCTCAAACCTGGTGATACGGAGCAGGAGGTGGCGCGTCGCACCGCAGAGGCCCTTGCTGCCAGCGGTATGCGCACCATAGTAAATCTGGTAGCCGCCGATGAGCGCATACAGCAGTTCCGCCATCCCATACCAACAGGTCGCCGGTGGGAAAAGATTCTAATGGTCGTCGCCTGCGCGCGGCGTGGCGGGCTCGTCGTGAGCCTGACACGCATTGTCTGCGCTGGCCGAAGTTCCCACTGAACTGCGGAGGCGGACTGATGCTGTAGCGCACGTTAACGCCAATCTACTCGGGGCCACCCGGCCGGGTGTGACCGGCGCGGAGTTGTATCGTACGGCCGCGCGGACTTATGCAGAGCAAGGCTTCGCCGGTGAGGAGCGACTGCACCATCAAGGCGGGGCAGCTGGCTACCGCACTCGTGATTGGGTGGCGCATCCCGCGTCGGCGGAAGTAGTTTATGACGGTCAGGCGTTCGCGTGGAACCCGTCGATTACGGGAACGAAGGTTGAAGAAACGTGGCTTGCCTTCGAGGAAGAGATAGAGCCCATCACCTCAACGATTGATTGGCCCCGCATCACCGTGCAAGTCAACGAGCGAGAATACCATTCGCCTGATGTTCTTTCTCTCTAACGAGTCGGTGAGATTAAGGGTAATCAATCTCTGTGCCGAGAAGAGGAAACAAAATGAGCGATACAAGTAAGTCTTTGAAAGCTACCGCTCTTCCCAAATCGGAGTCCGAGATCGCTCCGCCGCAGTCTGCCGGGGCCAGCGCAACGGCCGCCGCCATTGCTGCAGCAGAAGTCATCGGCGGACGTAAAGGGCATTACCGCTGGATGATCTGCGCGTTGCTCTTTTTTGCGACGACAATCAATTATATAGATCGCCAAGTCTTAGGCATCCTCGCCACGGACGAGAATTTTAAAAGCACCATTGGATGGAACGAAGCCGAGTACGGCTATGTGACCACGGCTTTCCAGGCGGCCTACGCCATAGGGCTCTTGCTCGTCGGCTATTTGATGGACCGAATAGGGACGCGGAAGGGCTTCTCGATTGCCATAATCTTCTGGTCCATTGCGGCGATGGCTCACTCGCTCGCGACTTCGGCATTGAGCTTCGGCGGGGCGCGCTTTGCCCTGGGTTTGGGAGAGGCGGGCAACTTCCCTGCGGCGATCAAAACAGTCACTGAATGGTTTCCGAAGAAAGAGAGGGCGCTGGCGACTGGTATATTCAATTCAGGATCGAACGTCGGAGCCATAATCGCACCGCTTGTTGTTCCTTTTATCGCCGTCACATACGGCTGGCAGTGGGCGTTCATTATCACCGGCGCGCTCGGTTTCATATGGCTCGTTTTCTGGCTGATGATCTACCGCCGCCCGCAAGAACATCCCAAACTCTCGCGCGCCGAACTGGCACACATCCAGTCAGACCCTAAGGAGCCGACGACGAGAATTCCATGGGCGCGACTTCTCGCGCACCGACAGACGTGGGCGTTTGCGGCAGGTAAATTCCTGACCGACCCGATCTGGTGGGTTTACCTGTTTTGGCTGCCGAAATTTCTACACACCAACCACGGCTTGAACATCACTCAACTCGGCTTGCCCCTCGTCATCATCTACGTGGCGGCGGATGCCGGTTCAATCGGCGGTGGTTGGCTCTCATCAACTCTCATCAAGCGTGGTTGGACTGTGAACAAGGCGCGCAAGACCACGATGCTCATTTGTGCGCTATCGGTCGTGCCAATTATGTTCGCAGCGAATGCCACTAACCTGTGGGTCGCCGTCGCGCTTGTCTCTCTGGCCGCGGCTGCGCATCAAGGCTGGTCCGCTAACATTTTTACGATAGCATCTGACATGTTTCCGCGCCGCGCGGTCGGCTCGGTCGTCGGGATTGGCGGCATGGCAGGTTCAATCGGCGGGATGCTGATCGCCACGACGGTTGGCTTAATTCTTCAATACACTGGGTCTTACTTGCCGATCTTCGTAATCGCGGGCAGCGCCTATCTCGTCGCCCTGCTGGTTATTCACCTCCTAGCGCCGCGACTCGAGCCGGCTGCTGTTGAGAGCGCGGCTACTTAAGAACGGTGAGCGAAACCTTGAAGATTAAAACGAAAGAGGATTGCCGCTGGGACTTGATCTCCCTAGGCGAAGTGATGCTTCGGCTGGACCCGGGACAGGGGCGCATTCACACAACTCGAACCTTTCAAGCTTGGGAGGGCGGCGGGGAGTACAACGTAGCGCGCGGTCTGCGTCGCTGCTTCAGGCTGGAGACGGCCATAGTCACCGCGCTCGCCGATAACCCAGTCGGCCGCCTCGTTGAAGACCTGATCTTTCAAGGCGGCGTCGATCAGACACACGTCGTCTGGCGCAAGTACGACGGCGTGGGTCGCGAGGTGCGGAATGGCCTCAACTTCACCGAGCGCGGCTACGGCCTTCGCGCTGCAGTCGGGTGCTCCGATCGCGGCCACACCGCGGTCTCGCAACTTTCGCCCGGTAACATTGACTGGGACGCCATCTTCGGCGGCGAGGGCGCGCGATGGTTTCACACCGGAGGCATCTTCGCCGCGCTTTCGGAGACGACGCCGTCCGTGGCCCGCGAAGCAATGGAAGCGGCACATCGCTACGGCACGGTCATTTCCTACGACCTGAACTACCGCGACTCGCTGTGGAACGGCATTGGCGGCAAAGCGCGCGCGCGAGAAGTCAACCGCGAACTAGCACCCTTTGTTGACGTGATGATCGGCAACGAGGAAGATTTCACGGCCTGCCTCGGCCTCGAAGTCGAGGGCCTCGACGAGCACCACTCGAATCTCGATGTGGGCAACTTCCGCAAAATGATCGAGCGCGCCGTATCCGACTTTCCAAACTTCAAGGCGGTCGCCACCACGCTCCGCAATGCGAAGACGGCGAGCCTCAACGATTGGGGCGCGGTCTGTTTTTACGACGGCGAACTCTACCAGGCTCAAACGCGCGAAGACCTCGAAGTCTACGATCGGGTTGGCGGCGGCGACTCGTTCGCTTCAGGTCTCATCTACGGTTTTCTGGCCGACAAGGGCGCGCAATGGGCCGTGGAATGCGGAGCGGCCCACGGTGCGTTGGCGATGACGACGCCCGGTGACACTACCATGGCAACACTCTCGGAAGTCGAGCGCGTTATGAAGGGCGGCGGAGCGCGCGTAACCCGCTGATTTCACCTTCGCGGGCAAATTGCGCGCGATAATTTGGACGGGGAGCGATGAATAAAAACGAGGTCTTGCGGCGAATCAAAGAAGTCGGAGTCGTGCCCGTAGTGCGTGCATCCTCTGCGGAAGAGGCGATGCTGGTTATCGAGGCGATCAAAGCGGGCGGCGTCAGCGTCCTCGAAATCACGATGACCGTGCCGGGCGCCATAAAGGTCATAGAGCATGTGACCGATCGCTACGGTACGGACGTTGTCGTCGGCGCGGGCACGGTGCTCGATGCCGAGACAGCTCGCGCGTGTATTCTCGCGGGCGCCGCTTTTGTCGTAGGTCCCTCGCTCAACATGGGAACCATTGAGTTGTGCCGCCGTTACTCAGTTGCCGTCATGCCCGGCGCGCTGACGCCGACCGAGGTGGTCATGGCGTGGCAGGCGGGAGCGGACGTCGTCAAGGTTTTCCCCTGCGGCGCGCTCGGAGGCGCGAAGTACCTGAAGTCGCTGAAGGCCCCTCTACCGCAGATCGAGATGATCCCGACCGGCGGCGTCTCGTTACAGACAGTGGCAGAGTTCATTGAGGCCGGTGCGCTCGCGCTCGGCGTCGGCGCCGACCTCGTAGACACGAAAGCCATCCGCGCAGGGCAATCTGAGAAGGTAACCGAGGCGGCACGCGCTTACGTCGCCGCTGTGCGCGCTGCCCGCAATGCGCCCGATTGATTCAGTATTAACGGATCGGATCTTGAAGTGTGCACAAAGATAAGATCTCGCATACGGGTTAGATCACGGAACGTCCTAACCCGAAAGCCGGAACTCAAAACTTATTGCATGGGGACGTCCGCGCCGTTGCTTCTGGCAGTGTTATCGGCTTCCTGCTCCTGCGCCTTCTGCGCGAGCATGAGATGTTCGCGCATGGCTTTGCGCGCTTCTTCCGGGTTGCGTTCGCGGATAGCCCGGTAAATGTGCCGATGCATCTCGGCCGACTCCTTGAGGTCGCGCGCGCGCTTTACTGTCTTGCTGCGGACATCGAAAAGGATGGTTGACACCATATTCATCAGCGAGGTGAGGATGCGGTTGCCGGAAGCTGCCGCCACTGTCTGGTGAAAGTGCATGTCATGGACGAGAAACTGCTCCGGATGGTCGAGCGACGCGAACATCCCCGTGATCTCCTCGGCCATCGTAGCCATTTGATCATGGGTGGCTCGCTCGGCGGCAAGTCCGGCGACGGACATCTCAAGCGACCTGCGCGCCTCGAACATCTCCGCAGATGTGAATCCGTGCAGAGAGGCCATCAGGCGCAAGGGGCTGCTGTCCAGCGACGGAGGCCCGTCAGACTTGACGATGAACGTGCCCGCGCCCTGGCGCGATTGCAGTACTCCCACGGCGGCCAATGAACGAATACCCGCGCGAAGTGTTGGGCGGCTGACGCCGATCATCCGAGCAAGATCGCGCTCCGGCGGAAGGCGGTCGCCGGGGCGCAATTCACCGCGGTGGATCATTTCACGGAGTTGTGAGACTACCTCCTCCGAAGTTGTTCCACTTCGCTCAGAGTCTATAGTTTTAAAGATGTCACTGTTGAGATCGGTCATACCATTATCACTGTTGAGATGTTTTCTAGACCAAATGCAGCAAGTTGATTTTTGTGCCCCCAGGCTCGCGCATTCTTAGCTACCTGCGAACTAATGCATTTTATTCCTTCTGCTGCGAGTTGTCGAAACAATTTATCGAAAAGGCATCTTAAAGGTCTGACCATTTGCCCCAATTCCAGAATCCGACTTTGAAGCTGTTCATTACCGGTATGAAAATTGGTCATCCGGCTCGGTGACGGCATCGTTCCGGTGAGTCAGCTTTTGCGCGAGCAACAAGTCATGACGTTTGGCCGCGAGACTTAACGAGACTTAAACAGAAGATTGCTTTATCAGCGAACTGACGACGGTAAACTCTTATGAAGATTGTTTTGAGAATCATCCTGTTCGCTAATCTGTTGATGGTCATGTCAGCGACTGCCGTCGGACAGACGCCGCCGCCGCTCTCAGTGCGCATGGGTGAGACTGCTATGCGCAGCCTCTATCGCGACGCGGCGAAAAAGGAGACAGGTAAGCCGTCAAAGTGGACTTACGATCTTGGAGTGGTGCTCAAAGGGATCGAGGGCGTCTGGTTTGCGACCGGCGACGGCCGCTACTTCAGACACATTCAGGAGAATCTCGATCACTGGCTCCAGCCTGACGGCACGATCCGCACCTACAAGATGGAGGAGTACAACATAGACAACGTCCTCCTCGGGCGAAGTCTTTTGACGCTCTACAAGGTGACGGGTCAAGAGAAGTACAGGAAGGCCGCAGAACTTTTGCGCACGCAATTGAGGACGCACCCGCGCACCTCCGAGGGAGGCTTCTGGCACAAGAAAATTTATCCGCACCAGATGTGGCTCGACGGCCTTTATATGGCCGAACCTTTCTACGCCGAGTATGCGGCCACATTCAACGAGCCTGAGGCTTTCGACGATATCGCAAAGCAGTTCATTCTCATGGAGCGCCACTCGCGCGACTCGAAGACCGGCCTGCTCTACCACGGTTGGGACGAATCGCGCGAGCAGGGTTGGGCCGACAAGACCACCGGACGCTCTCCAAACGTCTGGGGCCGCGCAATGGGCTGGTACGGGATGGCAATCGTAGATACGCTCGACTACTTCCCGGCAAACCACCCCGCACGCAATCAGTTGATCGCGATCCTGAACCGGCTGGCCGACGCCGTCGCGAAATACCAGGAGCCGAAATCCGGTCTGTGGTATCAGGTGGTTGATAAGGGCGGCGCGCGCGGCAACTACCTGGAAGCGTCAGCCTCCGCTATGTTCGTCTATACGCTGGCCAAGGGCGTGCGCCAAGGCTATCTCCCGGCCCCATACAGGAAGGTCGCGGAGAAGGCATACAAAGGGATCGTCAAAAAGTTCGTCAAGCCGATATCGGTTGCGCAGGTCAACTTAGACGGGACGGTGAGCGTAGCTGGTCTCGGCGGAACTCCTTACCGCGACGGCAGCTACGAGTACTACCTCAGCGAGAAAGTCATCACCAACGATCCGAAAGGCGTGGGCGCTTTTCTCCAGGCGAGTGTCGAGATGGAGTTGGCCGCGAAGCCGAAGCTGGGCAGGCCGCGAACGGTAGCGCTGGACTACTATTTCAACAACGAGTTGAAGAAGGATGCGTCGGGCCGCCTCGCCCCATGGCATTACAAGTGGGACGAGCTGGCGAACCCGGGTTTCTCGCTCTGGGGTTATATCTTCAGGAGTTTCGGCGCAAGCACTGTGGCGTTGAACGACGCGCCGACGGAGACGAACCTCAAGTCCGCAGATATTTACATCATCGTTGATCCTGACACGGAGAAGGAGACCGAGCGCCCGAACTTCATCACGGCCCAGCATGTCAGCGCAATCACCGCGTGGGTTAAGGCAGGCGGCGTGCTCGTCCTAATGGGTAACGACGCGGGCAACGCCGAGTTCGAACACTTCAACCGTCTCGCAGCGCAGTTCGGCCTCCGGTTTAAGGAGGATAGGAAAAATCTGGTTCAGGGAGACGACTTCGCTGCAGGCCGGATAAAGCCTCCATCGAACCATCGCATTTTCAAGACGGCGCGGTCTCTCTACCTGAAAGAGATTTCCACGCTCGCCGTAGTCCCTCCTGCGAAGTCCATGCTGGACCATAAGGGCGATGTAGTCATGGCAGCGGCCAAACTTGGCAAGGGCACAGTCTTCGCCGTCGGCGACCCGTGGCTCTACAATGAATACCTTGACGGCAGGAAATTGCCCGCCGAGTTCGACAACTATGAAGCAGCGGTCGAGCTCTCTTTGTGGCTGCTTCAACAAGCGAAACGATGAAAACAGCGACGAGTGACAAGTGACAAGTGACCGTGAATCGTGAATCGAAAATCGTGAATGGAAAGAAAACGGGATTTCTCTCTTCACGATTTACGATTGATGGATTCAAGTTTCAAGTGCAACTTGAAACTGCTGTTCGCTCCGTAGGAGCGACATGTTTATAGCAACAAATTGCGCCTAACTACTCTTCGCTCCTTATTAGGAGCGAGATGTGTTTCCGGCCGGCCAGTGCGCCGTAAGTTATTGCGCTCTTATAGAGCGAGAGTCTAATAGCGTGCGAGCGGGCTAGAAACATCTCGCCCCGCTGGGGGAATCCGACAACACCGACTCGTTGCACTTGAAACTTGAACTCCACCATTCACAATTTACTTGTCTTCTCTTGTCACTCGTCACTTTTCACTTGTCACTAAATAAAGGGGGTCGTGCAATGCTGAAGATTGATAGAGGTCTGTTGACGCTGGCGTGTGTATGCGCCTCGGCACTTGTATGTGTGGCGCAGACGGGGGCTAAGGGGGCAGGCAGCCGCGCACCGTCGGAACCGTCCCGTCCGTTTGTTGTCATGTCGGCCCAGACTCTCGCAGACCTTGAACGTAAACTGCGACCGGAGAACAAGGCCGAAGACTTGATGGGAGGCCCCGGCCAGCAACTTCGTGTGGCCGTCCAGCACGAACAGAACAAGGCCGCAGCCGCAGCCGAAGTCCACGACGCCTCGGACGACGTTTACTACGTGTTGGAAGGTGAGGCTACGCTTACGCTCGGTGGTCGTCTCGAAGCCCCGCGAGAGACTGAGCCGGGCGAGTGGCGCGCTCCGCGGATCAGCGGAGGACGAGCAGTCGAAATCAGGAAAGGCGACCTCGTCGTAGTGCCGCGTGGCACGCCCCACATGCGCAGCACCGTCGGCAAGGACTTCTCGATGATCCTCATTAAGATATGGGCTGAGCCTTTGCCGCCTGCCCCGCCGACTTCGGCACCGGCGAGCAAGTCGCAGAAGCCATAAGAGAACTCACAGACGGCTCATAAAAGGGAAGTGCAGCTCCGTCTTTAATGTCGGCGCAATCGCAGTCTCAATCATTATTAGAGCGATCCAATCCTGGGCGCTTAACGTTCACGCCGGCGCGCCTTCTTCAGAAATTTTGTCAGTCCGAGCTTTTGTTCGCGGATGCCATCGACGGCAAGGCCAGCCATGATCTCCGCGCCCATTGGCGAGAAGTGTGTGTTGTCTGTGACGCCCTGTGGGTAGTTGGCGTGCTCGCCCGCTGCGAGTTGCAGGAAAAGTTTTTTTGACCCTTCGACACCATATTGGACGAGCACTTTCTGGCTCATGAGGTGCATGTCGATGAGCGACACGTTCGTCTCGGCGGCAACGCTTCTTACGATATCAGGGTATTCGCCGTGCGATTCCTGAATATGGCCATCCTTATCGAAGCGACGGCGCATAACAGGAGTCAGCAAAACCGGCGTGGACTTCCTCGCCCTGACTTCACTTACAAAGCGGATGAGATTGGCGCGATAGTCTGCCGGTGGCGTGTAGCGGTCAACCTTTTCCTTCGACGAATCGTTGTGGCCAAACTGGATGAAGACGTAGTCGCCCTTCCGGAGCTTGTCGAGGATGGCCTGCCAGCGGCCCTCGGCGATAAACGTCCGCGTGCTTCGGCCATTCTGAGCGTGATTGTCAACGCGAACTTTGCTCTCGTCAAAGTGTTGTTGCAGGAACTCGCCCCAGCCCGTCTCCGGTCGTTTCTCCTCGCGCTTGGCGGCCATCGTCGAGTCGCCCGCTAGAAAGATTGTGATCGGATCTTTCGCGCGCACGAAGAAGCAGAGCAGGAGGACCAGTGCGAGCGCGGCGGTGAGTCTCATGGCACGTTTCAGCCTAAGGCTTCGATGAGTTTGCCGTTGATGCGGACGTTTTCGAGCGACGTGTCCCGGAGGTTCGCTACGACGCTGCCGCGCTCGACGTTCTCAAACGCACAGTCCTTGAGGCGCAGCCCATAAATCGGCGCCGTGTCAAAACCTTGCACATCGAGCGCGTATTTGCTGCGGCCGCTTCTCAAGTTCTCGACGACGAAGTTGCGCACCACTGGCGTGTGCTTGCCACGCGCGCCTTCCTCGTAGTTGAAATCGATGGTAATGACGGCGTGCGCAACCTGACCGACCTGTATGTTGCGGAAGTAGAGGTTCTCCAACAACCCGCCGCGCATCCGGTTGTTCTTGACGCGCAGAGCGTGATCGAGGTGCGGGCTGTCGAGGCGGCAGTTCTCGGCGAAGACGTTGCCGACGCCGCCGGAGATTTCGCTTCCGACCGTGATCCCGCCGTGCCCCTCTTTCATTGTGCAGTTGCGGATGATGATGTTCTGTGAAGGCGCGGTAAGGCGGCGGCCATCGGCGTTGCGGCCCGACTTGATGGCGATGCAGTCGTCGCCGGTATCAAAGACGCAGTCCTCGATGAGTACGTCGGTGCAGGATTCGGGATCGCAACCGTCGTTGTTAGGACCGTGCGTGGAGACGTTTACCTTGCGAACAATGACGTTTGTGCAAAGGACGGGGTGAATCTCCCACATCGGCGAATTCTTGATCGTGACGCCGTCGATGAGCACGTTCGTACAGCGGTAGGGCTGGATGAACTGCGGGCGCAGGTGGTGTCCCTCGCCGAAGATTCTTTCGGCCACGGGAACGCCGTGCTCAGCCATCTCTTCGAGCGACTTGCGCGCTTTCCGCTGGTCAGGGTCTCCGCCCTTCCAGCCATACCGCTCGTTTCCTTTCCAGGGCCACCAGTGTGTGTTATCGCCCTGGCCGTCGAGTGTGCCGGCCCCCGTAACGGCGATGTTCTTCTGCTCGAACGCGTAGATGAAAGGCGAGTAGTTCATCAGTTCCATACCTTCCCAACGCGAAAAGACGAGGGGGAGATAGTGCTTCGGGTCGTGGCTAAACTTGAGGGTGGCGCCGTCCGAAATATGGAGGTTTACGTTACTACGAAGATGGATTGCGCCGGTCAGGAACGTGCCCGCAGGTATAACTACCCGACCGCCGCCAGCGTTGCTGCACGCCTCGATAGCGCGGCGGATCGCCTCACTGCTGTCAGTCGTCTCCCGGGCGACGGCTCCGAACTTCGTGATTACGAAATCGCGCTTCGCGAAGCGGGGCGGCCTGATCCTGTTTAAAATCTGTGGCACTCCGGCCCACGCGTCCGCAGTTCCAGCTTGCGGTTGGGCCAGGATGCTCGCGAAGGCGTCGGGGTCGGAGAGCGATGGCGACATGAACGCTGCCGCTCCGCCTAAGAGTATGCATTTGAGAAATTCGCGTCGTTCGGTCATCTGCTCTCCCATACAAGACCTGATAAGTAAATCGTGACAGGTGACAAGTAAATCAAGGTCCTTGCCTGGCACCCGTCAGGGGTTTCTTGTCACTGTTTACGGCTCTTCTTACACCAGGCCGAGTAGTCTTTATCAAGCAGCTCGGCGGGTTCTTCGACGTACCAGCTATATCCGTTGCGCCGCTCCTCGTCTATCTCCATGACGCTGTAGCGGACGATGCCGTCGCGGCCGGAAAAGATCGGGCGGTTAGTGCCGATCTCATAGAAGCGCGCCCAAATTGGCGGGGCCTTCGGGTCGGCAACTACCCCGCGTGCGTATTCGCCAGGCTTAGACGGATTGCGCACCTCAACCCAGCGGAGGCCGCGCACCTCTGAATTCCTGAACCACGTGATGGCCGACTCGACGGCTTCGACGATACGCGCGTCAGGGTTTTCGATGCCCATCAGGAAGCGGACGACGCCCACGCTCTCGCCCGCGCTCAGCGAGGCCGGCTCGAACTTGCGCGCCGGGGCCGGCGCGAGCGTCACCTCATCGTGCTGCGCTCCCCAGATTGTTCGCTTGCCCGCGATGACGACCTGAGTTTTGAGGATCAGCTCGACGCCTTTCGCGACCGCTTTCGCAGCCAGCAAACGACGGTCTTCGTCCACAAAACGGAAGACCGAACGCTTTCGCGCCACTTCGCGCAGCAGCCGCATAGTGTTGACCATTGCGCCGTCGTTGAAGGTGATGTGCGAGTAGTAGCCCTTGCGAAGCGGATAGTACTGCGGCCAGCCGCCGTTGTCGTACTGCGCTTTGAGCAGATAGTCGAGGCCGCGTAGAAATGCCTCCCTGTGCCGCTCCTGTTTGCGTGCCGTATAGACGCGGGCGAGGTAGATGAGCTGGGTGTAGGTCGCGCCGTTGTCGATATTCGAGCCGGTCTCAGATTTCAGCTTGACGAGTTCGGCACGCTCCCGCTCGGTCAACAAGCGAGCCATGTCGATGTTTTTGGACCAGCCCCCCTCGTCGTGCTGGTAGAGGAGAACGTTATCGGCGATGCGCACGGCGTCGTCGCTTGCGTACCACTCGGGCTTCTGCTTGAGCACGTCGCCCCAGCGGACGGCGGGCGACGGGGCCGGCGCGGCGTCGCCGCCCGGCTTCTGCGTCCCGGACGGAGTCCCGCCCTCCCGCGCCGCGGCGGAGCAGGCGAGCAGGAGTGCCACGCACGAAGCCGCGGCGACCCTCGCGAGCGCGGCGGCGACTGACCCGTTCGTGCCTTGATTTCTCATCTCACTCTCGCGGCGCGTGTGCCGACAAGTCGGTCGGATGCAACACGAGCCGCCCGGGCTGTTAGGCCGGAGGCGACTCGCGCGGTCAAGTGGCGGCCGATTTTCGGGCCGCCACGGTTAGAAGATGAACTTCGCGCCGAGCTGGATGTCGCGCGGCAGGTTTCTCTGCGTCGAGAAGAGGCCGAAGCTCGCGTTGTTCGGATCGACGTTGACGTCGATGAAGTAGGGGTGGTTGAAGGCGTTCAGGGCCTCGGCGCGGATCTGGAAACGCCGACCTTCGCCCAGCGAGAAGTTCTTCGTCATCGACAGGTTGACGCTCTGGAACGATTGGTGGCGCAAGTTGTCGAGCGTCGTCGGGACGGTGCGCAGGCTCGACGAACTGGGCCGGAAGAAGTTTGTCGTGTCGAACACCCGCAGCGGCGCGATGCCGCACTTCGCGCCAGCCTGGTTCTCGCCGGCGCAGCTTTCCAGCTTCGTCACGTCGCCTGCGTAGAACAACGGGTTCGAGAGCAGGATGGGCTGGCCCTGCTGCAACTCGTAGGTGCCGTTAAGCTGCCAGCCGCCGATGAAGGCGTCCAACACGCGGTTCATGTCGCCGCCAATCAGGCGATTGCGGCCGATGGGCACCCCGTAAACGACGGCCAGCGTGAAGCGGTTCGGACGGTCGTCCGTGCCGACGCGATCCTCAAGTTCGGCGTCCGACGGGTTCAGGTAGCTGAGCCGCTCGCGCAGCTTCGAGAGCGTGTAGGTCACGTTGAGCGACAGGTCTTTCGAGAAGCGCTTGTTGCCCTGGAGCTGGAGCGCGTTGTAGCTGTTCGAGCCGTTGTACTCCTGTACGAAGACGTTCGTGAACTGCGGGAAGCGCAGCAGCGACTGCGCGCGGCTGATGGTAGTCGCGGTCGCGAACGGGCTCGCCGTCGCCGTCAACTGGCTGATGTTGCGGAACGGGTTGGTGATCGTCGCGGAGAGCCTTGTGTTGGCGGCCGTGTCGAGGGCCGCGGCGTCCGCGATGGTGGTGGCCTGGGAGAGATCGGCGAGGAACTCGCGCGGCACGAAGTTCAGGTTGCGGTTGACCGCCAGGTTGTAGCCGCGCGCGATGACGATGTTGGCCTCGACCACGAACTGGCCGGGAAGCTCACGCTGGAACCCGAAGATTGTTCGAGCGAATTTCGCATTCTTACGATCCGCGGGAACCAGGCCCGCGTCCGACGCGCCGAGATCCTGGCCGACGCTCGTCAGCAGCCCACGCGTGCTGCCGAAGGCCTGCTGGAGGCCCGTGGGGAACGGGTTATTGAGCGTGGCGACGAAGGTCCGACCTTGATTGTTCGTGGGCACGAAGGGTGTCTGCGCGTTAAAGCCGGTCTGGCGGATGTCGTCGGGCAGAATGCGGAATGGCGACATGAAGATGCCGAACCCGGCGCGCAAGACAGTCTTGTCGTTGAGCTTGTAGGCCGCCCCGATGCGCGGCTGCCAATTCGACTTGTCAACGTTCCACAGCGCGCGGTTGTTGTCGTCGGCGTACTGCACGCCGCCCGTGACGCGAAACTGGTCGGGCGTGAGCAGGAAGTTTGAAGGGTTGGCGTTGTAGGCGGTTGTGTAGGCGGCGCGCGCGGCGGCGTCAACCGGGCTGGCCGTCTCAGTGTCGAAGCCGCGGATGAAGCGGTTGTAGCGCTCGGTCAGCCCCATCTCCAGTTCGTAGCGGAGGCCGAGGTTCAGCGTGAGCTTCGGCGTGGCCCGCCAGTCGTCCTGGAAGAAGAATCCGTGGTAAAGCGACTGGGCCGAGTAGTTGATGCCGCTCGCGTCGATCAGACTCTGGGAGGTCGAGGCGGTCGGGATGCCGAGGAGAAACGCCGCCAGGTCGCGGCCGTACACGTTGCGATTGCGGTTGGCATTCGTCTGGGAGGTACTGTTGGTCGTCGTTGTTTGATCGATGGACGTGTAGGTGCCGTCGAAGAAGAAGCGGCCACCCTGGAAGCCGTTGGTCGAAAAGTTCTCGCGCAACGCACGGAAGTCGTAGCCGTAGCGCATCGTATGGTTGCCGTGAATTTGCGTGACCGACGGCTGAACCGAGAAGACGTAGAAGGGGCGGAGCAGCCCCTCGTTGTAGTCGGAGCGGCTGGCCCCGAGGAGCGAGCGGATCGGGCGGCCGGCATCATAAGTGCGGATGTCGAAGCGCGGCAGGTACTGGTAGCCGTTCATCGCGGCGAGCGCGGCAGCTGAGAAACCGAGCGTGGCCGGGTCGAAGGACTGGGCCGGCCGGCGCTCCTGCACGAACCGGCTCAGGTTGGTGCGCACGTCGAGCACCAGCGTGTTCGTAAGCGTGTTCGTGTAGTCGAGGCTCGCCCCGTCGTTGGTGCGGAATTCGAAGCCCTGCGTGACCGGCGTGCCCGTCCAGTTGTTGCGATCCTCCGGGTTGAAGCTGTGGTAGTACTTGCCGAAGAGTGACTGGCTCTCGCTCAAGCGATGGTCGACGCGCGTCATCCACGAGCGATAGTTTGAGCTGCGAATCTGGTTCGAGAAGTAGTTGAGTGTGCCGTCCGAGTTACCGGGGGCATTCGGCAACGGGTACAGGTTCAGGTACGCCACCGCGACCGGGTTGAGCCGCGCCTGCGGGATGACGTTGTTGGCGAACGCCGTGCGCGTGACAGTACCGGTTGCCTGCGCGGTCAAGGGATCGTAGACGCGTGACGGACAGACAGTGGTCGTGCCCGTGCAGGTAGTCGCGAGCAGGGCTGAGAAATCGCCGCGCCGGAACGCCTCCGTCGGCACGGTGAACAGCTGCGGCTCGGCTTCGCTGTTCTTCAGCCGCTCGTAGGCGAACAGGAAGAAGGTGCGGTCGCGGCCGTTGTAAACCTTCGGGATGTAAACGGGGCCGCCGAACGTCCCGCCGTAGCGGTGGTAAGTCCGGTCGGGGCGCTCCTGGCCGGCGCGGTTCGAAAAGAAATTGTTGGCCGTGCGGCTACGGTCGCGGTTGAAGTAGTAAATCGTGCCGTGCGGATCGTTGGTGCCGGACTTGATGGCGACGTTGACGGTCGCCCCCGCCGAGTAGCCTTGCTGCGCGTCGAACGCGTTGGTCTGAACTTTGAACTCTTGTGTAGCGTCGGAGGGCGGCGAGAAGCCAACGCCGCCGTCAATGGCGAAGTTCGGTGAGCCGTCGAGCGTCACCTGATTGGGGCCGGTCGCGCCGTTGGCGCGGAAGGCCGCGAGGTTGCCGTTCGAGGTCGGGCTGGTGAAGGCGGGGTTGCCGGTGTAGGAGATGCCAGGCGCGAGTGTCGCGAGCTGGTAAGGGCTGCCGTCGATCAGCGGTAACTCGCTGATCTGCCGGCTGCTGATCACCGTACCGGTCGACACCGACCCCGTTTCGAGAGTTAGCCCGTCGCCACTCACATTGACGGTGTCGCTGACGCCGGAGACCTGCACCTGCACGTCCAAGGTCAGTTTTTCAGAGACTCGGATCTCGATGCCTTGGCGCTGCGACGTAGTGAAGCCCTGGCTCGTCACGGTCAAAGTGTATTTGCCGGGTTGGATAAGCGGGAACGTGTACCTGCCCTCATCGTTGGCCGTGGCCGTGGAGGCTACATTCGTCTCTATGTTCTTCAGTTCGACGGTCGCGCCGGGCAGCGCGGCACCGTTCGGGTCAGTGATGTTACCGGAGACCGAGCCACGGAATTCCTGCGCGCCTGCGATTGCGAAAATCGAGAGCGTCAGCATGATGGCGATAACGACTTGGCGGAATGCGTTCTTGCACATACCTCTATAATCCTTTCAAAACTCTTTATTTCAGATGGGCGGAGTCGCCGCCTTTCATAATCCTGTTAACAATTAGAGCATTGCCGGGTTATCACGCGGAATCGCAATCTAATGCGCCTGATAGCGTTCAGCCGCGAATTCAGTGTGCCAAAGTCGACAGAAGACAATTACTGGTGTAACCAATTAATTTCGGCTGGCGTTTGCCATTAAGATAGCTGATTCGGGTCGACGGGGCTCGCATTAGAAGCGTCCTCCGAGACCAGCCTATCGGTTTATGCTTCAAAAAATCTCTTGAAGCTAAGAATTCGTTGCTTGTTCTAAGTTTTTTGCGTGACACGTAAGTCTTGTGCGCAATTGGTCTTTGACAGTCAATAAGCGCCGGCATTTTCTATCAGGCCAAGATTTTTGTCAAGCCCATTTTTGACCAATTCCTTTGTTCAGGCTGGATGGGTATTACCAATTCGCCCGAACACGATCGAGCTGTATATATCGATGTGTGGGTTAGAGAGACCAACTCATGAGTGATGTGCGTTCTCAGAATTTGAGAAGTGAAAATCAAAGTGCGACGCGCCGAAACGGTAGAACACGGTCTGTAGTTGGCAAGCGGGGAGGGATGGTAAGGCGAGAAACTGTCGCTGATCTTAGCTGCGCAGCGGCAGCCAATTTATATTTGACGGTTTTGAAGTTAGTTCTTAGCTCGGCTTTATGACTAAAAAGCTGGGATAGGTTGTGGGTATGGAGACGAGCGCAAATTCAAATTGGCTTCACTTGTTGACTTCGACCAAATTCCTAGAGATTAGATTGCGCGGGGTTAGACCCTTTAGACAGCAGGCGATTCACTGCGAGCGCGTGAGCGCTGCCAGGCAAGAGAGTTGCGTATTTCACGGAAGATGAACGGTGATTTCACGTGAAGGTGAACACTCATTTCACGCGAAGCTGAACGGTCAACCGCGGTGGCGGCGCGGAGTGCGGTTATTTATCCTCGGTGTTCATCATCATGTCAAGGGCGG
>WNGB01007506.1_pt1 | contig 35083 bp, 33 predicted proteins | sample 5400681 | NCBI WGS metagenome assembly WNGB01 (sample SAMN13153367, study PRJNA577476) | soil metagenome | isolation source: 115 cm soil or saprolite under grassland replicate 2 | place: USA:California | collected 2016-06-15
AGGCGCATGCCTGATCGCCGCCGCCCACAATACGCATCTCCGATCCGACGTCTCACACCGTCTCGCCGGTGAGGGGGAGAACAACGATGCGTCGTGATCTCCTCGCGTGCGCGGCCGCCGTTCTGACCTTCGCATCGGCGCCAGCGGGGGCCAGCCAGCCGGCCCCGGGAGACGCCGTCGTCGCCTGGCATGTCACCGTCACGCCGAGTTGGTTCGACCCGTCCACCGTGCCGGCGCAGATCGCCCCGTTCGGCATGCTGTACGCGATCCACGATGCGGTGCTCCGTCCACTTCCGGGACAGAAGATCGGGAACAGCCTGGCCGAGACGTGGACCGAGAGCCCGGATGGGCGGGTCTACGAGTTCAAGCTGCGGCGCGGGCTCAGGTTTCACAACGGCGATCCCCTCACCGCCGAGGACGTGAAGTTCAGCTTCGAGCGCTACAAGGGGGCCGGCGCCAAAGTATTTCAGGAACGGGTTCAGCAGGTGGAGGTCGTCGATCCCCTCACGGTGCGCTTCCGTCTCAAGGAGCCCTGGCCCGACTTCCTCACCTTCTACGGAACCTCGGCGACGGCGGCGGGGATCGTCGTCCCCAAGAAGTACCTGACCCAGGTCGGGGATGACGGCTTCAGGAAGCATCCCATCGGCGCCGGACCCTACAAGTTCGTGAGCCACACGCCCGGCATCGACACGGTGCTGGAGGCCTACCCGGGGTACTGGCGGCACGTGCCCCACGTCAGGCGGCTTACGATGAAGAGCGTCCCCGAAGGAACCACCCGCGTGGCGATGCTGAAGAACGGCGAGGCGGACATCGGCGTCGCCCTGGAAGGGCAGGACGGCGAGGCCGTGAGACGGGACCCGCGGCTACAGCTCGTGATTGCCCGCAATGTCGCGTCGATCGCCTGGATCGAGTTCGCCGACCAATGGGATCCCAAGTCGCCATGGCATGACCGACGCTTGCGGCTGGCGGTCAACTACGCGCTCGATCGCAAGGGGATCAACGAGAGCGCTTGCCTGGGGTACTGCGCGCCAGCCGGTGTCATCGTCCCTCGTGTCATGGATTACGCCCTTCCGGCGGAACCGTCATCCTATGATCCCCGAAAGGCCAAGCAGCTGCTCGCCGAGGCCGGCTATCCGAACGGTCTCGACGCTGGCGAGTTCGTGCCAATTCCCCCGTTCTTGCCGTTATCGGAGGGCGCCGTGAACTCCCTGAACGCCGTCGGAATCAGGGTGAGAATTCGGCCGATCGAGCGCGCAGCGTTCAACGCCGCCTGGCGGAAGAAAAAGCTCCGGGGTCTGTTCCTGGCCGTCTCCGGCAACGCAGGCAATGCCGCGAGTCGCGTGGCCGAGTTCATCTACTCGAAGGGCAGCTTTGCCTACGGGGGCTACTCCGACATCGACGATCTGTTCCATCAGCAGGCCCGCGAGCGAGATCCCAAGAAGCGTGAGGGGCTGCTGCACACGATTCAGCAGCTCACGATCGACCGGGTGATGTTCGCGCCGATCATGGACCTGCGCGCGATGATGGGCGTCGGGCCGCGAGTGGCCGACCACACGATCAACTCGCTCCCGATGGTGTTCTTCCCATCCTGGGAGGACCTGCGGCTCAAGAGCCCGTGACCTGGGCATCGGTCACTCGAACATGAGCACGGTGCGGGCGACCTCGCCGGCCTTCATGGCGCGGAAGGCTTCGTTGACGTCCTCGAGACGGCCGCGGCGGGTGATCATCTCGTCGAGCTTCAGCCGGCCCTGGCGGTAGAACTCGATGTAGCGCGGCATGTCGACCTTGAAGCGGTTCGAGCCCATGCTGCAGCCCTGGATCTTCTTCTCGCGCAGGAACATCGGGCCGTCCAGCTCGATCTTCTGGCCGACCGGGATCATGCCGATGACGGTGGCGGTGCCGCCCGGCTTGAGGCAGTCGAAGCACTGCTCGGCGGCGATCTTGAGCCCGATGGCCTCGAACGCGTAGTCCACGCCGCCGCCCGTCAGGGTACGGATGGCCTTCGCGGGCTCGTCCTTCGAGGCGTTCACGGTGTGGGTGGCGCCGAGCTCGCGCGCCTTGGCGAACTTGGCCTCGACCGTGTCGACGGCGATGATCATGCGCGCCCCGGCGATGCGCGCGCCCTGGATGACGGCGAGCCCGACGCCGCCGGCGCCGAAGACGGCCACCGTGGTACCCGCTTCGATCCGGGCCGTGTTGAGCACCGCGCCCACGCCGGTCGTCACGCCGCAGCCGATGAGGGCGGCGCGATCGAGCGGCATCTGGTCGTCGATCTTCACGAGCGCGTTCTCGTGCACCAGCATCTGCTCCGCGTACGCGGACAGGTTGGCGAACTGGTTGACGGGCTGGCCCTTCCACGAGAGCTTCGGCGGCTCGGTGCCGGCGCGGTGAGGCAGTACTCACACTGGCCGCAGAAGACGGACAGGCACGCGATCACGTGATCGCCCGGCTTGAACTCCGACACCTGGGGCCCGACGGAGTCCACGATGCCGGCCGCCTCGTGGCCGAGGATGGCCGGCGTGGGGAACGGGTAATACCCGTCGACGAAGTGCAGATCGCTGTGACAGACCCCGGAGGCGACGACCCGCACCAGCACCTCGCGTCCGAGCGGCTTGTGGATGTCGACGTTCTCGATCGTCAGCGGCTGGTGCGGACCGTGGAAGATGGCGGCTTTCATGTCATGCTCCTCGAGAAAAATCGCCCGGTGAATCCTCGCTGCCGGAGGCGAGCTTCGGCATCACGTGGTCGGCGAACGCGCGCATCGTCCGCTCGACCTCGGCCCGCGCCAGCATGTTGCCCTGATCGAACCAGCAGATGATCTGCGACAGCCCGAACTCCTCGCGCGCCGCATGCAGTCGATCGACGACCTCCGCGGCGTCGCCGAACACGCCCTGGTCACGGCAGAACTTCTCGAACGGTAGATCGGCCACGTTGTCGTTGATCATCTTGAGCCGCGGCAGGTGGTCGCCGTAGGACTCGGGCAGCGCCGCGAAGATGGCCTGCAGGTTCTTGTAGTACTTCAGCACGCCCGGGCGCATGGCGTCCCGCGCCGCCGGCGGCGTCGCGCCGACGTGCACGGGGAGCATCAGCGCCATCTGATCCGGCCGCCAGGAGTGTCCGGCCGCGGCCAGGCGCTCGCGATAGAGCGCCATGTACTCGCGCAGCTGGGGCAGGGGCGTGGTCGTCGTCCCGGAGTAGATCGGCAGCCCCGTGTCGCCGATGTGGGCGAAGCTCTCGGCGCTGTGCACGGCCACGCGGATCGGCGGGTGCGGGCGCTGGAGCGGCTTCGGCACCACGGAGACTTCCTCGACGTCCCAGAACCGGCCCCGATGGCTGAAGCGCTCCTTGGTCCACGCCAGGCGGATGATCTCGAGCGCCTCGTCGAAGCGCGCGCGGTTGTCGGCCACGGGCACGCGAAAGCCGTGGAACTGGCTGGGGATCGAGCCGCGGCCGACGCCGAACTCGAGCCGCCCTCCGGACAGCACGTCGGCCGTCGCTGCCTGCTCGGCGCAGCTCAGCGGATGCTGGAGCGGCAGCAGCGTGACCGCGGTCCCGATGCGGATGCGCCGCGTCCGCTCGGCGATGACGGGCACCATCATGAGCGGGTTCGCCAGCAGCGAGAACGCGCCACCGAAGTGCAGCTCGGCCAGCCACACCACGTCGAATCCGAGATCCTCGGCGAGCACCGCGAGGTCGAGCATCTCGGCATACCGCTCGGCATGCGTCTGCCCGTCGGCCTCCGGCGCCTGGAAGAAGATCCCGAATCGCATGGGCGTGAGCATAACGTGAAACGGCCGACGCTACCGGCCGCTCTTGCCGTCGCGGATGCGCTCGAGCTGTACCGGGTCGGAGACGACGATCTGTGCCTTGCCCCGGTACGTCGAGATCACGCCGCGGACGCAGATCCGCTCGCCGCGGAGCGATTCCGGGTCGTAGGGAAACGCCGACCGCCGCGCGCCCAGATCAGCGCCGTGAACTCCTGGTCGGGATACGGCTTGCCGAGATTGAGGAATGTAGGCTGGCCGTTCGAGCGGATCGCGTAGGTGGCGCTGGCCACCTGGCCGCACACCCTGGCGGTCTTTCCGACGTGGTGCAGGGCCTCGCTCGGCGCGAGGCCCTCGTCCGCGAAGGCGACGGACCCCGCGGTCGCCAGCAGGACGAGCCACAGCGACAGCCGACGACGGGATCGGATCGACATTCCGCCGCTCACCGCGGCTTGAGGCGCACCTCTTCGAGCGGGGCCGACCACGGATACGGATCGATCATCAGCAGCGCGGGCTCGGCGACCCGCGGCCCCACCGCGCTGGGCCAGATGTACTCGTAGATCGGCGCGAAGCGCACGCGCTCGTAGACGAGCTGCTGGATCTTGTGCAGCATGGCCTCGCGCTTCTTCTTGTCGATCTCGCGGGCCTGCTGCTTCCACAGCGCGTCGATGTCGGGATCGGCGCCCCGCGCGTAGATCCCGTCGCTCGGCACGAACTCGGCCATGCGGGAGGCGGCGTTGCCGTAGAACGCGCTGATGCACACGCACACGCCCTTGAGCTTCTTGCTCATCCACGCCGTCACGAAGGCCGCCCGCTCCATCGAGCGGATCTTGGTCTTGATCCCCACCGCGCCGAGATAGCCGGCGGCCGCCTCGCCCATCGAGAAGTAGGGCGGATACGGATAGAGGTCGCCGGCGTCGAAGCCGTTGGGATAGCCGGCCTCGGTCAGGAGCTGCTTGGCCCGGGCGGGATTGTAGGGATACGGCTCGAGCTCCCGCGTGAACTCGAAGCTCTTCGGCGCCATGGCGCCCGTGAGCCGGGAGGCGCCGAGATTCTCCGCCTCGTTGATGGCGCGGGTGTCGATGGCCATGATCGACGCCTGCCGGACGCGGCGGTCGTGCCAGGGCGACTTCGGATCCCACTGATCGAAGAAATCGAGGAAGAACACCCCGATCGCGCCCGAGAACGCCAGCTTAAGCGTGGGATCGCGCTTGACCTCCTGGGCCATCGGAGCGTCCAGGAGATATGCGAGATCGACCTCGCCCCGCTTCAGCATGGCCAGGCGCGTGTTCGCATCCGGGACCATCTTGTAGACCAGCCGCTTGACGTGGGGCATCTTGCGCCAGTAGCCCTCGTTGGCCTCCATGACGAGCTCGACACCGGCGGTGTAGCTCACGAACTTGTACGGGCCGAGACCGATCGGTGCCTTCTTGAAGCCGTCGTCACCCACCTGCTCGACGTACTTCTTGGGTACGATCCAGCCCGCTCCGTTGATGAGGGTGCCGTAGTAGGTCATGAAATCCGGCCACGGCTCGTGCAGCTGGAAGCGCACGCGATGCGGGCCGACGACCGTCACGTCCTTGACCCGGTCGCGCAGGATCTTCCCGCCCTTGGCGCGGTGGAAGCTGAACTTCACGTCCTCCGCGGTGAACGGGTCGCCGTTGTGGAACTTCACGCCCTCGCGGAGCTTGAACTCGTACGTCTTGCCGTCGGGGCTCATCGTCCACGATTCGGCGAGACTCGGCGTCATCAGGTTGCCGGGCATGGGCTTCACGAGCGCGTCGTGCAGCGCGTACAGCACCCAGAACGGCGTGATGGTGCCCGTCACCTCGGCCGGATCGAACCAGGCGGGCGGCATCGTGATGTAGAGCGCCCAGCGCATCTCGCCTTCGGGCTTGTAGGGGGCCTGAGCGGACGCGACGCCGCCGCCCGCGAGCACGGTGCCCGCGAGCACAACGGCGAGCGCCCATACCGGACGGCGTCGAGACCTCATGCGGCTCCTCCTCGAGCGGCCTCCGGAAAGACCTCGTCGGGCATCTGGGCCACCGTCGGCCCCTCCCCGGCGAGCGTGGTGCGACGGACGTCGCGGGGCTCGTGGGCGGGGAAGGCCCGGCCGCGGTGCATGACCTGCCGGTTGTCCCAGATCACGAGATCACCGACGCTCCATTTGTGGGAGTAGACGAACTCCCGCTGGGTCGCGTGCTCGATGAGATCGCGCAGGAAGAGCCGCGCCTCGGGCACCGGCCAGCCGACGATGCCGCCGGCGTGCGAGGCGAGATAGAGCGACTTGCGGCCGGTCACGGGGTGCGTGCGCACGAGGCGCTGGCGCACCGGCTTGAACCGCGCGCGCTCCTCCTCGGTCAGCTCGAAGAAGCCGATCTGCTGGCGCGAGAAGATCTGCGAGTGCTCGCAGATCAGGTCCTCGACCTGCGCCCTGGTCTCGTCGTCGAGGGCGTCGTAGGCCGCGCGCATGTCGGCGAACTCCGTGTTGCCGCCCCTGGACGGGATGCTGCGGGCGTGCAGCAGCGAGTACTTCGCGGGCACGACCTTGAACGAGCTGTCGGAATGCCAGAGCCGGTTGCCGATGGCGAACAGCCGGCGGCGGTCGTCGCGCGGGTAGGGCTGGTGGTTCTTGTCGAGATTGGAGACATCGGCGAACGTCGTCGGCAGGCGGTAATCTTCGGGCGCCCGGAGGCTCGCCCCGACCGTCTTCTCGAGCTGGCCCAGGCTGCGGCTGAAGGCGAGCTGTTGCTCGTCGTCGATGTGCTGGTCGTGAAAGACCAGCACCGCGAACTCATCCATGCCGGCATGGACCGCCGCGACCTCCTCGGCAGTCAGCGGCTTGCGCATGTCGATACCTTCCACCTCGGCGGCAAAGCACGGGCCGATCTGGCGCGTCTTGACGGTCATGGGCGGCCTCCCTCGTTCGGGGTCAGACTTTGACTTCTATACATCTTTGTACCGTCCGATGCCACTGCCGGCTCGGATCGTCCGAAGATGTCTAGAAGTCAAAGTCTGACCCCACGTAGAATCGGCGCCATGAGCCAGGCGCTGACCGGCATCCGGGTGGTCGATCTCACCAACAACCAGGCGGGGCCGTCCTGCGGTCAGATGCTGGCCTGGCTCGGCGCGGACGTGATCAAGGTCGAGGAGCCCGCCAAGGGCGACCCGGCCCGGCATACCCTGAAGGACCGGCCCGACGCCGACAGCCTCTTCTATCTCTCGTTCAACGCCAACAAGCGGAGCCTCACGCTGAATCTGAAGCACACGCGCGGCAAGGAGGTCTTCCGCTCGCTCCTGCAGCGCGCCGACGTGCTCCTCGAGAACTTCGGCCCCGGCGTGATCGAGCGGCTCGGCTTCGGCTATCCGGTACTCCGCGAGCTCAACCCGCGCCTGGTGTTCGCGAGCATCAAGGGCTTCGGCTCGTACGGGCCGTACCGCGACTACAAGAGCTACGAGCCGATCGCCCAGGCCATGGGTGGCGCGATGAGCGTCACGGGCTCAGCCGACGGCCCGCCGACCTACATGTGGCCATCGATCGGCGACTCGGGCACCGGCATGCACTGCGTGATCGGCATCCTCGCCGCGCTGATGCAGCGCCACGCCACCGGCGAAGGCCAGCAGGTGGAGGTGTCGATGCAGGACGCGGTCGTCAACCTCATCCGCGTGAGCCTGCGCGACCACCAGCGGCTCGGCAAGGCGATGGAGCGGACGGGCAACCAGCTCGGCGCCGGGGTGCCGGGGACGACGTATCGCTGCGCGCCCGGCGGCCCCAACGATTACGTGTTCGTCTTCGTGCAGCAGCAGATGTGGCACCCGCTGCTGCGCGCCATCGGGCGTGACGACCTCGTCGGCGATGAGCACTACGAGACCGGGGAGGCCCGCTGGCGGAACAAGGACGCGGTCGACGCGCTGGTCGAGGGCTGGACGTCCAAGCGCTCGAAACACGAGGTGATGCAGATCCTGGCCGGCGCCGGCGTCCCCTGCGGGGCGTGTCTCGACACGGGCGAGGTGCTGAGCGATCCGCATCTGCGCGAGCGCCAGATGATCGTCGAGGTCGAGCATCCGGTGCGGGGGACGTACGTCACGGTGGGCAACCCGATCAAGCTCTCGGCCTCGCCGACGGCGATCACGCCGTCGCCGCTGCTCGGCCAGCATCGGCACGAGATCCTGAGGGACCTGGGCTACTCCGACGCCGACATCGACGCGCTCGCGGGCGACGGCGCGATCTGAGGAGGCACGCCATGCTGAAGCTGTCGACGGTTCAATCGTCCGAAGAGGAGCGGCAGGCCTACTACGCGGAGCTCCGATCGCAGCACCTGATCCCGCTGTGGATCTCGGCGGGGGTGACCGACGAGCCGCAAAGCAGGGCCGTGCCCTACGTGTGGCACTGGCGCGAGCTTCGCCCGCAAGCCATGCGGGCCGCCGCCCTCGTCGGGACCGACGAGGCCGAGCGACGCGTGCTCCGTCTCGCCAACCCCGAGCTGGCGGCGCCGTCGGCGAGCACCACGCTCTCGGCGAACATCCAGATTGTGATGCCCGGCGAGATCGCCCGCGCGCATCGGCACTCGCCCGCGGCCCTGCGGCTGATCATCGAGGGCGGGGGCGGCTACACGGTCGTCGACGGCAACCGCCTGCCCATGTTCCCGGGCGATCTCGTGCTGACCCCGCGGTGGACGTGGCACGACCACGCCAACGACACCGACGCGCCGATGATCTGGCTGGACGGCCTCGACTCGCCGCTGGTGCGGATGCTGGAGGCCGGGTTCTTCGAGGAGTATGCCGGTGAGCGGCAAGCGATCGGTGAGGCTGAGCCGTCGGCGCGGTGGTACTTCCCGTTCGCCCGGGCCCGGGCCACGCTGGAGCGGATCGCCGGCGCGGATCGCATCCTCGAATACACCGACCCCACGACCGGCGGACCGGCGATGCCGACCATCGCGTGTCACCTCCGGATGCTCCGGCCCGGGGAACGCACGCGAGCGCGCCGCGGCGTCTGCTGCACGAACCATCACGTCATCGAGGGCTCCGGCCACTCGGTCGTGGGTGGGCAACGTCTGGACTGGGAAGACAAGGACGTGTTCACGGTGCCGACGTGGACGTTCCACGAGCACGTCAACGACGGGACCCGGCCGGCGTTCCTGTTCAGCTTCACCGACGCGCCCGTCATGAGGGCGCTCGGCTGGTACCGCGAGGAGGAACAAGCCTGATGGGGATCGACGTCGAGCGGTGGAAGGCACGGATCCGGACGGCGGTCGACGAGCTGCGGGGGACGCTCCTGGCGACGAGCCATGACATCCACGCGAACCCCGAGCTCCTGTTCAAGGAGCATCGCGCCAGCGCGCGGCTGGCCGACGAGCTCGAGGGCGGCGGCCTGCGTGTCGCTCGCGGGGTCGGCGGGCTGGCCACCGCGTTCCGGGCCGAGCTCGACGGCGGCGAGCCGGGGCCCACGCTCGCGATCCTCGCCGAGTACGACGCGCTCCCGGGCATCGGGCACGCGTGCGGCCACAACATCATCGCCTCGAGCGCACTCGGCGCCGGCTTGGCCCTCGCGCGGAGCGGCGAGCGGTTCCCCGGGCGCGTGGTGATCATCGGCACGCCGGCCGAGGAGGGGGGCGGCGGCAAGATCCTCCTCGCCCAGGCCGGCGCGTTCGACGACGTCGACGCCGCCTTCATGCTGCATCCGTCGCGGAGCGACATGGTGCGGCGCAGCTCGCTCGCGAGCAGCCGGATCGAGCTCGTGTTCCACGGTAAGGCCTCGCACGCGGCGGGGGCGCCAGACCTCGGCATCAACGCGCTCGAGGCCGTCATCCAGACCTTCGTGGGCATCAACGCGCGCCGCCTGCAGATGCGGGCGGACGCGCGCGTGCACGGCATCATCACCCACGGCGGCGATGCCGTGAACATCATCCCCGCGCGGGCCGCGGCGCGGTTCTCGGTGCGCGCGCGCGACCGTGCCTACCAGCGCCGGCTGGTCACGATGCTGCGCCAGGCGGCCGAGGCCGGCGCCACCGCGACGGGCGCGCGGCTCGAGTGGGCGGAGACGCGCGGCTACGACAACACCGTGCCGAACCCGACGATCGCCGACGTGATGGCCAGGAACATGACGGCGCTCGGGCGCCCGGTCGTGGAGCCGGCGCCGAACGAGCGGATGGGCTCGACCGACATGGGCGACATCAGCCAGATCCTGCCGGCGATCCATGCGTACTTCGCCATCGTGCCGGAGTCGATCGCGAACCACACGGTGGAGTTCGCGGTGGCGGCGGCCTCGCCCGCCGGCGACGCCGCGGTGGTGGACGGCGCGGCGACGCTCGCCATGACCGCCGCCGACCTGCTGGCCGAGCCCGCCCTGCTCGCGCGCGCGAAGGCGGAGTTCGCCCGCCAGCTCGCGGCGGGGGAGGTGGCGGGGCGCGAGACCTGGCTGGCCCACGGAAAGGAGTACGCGGCGGTCGGCGTCCCGGAATAATCCGAGTCGCCGACGATGCCCCTGCCGGCCGGCTTCAGCGCCCTCAACCAGCGCGACTTCCGCGTGTTCTGGAGCGGCCAGCTCGTCTCGCTCATCGGGACGTGGATGCAGCGTGTCGGCCAGGCGTGGCTCGTCCTCGAGCTCACCAACTCCGCGTTCAAGCTCGGACTGATCAGCAGCCTGCAGTTCGCGCCCGTCCTCCTCCTCGCGGTGCCGGGCGGCGCCGTCGCGGACCGCGTGCCGAAGCGTCGGCTGCTGATGCTGACGCAGACGGTGCTGATGCTGCAATCCTGCGTCCTCACCGTCCTCGTGTGGACGTCGACCGTGCGCTACTGGCACGTCGCCGTCCTGTCGGTCGTGTACGGGCTGGCCCAGGCGTTCGACCTGCCGACACGACAGGCGTTCGTCGCCGACCTGGTGGGCAAGCCCCATCTGATGAATGCGATCGCGCTGAATTCCGCCATGTTCAACGCCGCGCGTCTCGTGGGGCCGGCGGTGGCCGGGCTCCTCATCGCGCGCTACGGGCTCGCCCAGACCTTCCTGCTCAATGCGCTGAGCTTCCTGGCCGTCCTCGGCGCGCTCCTCGCGCTCCGGGCCGAGGGGCGCCCGCATCCCTCGGCCGGCACCACCCTCGCCGAGAAGATCCGCGGCGGGTTGCAGTACGCGGCGGCGACCCCCTTGATCCGCTTCGTCCTCACCCTGCTCCTGTCCGTGAGCTTCTTCGTGCTCAACTTCAACGTGCTCGTCCCGCTCGTCACCAAGCAGGTGCTCCACGGGGGCGCGGGAGATTTCGGCTGGCTGATGGCGTGTCTCGGCGGCGGCGCGATCGCCGGCGCCCTCACGCTGGCGCTCGTGGTCCATGGCCGGCCGCCGATCGCGCTGCCCGTGGCGGCGGGCCTCCTCGCCTCCGCCGGCACCGTGACGCTCGCGATGGCCGGGAACTTCGCGATGGCCGCGGCCACGCTCGTCGTCGTCGGCTTCGCGCAGATCACCTTCCAGGCGACGTGCAACACCATCCTGCAGCTCACGACCCCCGACGCGCTCCGGGGACGCATCATGAGCCTCTACGCCGTCGTCTTCGCGGGCGTGACCCCGTTCGGGGCGCTGACCGTCGGCTACGTGGCCGAGAAGCTCGGGACCCCGGCCGCCTGCGCGGTGAGCGGCGCCGGCGGGTTATTGTCCGTGGCGATTCTCACCGTCCTCTGGCGGACCCGGACCACCGCGTAAGATCAGGAGAACATCATGGCGTCACTCAGTCGGCAGCTCGCGCAGTGGGTCGTCGGTCTCCGTTACGAGGATCTGCCGCCCGCCGTGGTGGACCGCGCCAAGAGCGTCACGCTCCAGGGCGTGGCCTCCGTCCTGCTCGGCTCGCAGTCGCCGATCGGCCAGCAGGCCGTGAAGCTCATCGTCGAGGAAGAAGCCGGCCTGACGCACGGCGCCACCATCATGGTGGACGGCACCACGGTGACCCGCGGCGGCGCCGCCTTCGCCAACTCGGAGATGGCAATGGCCGGAGGCAAGTGGGACACCTTCCGCATGCTGACGCATCCCGGCACCAGCATCCTTCCCGGCGCGCTCGTCGCGGCGGAGACGGCGGGCGCGTCCGGCCGGGACTTCATCGTCGGCCTCGCCGCCGGCTACGAGGTCATGGAGCGGCTGGCCGCCGACTTCATTCCCACGGTGATGGCGCGCGGCTTTCACGCCGGTGTGGTGTTCGGGATCTTCGGGCCCGCCGTCGCCGCGGCGAAGATCCTCGGTCTCACCGAGGATCAGGTGAACAGCACGATCGCGCTGTGCGCGAGCCTGGCCAGCGGCAATCTCGAGGGGGCCAGGAGCGGCGGGCGCGCCCTGCGCGAGGGGGCGGCCGTGCGCAACGCCATGCTGGCCGTCGCGCTGGCCCGACACGGCCACGTCGGCGGCGAGACCGTGCTCGAAGGCGACGCCGGCTTCTATCACGCCTACGCGGGCAACAACCGCGGCGAGCTGACGTATAGCTTTGTCGGGGACACGCGGGCGAGCCTCGACAAGATCACCGCCGGCCTCGGCCAGGAATGGATCTTCCTCGAGACGATCCTGCGCATCTACCACACCGCCGGCTACAACATCGCCCACGTCGACGTCACCGCGAAGCTCTGCGAGGAGCACGGCATCCGGCCCGAGGACGTGGACCGCGTCGAGGCCGTGGTGAACTGGCTCGAGACCCAGTACCCGAGCCCGGCATTTCCGAGCCGACGCGAGGACCTCGAGACGCGGGCCGGAAGCACCGCCTACTTCACGGCCTACGGCGTCGTGAAGCGCGGCTTGCCGCCGCTGTGGAAGCAGGCCGGCCCCGACGACCCCAAGGACGTCCTCGAGCTGATGAAGCGTGTGACGATCATCCCCTCGCATCGGATGACGCTCTTCGGGCCGCGGATCACCGTCCACACCAAGGACGGCAAGAGCTACACTCGGCAATCGACCGGGCGCGAGTTCATGTGGGACTTCACCGAGGAGACCCGACGCATCCGCGAGGTCGTCCCCGGCCTGCCCATCCCGCCGGCCCAGTTCGAGGAGATCATCGCGACGTGCCGGGATCTCGACCGAGCGGAGCGCGCCGACGCCCTCATTCGACTCACGCTGAAGAAAGCCTAGAGGTGACGCCATGAGCACGACGACGACGACTGTCGGAAGCGGCAGGTATACCTACGAGATCCACGAGGACTGGGCCAAGCTGCCCGACGGCTGGACGATGCCGGCGGCCGCCGTCACCGTGGACTCGAAGGATCGCGTGTACTGTTTCAACCGCACGCCCGATCATCCCGTCGTCGTGTTCGACCGGGACGGGACCTATCTGCACTCCTGGGGCGCCGGTCTCTTCGAGTTCCCGCATACGATCCGCGTGGACGAGCGCGACAACCTGTGGATCGTCGACCGGGATCACGCGCAGATGATGTACTTCAGCCCGACCGGCGAGCTGTTGCGCACGATCGGCACCAAGGGATTCCGCTCGGACACCGGCGTGGATCCGACCGAGCCGAGGTCGAGCGCCTATCGCAAAGTGACCCACGGCGGCGGGCCCTTCAACTTGCCGACGGACATCGCGCTGACCCCGTCGGGCGAGATGTTCGTCACCGACGGCTACGGCAACGCCCGCGTGCACAAGTTCGCCGCCGACGGCACGCACCTGTTCTCCTGGGGCGAGCCGGGCTCGGCACCGGGCCAGTTCATGCTGCCCCACGGCGTATGGATCGATCGCCCCGGGCGCGTCATGGTGTGCGACCGGGAGAACGACCGCGTCCAGATCTTCGATCAGGACGGCAAACTGCTCCGCATCTGGCCGACCACGCTGATCGGCCCGGCGGTGTTCTACGTCGACCGCGAGGACGTCGTCTACATCCCCGAGCACAACGGCGGTCTGGTCAGCGTGCTGACGCTCGAGGGCGAGCGGCTGGCCCAGTGGGGTGATCCGAGCTTCCGCTCGTGCCACAGCATCTGGGGTGATTCGCGCGGCGATCTTTACGTGGTACGCCCCGTGACGGGGGCGAGCACGGGGTCGCGCGGCCGGCGCGTCGTGAAGCACGTGCGCGTCCGCTGAGCGGGCGCGGGGTCTCAGGCCGACACTATCGCTTCTCCCGACGGACCCTGTCGCCGATCATGGCGGCGTTCGCCGCCGAGAGCCGTTCCGTCTCGAGCAGATGGGCGAGCAGCGCCACCTTCTCGCCGAACCGTTCTTCGAGCGCCGTTCCGTACACTCCCGCGAAGTATCGGTCCAGACCGAGACGCTGCACGATGCGGTCGGCATACGGCTTGGGCTTCAGGGTCGCGACGAACGTGGCCGCGGCCATGGGCCCGACGCGGTCGAGCATCTCGGCCACGCCGTCGTAGACCCGATTCTCGAAGAGACCGCTGACGCCGTATTGCTCCCGGTAGAGACTCGTCGCCCGCTCGATCAGCTCACGATCGGAGGTCGCGAGCAGCGTCCCGAACGTTCCCCGGATGGGGGGCCCGATGAACGACGCGAGCACGTCATCGGACGGGCAGGGTGAGCCCAGCGTGTCGAGCGCATGTCGCATGCAGCGCACCATCCCGGCCCGCGGATCGGTGAGCGTGCCGTCCAGATCGAAGAGCAGCACGATCGAGCTCACACTGACGCTAATGGTTGGGCAGCGGCTCCGCGTCGATGAGAACGAACGCCATCCGGCACATCGCGCCGCTGCGATTCGCCCAGGCGTGGTGGGTCCCGCGCTGGATCATCACGTCGCCCGCGCGCATGAGCGTCTCGCCCTCGTCCAGGATGGCCCAGATCTCGCCCTCGAGGCAGATCGCGTAGTCGACGGTGTCGGTGGCGTGAAAGCCCGCGTGCTTCGCCGAGCGGTCGGGGGTGGTCTTGGCGCCGCGCCGGCGGAGCTCATCGGGGCCGAGCCCGGCGGCCCCCCTCTCCGGCGGGAAGTCGATGATCCGCAGCACGCTGCCGCCCCGGGCCGCGGGCGGGATCCGCATGATGACCCCGTCGGGAACGGGATCCGCCATGCCCTTGTTCGACGCCGGAGCGGAATCGGTGATCCATAGACCCGCGCGCACGGGCTCGCCCGCGGGGACGTCGGCGGTGGGCAGCCGGGTGTCGGACAGGATGCACGAGCGTCCCGCGCTGTTCACTCCGGTCACGATCCTCCGCACTTTTCCGGGCATGACGACCTCCTCTCAGATCTCTATCAGATCCTTGCCCACGATGATTCGTCCCGTGAAGTGCTTGCGGACGTCTTCCGACCACATCTCGTCGGTGATGCTCGGATCGTCGCCCGGCACGAAGTGCGACAGCAGCAGCGTCTTGACCTGGGCCTCGGCGGCGACCCGGCCGACGTCCTCCGCCGTCGTATGGCTGTCGACGATGTGCTTGCGGAGCGTGACCGCGTTCGGCGTCCGGGCCAGCAGCCGGTCCAGGGCGGGGAGATACAGGATCTCGTGGACGAGAACGTCGGCGCCCCGGGCCAGCGCGATCAACGCCGGGGAGTAGTTCGTGTCTCCGGAGACGACGATCGAGCGGTCCTTGGTGTCGAAGCGGTACGCGTAGGCGTGCTTGATCGGGGGATGGAGCACCGCTGCGGACGTCACCTTGACGTCGTCGTTCTGCATGACGACGCCCGGCGCGTCGAACTCGTTGACGACGAGCATCGGGCGGGGGTCGGGGCGCCCTTCGTCCTCGATCCGCGTGTCGACGTCGAAGCGCACGTACTCCCAGAACGCCTGCGTCACGCCGCGCAGCGGCGGCGGGCCGTACACGTCCACCCGGCTCCGCAGCCCGCCGGCCCACGCGTTGTACACGAGCGGCCCGTACTCGAGCATGTGATCGGAGTGCAGGTGAGTGAGAAAGACGTGCCGGAGCCGGCTCAGCGCGACGCCCGCGGCCAGGAGCTGCTGAGACGTCCCGAAGCCGCAATCGACCACGTAGGGCACGTCGTTGACGAGGAGCAGCGTCGAGGGGTTCTTGCGGGATCCGCCCACACGCGGCCCGCCCTTGGTGCCGAGGAGGATCAGTCGCGTGCCCTTGCGCGGCTGCCCGAGCGCGCGCGGCGGACGTCCGGCGGCGAAGGCGAAGCCCGCGAGCCCGGCGAGGAATCCGCGGCGAGCGATGGCCCCGGTCACAGCTCGAAGCCGTAGAGCTTGGCGACGTTCCCGCGGGTGATCTTGAACCGGTCCTGCGGGCTCGCGTCCTTGAAGTCGCGAGCGACCACGTCCTGCGAGTGCGGCCACGAGGACGCCTGGTGGGGATAGTCGGAGGACCACATCATCCGATCCACGCCGACGAAGTGACGGTTGGCGACCCCCACGTAGTCGTCGATGTACGTGCAATGCATCTGGCGCGCCCAGTACTCGCTCGGCTTCAGCTGGATCTTGAACCCGGCGGCATAGCGTCCGCGCAGGAACGTGCGATCCATGCGCTGCAGGTAGTAGGGGAGCCAGCCGCAGTTGTTCTCGGCGGACACGATCTGCAGCTCGGGAAACCGGTCGAGCACCCCCGAGAAGATGAGCACGCTGAAGGACCGCTCGACCTCGTGCGACAGCACGGTCGCCCGCATGTAGCGATCGCCGAAGTCCCACTGGCTCTCCCAGCCCATCCCCGTGATCGAGTGCAGGCTGATCGGCATCCGCATCTCCTGCGCCGCCGCCCAGAGCGGATCGTAGACGTCCGAGCTGTACGGCTGCTCCGGCGGCGGCGAGCACCAGATCATCGCGCCCTTGAGGCCGAGCTTCGCGCACCGCGCGAGCTCCTGCGCGCCCGCCTTGGGGTCGTACAGGCTGATCATCGCCAGTCCCGCCATCCGCTTGGGCGCGTAGCTGCAGAACGCGGCCAGCCAGTCGTTGTAGACGCGGAAGCAGTCCTCCTGCAGCCCCGCGTCCTTCAGCCAGAAGATGCGGAAGCCCAGCGTCGTGTAGAGGACGTCCGCCTCGACCCCGTCGAGCTCGTTGTCCTTGAGCCGCTCCGCCGGATCCCATCCGCCCGGCCGGGCGTCGGCATACGTCGCCCGCGTGAGGAACTGCGCCAGCTCCTCGGGACTCTTGCCGGCGGCCAGGCCGATGCCGATGGGATGCGGCGCGTAGCCCTCGTAATGGAAGTAGGCGCCCTGGGGATCCTTGGGGTTCTCGACGATGCGAGGCGCCCGATCACGGTACCGCTTCTCGACGCGCTCGGCCCACAGGTCCGTCGGCTCGCTCACGTGAGAATCCGCGGAGATGAGCTTGTAGTCCGTCATGTTGGACCTCCTCGATCGGTGCTTCGACTCTCGGCGATCCCGTTCGGATCGACGAGGGCGAGAGTCTTGTCGAGAGATGACCAATGACTACACAACGCGGGATTCACCGTCAACTCCGTTCGGTCATCACCGTTAGCGCCTGGCCGACGTTGCCATGTTCGTCGAAATACTGGCGCAACCGCTGAGGGTCGGCGTGAGGATCGGCCAGAGCGACGTAGCCGTCCGGCCTGACGAGATAGAGGGCCGCGCGCCGGAAGCCGGCTCGCCGCATGTGCTGGCGCCATTCGAACAGGTGGACGGGAAGCCTGAGTTCGGCGCAGGCCGCAGCCAGGCCGTCTCGCGGGTTGCCGTACACGTGAACCTGCCAGGTCAGCGAAGCGAGCGGGGCGAAGTTGTCTTGTCCGGGCTCCGTCTCGACCCACGGCAGGCGATCACCGCCGCGGACGGCCCCGGCCGCACCCACGCTGAGCGGGGCGTCGCGATAATTGACCCCGATCTGCGACACGGTGCGGAACAGGAACCGGCGGACCGGGGCGAGTCGGAACAGCATTGGGGCGAGGGCGGGAACGAGCCTGCTGCGCACCCACCGCGCGACAGCGCCCTGCTTCGTCACCACGGTGAATGCGCGATCGGTGGTGGCGACCAATCGGCGTGCGAAGCCGATCCGCTCCGCCTCGTAGGTCGCCAGCAGGCTGTCGCGGGCGCCGCCGTTCAGCACGGCGGCGAGCTTCCACGCCAGGTTCACCGCGTCTCCGATGCCGGTGTTCATTCCCTGACCGCCGACCGGGCTGTGAACATGAGCCGCGTCTCCGAGCAGGAAGGCGCGTCCCTCGTGGAATCGCCTCGCCACGCGGTGGTGCACTTGATAGGTCGAGAACCAGTTGACCTTGGTGATCGTGAGCTTCAGATTCCCGACCGCGCGCTTGCCGACGTCGTCGAAGGTCAGTTCACGCTGTCCGTGGTCCCCTTCCCAGGTGGCGGGCCCGATCAGGCGCAGGCGGCCCGTACCCTTGAGGGGAAAGAGGGCAAGAAAATCGGCTTCCTCGAGATCGACATGGATCTCGCCGTCAGCCGCCGGGCCGGCCGCCGTCGCCAGCGCCTCCCGGACGGTCGAATGCCCGCCGTCACAGCCGGCCAGGTAGGCGGCTTCGCAGATCTCCTCCGACCCGTCAGGGCGCCTGAGCACTGCCCGCACCGTTTCGGGGTGTTGATCGAAGCGGATCAACTCCGTTCGACGCTCGACGTGCACCCGGCAGGCGTCTAGCCGCTCGATCAGCAACCGCTCGTGGAGGTCCTGCGGGTACGTCAACGCGTAGGGAAAGGGGCTTAACCCCTGCCCCATACGCCCGAGAGGCACGCGCGCGGCTTTGGCGCCACCGACCCAGAGATTGGCGCCCGCGACCTTGACGCCGGCCTCGACGACTGCCCCGGCAAGGCCTACCTGTCGATAGAGCTCGAGGGTCCGGGCCTGAACGGCCACCGCCCGAGAGGTCGTTCCCGGCTCGCCCGTCTTGTCGACGATCCGCACTCGCACCCCGAGCCTGGTCAGCCACAGGGCGAGCACGAGGCCGGTGGGCCCGGCCCCGATGATCAGGACGACACGGTCGGTCATCTCTGCTACTGGGGTGCCGCGATCAGGCCCACGAGATCGGCACCCGCCGCGCTTCCCGAGCCCGGCTTGAGCACGACGGTCTCGCCCTGGACCGGCAGGAATCCGAGCAGCGCCCGAACGGTCAATGCGTGAGTCACGAGCACGAGCGTGCCCGGCCCGCGCCACGCGGCGACGATCGCTTTCAACTCGTCGAGCCGGACAGAGATATTCGGCTTCATGTCCGGAACGAGGGCCCACGAGGTCTCGACAGGACCGACGGCCATCAGGCGGGCGGTATCGAGACAGCGGCACCAAGGCGAGGACAGAATCCTGTCCACGCGGACACCGTGGTTGCGGAAGGCCTCGCCAAGCGCCCTGGCCTCTCCGCGTCCCTGCTCGTCCAGGTTCCGTTGCGTCTTGCAGTCGTCGATCTTGAAGCCGGGCGGATCACCGCCATAGCCTGGCGGCGCGTTGCCGTGGCGAACGAGCGCCACGTGGCCTCCCTTGGCGAGCGCGGCCCAGGCGTCGTTGGAATCACCGGCGGCCAGGCCCGGCGTGACGCTGAGCGAGACGGCGAGCACGAAGAGCGCTAGGCGACCGAGCTCTCGGTAGAGCGGGAGGGCGGCGACAAGGAACAGGACCAGGCTGAGCGTTGCCACGACGAGCCGAATGCGAGGAGGCATCGAGGTCCTCCGTGAAGGCGCCCTTCAGCGCGGGGGAAACGGCACCCCGTAGGACTCGGGCGCAGCCTTTCCTCGTCGCTCCAGGCGGAATCATTGGCGTCGCCGCACACGGTCGCGCGTACCTGCTCGGGCGTCAAGGCGACCCGCTGGGCGAAGAATGCGACATGTACTCCCCACTCGTAGGCGCAGCCGCAGCGCGCGCACGTGCGGTCGATCACGATCTCGCGGTGGCGGAGTGAGACCGGGCCACGGTCGAGGAGGCTGCCGGCACGGAAGCGGTCGTAGATGCGCGGCACGCGGGCGAGTGTCGTGAACAGCGCCAAGGGTGGGATTCCGGGCGGCATGATGCGGTCGAACACCGCCTGCAACTCCGCCGGAAAGGGAGGTGCAACCGGCTCCACGCGAGGTGTGGTCGTCATCGATCACTCCTTCGGGAGGCGTTCCACGCCCAGACTGTAGCCCCCCATAAAGGCATTCGTCTAACGGGTCGCGTGGAGCTGCCGGCGGCGGAGGTGTGCCGGCCGCTGCGGCGCTGCGAGTCTTCTCACTCCGTTGCACGGCGTATCTGCCCAAATACTGGAGGTGTGGACTTGGCCGGAGGCATCCCGCACAGCCACGTATGCCCACGGGTTTGTCGCCTGATAGGAGGCCGATGAACCCCGCCGGTCGCCAGTAGAAGGTTGCCGTACACGAGCAGCAGCCCACCAAGGAGGATCAACGCCTTCTTCATGGACTGAGAGCGCTAGTGATTCTCGAGCGGCTCCGCGTCGATCAGGACGAACAGCATCCGGCAGATCTTGTCGCTCCGATTCGACCAGGCGTGATACGTCCCGCGCTGGATCAGGACGTCGCCCGGACGCATGAGCGTCTCGTCCTCGTCGAGGACGGCCCATACTTCGCCCTCGAGGCAGATCGCGTAGTCCACGGTGTCCGTCGCGTGGAAGCCCGGATGCTTCGCGGATCGGTCCCGTGTGGTCTTGCATCCCCGCTGCCGCAAGTTGTCGGGGTCGTACGCGTGGGCCTTGTCCGGGGGAATGTCGGTGACGCGGATGACCGAGCCGCCGCGGTGGGCCGGAGGCGTGCGCATGATCACGCCGTCGGGGACGGGGTCGTGCCTGCCCGTGTTCGACGGCCTCGCGGAATCGGTCGTCCACAGACCGACGCGCACGGCCTGTCCCGGCGCGACGTCGGCCGTGGGAAAGCGGGTGTCGGACTGAATGTATGAGCGGCCCGCGTCGTTCACTCCGGTGACGATGCGACGAACCTTTCCGGGCATGGCGATCCTCCTCTACTGCTCGTCTTCTTCCTCAGCGAGGCGGCGCTTGAAGGCCTCGGTGTCGCCGGCAAGGATCTGCGCGGTGATGGCTTCGTCCTTCACGGTCTTGCGACCGAGGTTGGCGAAGCCGGACTCGATGCCGGCGGTGGCCGTGAGCTCGTCGACAGCGGCCTCGAATTGCTCGGCGGAGAGCACGCCGTGCTCGACGAGCATCTGCAGCAGCGTGACCAGGCGCGTCGAGTCGTCGTTCATGTCGCTCTGCAGTCTGGCGATCCTGGCCCAGACGTGCTCGAAGGCGGCTTGAAGGATCGTGGTCTGTTCCCGGGTGAACAACTGGTGGCCTCCTCTCGCGAATCGGACTACGACGGCGGGGACGAGCCCCCGCCCGACGGGTCAAAGACCCGCGGTCGGGCCGGGCAGGCGTTTCTGGAAGAAGTGGTGGCGGTGGCCCAGGGGGTGGTCTTCGAGGACGGCGAAAGGCGCGGAGCCCAGCTTCGGATAGTAGTCGGGGGCCTGGAAGGTGAACGTGGTGAGCCACGCGCGCGTGCAGCCGCGCTCGACGGCGTACTGCCGCATGTCGGGCGAGGCGTGGGGCTCGACGCTGATCCTCACCTCATCCTCTCGCGAGCGGGTTCGGGGTCGGCTCGGCGACCTTCGTCAGCGTGTTGCGATCGGTGTGGTGGAACGGCTCCGATTTGCCGCGGATCATCAGCACGGTGTCCTCGTCGTAGGACCACGTCTTGTCGGCGATGGTGACCTTGATGCGGTACTCGACGGTCTTGAAGGCGTGCTCGAGGAACGGGTTCGAGCAGATGCCGTTGGTCTCCACGCCGCGCGTGGCCACGAGCTCGAAGCTGGTCGCGTCCTTGGCCGCCCGACCGAACGCCATGGCGATCTGGCCGCGCGGGATGGCCAGCGTCTGGATCAGGTTGCCGGTCACGGGCTCCCACAGCCAGTAGCCGACCTGGTCGTGGTAGGTCTCGCGCTGTCCGGGCTTCACGACGTGCGTGTGGTAGCGCAGGCCGTAGAAGAGCTGCGGGCCGTTGGTCTGCGGATCGATCGGCTGCAGCTCGATGTGCTCGACGAAGCCCTGGTGCTCCGGCCCGTCGGGCTTCGGGTTCACGTCGAGACCGCGCACGCCCTGCCACACCCCGGCCATGCCGGTGAGGGGACCGAGGTTCTTCAGCGTGTGGGGGTCGACGTCGGACGGCTCCGTGTAGATGTCCGCGGGATAGTTGTCCATCGCGTCAGCATAGGAGGCGGCTCCAGTCAGTGCAAGGGGACGCTACGTCTGCCCACGCAGGCGCGGGTCGAGCAGGTCGCGGAGCCCGTCGCCGAGGAAGTTGATGCCGAGCACGGTCACCATGATCGCCAGGCCGGGGAAGATCGAGATCCAGCCGGCCATCGAGAGGTAGTCGCGCCCCTCGGCCAGCATCCGGCCCCAGGTGGGGGTCGGGGGCGGCACGCCGAGGCCCAGGAAGGACAGCGCCGATTCCATCAGGATCACGCGCGCCACCTCGAGCGTCCAGATCACCATGACCGGCGCCAGCACGTTGGGCAGGACGTGGCGGGCGATGATTCGCGCGTCGCGCGCCCCCAGCGCGCGCACGGCCTGGACGAACTCCTGCTCGCGCAGCGTGAGGGTCAGGCCGCGGACGACCCGCGCGTAGATCATCCACGTGGTGATGGCCATGACGATCACGAGGTTGCGCAGGTTGGGGCCGAGGAGCGCCACCACCGCGAGCGCGAGCAGGATCAGCGGGAAGGCGAGGTTCAGGTCCACGACCCGCATGATGACCGTGCCCACGCGCCCGCCGAGGTACCCCGCCACGAGCCCGGCCGCCACGCCGACGGCGGCGCCGAGCAGGGCCGCCAGCACGCTGATCGTCAGCGAGATCTGGGCGCCGTAGACCAGACGCGAGAAGACGTCCCGGCCGAGATGATCGGTTCCCAGCGGGTGCTGGAGCGAGCCGTCGGCCATCCAGAACGGCGGCTTCAGCGCGACGGCGAGATCCTGGTCGATGGGATCGGTCGTCGCGAGCAGCGGCGCCGCCAGCGCGGCGATCACGACCAGGCCGACGATCAGCACGCCGAGGCTGGCCAGCGGGCTGCGCCGGGCCAGCCGGAGCGAGCGAGCGAGGAGCGAGGGCGGGGTCGGCACGACTACGTGACGCGAATGCGCGGATCGAGCCAGACGTACAGGAGGTCGACGGCGAGATTGATCAGCACGACCGCGGTGGCCAGGATGAACACCGAGGCCTGCACGACCGGGTAGTCGCGATTCATGATCGCCTGGATCGTGAAGAGCCCGACGCCCGGCCACGTGAAGATCGTCTCGATCACGACCGCGCCGCCGAGGATGTAGCCGAACTGCAGCCCCACCACCGTGACGAGCGGGATGAGCGCGTTGGGCAGCGCGTGGCGGAGCACCACGGCGACCTCCCGCAAGCCCTTGCTGCGGCCGGTCCGCACGAAATCCTCGGACAGCACCTCGATCATCGTCGTGCGGACCAGGCGGGTGAGCAGGGCCATCAGGTTGATCGCGATGGCCGCGGCCGGCATCACCACGTGCGTCCATCCCCCGCGCCCGGAGGTCGGGAGCCACCCCCAGGACACGGCGAACAGCAGGATCATCATGATGGCCAGCCAGAAGTTGGGAACGGACTGACCGAAGAGCGCGACCCCCATCGTGAGCAGATCGATCTTGCCGCCTCGGTGCGTCGCCGCGAGCACGCCGAGCGGCACCGCCAGCACGATCGCCAGCACCATGGCCGTCATCGTCAACTGGAAGGTCGCCGGCAGCCGCGCCGCGATCAGGGGCAGGGACGACTGGCCGTGCTGCAGCGAGACGCCGAAGTCTCCGTGGACCGCGCGGCGGAGGAAGCGCCAGTACTGGACGGGCAGGGGATCGGCGAATCCCCACTCGGCCCGGAACTTCGCGATCTGCGCCGCCGTGGCCCCCGGCGGCAGCATGATCTCGGCCGGATCCCCGGTCAGGAACGTCAGGACGAACGAGACGACGGAGACGCCGAGGACGACGAGGACCGCGGTGCCGAGACGAGCGGCGATGTAGGCACGCACGTGGAGTCGCGGCCGGCGCTTATCCCTTCAGGCCCAGCGGATAGAGCCACTGCGTCTCGTCCGGGCGCGGGGTGTAGTCGATGCGGCTGCTCATCCCGAACACCGCGTCGGCCTGGTAGAGGAAGATGAACGGCGCTTCCTCCTTGATGAGCTTCTGCACGTCGCCGTAGAGCGGCGCGCGCTTCTTCGGGTCGTCGGTCGCCTCGATCCGCGTCAGCATCTCGTCGAGCTTCGGATTCTTGTAGTGCATGCCGAGGCCGCCCTGGGTCAGCCAGCGCAGCACCCACGAGGGCTCGAGGTAGGCGTTGCCGATCGAGTAGATGAACAGCGGCGCCGTCTTGTTCTGCACCCGGCGCGGGCCGAAGGCGGCGAACTCGAAGACGTTCTGCTTGGCCTTGACGCCGACCTTCTGGAGAAACCCGACGATCGCCTCCGCCGGCTTGCTGTGGTCGGCGATGCTGCCGGTGAAGCTGTCGAACTCGGTCTCGAAGCCGTTCGGGAAGCCGGCCTCGGCCAGCAGCGCCCTGGCCTTCTTGGGATCGAACGGGTAGGGCTGGACACCGGGGTCGTATCCGAGCGCGCCCTTGTCCACCACCGTCGCCAGCCGCGTGCCGTAGCCGAAGTAGAGGGACTTCACGATGGCGTTGACGTCGACCGCGTAGTTCAGCGCCTGCCGGACCTTGACGTTGTCGAACGGCGGCTTGCGCACGTCGATCGTGACGTGAAAGATCCGGGGCGCCGGGATCGTCTTGATCACCAGCTTGTCGTTGCGCTTGAGCTCCGCGATCCGCGCGTGCGGCACGGGCGCGATCAGGTCCACCTCGCCGGCCTGCAGCGCGGCGATTCGCGCCGCGTCATCCAGGATGGGCCGGACGATGATCTTCTTCACCTTCGGCGCGCCGCGCCAGTAGCTCTCGTTCGCCTCGAGCACCATCTGCTCGTTCTTCGCCCACGTGACGAGCTTGAACGGGCCGGTCCCGTTCGGCTTGGTGGCGATCGCCTCCTTGCCCATGGCGCTGGTGTGTTTCGGCGACAGCATGAGGCCGAACAGCTCGCCCAGGCGGACGGGCAGGAGGAAGTCGGGCGTCTTGGTGACGATGTTCACCGTGAACGGGTCCACGATCTCGGTGCTGGCGATCGAGCTGAGCTCGGAGCCGATGGTGGCCTTCGTCTCCGGATGGGTCGCGCGATCGAGCGTGAACTTGACGCATTCGGCGTTGAAGTCGTCGCCGTTGTGGAACTTGACGCCCTTGCGCAGCGCGAATTGCCACGTGGTCGGGTTCAGCCGCTTCCAGGACTCGGCGAGCGCCGGCACCACGTGACCCTGGGCATCGCGCGCGGTGAGGCCGTCGTAGACGTTGACGATGAAGATCTGCGTGTTGCGGCCGACGGTCAGGTGCGGGTCGAACGTGTTGGGCTCGGCCGCGAGTCCGATCTTGACCTCGCCCGTCGGCGCGGCGACGGCGGGGGTGCCGACGGCCAGCGCCATCGCGATCAGCCCCAGTCCGCAGAGCACGAAGCGACAGCTGACGAATCGCATACGCGTCCTTTCTCGGCCGGCTCAGGCGCCCGTGCGGCGGCCCTTGACCTCGACGATGACGTTGCGGAACCGTTTGGTCCCGATGTTCCGGAGCGCGTGGCGCAGCGTGCCCTGGTTCCAGCGCATGATCTGCCCCGGCGTCACCTCGATCCGGTCGACGCTGCCGTCGCCGTTCGGCCGTTCGACGACGTCGCCCTCGACGACGATCGACGTGTAGTCGAGATGATGGGTGTGCCAGCCGGCCTGCTCGCCCGGCGCCAGATCGATCCGCCACACCCGCACGCTGTCATCCTCGAACACCAGATCCGTACCGATCGGATTTCCCTTGGGGTCCGCGTCATCCACCACGCTGGGTTCTCCTTGGCAGGCGAAGGTAGCACAGGGGTCAGCGGCCGGGCGCGACCTCGTCCAGGAAGGGCCGGAGCGCGACGAGCAGGCCGGCGGGGTTATCCCCCTGGACGGTGTGCCCGGCGTTGTCGATCCTGACCCATCGCCCCTGGCGCAGCCTCGCCGCCAGGTGCTCGGCGTCCTCGTCGTGGAACACGTCACTCTGGGCGCCGCGCACGACCAGCGTCGGGCACTCGACCTTGTCGACGGCCGACCACAGCAGGTCACGCCGGCGGTCGCGAGCCGCGGGATCGACCTTGCCCCGATGGCGCTGGTCGTACTTCCACATCCAGCGCCCGTCCGGCATCTGGCGGAGGTTGTGGAGCAGGCTCCGCCGGAGCAGGTCGCGGTTGCGGCGCGGGTTGAAGGCCAGCGCGCGCTCGACGTAGTGTTCGACGGAGTCGAGCGCAGTCGCTTCCGCGGTGAAGGCCTGGATCTTCTGGACGCCCGCGGCACGGGTCTCGGGACCGACGTCGATGAGGACGAGCCCGGCCAGGCGTGAGCTGTGCTGCCCCGCCCACGCCAGCGCGTTGGCGCCGCCGAGCGACATGCCCACGAGCACGAAACGCTCGAGGCCCAGCGCGCCGACGAACGCGTCGAGATCGCCCACGTGGCTTTCCGTCGAATAATCCATCTGCGGCGACCACTCGCTCTCGCCGTGTCCGCGCTGGTCGAGGGCCACGCAGTGGCGTGTGAGTCGCAGGGCCGCGCACACGAGATCCCACGTGTGGGCGTTGAGACCACCGCCGTGCAGGAAGACGACGGGCGGCAGGCCCGTCGTCCCCCAGTCGAGGTAGTGAAAGCGCATGGGCCCCAGCAGCAGATGGTGCGCCTCGGGCAGCACGATCTCGGGCAGGCGGACGCCGGCGACGGCGGCCGACAGCTCGAGATGTATCCGGAACTCCTCGGCGCTGAGGGTCATGAGGCTGGCGCTGCGACGGCGGAGAACTTGAACGTTCGCGGGGCCGTGGTCTCTCCGCTCTTGATGGCCAGCACGACCGAGAACCCGGAGCCCGGCGCCAGGCGCTCGAAGACGGCGGGCGAATTCCACAGGCTCGCGCGTCCCCCGGGCGCGCTGAAGGTCACGCCGCCTCCCGGAAACACGAACTCGCTCAGGGTGGCGCCGGCGGCGATGGGCGACGAGAGCATCGGCGCCCTGAGCTGATTCAGCTGCACGCCGCGGTGGACGATGCGATGCGTTCGGCCGCTGGGGTCAACAAACGTGCTCTGCTCCCAGTCGATTTCCACGTTGGCGCGCGACGTGTTCGTCACGATGACCGACAGGGCATGCAGCCCCACGACCCATTCCCCCGGAGCCGGCCCGACCCCTTCGAGGCTCGTCTTGGTGTAGGCGAATCGCCAGTTGCCGACATCATCGGTGACCACGATCGTGCCCTGCGCGCTGTACGTCACCGTCTCCGCCCCGCCCTCCCAGCGGCTCTGGCTCCTGAGCTCGAGGGCGCCCTGGCCCTTGGGAGAGACGAGCACGACCCGATGGAGGACCCGCGGGGGGCTCGGACTCGGGGTGGGCGGCATCGACGTCCGCGGCTGGGTCGGCGCCGTGCAGCCGGACAGCACCACGATCGCACCCACGAGCAGGAAACGGTTCATTGCCCCTCCAGGAATCGAGTGGATGACGGTCACACGATGGGCCATCGCGAGCGCGGGAAGCTGACGCCGGTCCGCGCCAGCAGCCGCTCGCCGATCTCCTGCACCCGGGCGTAGAGACGCGGCTCGTCCACGAACATCTGGCGATAGGCGTCGAGCACCACGCGACCGTCGATGATCACCGTGTGCACGCTGCGGCCGTCGGCGTTGTAGACGAGGTTGTTGATCGGATTGAAGAGCGCTTGCCACTCCGGCCGCTGGGTGTCGAAGAGCACCAGGTCGGCCTTCTTGCCGGGCTCGAGCGAGCCGATCTCGTCGCCCACCCCGAGCGCCTGGGCGCCGCTGAGCGTGGCCAGCTCGAGCGCGGCCTCGGCCGGAATCTGACGCATGTCTTGCCGCGCGTCCTTGTACTGGATGGCCGCCATGTTGAGCGCGCGCACGATGTCGAGATGGTTCGAGTTGTTGGGCGAGTCGCAGCCGAGCGCCACCTTCACGCCCTTGGCGACGAGCTCGGGCAGCCGTCCGTGCTCCCGGACACCGCGGCCGCCCTTGGCCGCGGTGATCGGGCACATCGCGGCCGCGGTTCCCGTGCGCGCCATGCAGTCGATCTCGGCGTCGTCGATCCCCAGCACGTGGGCGAGCACGACGTTCGGCCCCATCACGCCGATCGACTCGAGATACTCGGTCGGCCGCAGGCCGTGCCTGGCCCGATAGTCCTGGCGCGCCTTGTCGCCGCTGTTGTGGTGAAGGGTCAGGGAGGTGCGGTGCTCGTCGGCGAGGCGCTTGAGCGGGCGCAGCAGATCCGCGCTGCACGTGTCCGCCGAGAAGGGCATGGCCCAGGCGCGAATCCGTCCACCCAGGCGCCCGTGCCATTTCCCGAGGAACGCCGCCGTGCGCTGGATCGCCTCGGCCGCCGGGTAGCGCGGCAGGGGAAACGGCGCCTCGCGATCGGTCACGCAGTCGCCCAGGATGACGCGGATGCCGGCGTCCTCGTAGGCTTGCAGGCAGGCGTCCGGGAACTTGGTGCTGCCGGGGTCGACGAAGCAGACGGTCCCGTTCTTCACGAGCTCCACGATGCCGAGGAGCGAGGTGAGGTGCTCTTCCTCCTCGCTCATGGCCATCTGCAGCTTGAAGACGGAGTCGAGCGGGCTCCCCACGTCGTCCGGGAAGATCCCCCGGACGGCGTGGGCGTAGCTGATGTGCATGTGGCCGTTGACGAACCCCGGCGTGACGACGAGGTGGCGGGCGTCGATCACACGCTCGGCCGTCGCGCCGGCCAGCTCGGCCGCCTTGCCGATGCGGCTGATCCGGCCCCGCTCGATCAGGACCGAGCCGTCCGCGATGATGCGTCGCTGCGGGTCGAGGGTCACCACGTAGCGGGCCTGGTCGATTTTCAGGCTTGGGTCGGGCATGCGCCGCATGGTAACTCATTACATGGGGGGCGCCGAGCGCCCCCAATCGATTGGCAGAGCGGTGACCACCAGCGACCTGTGCTTCACCCCCGCCGTCCGCGGGCCGTGCTCGAGCGCATCGAGCGCGGCAATGGCCGGCTGGGCGCCTACGTCCTGGTGCACGCCGAGCGCGTGCTGGCACACGCCCGGCGGGCGGAGGGCGAGGTCATGGCCGGCGCCCCGCTCGGCCCGCTCCACGGTCTGCCCATCTCGATCAAGGACAACCAGTGGACCGCCGGCGATCGCACGACCTTCGGCTCCCGGCTGCTCGCCGGGTTCGTCCCTGCCGAGGACGCCCCGAGCGTGGCGCGGCTGCGGGCGGCGGGCGCCCTCTTCGTCGGCCGCACCAATCTGCCGGAGTTCGCCTGGCGCGGCTCGACCGACAACCGGCTGTTCGGCGAGTCGCGGAACCCCTGGGATCCGACGCGGACACCCGGCGGATCGACGGGTGGCGGGGCGGCGGCGGTGGCGGCGGGGATGGGCCCGCTCGCGCTCGGCTCCGACGGCGCCGGCTCGATCCGGATCCCGGCGAGCTTCTGCGGACTCGCCGGCCTGAAGCCGACGTTCGGTCGCGTGCCGATGTACCCGGCGGCGGGAGGCCACGAGCTCGTCGCGCACGTCTCTCCGCTCGCCCGGACGGTACGCGACGTGGCGCTGATGATGAACGTCATCGGCCGCCACGACCGCCGCGATCCCTTCGCGTTGCCCGACGACGGAATGGACTATCTCGCCGCCTGCGAGCGACCACTGGACGGCCCGTCTCTTCGCATCGCCTGGTCGGCCGACCTCGGCTTCGCGCCGGTCGAGCCCGAGACCCGGGAGATCTGCGCGGCCGCGGCGCGCGCGTTCGCCGACGTCGGCGCGAAGATCGAGGAGGCCAGCCCCGACCTCGGCGATCCGGGCTTTATCCTTCGTACGCTCTATGGCGGCGCCCAGGCCGGCGCCCACTCCGCCCGTCTGCCGCAGGACAAGGCGCAGATGGATCCGGAGCTGGTGGCGTATGCCGACGCCTCGGCCGGCCTGACCATGGTCGAGTACTTCAAGGCACTGACCGCACGCCAGGCGATGGTCGATACCCTCCGACGGTTCTTCGAGCGCTATGACTTGCTGCTCACGCCGACACTGTGCCTGCCGGCCTTCCCGCTCGGCATGGTCGGGCCGAGCGAGGTCGCCGGGCGCGCGGTGACCCATCTCGGCTGGACGCTCTGCTACCCGTTCAACTACAGCGGCCAGCCGGCCATCTCCGTCCCCGCCGGGTGGACGGCGAGCGGCCTGCCCGTCGGTCTGCAGATCATCGGCCGGCGACTGGAGGATGCCCTCGTGCTGCGCGCCGCGGCGACGTTCGAAGCGCTCCGTCCGTGGTCGGCACGCCGCCCGAGCGAAGCTCCGGCGGGTTGAGGGTCAGCCGAGGAGGTCGGCGACGGTCAACGAGAGATCCGGAAACGCTTCCGGCGACAGCCGCGCGCTTCGTTCCAGAGTCCGGGCCTCGGTATATCCGGTACCGGTCGGACGCCGGAAGACTTCCACTCGATCGGTCGCGAGGTCCAGGAGCCACGTCTCGGCGATTCCGGCTCGCGCGTACAGCGGCAGCTTCACGCCGCGGTCCGTTTCCGCCGACGTATCCATGACCTCGACGAGCAGCAGCACGTCGTCTGGACCGGGCTTACCCGCGGCGTAGAAATCCGCTCGTGGGAGCACCAGCACCACGTCGGGCCGGGGCATGGATCTCACGACGCGGAGCTGAAAGGGAGACCACCATGTCTCAGGAGCTGTGCTTTCTCACCGTCGCCGAAGCGTCCAGGCTCATCAAGGCCCGCAAGCTCTCGCCGGTGGAGCTGACCGAGGCCTACCTGACGCGGATCGAGACGCTCGAGCCGCAGCTGAACGCCTTCATCACGGTCACCGGCGATCTCGCACGGACACAGGCGAAGGCCGCGGAGCGGGACATCGCTCGGCGCAAGTACCGGGGGCCGATGCACGGGATCCCGATGGCGTTGAAGGACATCTTCGACACCCGCGGGATTCTCACCTCCGGACACTCGCGGGTCTGCATCGACCGCATCCCCACCGCGGACGCCACCGTCACGCGGCGACTGTACGAGGCCGGCGCGATCCTGCTCGGCAAGACCGCCACTCACGAGTTCGCCCACGGAGGCCCGTCGTTCGATCTGCCGTGGCCGCCCGCCCGCAATCCGTGGAACCTCGAGCACTTCACCGGCGGCTCGTCGAGCGGCTCGGGGGCGGCCATCGCGGCCGGGCTCGCTCCCTGCGCGATGGGCTCGGACACGGGCGGCTCGATCCGTGGGCCGGCGTCCTTCTGCGGCCTCGCCGGTCTCATGCCGAGCGCGGGCCTCGTGAGCCGCGCGGGAGTCATCCCGAACTCGTTCACGCTCGATCACGTCGGTCCCATGGCCTGGTCCGTCGAGGACTGCGCGATCATGTTGCAAGCGATCGCCGGCTACGACTCCGAGGACGGCGGCAGCGTCACGGTGAAGATCCCCGGCTACCGCGCCGCGCTCAGGCGTGGTGTGAAGGGGATGAAGCTCGGCGTCCTGCGCCAGGTGTGGGAGAAGGACGTGCCGCAGGCCGACGAGGTGCGGCACGCGATGGACGAGGCGGTCACGACCTTCACGAAGCTCGGCGTCCGGTGCGAGGACGTGCGCGTCCGGCCGACCCTCGAGTACAGCGACGTGAAGGTCACGATCGCCGAGACTGAGCTCTTCTCGATCCACGCCAAGGATCTCGTCTCGAGGCCGGGCGACTTCGGCGAAGACTTCCTCTCGCGCGTCCTGCCCGCATGCCTGTTCCAGTCCACCGACTATGTACAGGCCTCCCGCGAGCACCGGCGCATGCTGGCAGAGGCCCGGCCGCTGTGGGCGAAGTACGATGCGCTGCTCTCGGTGGTGTTCGGTCCGGCGCCGCGGCTCGACGCCCACAGCCCGCTCAACTTCTGGAAGAGGCCCAACGCCAACCCGATGGGCAACATCCTGGGCGGCCCCGCGCTCGCCCTCTGCGCCGGGTTCAGCGCCCAGGGCTTGCCCATCGGCATGCAGCTCATGGGCCGCCCGTTCGGCGAGCCCGAGGTGCTGCGCCTCGGGCACGCGTTCGAGCAGGCGAGCGGGACGCGGACGCGCAGGCCGCGGCTCACCGCGGGCGCGACGCAGCCGAAGGTGCGCCCGCCGCGCCACGAGCCGCGGGTGCCCGATCTCGACGCGGCCCAGACCGATCTCGTGCGGGCCATGGCGAGCAAGTGCGGGCTGACGCTCACCGAGCGGCAGATGGCGATCCTGCTGGAAGCGGCGCCCTATGCGCTGGCCATGGCCGACAGAGTCCGGCGTTTACACGATCGCGACGTCGAGCCCGCCAACACGTTCCGGGTCGCCCCGATGGACGGCAAGACGCGCGCGGTTCGTTGACACCGCGCCGCGTCTCGGGACATCGTCGCGGCGCTCGCGCGCTCGCCCCGCCGGTCGGCGGGATCTGGCCGCCGCCCGGCCCCTGGCGATGCTTGCTCGTCACGAGCCTGGCCGTCCCATCGAAGCTTCGACACTTCGTGACGTCGCCCGGGTGTCTGTCCCGGCTCACGGATCCGCGGCGCTGGCGTCGTTTCGGATCCGAGGTGGCTGGCGCCCGTTCCTGGTAGTCGAGCTGGCTCCCGGCGCGCGTACACTGAACCCGGGAGACCGGGATGCGCGCGACGGACGACACGGCGATCCGCGACCGCCTCGCGCGGCGCGCCGTCGAGCTGGCGGCGGCGCTGCTGCGCGAGGCGCGCGCCCAGCAGACGCCGGAGGAGCACGCCCAGGCCCGCAAGCTCGCCCGCATGATGGCCGATCCGCACGGCAAGGAGCTCACCATCGCGCTCGCGGACCAGGCCTTCCGGAGCCATCGCCCCGAGCGCATCGCCGACCAGCTCGCCTATCTCCTCGAGCGCTACGGGGTGCCGCAGTACATGGACTGGTGGGAGCGCGTGGCGCTCCTGCTCGGCGGGGCCATGGCGCACTATCTGCCGAGCCTGGTCGTCCCGCCCATCGTCAACCGGCTGCGCCACGAGACGCAGAACGTGATCCTGCCCGGCGAGGAGGAAGACCTGCAGCGGTACCTCGAGGAGCGACGCCGCGCGGGCATGCGGCTCAATCTCAACCAGCTCGGCGAGGCGATCCTCGGAGAGGGTGAAGCAGGGCGCCGGCTGGAGGCCTACCTGGCGCTGCTCGCCCGCGCCGACGTCGAGTACATCTCGGTGAAGGTCTCCTCGGTGTTCAGCCAGATCGACCTCGTCGTCTTCCGGGCGACGGTCGCGCGCGTGGCCGAGCGTCTGCGCACGCTCTACCGCGCGGCCGCGCGGCATCGGTACCGCCGCCCGGACGGACGGATCACGCCGAAGTTCATCAACCTCGACATGGAGGAGTACCGCGACCTCGATCTCACGGTGACGGCGTTCCGCGAGGTGCTGGACGAGCCGGAGTTCCTGCCGCTCAGCGCGGGGATCGTGCTGCAAGCCTATCTCCCCGACTCCCACCGCGTGCAGCGCTGGCTCACGGAGTGGGCGCTGGCGCGCCGGAGCCGCGGCGGCGCGCCGATCAAGCTCCGCATCGTCAAGGGCGCGAATCTCGCCATGGAGCGCATCGACGCGGCCGTCCACGGATGGCCGCAAGCGCCCTACGAGACGAAGGTCGAGGTCGACGCGAACTACAAGCGCATGCTCGAGTACGGCTGTCGGCCCGAGCACGCGGAGGCCGTCCACCTGGGGGTGGCGAGCCACAACCTCTTCGACATCGCCTACGGCCTCGTGCTGCGCGACGTCCACCACGTCGAGCCGTGGGTCGAGTTCGAGATGCTCGAGGGCATGGCCAACCACCAGGCGCGGGCGGTGCATGCACGCGCCGGCGGCCTGTTGCTCTACGCGCCCGTCGTCCGCGCGGAGGACTTTCACAGCGCCATCGCCTATCTCGTTCGGCGCCTGGACGAGAACACGGCGCCCGAGAACTTCCTGCGGCACGTCTTCGACCTCGAGCCGGACTCGCCCGCGTTCACGACGGAGCGCGATCGGTTCCTGGCCGCGTTCGATCTGGAGTCGACGCTGTCCGACGCGCCCCGCCGCACGCAGGACCGGCGGATCGAAGGGCGCGCCCGCCACGCGCGATCGCTCGCCGCGCCGTTCGACAACGATCCCGATACCGACTGGACGCTCGCGGCGAACCGCGCGTGGATCGAGGACGTCGTCCCGCGCTGGCGCGAGCGGGCGCCCGAGGAGATCCCGCTCCAGATCGGCGGCGAATTCCGGACGGCGGCGCGGCACGGGGACGGGCAGGACCCCTCGCGTCCCGAGCGTCCGGCCTACCGCCACGCGCTGGCCGGCCATGCCGAGGTCGATCGCGCGCTGACCGTCGCGCGGGCGGCTCGCCCGGCGTGGTCGGCGCTGTCGATCGCCGAGCGCGAGGCCGTGCTCGAGGCGTGCGCGGCGGAGCTCGGCCGCCGCCGCGGCGACCTGATCGGGGCGATGATCGTGGACGGCGCCAAGACGGTGACCGAGGCCGACGTCGAGGTCTCCGAGGCCGTCGACTTCGCGCGCTACTACGGCCGGACGCTGCGCGAGTCGGGCGGTGAGCTGGGCGACTGCCGCGCGGAACCGCTCGGCGTGGTGGTCGTGACCCCGCCCTGGAACTTCCCGCTCTCGATCCCCGCGGGGGGCGTGCTCGCCGCGCTCGCGGCCGGCAACGCCGTCGTCCTCAAGCCGGCGTCCGAGGCGGTGCTCGTCGGCTGGTGGCTGGCCAACTGTCTCTGGGACGCCGGCGTGCCGCGCCAGATCTTGCAGTTCCTGCCATGCCCGGACGACGAGGTCGGTCGCGCACTGGTGACCGATGCTCGTGTGGACGGCGTCATCCTCACGGGCTCGGTCGAGACGGCGCGCCTGTTCCTCGGATGGCGGCCCGATCTCGCGCTGTTCGCGGAGACGAGCGGCAAGAACGCCATCATCATCACCTCACTCGCGGATCGCGACCAGGCCATCCGCGATCTCGTGCGCTCGGCCTTCGGCCACAACGGTCAGAAGTGCTCGGCGGCCAGTCTCGCCATCTGCGAGGCCGAGGTGTACGACGACCCCGACTTTCGCCGGCAGCTCCGCGACGCCGCGGCCAGCCTCGACGTGGGCAGCGCCTGGGAGCTGACCAGTCGCATCACGCCGCTGACCCAGGCACCCGGCGCCGCGCTTGACCGCGCGCTCACCGTCCTCGACGAGGGCGAAACGTGGCTGCTCGAGCCGGAGCGGAGGGCGACCGGCGCGCAGCTCTGGTCTCCCGGCATCAAGCTGGGCGTGCGCCCCGGCTCGTTCTTCCACCGCACGGAGTGCTTCGGTCCGGTGCTCGGGTTGATGCGCGCCGACGACCTCGACCAGGCGATCGCGCTCGCCAACGCGACGCCGTTCGGGCTCACGAGCGGGATCCAGACGCTCGACGATCGTGAGATCGCGCGCTGGGTCGACCGCATCGAGGCCGGCAACCTGTACGTG
>WNGB01001795.1_pt1 | contig 35058 bp, 30 predicted proteins | sample 5400681 | NCBI WGS metagenome assembly WNGB01 (sample SAMN13153367, study PRJNA577476) | soil metagenome | isolation source: 115 cm soil or saprolite under grassland replicate 2 | place: USA:California | collected 2016-06-15
GAGATAGTGGCTGAACCAGTCGCGAGCCAGCCGGGCGACTTGCTCCAATGTGCCCGGCTCCTCGAACAGGTGAGTCGCGCCAGGCACAATCTCCAGCCGCCTCTCACAGCGCAGCTGCGCGAATGCCTCCTCGTTCATGCGGATCACCGGCGTGTCTTCGCCGCCGACAATCAGCAGCGTCGGCGCTTTGACGCGCGGCAGCGCCGGCCCAGCCAGATCCGGTCGCCCACCGCGCGAGACCACCGCGTCGACCAGATCCGGGTGTTGGGCCGCCGTCAGGAGCGCCGCCCCGCCGCCCGTGCTGGCGCCAAAGCACCCAATCGGCAGATCGCGTGTGTCGGGCTGCTGCTTGAGCCATGCCGCCGCGCCAGTGAGCCGGCCCGCCAGCAGGCCAATGTCGAAACGTAGGTGCGCGGTACGCGCGTCGATCCGCTCTTCGTCCTGGGTCAGCAGATCGATCAGCAGCGTCGCCAGCCCGCCGTTCTGCAGCACGTCCGCCACGAAGCGGTTGCGCGGGCTGTGGCGGCTGCTGCCGCTGCCGTGGGCGAACAGCACGATCCCTCGTGCATCCGCCTGTACGTGCAAATCCCCTTCCAGCGTGACTGGCCCGATCGTGACCTGGATCAGACGCGCGCTGCGGCGTGCTTCAATTTCTTGATTCATCATCGTCTCCCTTCAGCTCTAGCGCTGCGCTACCGGCCCGCGCTACTGGCCAGTGGGGAACGTTTCGGGCAGCTCGCCCTGTTCCCAGCCCGCCGTCCGCTCCAGCGGCTCGACCGCGCGCGTCTCGTCGATGTGGATCACGGCATCAAACTGGTCGGCGAGCCGCGCGTGGAAGTAGTGGCTCCCGCGCTCAGTCTCAGGGCGATAGATCACACCAATCGCGCGTTCCAGCCGCGGGGCGCGCAGCCGTTCAGCCACCTCGCCACCATCGCGCAGCAGCAGCAGAAAGGCGCGCTGCGGTTCGACCCCTGCTGCGGGCGCGCTAACCGCGCGTTCGCGGCTCGTGGCAACGCTGTGGAAGAGCGCCTCGTAGCTGTCTGCCAAGGCTGGGCGGACGCGCTTGCGTTCGGCCGGCGCGTCCCAATCCGAGGCTGCGGTGACGGTGCCGGTGTAGGTGCTGAAGCCGATGGTGACGGCATCGCGGCCATAGCGCTGGCGCGCGAGCTGGCCGAGGTTCAGCTCGCCATGCTGTCCCATCTCGGTGGCGCGGGCATCGCCCAGGTGCGAGTTGTGCGCCCAGACCACGACCTTGGCGCGTGGCTCCTGGCGGCTGAGGTGGGCGGTGAGCGCGTCGAGTGTCTCGGCCATGTGCGTATCGCGCAGGTTCCACGACTCGCGGCCGCGGAACATGGTGCGATAGTAGGCCTCGGCGTTCTTGACCAGCCGCGCATTCTGCTCGGCGAAGAAGAACTCATCCTCGGCCAGGCGCCCATCACGCCGCAGCAGCTCGGCGGTGCGGCGCTGAAAGTCCAGCAGCTGGCTGACCACCTCATCCGCGCACGACTCGGCCGCGCCAAAGCTGGTGGCATAGCCGTAGGTCTGTGGGTCGGCGCCGAACTGCTCGAAGCAGGCGTAGCGCTCGCGGGCCTGCTGCGCCGCCAGCGGGTTGACCGTGTCGAGGTAGCCGAGCACCGCCTCGATCGAGCTGTAGAGGCTGTAGAGATCGAGCCCGTAAAAGCCCGCCTTGGGTGCATCGTCGGAGCGCGCGTCGTTGTGGGCGCGCAGCCAGCCGACGAAATCGAGCACGTCGGCGTTGCGCCACATCCAAGTCGGGAAGCGCCGGAAGCCCGCCAGCGCGTCGATCGCGGTCGCGCCATCATCGCCCGTCCCGCACACGAAGCGGTTGATGTGATAGGCGTCCGGCCAGTCGGCCTCGACCGCCACTGCCGTAAAGCCGCGCTCGGCGATCAGGCGCCGGGTGATCAGGGCGCGCTGGCGGTAGAACTCGTGCGTGCCGTGCGAGGCTTCGCCGATCAGCACGAAGCGCGCGGCGCCGATCAGATCGAGCAGCGGGTCGTAGTCGGTGGCCGCGCCGATCAGCGGATGCGCAGTGGCGCGGATCGTCGCAGCCAGGTCGAGTATCATGCGATCTTCCATGGTTCCATCCTTTTGTCTCACCAGGCAGCACACATATCGGTGACTGCCCGAGCGTCGATCTGCCGCAGCGTGCTGGCCGGCTACCGGATGTGGCGCTCTGGCCCCGCACACTGCCCCTTCCATCGACCCACGCCGTACCCAATGCACAGCGCGACATGTGTGATGCAGCAGATGCTATGCCATGCGGTTGCGTATGAATGAAGTTTGCCGCGCCCTTGGCGAGATTAGCGACAGAGCGGCATCCTTCTTGCTGACACTCTTTTGGAGTGCGCAAGCCTGGCTTGCGCACTCCAAAGACGTCAAAAGGGAAGGAGCGAACGATGCACGATACCAGCATAACGGCAGTCGAGGCCACCGCCCCGCCAGCTCACATCCATGGGCGTGATGAGCATTAATGGTGGAGTTCACACCGACGTCCGACAGGGGCTGCGCACTCTGCTCAACCACACGGCACGCGGTCGGTCTTCGACTGTGGACTTTTAGCGGCGCAACACCTCGACGCTGAGGCAACGAAAGGAGGCCACGATGCGCTACGAGACGACAACCCGGCTCGCTCCAGCGGAGGCGCTCGCAGCAGCCGAACAATTCTTCGGCGGCGACTATGGGCTGCTGGTTCGGCGGCGTGGCCCGCAGGAGCTTGGGTTCGAAGGTGGTGGAGGATATGTGATCGTCAGCATCACCGGCGAGCATCCAACAACCCTAGAGATCGAGACTCGCGAGTGGGACACGCCGGTCATGGAGTTCATCGGGAACCTACCGCGGTGATCATATGGCAGATCAGGTGGAACGACAGAGCATTCCGTGTATGGCTAATGCGAACATAGAACTGCTGAAGCGCTGAACGGGCGCCCCATCCTATTTCTTTCATGCATCAGGGTGCGGCGCAGCCGCATGGGCATCTAACACGACAGGCGAGCTGCTCCGGCGGTTGTGGCTGCGATGGCGTGGGAATGCGCCGCGGCGCATTCTCACGCCATCGCAGCCACCGTATTCCATTTGGGATGACTCATGAGTGCGGATCAAATCCTTTGCTCGGCGCTGTGGGCGTACACGCGATCGCGCACCTCGGTCACGCCCTGTGCCTCGGCACAGTGTGCGCAACAGTAGAAACGGTCGGCTGTCTCTACACCGTGGCCGATGATCGCGCAGCCACAATGGGCGCAGGTCGGCGCCAGGGCGTGGATTGCACACTCGAAACTGTCGAACACATGCGATCGGCCAGCCATGACGACCTCGAACGCCTTGTCATACTCATTACCACAGACTTCGCATTGTGCCATTCTGCTGCCTCCATTCATCATTCTGCCTTGAGCTTCGCGCTGGGAACGGGCACACTACCACACTATGGCTAGTTTTTCCCACCAACCGCGCGCGCCTGGCCAGCGATCTGCTTGGGCTGCTCGCCGCCACTGATCTGGATGCGGCGCGGGCGTGCCTCCTCGGCCTTGGGCAGCGTCACGGTCAGCAGGCCGTTCCGGAATTCGCAGGCGACCTGATCCGGCTTAACGTTCGTGGGCAGCGCGATGGTGCGCTGAAATTGCCCGTAGCGCCGCTCGCGGAAATGGTAGCGCTCGCCTTTCTGCTCTTCATCCTGCTTCATCTCGCCGTGAATGCGCACCTGATTACCCTGCACTGAGACGTCGATATCCTCGGGCTTGACGCCCGGCAGCGCCGCCTCAAGCACAAACTGATCCTCGGTCTCGCGCAGATCCACCGGTAGCCCCATACGACCCGGCGTCTGGGTAGTCGCCAGGCTTGGCTGCACAAAGCTCTCCTCGAACAGCCGGTTCATCGCATCGCGCAAGCTCAGCATCTCGCCGAAGGGATCCCATCGTTCGATCGTCATCGCCATCCTCCTTTTGTTGGTGCCATGGCGCTGGTGGCGCCTGCCTCATTTGGTTGAAGAATCGCAGCAACAACCGTACCGCGAGGGCACCGCATGGTGGTGCAATCTGCACCGCTCCCACCCGCACGACTGGCACAGCTCTTGCTGGCTACCATCCATACGGGAGTCGCCTGCCCCCGTTGTCGGGATAAAAAAGGCCAGGAGGGCGCTATGAAGACACACAGTTCGAATGAACGACAACATGCCGCAGGTGATCAATCCGCGCTCAATCTGTACGCGCGGATTGTGGTGGCACTGGATGGCTCCGCCCGCGCGGAGCTCGTACTACCCTATGTGGAGGCGCTGGCCGAGCAGTTTGGCTCGTCGGTGACTCTGCTGCGCTCCACGACCCCGTCCGAGGTGATCACCGCCCCGGCCATAGCGGCCACCATGCCGCCGCTGGCCCCAAATGTCGCTGCCACGCCGATCGATCCTTCGGCAGTTGTCGCGGCCGAGCGCCGCGAGGTCGAGCGCTACCTGCATGCATTGGCGCAGCATCTCAGCAGCTACGGGCTTACGGTGCGCTATGAGCAGCACGAGGGATCGGCGGCGGATGTGATCATCGCGCGGGCGCGCGAGCTAGACGCGAGCGTGATCGCCATGACTACGCATGGCCGCAGCGGTCTCGAACGCCTGGTCTTCGGCAGCACCGCCGAGGCGGTGCTGCGGCATGCCCCTTGCCCGGTGTTGCTCATACGGGTAGGCGAGGCGCCTGGAGAATCAGGATGACATATACGCATACGTGGGAGAAGCGGAATCGTTCGATAACGACCGCTGGTACGAGGATAACGGGCAGCTGACGGATGACCAGGCCTGCACGTTCCTTGAACACGCCGCCCGCGCGCACGCCGGCCTGGCGCGCCCATATAGCGCGTGAGTGCGACGGGTACCGTACGAAGAGCGATGCTATGGCATCGCAACCATCAACCCGGCGATGGGTGAGCTGATTCGATGAATCTGAAAGGAACATCCATATCCATGGACACGGTCTATAACTTGTTCAAGTTCCTACATATCGTTAGTACCATTGTCTGGGTCGGTGGTGTGATCACCGTCGGCATCCTTGATGCACTCGTCGCCCGCGAAAAGAACCAGGCGGTGCTGGCGGCAATGGCCCGCCAGAGCCGCTACCATGGCATGGTCGTCATCGGCCCCGCCGCTGGTCTGACCCTGATCGCCGGTATCGTGATGATTGCCGTCTCAGGCCTGGGCGTACCGCTATGGGTGATCTGGGGGTTCGCCGCGATCATTGTGTCTATGGCGCTCGGGGCGACCCTCATCCGCCGTGCTGGCGATGAATTAAGCACATTGGCAGCCACCGCCGAGCCCGGCGACCCGCGCCAGATCGCATTGCAGCGCCGGCTGGCGACGCTGAACACCATCAATGTGCTCTTGCTGCTGACGGCCGTGTGGGCCATGGTGTTCAAGCCGACCCTGTAATGACCAAGGAGGGAGCCTTATGAGCCATGAATCGCGGCGGCTTGCCAGTATCCTGTTAGTGCTTTTCCCAACCGTCATCTACGGCGGCGAGACGCTCCCGCGGATGCTGATCGATCAGCAATCCGGGTATATCTAGAACCCAACATGCTGAGGAGGTATTCTATGGCACATTCCCAAATGTCGCTCGCTGGGCCGCGAGCAGGCCGCCCGTATATGCCGGAAGGGTATGGGGTGCCTCAGGATGACGCAGGGCTGATGCCCTGGAGCAAAGCGCGTGCGGCGCTGGAGCAGGCACGGCTCTACTGGGTGAGCACAACGCGCCCGGACGGCCGGCCACACGCGGTGCCGATATGGGGCGCGTGGCTGGAAGACACCTTCTATTTCGAAGGCAGCCCACAGACTCGGCGCGGGCGCAACCTCGCGGTCAACCCTGCGGTCGTCGTTCATATCGAGCGCGGTGATCTGGCGGTAATGGTCGAGGGTGTGGCGGAAGTGCTGCACGAGCTTGATCCGACACTGTTCGCACGGATCGCCGACTCGTTCGCCGCGCGCTACGCCTATCGGCCCGACAGTGGAGAAGGCATGTACGCGGTACGTGCAAAGGTCGTGCTGGCGTGGGACGAATTCCCCACGAGCGCGACCAAGTGGATCTTCTGAGCGCAGGCACGGTTCGCCGGCATCATACTTTCAGCAGCCATCGGCGGCTTGTCATCCACGCCCTGATCTTCGTATTGCTGGTGACGCGCGCACGAGTATGATGCGCAGTTATCCGGCACGTTGGCCGACCAGCGCGCGTAGCCGGCGATCCGTAGTACACCTGGGCGAAAATCCTTGATCAGTCTCCCCAACGCTCATCGAAGTCCGCCTCTGTCCCGAGCTGCTGCGCGCGACGGTTGATCTTATGAGCGGTCTTGCGGAACTTCTCCTGGGCGACCTGACGGAGCGCCTGCACGTCCTTGCCGAACTTCTGCTCCCAGGAGGGGGCGTGCGTGAGCGTGATTAGGTAGCCGGCGCGCTTGTACAGCTCGGTCAAATCTGGCCGTAATGCAGAACGGGAGGTCTACTATGGAACGACCATTTCGCGACCGCATTGATGCGGGGCAACGGCTGGTCACCCAGCTGCACGCCTATGCCAACCATCCAGATGTCTTGGTGCTGGCATTGCCGCGCGGCGGTGTGCCGGTGGCGTTCGAAGTCGCGCAGGCGCTGAACGCGCCGCTGGATGTCTTTCTGGTGCGCAAGCTCGGACTCCCTGGGCAGGAGGAGTTGGCTATGGGCGCGATCACGACCGGCGGCGTGATGGTGTTGAACAGCGAGGTTGTGGATACGCTGCGCATCCCCGACCGCATCATCCACCAGATCGCAGCGCAGGAGCAGCGCGAACTGGAGCGGCGCGAGCGCCTCTATCGTGGCGACCGCCCGCCGCCGGATGTCCGTGGGAAGACGCTCATCCTGGTGGACGACGGCCTGGCAACCGGTTCCACCATGCGCGCCGCCACTGCTGCGCTGCGCGAGCAAGAACCAGATCGCATCGTCGTCGCCGTCCCAGTGGCGCCGCCGGAAACCTGTGACGAGTTTCGCGACATAGTCGACGACATCGTGTGCGCAATCACGCCCGATCCATTCTACGCCATCGGCTTGTGGTATGAAGACTTCTCGCAAACAACCGACGACGAGGTGCGCGATCTCCTGGCCCGCGCCGCGCACGCCCACCCAACCACAGCACATGCGCGGGGAGCTACGTGATGCAACGCATCTGCCACGGCGGCGAGGATGGTACGAGACTTGCTGCACCGATGGTGCGGAGGCTCAGGGCGCGACCGACATCCAGAACCGCGTGTTACGCCAAAGAGAGAGGAGCAGCCATGCAGTACGGAAACATCACGTTCGAAGTGAATCGCAAGCCCGTGGAGGTCAGTATCCTGGTGGAAGGCCAACACCAGAGCGGGCGGTTTATCGCCAACCACGATCAGCGCGGCATCGCAATCAGCGACACACAGCACCAGATCCGTCTGACAGCCGACGAGGCGCTGCTGCTGCTAAGTTGGCTGCAAGAACACGAGCCAACTCTCCGCACCATGCTGGACGAAGAGATACAGGCGCTCGCGGCGGTAGAGCAGCGCGAGGTAGGGGGCAGCCGGTTGCCGGACGACGATATCCTAGGCACGAATGGTTAAGAAGGTCGCTGCATCGACGCTGAGGAGATAGAGCAGTGCAGGCCCAATCAGTCGAGCCGAACGAAGCGCGAGAGCGGGATACGTCGCCGACTCGCCTCCCCTACCTTCCACGACTCGATGGCCTTCGCGCACTGGCTGTCATCGCCGTGCTGCTCTATCAGAAGGTCTGTCGTCGCGCTTCGGCTTCCCACTGGCCTTGCACCCGCACGACCCCAACACCGTCTGTGTTGTGCCGCAGGTGTCCGACAACCAGTGCATGATACCAGAGCAGCAAATGGCCATCTGGCGCAGCCGCAACAGCGGCTCCAGCTGAGAGCTGCAACGTTTCACAGTTGCGCCGCACCTACGTGCCAGAGTATACTGGTGCTACAATTGCACTCTGACCGTCGGCAATAATCGGAGCTGCGCCATGGCCATCCTAAACGAACGCCTCGGTGAGATTATCAAACGTAAGCGCCAAAGAGATCGCTATACCCAGGCCGATTTGGGAGCGCGCATCGGCACCAGCGGCTCCTATATCGGTGCGATTGAGGCGGCCAGCACCAGCCCGCGTATTAGCGAAGTCGAGGCGCTGGCGACGGTGTTTCGCACCACCGCGTTCGACCTTATCAGCGAGGCAGCCAAGCAGGACGCTTTCACCTTCTCCGAGTCCAACCGCGAGCGCGACGCCTTCCTATCGCTCTATGACTCACTTTCGCCCTAGCATAAGAAACAGGCACGCAACTTCCTGCTGTTCCTGCGCGAGCAGCAAGAGCACCCGCCCGAGATGGACAAAAAGTGACGTTCCATTGAAGGAGGCATTTTGACTATTCGTCTTATACAGGTTGGGATGGGCGGCTGGGGTTTGATGTGGGGCAGCACTGTACGCCGCTCGGAGGATGCCGAGCTGGTAGCGTGTGTAGATATGGATCCGGCCGCGCGTGCGCGCGCGCAGGCAAAGCTTGGGCTGCCGCCCGATCGCTGCTTCAGCTCGCTCAGCGACGCGCTGGCGACAGTTGAGTGCGACGCGGTGCTGGTCACCACCTTTCTGCCGGCGCACGTGCCGGTGGCCCTGGAGGCGCTGGCGGCCGGCAAGCACGTGCTGCTGGAAAAACCCTTCGCGCCGACGCTGGCCGATGCGCGCCGCGTGGTGGATGCCGCAGCCGCGCAGAACAAACTGCTGATGATCAGCCAGAACTACCGCTTCTACCCGGCCGCCCGCACCGTGGCGGCGCTGGTGCGCGAGGGCACACTCGGCGCGGTCGGTGTAGTCAACGTCGATTTCCGGCGCTATGCCAACAGCGCGCCGCCGCAGGGTCACCGCCACTATGCGCTGCGCCAGCCGCTGCTGCTCGACATGGCCATCCACCACTTCGACCTGATGCGTATGTTGCTGGGCCAGGAGCCACAGCAGGTCAACTGCCACGCCTGGAACCCGCCCTGGAGCAAATTTACCGAGCCGGCCGCCGCAATGGCGACAATCGAATTCGACGGTGGGGCGCTGGTCAGCTACCGTGGCAGCTGGGTCAGCCCTTCGCCCCAGACCTACTGGGCCGGCGAGTGGCGCATGGAGTGCGAGCGCGGCGAGATCTTCTGGACCGGCCGCGACGACCAGGGCGCCAGCGGCGACCGCGTGACCGTGCGGCTGCTCGGCAAGCCGGCCCGGCGCGTTAAGCTGCCCGAGCTGCCGGCGATCGATCAGGCCGGCAGCCTGAAGGCCTTCGCGCAGGCCATCCACACCGGCCAGGAGCCGGAGACCTCTGGGCGCGCGAATATCGGCAGCCTGGCGCTGACTTTTGCCATGATCGAGTCGGCCACCGCCGGGCTGACTGTGCCGGTGCCGCAGCTGTAGCAATTGTACTTTTGGTGACGAGTTCTATTTTCGATCTAGACATACGCCCCAACATTGTGATATAATGAACAAACGATAATTGACATTACGCGAGGAGCGCCCGCCATGAGTGATCATGACGACTCGAAACGCCCAGAGCAGCCGACAGCGGCCCGCAAGCTCATGATTCGTCATCAGTACGAAAGCCTGATCGACCAGATCGTGAATAAGGCCCAGGCCGATGGGCTGATGGATAACCTGCCCGGCCAAGGTCAGCCGCTACGGCTCGAAGACGAGGCGCTGGTGCCCGACGAGTATCGCCTGGGCAACCGGATGCTCAAGGCCAGCGGGTTCGCGCCACCCTGGATCGAGGCCCAGCGCGAGATCGAGCAGGAGCGTATCAAGCTCGACACCTGGCAGAAGAATGCCAAACGCCGCCTGCCGCATCTCGAAGCCCCCGCTCGCGCGGCACTGAAGGTGACCTATCGTCGCAAGCTCGACGACCTCCAGCGGATGATCACGAACTACAACCTTCAAGCACCACCCGGCGCGCCGCACTTAGCAGGTCTGCGAATGGCCGATGAGCTGGCCAAGCTCGACGAGTGACGAGACATGTAGAGACGCAAAATCTTGCGTCTCTACATGTCACCCGTCACCCGTCACGCACTCAGGTGCTTCCTCGCAAACACCCCTGTGGTATAATAGCGGCGAGATTCGCGGCCCAGATCGCGCACACATACTGCAATATGGAAAGGCTACCGCTGCTCACCACGATTCTATTGCAGCTGAACGACCTGCTCTCAGCAGCCGTTTTAATCGTCGCGTTCTCACTTGTGGCCTACATCGCGCTACAGAACTGGCAGACATCGATCGCTCGGGCATTATGTGTTCTGCTGGCCGGCGTGGTGATTGTGTCAGGCGGCGATGTGCTGATTGGGCAGGCCCAGCGCGATTCAACGATCCAGTTCTTGCTGCGCGCACAATGGCTGGGGATCGTCTGTGTCCCTGCCGGCTATATCCATCTCTCCGATGCGCTGCTGACATACAGCGACGTGCCGGATCGCCGCCGCCGCTGGCTGGTCTACCTATGCTATGGCGTGAGCGCAGCCTTTTTTGCGCTGGCGCTCAGCGGCGAGCTGCTGCTGCGCGGCGGGATCGCGGCCGGCCCGCTGGCACAGCTGGGCGCGGGGCCGCTGTTTTGGCTATTCGCGCTGTACTTCGCGCTGACGAGCGTGGCTGGGCTGCTGGCGATCTGGCAGGTGCGCCGCAGCGCGCTCACGCCGACCATGCGCCGCCGTCTGACCTACCTCGGCGCGACTTTTCTTGCGCCAGGGCTGGCAGTCTTTCCATATCTCGTGATCGCCGGCGCCTACGCGCTGCTCTCGCGCAATGTCGTGCTGCTGCTCTCAGCGCTCGGCAACGCCGGAGTGGCGGTGATGATCACAATCATGGTCTACAGTATCGCCTTCCAGGGCTTGCTGCTGCCAGATCGGCTGATCAAGCAGGATTTCATTCGCTGGGGGCTGTATGGCCCGTTCGTCGGCGTGGCGATCATTCTGTTCTTGCGCAGCACACCTGTCCTAGCGCGCTGGCTGGGCTTGCCGTATGAGACACTGCTAACCTTCGGCGTGATGATCTTCACCGTGCTGATGCCGATTTTCGTCAGCAAGGCCAAACCCTACCTGGATGCGCTGGTGTTTATGCAGGATCACGCCGAGATCGACTACCTGCGGACGCTGCCGCGCAACACCTTTACCCAAGCCGATCTGCGCAGCCTGCTGGAGAACACGCTGGTGGTGATCTGCGGCGCGCTGCGCGTTGATACCGGCTTCGTGGCCGCACCCGACGATGCCGATACCTATACAATCAAGACGCTGGTGGGGTCGCGGCGCGCAGTCAAGCGCTTCGTGGCCGAGTACGCGCTGGCCGAGCTCATGCCTAAGCTGATCGCAACGACGCCGAGCGAGCCGGGCGCAATCCCGCCGGCCGAGGCCTTCCTGCGCTGCGACGGCTTCTACATGTTGCCGCTGCGCGACCCCGAGGGCCAGTTCCTGGGCGCGCTGGGCGTGGCCCACCCGCAGAGCGGGCTGACCAGCGAGTCGCGCCGACTGATCGGCGCGCTGACTCACCAGATGGAGCTGGCGCTGGCGACGGTGCATATGCAGCAGCGCCTGTTCGACACGCTGCGCGGCATGGGCCCGGAAATGCAGTCGCTCCAGCAGCTCAATACCTGGCTGGAGCAGGCCACACCGGCCTCGCTCGAATCGCTTGACTCCGAGGTCGCGCTGCTGCCCGAGTTCCCGCAGTTGGTCAAGGAGGCGCTGGCGCACTACTGGGGCGGCCCCAAGCTTTCGGATAGCCCGCTGCTGGAGCTGCGCGCGGTGCGCCGGCTGATCGGTGAGCAGGGCGGCAGCCCAACGCGCGCGCTCCAGGCCGTCTTACGTCAGGCGATCGAAAATCTGCGCCCCGACGAGCAGCTCGACCAATCGGCGCAGGAGTGGTTGTTGTACAATATTCTTGAGTTACGCTTCCTACAGGGTAAGCGCATCCGCGACATCGCCGATCGGCTCGCCATGAGCGAATCCGACCTGTACCGCAAGCAGCGCATCGCTGTTGAAGAGGTCGCGCGGCAGCTGGCGCTGATGGAAGAGTCGGAATCACACTAGGAATTGCAAATTGCAGATTGTAAATTGATCACTCCACAATTTGCAATTTGCAATTTACAATCTGCAATCACATGAAGATTTTGTTCGCCGAAGACGAGCCCGACATCCAGTTCGTAGCACGCATCGCACTTGAAGATGAGGGGCATCAGATTGTGACCGTGGACGACGGGCAGGCAGCGTTCGAGCGCGCGCTGGCCGAGCCGTTCGATGTGATTCTGCTCGACGTTATGATGCCGCGGCTCGATGGCCTAGGCGCCTGCCAAAAGCTTCGGGAGGATCCGCGCACGCGCGATATTCCGGTGATCTTCCTGACCGCCCGCTCGCAGCAGTTCGAGATCCAAACTGGCCTTCGCCTTGGCGCGCTTGGATATATTATCAAGCCATTCGATACTTTCACACTCGCCAGCGAGATCGCGAATCTGTTGGCGCGCCGGAACAAGCAATGAGCTATCAGGATTTATCGGCCTACCAGCGGCTACTCACAGCCGCCGACGCAATTGGCGAGGCCGGCCGTGCGCCAAGCGGGCAGCTGCAACCCGCGCTCGAACATGCTCTCGGATGCCTGCTGGCCGCGCTCGATCTGCCCGAAGGCGGAATCTATCTCTATAGCCCGCAGATGCACAATCTGGCGCTGGCTGCCGTATTTCCATCCAACGGCGGGATCGCAAATCAGGGCACACAGCTGTGGTTGGCGAACGATCAAACGTTCCTGCCTGTTCTTGCCGCGATGACCCGTACGCCGGCTGAGGGAGCGATTGGGGATTGGGGATTAGGGATTGGGAATCAGGCTGACCCCCAGTCTCCAGTCCCCAGTCCCCAGTCCCCAATCCCCAGTCCCCAGTCCCTGGCCCTGCCACTGCTTGCCGGCGCGCGGCTGCTCGGCGTGATCCAGGTGGCCGGCAGCTTGAGCGAGCAGCAACATGGCCAGCTAAGCGCGCTGGCTGAACGCCTAGCCGGCGCGATCGACTACGCCCAGATCTCCAGCGTGGCCCGATCGGAGCAGGAGCGCACCCGCGCGCTGGTGGACGCCAGCAACGACGCAATCCTAATGCTCGACTCACGCGGCACCGCGACGATGATCAACCGCCGCGCCAAATATTTCTTCGGCCTGGCCGAGCGCGATGTGATCGGCCGCAGCCCGGCCCAGCTACGCGCAATGTTCCAGCTGATCTTCGAGGATAGCACCACATTCGATGCCTGGCTCGCGCCGCTGCTCACCTCGGCCGACGAGCGGGCGGTGCTTGAGCTGAAAGTGCTGCGCGCCGAGCCGCGCCTGCTACAGTGCTTCACCGCGCCAGTGCTCGATAGCCAGGATCGCCTGCTTGGGCGCATGCTGGTGTTCCGCGATATCACCCGCGAGCGCGAGGTGGAGCAGATGAAAACCGATTTCGTCTCGATCGTCTCGCACGAGCTACGCACCCCGCTGACCTCGATCCGCGGCGCGCTCCAGCTGGTGCTTGGCCGCGCGGCATCGGGGGCAGCCGGCGCGACATACGATTCGCCGCTATCGCCGCGCACGCGTGAGCTGCTGGATATCTCGCTCAAGAACAGCGAGCGGCTCATCCGGCTGATCAACGATATTCTGGATATCTCCAAGATCGAACAGGGATCGATCCAGCTGCGGCGCGTAGCGCTCGACCCAGCCGACCTATGCCACGCCGCCGAGCAAGAGGTCTCGGTGTTCGCCGACGGGCGCGATATCGGCATTGATGTGCACGCCGAGCCAGGGCTGGCGCCGATCAGCGCCGACCGCGACCGCGCGCTCCAGGTGCTGGCCAACCTGCTGTCGAACGCGATCAAGTTTTCTGAACCGGGCCAGCGGATCGAGCTGACCGCGCGCCAGGAGAGCGGCTCAGTGGCCTTCGCAGTGCGTGATTTTGGGCGCGGGATCGCCCCCGAAGATCACCAGCGCATCTTCGGCAAATTCCATCAGATCGATAGCTCGCTGACGCGTGATGTCGGCGGAACCGGCCTGGGACTGGCGATCTGCAAGGCGCTGGTCGAGGAGCATGGCGGGCAGATCTGGATCGAGAGTATCCTCGGAAAAGGCGCCACCTTCGCGTTTACGCTCCCGCTGGCCACCAGCGATGCCCCGGTGGTGGCGCTGCGCCCAACCAACGAGCAGCCGACGGTGCTGGTGGTGGACGACAGCGCGCCCATGCGCGAGCTGATCTGCGGCCTGCTCGAGCAGGCCGGCTACCTGGTGGCCGAGGCCGACGGCGGGGCGACTGCGCTCCAGCTCGCGCGCTTGCTCCAGCCGCAGCTGATCACGCTCGACGTTATGCTGCCCGACTTGGATGGCTTCGATGTCATCCAGGTGCTGCGCAACGATCCGCTGACACGCGACCTGCCGGTGCTGTTCGTCTCGGCGACATCCGAGCGCGCGCGCGCGCTGGCGCTTGGCGGCAGCGCATTTATCACCAAGCCGTTCACTAGCGACGAGCTGATTAGCCAGATTCGCGCCTTGCTCGCACCGCGTCAGCGGCGCGTGCTGGTGGTGGACGATGACTATCACGTGCGCCCGACACTGGCGCGGCTGCTCCAGCGCGGCGGCTTTCAGGTATCCGAAGCTGCCGATGGACGAACTGGGCTGGAATTGATCGAGCGTAATCCCCCCGACCTGGTGCTGCTGGACATTCGCATGCCCGATATCGACGGCTACGAAGTGCTGCGCCGGCTCAAGCTGAACCCGCTCCATCAACATATTCCGGTTGTCATTCTTACCGCCAGCGACCTGGGCAAAAGCGCTCAGCAGCACGCGCTCGCACTTGGCGCGGTGCGCTATCTGGAAAAGCCGATCGCATCGGGCGATCTGCTCGCCGAGATCGAGCGGATTCTTTCTTAGGCCTGGTTCTTGAGAACTGTACAGTGTGGTGGAGATCTGGGGTAGGTAAGGAATGGTGCATCCCTTCCTGATGCCTTGTCTGTCGATCGTGCTGGCGGCAAAGCCGCCAGCACGATCGACAAAAAGAGCTTCTCTGGGGGCGGCTGCGCCGCCCCCAGACCACCACGCTGGGAAGCGATACCTACCCTAGCCAACCCACCTCCCCAGTAAAACAGTTAATACATGGATGATCGCCAAGACAATCAGGCCCACTTCACGCACGCCTTCAGCACGCCGCTCACGGCCATGCGCGGCGCGATCGATCTGCTGCGCAATCCCAAGCGCACCGCCGACGATCCGGTTTCGCGCCAGCTGATCGAGACCCTGGAGCGTAGCTGCGCGCGGCTGCACAAAAACATCGACGCGCTGCTGGCCCACAGCCAGATTCGTGGCGATGTGGTCGAGATCGTCATACCGCTGGACACGCTGCTGGGCGCAAGTGGATCATCGGCCACACCATCGGAGCAGGATCTGCCACAGACGCTCCCGCTGGCTAAGCCAGCCGCCGGCCTGGCCGCCACCGACCTGGCGCAGCCAAGCGACGCGCGTCGCAGCGTGCTGATTATCGGCGATCAGATGGCCAAGCAGATCGCGATCGGCGCTGAGTTGCACGCGGCTGGCTACGAGGTAATCAACGCCAAGAACGGGCCGCAGGGCATCGATATGGCGCGCGCGAAACACCCCGACTTAGTGGTGCTGGATCTCGATCTGCCGCTGCCGGGCGCCCAGCAGGTAGCACAGGTGCTCAGTGAAGACCCCGAGACCAAGACCATCCCAATGATCTATGCGGTGGGCCAGGCCCAGCCACCGGCTCAGCTTCCGCCGCATGTCGAACTTCTGCTGCCCGGCGCGGCGCCTGCGACGCTGCCCGCGCTGGCAGATCAGACGATCGCCGCCGCGCGCGCGCGCGCCAAGCAGGTGCCAACCCTGCTGATCGTGGACGACGACGCCGACATTCAGCGCATCCTGACGCTACGGCTCCAGCAGGAGGGCTACCGGGTCGCGAGCGCGCTCACCGGCGCCGAGGCGCTGATCGCCACGCAGAAGCAGCCGTTCGACCTGATTATTCTTGATCTCTTACTGCCGGATATTGATGGGTTCGCGGTGCTTGCCGCGCTGCGCGCACGCAGCGCCACCGCGATGACGCCGATCCTGCTGCTCTCAGCGCGCGATAGCCCCCAGCAGAAGGTACGTGGGCTACAGCTCGGCGCCGACGACTACATCACCAAGCCGTTTAGCCCAGCCGAGCTCCAGGCGCGCATTCGCGCGAACCTACGCCGGCACGAGCGCACGTCCGGCGCCAACCCCTCGACACGGCTACCCGGCAACATCGCGATCGAGCGAACACTACGCCATCGGATCGAGCAGAACACGCCATTCGCCGTCTGCTACGCCGATATCGACAACTTCAAAGCCTACAATGACACCTACAGCTTCCTGAAAGGCGACGCGGTGATCCATCAGACCGCGCATGTGCTGCTCCAGGCGATCGAGCAGCGCGGCAATCACGATGATTTTGTCGGACATATCGGCGGCGACGACTTCGTGGTGATCACCACACCGGATCGCGCTGAGTCAATCAGCACGCACGCGATCGAAAACTTCGACCTGCTGGCCCCGCTGTTCTACGATGCCACCACGCGCGCGCGTGGCTACATCGACGCACATGACCGCCAGGGCCGGCCGGCGAGCTTCCCGTTCGTGAGCTTATCAATCGGGATCGTCAGCACCGCGCTCCACCCGATCGCGCACGTCGCCGAGGTCGCCCAACGCTCGGTCGGGCCGAAGAAGCGTGGCAAAGAGCTGCCAGGCAGCGTGTACGTGTTTGAGGACTGACCAACGACCAACGACCAACGACCAACGTAGAACCCTACCTTCGTCGTTGGTCGTTGGTCGTTGGTCGGTTCAGGCGGCGACGCAGGCTTGCTGTAATGCCAGGTAGGGCGAGACCGCGTCGAGAAGCTGCGCGGAAGCGAAGGGGCGCTGCAAGAAGCCGTCGGCGCCGAGGACTTCGGCCTGCTGGGCTAAACGATGGCCGGCTGAAACGAGGATGATTGGTGTGTTGCGGGTCGCGCCATTGGCACGCAAGAAGAAGTAGAGGTGTGGGTTGTCGGTGGCGTGCGAGAGTTCGAGCAGAATGATATCGGGCGCCAGGCGTGCGACAGTCTCGCGCAGTTCACCGTTCAACCGCGACGCGGACAGCAGATGGATGGTGTGTTTGCTCTGGTCGATTCCTTGCTGTACCGCGTGGATGACGGCGGCTGAATCGGAGAAACAAATGATGCGAGCCATCGACGTACCCTCTTCGTTCACATGCGCTTCTACATTACTATAATGCCGCAGGTGCGCCTATGGTTACGCCTATACGCCGGTGTATCACAAAATTGTTACTTCGTGGGATAGTAACGCTTTACAATAATCGCCGTTTCCGATATTGAGTGGGCTATTTGCTTGCCCCCTTCGTCAAGCTCAGGACGTGGCTTCGACAAGCTCAGGATGCACGGCAGCATGGTACTTTCCATATTTCTGCTGTTCGATGTTTCGCCCTGCGGGCGAAACATCGAACAGCAAAACAGATGCACCACCAGGTTACTATACGAGCACCTCAATCGCGCCCGGCAGCGCCTCGACAGTGATGTGGCGCGCGTCGGTGGCGATCACCTCGCCATCGGTAGCGACTGGAAGCGGCGCAGCGCAGGTAACGCTGATGTTGCGCGCGCGCCCCATCGTGACTTGCTTGAGGCCGGTGTGCGTGCCCTCCATGAGCTTCGGGATGTAGCGAATGATCTCGTCGAGTCGCATGTTATCGATCATGCAGAGATCTAGCAGCCCATCGTCGATCAGCGCGTCAGGTGTCATCCAGAAGCCGCCGCCCTGGCAGCGGCCGTTGGCCGAGCTGGCGAACAGCAGCCGACGATGGATGCGGTTGCCATCGTACTCGACCGTCATCGGGTGAGCCTTGTAGTTCGCCAGCGCGCGAATGATCGCCACCAGGTAGACCGCCAGACCCTTCAGCTTGGTCAGCTTGAGCGACTCGGCCGCCACCTGCGCGTCGAGACCGATACCGAGCGCGTTGATGAAAAAGCGCGGCGCGTTATCGCCCACGCGCGCGCGTCCCAGATCGACTGCGCGCATACGATCGCTGACCGCGCGCCGAACACCGACGTGGATGTCGTTGGCCTCCACGCCGTCGAGCGCCTTGACGAAATCGCTGCCGGTGCCGATCGGAATCACGCCCAGCCGCGCGCGCCGGCCCAGGCTGGCCTCGGCGCCCTTGATGCCATTCACTACCTCGTTGATCGTGCCATCGCCCCCCACAGCCACGATCCGCCCGTAGCCGCGCTCGACGCCTTGCCAGGCCAGCTCGATCGCGCCGCCAACCGCGTGCGTGGTCACAATATCAAAATCGGCGCCGATCTCCCGCAGCGACTGCTCAAGCTCGGGCCGCCGCCGGCCGGCCGTGCCGCGCCCAGCCCACGGGTTCAGGATCACCAGCACTTTGTCCATTGATTGCTACCTTCATATAGGATTTTCGGTCCATTAGAACGAGGGAAGATGTGACGCCGCGCTGCCGAAAGCCGCTGGGTCGGGCAAGCATACCACCAGCTTCAGATCAGGGCAAACAGGCGACCATACACCAATCCGCGCACGAATCGTTCGCATGTTGATCGGCCACATTCCTACTAAACGGCGTAGATTTGCCATACGCGAACATTAGCACTATCATTTCGGCGAATGCTGTCATTCCACTGGGGAGGTTCTAATAATAGGACGTACGCGGTCGCGCTTTCAACCGCCGCTTTGCCTGCCCCTCGACAGGCTCAGGATGGACGGCAGCATGGGACGTCTCAGTGCATCTGTGGTTCGTTTTTTCGCTCTGCGAGCGAAAAAACGAACCACAAAACGAAGCTACAGTACCGCTGTGCATGACCTCATCTGGGCACCGCGTACGTCCTGTTAATAACAGAGAATCCCATACGTTCTAAAATGCGTATCTCGGACGTTAGTATTGGCATACGAGGATCGCGTGGCAATAGATCAAGCAGGACAACCCATGGAAAACAGCACCACCAACGCCAGCACCGCAATTGATGCGGCGACGACCAATACGAATGGCACGGCCAGCTCAGATGACGCAGCCACGACCAATGGCGCTGCTGCGCCTCCAGACGCGCTGCCCAAGCCGCCGGTCGCATCGGCCGCGCTGATCGAGCTGCTTCAGGCAGTCGACGATCAGCTGCTGCGGCCCGACGACGGCGAGTTCGTCGGGCGCGAGTTCGTGCGGGCTGAGATCAAGCAGTTCCTGTCGGTCAAGAACCGCATGCTGGTGCTGGTCGGCCCGCCCGGGATTGGCAAGACCGCGCTGGCGGCGCAGCTGGCGCGCGAGCAGAGCACTTCCGATCGCCCCTTCCTGGCCCACTTCTGCGGCCTAAGCGGCGACGACAACCCGTTCAAGTTTTGCAGCGCGATCGCCCAGCAGCTCCACGATCAGCTCGGCGAGGCGTATACGCTCCCGCAGACCGTGCGCAACCAGCAGGTCACTATCCAAGCGAGTGCGAACGTTGGCCAGGCCAGCGGCGAAACCAACATCAAGGTGCTGACGCTCAACATCGGCGGCATGCACCCACGTGAGGCGTTTCGCCAGCTGGTGCGCGAGCCGCTGCGCGTCTACAACGAGCAGCACGGCGCTGCGCGTGGCGATGCCCCGCTGGCAATTGTGATCGATGCGCTCGACCGCGCCTGGGATTGGGATGGCGGCCAGGATGGCAATATCGTCAGCGTGCTGGCCGACGCACAAGATCTGCCGCCGTGGGTCAACCTGATCTGTACCGCGCGGCCGGGCCGGGCTGTCCAGGCGTTGCGCGCCCAGGCCGGCGTGCGCGTGTTCGACCTCCACGGCAAACAGAACGATCAGGATATCGAGACCTATCTGCACGATCAGAACGATCAGGATATCGAGACCTATCTGCGTGAGCGTTTCCTTGCTGCGCTGCCTGAGCCGGCGCGCGAGCGACTCGGCCAGCTGCTGGCGAGCGCGGGCATCGACAGCTCGGTCGCCAGCGGCGACCAGCTTACGGCGTTCATCCGCCAGGCCGTCAAGGCCAGCCAGGGCAATTTTTCATTTGTGCGCCGCTATGTGGACGCCTGGCGCAAGGTGCTGCCGCCCAACGACCCGCAGCCCGAGGTCGAGAAGGCGCTGCTGCGCTTCGATAACGGCCGGCTGATGGCGATCGACCAGGCGCTGGATGCGACCTACGCGGCCACCCTTGCCGATCTGAACCGCGATATTGATGCCCAGCAGAATGATGCCGACACCGATGTGCTGGCGGCGCTGGCGATTGCCTTCGCGCCGCTGGATCTGACGCTGCTTGCATGCATAACTGGGCGCAGGCCCGATGACATTCAGCAATCGCTCGACCGGCGACTAAAGCCAGTGTTGGAACCGAGCGGCGATGATCTTTCGTCCGATGCTGCACCGAACACCGGCGTCGTCGCTCATCAAGCCAAACCTACGTATGCTCTATACCACCGTGGCTTTGCCGACTACGTGCGCGGTAATCTGCCGCAAAGTGGCCGCGCCGCCGATGTGCGCGCCGCGACTATGCTCGAGGGTGCGACCGACGACGACCCGCTGCTGCGCGACTACAGCGCGCGCTATCGCTGGTCGCACCTGCTGCGTGGCCTCGACCTGGCGGCGGCTGCACGCGATGCCTCGGAGAGTAAAGATTCGAAAGGCGCGCCTGACAAGCCGGAGGCGTCCAACCTCCAAGCTCCAATATCCGATCGCTCACCGCTCAACAGTATTGCGCAGATCAGAGAGCAGGTGCGCGACCCGATTACGCAGGCCCAGCTGCTGCGTGGCCTGGCGACACGGGCGCTCGACCCGACCCAATCGGATGCGACCGGCAGCTGGACTGCGGCGCTGAACTGCTTGCGGGAGGCCGAGCACGCGCTGCGGCACAGCCGCGCGCTGGCGCATACTCGCGTGCGCGGCTGGCGCGCTAATGTCGGCGGGCCGGTTTCGAACGAGATCATCGAGCTTGAGCGCACGCTGATCGCGCTGGGCGATGCCTACGTCACCATCGCGCGGCGCATGGATGGCAGCGATCAACGACCGAACCGACCGACCGGGCTGTTCGGCCGTCTGCACGCCCTGACCGACGCGCTGACGCGCTTTCCGCTGACACTGTATCTCCTGATGGTGCTGCTGCTCCAGGGCGTGAGCGAAATCCACATCCCTGGCGCGCTTCAGAACCTGGGCCGCGAGCAGGATTGGACGGTCGCGCGGCTGTATGTGCTGGCGGTCAGCGCCTACCGGCGCGCGCGCAGCCTGGCAGCCGCGCGCGGCGCCGACGACAGCGCCGACGAGGTATCCGAGCGCCTAGCCAGCCTGTACACCCAGATGGGCGCCTACGACGCCGCCGCATCGGCCTATGAGACACTGCTGGCCCGACCAACCACCTTAACGCGTGCATGGCGCCAGGCGCTCTGGCGGCTAGAGCTCGGCGAGGTGCTGGTGTTGGAGAGCCGGCCAGACCAGGCCGCCGAAGTGCTGACCAGCGCGCTGCCGATCTTCGAGAGCCAGCAGGCGCCCATGCAGAGAGCCCGCGCTTTAAGCGCGCTTGGCGCGGCCCATCATCTGCGCGCCAACAGCGCCGACACGCGCGGCGATAGCCGCATGGCTACCACGCTGGACGACCTGACGATCGAGAGCTGCCGCGCGGCGCTGGCCGCATGGTCGGATATCACCACGCTCCAGGGCGACGAGAGCGCCAGCGTCGACCCCGCCCTGGCTGTCAGCAACATCGCGCACCTGCTTTGGCGCGCCGCCCGCAGCCCGCGCCTGGGCGACGAGCAGCGCTACAACGCGCGCACGCTGCTCGATACCATCCCCGAGCGACACTTCCCGCAGCGCTTCGAGCACCCGGTGCTGCGCCTCTTCCGCATCACCGCGGCGGTGCTGCTACCAGCCTACCTGCTAGCCGGCCTGCTGATGGCGGTACAGCTGCCCAGCAACGTCCAGATACGTACCCAGACGGCGCTGGCCTTCGCGCCGCCGCTGCTCGACCTGACGCGCTTCCCGAACGACTTGATCGCCGGTAAAGCCAGCTCGCTGACCGCGGCCGAAGCTAGCGCTTTCAGTGTGGTCAACCTGACCAAGCTCGCCAACCGCGCCGTCCAGCTTCAGCCCAGCCCACCCCGGCTCGACCCGCTCGGAACCACGAGAGTCGTGCTGATCATTATGTTAATCTATCTACTCTTCTATACGGCATTCGGCCTGGCAGTGATCACCTTCTCATCGCCGGCGCAGTTTCAGGGCCGCCGCCCCGGCCGGCTGGTTCTGAGCAAGGATAGCCTGAACTGGCGCGGCCCAGCCGGCCAGGGATCGCTCATGGATGCGCTGGAATGGCTCAAGCAGGACGCACGCTGGATCTTCGCGCACCTATGGCAGCGGCTAATTGGCCTGTTCGGGCGCGCGGCCACGGACAAGACACCGGCGAAAACCAGCGACAGCACAATCGCGTTCGCCGATATCGCCAGCACGACAGCGGTGGATCGGCGCGCTTTCGGCTACCTGCTGCGCGATTTCTCCTTCACAGTGCTGGAGCCGAGGAATCCCGAACGGCGATCCGTGCTCATTCCCGGCTCGCTAGTTCACTACACCGAGCTGTGTGATGAGCTCGAGCAGCGCATGCATCGCCCACGCAAACCCTTTGGCGTCGATTTTATTCGCAGCGGATGGGGTATCTGCTTTCTACTGACGCTGCTCTACACACTGTCGCTGGCGGCGCTGCTGCCACTGGCACCGGCGCGACTCAACCGGCCGCTGCTCCTGGATTACTCGCTGCTTAATCTGTACGTCCTAGCCACGCCTGGCCTACTGCTACCACTGCTTTGGTGGTTTATCGCCCAGCCGCTGGGCGCCAGTAGCAGCAGTTCCTGGGCCGCCTTCCCGCTCGCGGCCACGACGCTGGTTGGCACCGCGCTCACGGCCGGCGTGCTGAGCGAGAGCGTAAATCTATCTACATTTGGGCTGCGGCCCGACCTGGCGACCCCGGTGCTGGCGGCCGGCTTCCTGGCCGCGCTGGTCTGCTACGCGCCGCGGCGTCCGCTCAAGCGCATGTTCACGCCGCGCCTAACCGGCCTGACGCGTGTGCTGCTGGCGATTGGTGCGCTGGCGGGCGTGACCATGCTGACATGGAATATTGTCACGACCCTACGCTGGTACAACGCGCTGGTGCATGGCAACCGGCTGATCGAGCAGGCGCTAGTGCCCGGCGGCTGCGCCAGCCGCAGCGATAACTGCCCGCTGATCGACCAGGCGATCGAGAGTTACGACGCTGTCACCTGCTTGCGGCCGAGCGACAGCGATGGCTTCGCCTTCCGCGGCTTCGCCGAGCTGGTGAAGCACGATTACCAGAGCGCGCGCGAGGATTTCGAACGCGCGCTCGGCCAGCGCCCGCCCGCGGCAGGCTGCCGGCAGGATGCCGCACCCACACCGACGGCGGCCCAGCGCGCCAGCCTCTACACCAATATCGGCGCCGTGGACACGCTGCTTGCGCGCCAGCCGCCGATCTCCAATTCCGAGACGCACTACCAGAGCGCGCTGCGCAGCTATGCCTATGCGTTGCTGCCGAACGACCCCGACAACGACCCAAGCTGCGCCTCACTAGCGATCAAACTGCTCCAGCCGGAAGGCTCGCCGCGCGCTGCGCCAGCGCTGAACTTGCTTGGCCCCAGTGCCGGCGCGATCAAAGCTGAGCAGGCGCCGGTGGTGCTCCAGCTCGCCGACGCCTGCTACAGCCGCGGTTCGGCGCGAGCTGAGGCGTTGGTTGACAGTATGCGGCAAGGGCGCGGAATCGACCGCGACACCGCGCGCCAGAACGCCTGGAAAGACCTGGCCGCGGCCATCGCCGAATACCGCGCCGTCATTATCGCCAGCGCCGACGCAAAAGACCAGGAGCTAGGACGGCGCGGCGTGGCGGCAGCATGGCTGGCGCTCAGCCAGCTCGACCGCCCGCCGGTTGGTGCGCCCGACCGGCGCACGGCGCTGCTGCAAGCCTTGACAGCCTACCAGGATCTGGAGCAGGCCGGCCAGCGCGACCCAAGTGTGTATATCGGCCAGGCTTGGAGCAGCATCCAGATCGGCGCCTGGGACAGCGCCAAGGAGCCTTTAGCAACCGCTAGCGCGCTCGCGCCCGATGACCCGACCTACCCAGCGCTGCTGGGCCTGGCAGACTGGCTCGACAGCACACAATACCCTGTGCCGAAGAAGGGCGCGCCGTCGGCCGGCTACACCACTGCGATCAGCAATGCGCTGGGCCTGTATAGCCGCGTGATTGGGATCGGCCAGATCGAGCTGCCGCGCGCATACGCGACGCGCTCGTTGCTGTATTTCAGCATGCGCAATAGCCCGCGCGGCGATACATACACCGACGCGGACTACGAGGCCTGGATGCGCCTGGCGATCGCCGACGCCGACCAGGCGCTGCTCGCAGCCGTGCGCGATGGCCTGCCGCCCGAGCGCCAGGTGGGCTATCGTTACTGGCGCGGCCGGCTGAGCTTCACCCTGGCGCTCACCTGGCAAGAAAAATCGCGCGGCCTGCACGTGTGGGCCGAGCTGGTGCCGCTCTACAGCAGCGCCTACCAAGATTTCTTGAACGCCGCCAGCACCGACCTGAACCCGGAGCGGCGCAAGATCTTCCGCGATACCTGGATCCCCTGGACCAACATGCTCTTCGCCAACGCCACCCATATGCAGCTGGCTCAGGAGGCCGCGCGCAAGGGCGACTTCGCCCGCGCGCGGGGCGAGCTGACGCTAGTCGAACCACGGCCGACGGTGTTCAAAAAGTGGGACACGCTCTCGGCCCCACTGCCCGATTATCACTTCCTGCATGGTATGGTCAGCCTGGCCTTGAGCATGCCTACCGATTTCATCAACCCGCTGCTCAAACGCACTGCCGGCGCGCTGGCGCGCAGCGATGCCGAGGCCGATTACACCGAAGCTATCGCCGTGACCGAGAATAAAGATATCGTGCCCCAGCCGCACGACGACTACCCCGACGACTCGCGGCCTGCTGTCTACCAGGCCGCCCTGAGCGACCTGGACGCGTTACTGGAGCGCCCACCCGCTGGCTGGTCGCTGGCCGCTCGCGCTGCCACCGCACGCATGCGCGCAAAGGTACAGGCCCAGCTGGATGCACTGGCGCCGTAAGCCCAATGAGTCATGAATAGGACGCGGATGAACGCGGACGAAGCTGACCACGCACGTCTCATCTCTTGTGTTATTTTTTCGCCCAGCAGGGCGAAAAAATAACACAAAAAACGGAAAGTACCATGCTGCCACATGCCAACACGGCTTTATGCATAGTCCTATATTTATGAAATGAAAAGGACGACAATGGCCGACGCATCATGGACCTGGATGATCTACCTGGCTACGCACAACAACGCCGCCGAGGTGGGCGAGGAGAGCGTCGCACGGATACGGGCGGTCGCGCCAAACAAGGATGTGCGCGTGCTGGTGCAGCAATCGACGCTCGATCACACCACCCGCCACGTGATCGGCGCAAGCCCCGAGATCGCCGCCGACCTTGGGCAGATCGACTCGGGCGCGCCGGAGACGCTGCTGGACTTCATTCGCTGGGCCGCGAAGACCGCGCCGGCCAGGCGCTATGCGCTAGTGCTGTGGAGCCACGGCAGCGGCTGGGCGCCCAGCGAGATGGAGCGCGTGGCCCAGCAGCAGCCCGCCGCTGTACCGGTCACCGCCGGCGAGCTGAAACAGCGTGGCGAGGGCGACACAGCCGGACAGATCTTCTTCTCTTCCAGCCTGGGCGAGCTGCTGGCGCAGCCAACCCCCAGCGAGCGGGCGATCGCCTTCGACGATGGCAGCGGCCACTCGCTCGACACGATCGAGCTAGGGCGCGCGATCGCCAAGGCAGCGCAAGCATTAGGCCGGCCGCTCGACCTGGTGGGCATGAACGCCTGCCAGATGAGCAGCGCGGAGGTGGCCTACCAACTGCGCGGCAGCGCCGAGGTGTATGTGGCCTCTCAGGAGGATATGCCAGTGCAGGGCTGGCCCCACGATGACATTCTGCCGCGAGTGGCGGCCCAGCCCGGCATGGACGCGGCCGCACTTGGCACGCTGGTGGTCGAGCGCTACCTGGCATACTTCCAGGCCAGCCAGCTGCCGTGGGGTCAGGATGGGCTGCCCGCCGGCGTGACGCTCGCCGCGACCAGGCTCGACGGCATCCCCAGGCTGGCCGGCGCAGTCCAATCGCTGGCCGCCAGCTTGCAGAGCGACATCGCCACGCTCAGCGACGCGATCTGGGCCGCGCACGCCAAAGCGCATAAATTCAAGTTTCAGCTATACGATCTAGCCAGCTTCTGCCGCGCCCTGGCCGCCGACGGCGCCACGCCTGCCACCGCTGCGGCCAACGCAGTGCTGGCGGCGCTGGCCGACCCGACGCTGATGCTGAAGTGCGCACACCTCGGCACGGACTACGACGACACCGGCGGGCTGACGACCTACCTGCTGCCGCCCGGCACCGGCAAGCCGATCTCACCCTACTACGCCGAGACCGCCTACGCGCAGGCGACCAAATGGGGCGAGTTCCTGGCGGCCTACCACGCGGCGGTCGGGTGATGGCCCGCTCAATCGGATACAGAACATCACCGTCCCGCTGACCGCAGGGAAACATCTCTCTGGAATCACAACGAGAGCACATAGAACCGACGCAAGGCGCGGAATCTTCAGCCGTTGTAGGTCAGTTTTTCGCCCGGCTGAGCGAAAAACTGACCTACCAAAGAAGGGAAGTACCATATGCCCTACCAGGACATGGTCATCGAAGCCGCCGGCGCCGCGCTGGAGCGCACACCCGACAAGCAGCGGATCGGCCGCTTCACCGTGCGCGTGCTTGGCTCGCCGGCCGGCGAAATGAAGCCCGAGGAGGCTGTGCCGGTCAGCTACGACGATAAGCAGCTCCAGCTCAGCTTGCAGCAGCTGGAGACCCGCGCGCTGGACAAGGCCGGGCTGATCGGGCTGGGGCGCGCGCTGGCGCTGCTGCTGCTGCCGCCCAAGCTGGAAGGCGCGGCCGCCGGCGTGCGCGAGCTGCTGGCTGCCAGCCTGGATCATGTCGGGCCGGATGATGGCGTGCGATTGCGCCTGCGATTGCCGCCGCAGCTGGCCACGCTGCCCTGGGAGTACATGTATGTCGATCGGGCTGGCGGCGGCGATGGCATGGACGGCTTCCTGGCGCTCGATCCGCGCGTGGCGATCGTGCGCCACGAGGCGCTGCCCGCGCCAGCTTCGCTGCCACTGACCAGCGGCCCGCTCAAAGTCGTCGCGGCGCTGGCTTCGGCCGAGGGGCTGCCGCAGCTCGATCTGAGCAAGGAGCAGAGCGACCTCAAGGCCGCGTTCGATGGCCAGGCCGGCATCGCGCCGGTGTTCCTTGCGGATGCCACGCTCGATGAGGTGCAAGCGGCGATCGTCGGTGCGGAGATCTTTCACTTCGCCGGCCACGGCGTGTTCAGCCGCCAGATGGGCGACCTGCCCGGCACCTACACCGGCACTGGTAAGCTGGCGCTGTACGATCAGGCGGTGGACGCCGAGCAGCTGGGCATCAACCTGCGCGGCAACGGCGTGCGGCTGGCGGTGCTGGGCGGCTGCGAGACCGGCCGGCGCGATGGCGTGAATGTCTGGAGCGGAATCGCGCCGGCGCTGGTCAAGCAGCAGATCCCGGCCGTACTCGCCAACCAGCTGCCGATCAAGGATGCCTGCGCGATCGCCTTCAGCAAGCAATTCTACGGCGCGCTGGTGGGCGGGCTGCCGATCGAGCGCGCGGTGGCGGCCGGGCGGATCGCCGCCTACAACGCCGACAAGGAAGGGCGCGACTGGGGCGTGCCAGTGCTGTACATGCGCGACGCCGACGGCCAGCTGTTTGGCGGCGCGTCCGACACAGGCGTGCGCGAACAGGCCGCCGCGCAGGCGAAGGTGGTGATCGAGCAGCGTGTGAGCGAGGTCGCCGCCGGCGCGGTGCTGACAGGCGCGGCGATCAAACAGATCACGTCGGGAATCCTCAGCGTCACCCAGACGCTCGGCGTCGTCGCGGGCGAGGTGACCGGCGCGAAGATCGGGACGATGGGCGGCGGCGAGGCCAAGATCGAGACAAATGTGGACAAGCTTGAGTCGGGCGGGAACCTGACCGGGGCGACGATCGATAATTTGTAGCTTAGTATTTTTCGCACCATAGTGCGTACCGTGGTCGCCGCGACAATGCCGTTAGCCTGCCCTTCGACCCTTCGACACGCCCTTCGACTAGCTCAGGGGGTGCCTCAGGGCAGGCAGGCTCAGGATGTTCGGCAGCATGGGACTTTTCGATCAATTGGGGTGCGATGTGTGCGCGGCGTCCGGCCGGACGCCGCGCACACATCGCACTCTTAAAAAGATTCGCTGGCTATCAGCTCTGGCGGACGCCGCCAGAGCTGATAGCCAGCGAAAATTGCTGAAGAATCTTAAAAATTCACCAGGCGCTCGACCGTCACGCAGATCGCCTGGGTGTACTCGGCCGCCATCGACGCGGCGGTGATGCCAATGCGCGCCATCAGCGCGGCGTACTTTTCGGCATACTCGGGCTGTGTGGATTGCGGCGCGCCATCGCCAAGCAGCTCGGCCCGCCCTTCGAGCAGCACCACATCCTCACCCTCGTCGGCGCTGTCGAGCGCGAGCATGACCTGCGGGTTATGGCGCAGGTTGCGCACCTTCTGGGCCGCCGGCTTGCTGAAGATCAGGATCGCGGCGCCATCCCACCAGAACCAGACCGGCACCAGATGCGGGCGGCCATCTGGGCGCACGCTGCTGAGCCAGATGATCGGCTCGGCGCGCAGGCGCTGATCGATATGCGCGCCCTTCGAATCTGCCAGATCAAGCATGCGGGCCTGCCTTCTTCCAGTTGCGGAACACACTCAGCAGCTCGTCGCGCGCCTGCGGAGCGATCGACTCCTCGGTCAGCTTGCCAGCCAGCTTGATTGTCTGCCGCATCTGCTCGAAGTAGGCGGTGCAGCCGGGGCAGACCGAAAGATGCTCCTCGAATATCGCCATCTCGCGCGGGGACATCGCCCCTTCAAGATACTCGGTCACCAGCTCGACCATCTCTCGACATGTCAAATAATCACGATTCATGTGGCTGATCTATTCTACATTAAGATACTGTTCAACGTCGCGACGCACTTTAGCCCGTGCTCGATGCAATAATACTCGTTGATTAGTCTCAGTTATTTCCAAAACATTACAGACTTCTTCCGAACTCCAGCCTTCGACATCACGTAACCTAATAACCTCGCGCTGGCTGGGCGGCAGCGCCGCGATCGCCGCCTGGACGCGGTCAAGCGTCTCGCGCGACAACAGCCGATCTTCCGGCAGCTCATTCCAATTCCGAGGGTATGAAACCCAGAGGTTTGCCCAGGCGGGGTGGTCGGCCGGCCAGAACTGGTCGGCATCCACGCTCAGCTCGCTAGATCCGGCCTCGGCGACCGCCAGATCCGAAAATACGACCGAGCGGCCCTCGCGCTGGCCGCGCGTCCGCGCGCGGTTGGTGAGAATGCGAAAAATCCAGGTCTTCAGCGAGGATCGCCCCTCGAAACGTGCCAGTCCCTGGAGGACGCCCAGCCAGGTTTCCTGGACGACATCTTCGGCGACGGCGCGGCTGGGCACATAGAACATGGCCAGGCGCAGCAGCGGATTGTGGTAGCGATCGATCAGCATTTCGAATGCCGACTCATCGCCCGCGCGCAGGGACTCGACCAGGCGCTGATCATCGGCAGAGGCGGCTGTTTGTACAATCGCGGTCATAGGCACAGATTCTTAATAACCCAACTGCTCACCGCCGAAGGCCAGGACGCCAACTACATACGGCGTATCTTATGCTATGCTTGGATCGCACAAAAACATATTGCCGCCAAGCTACCGCACAGACATTGGAGTGGCCGCAGTATACCGCAGCGCGCACAGGTGGTCAATAATTTTGTAACATCTATCGACCTGCCAAGACAATCTCTACGAAAGTAGAGATAAGCCGACCAAAAGAGGAGCAGAAACCCGAATGTCTCACACCAATCTCACCGTCTATGGCGCGACATGGTGTAGCGATTGCAAGCGCGCCAAGAAATTCCTGGGCGAGCAGCGCGTTCACTACAACTGGGTCGATGTCGAGCAGGACGCTGATGGGCTGGCGCTGGTCGAGCGCGTCAACAATGGCAAGCGCATTATTCCGATGATCGTATTCGCGGATAAGAGCACCCTGATCGAGCCGAGCAACGCCGAGCTGGCCGCCAAGCTGGGCTTGCAGACGCGCGCGAAGATGGACTACTACGATCTGATCTGCGTCGGCGGCGGGCCGACCAGCCTGACCGCCGCGCTGTACGCCGCCCGCGAGGGGCTGGACGTGCTGGTGATCGAGAAGAGCGGGCTGGGCGGCCAGGCCGGCGTGACTGAGCGGCTGGATAACTTCCCCGGCTTCCCCGAGGGCATCGGCGGCGCGGAGTTCGCCGACCGGCTGACCCAACAGGCGCGCCGCTTCGGCGTGGAGCTGCTGCAGGCCCAGGAAGTTACCGGCCTGCGCGCCGAGGCCGAATCGCGCTATGTCACCACCGCGGATGGGCACGAGTACGGCGCGCCGGCGGTGCTGATCGCCACCGGCTCGACCTACAAGCGCCTGGGCGTGCCGGGCGAGGCGGAGCTGATCGGCGCGGGCGTTCACTTCTGCGCCACCTGCGATGGCCCATTCTACAAAGGCCAGCATGTGGCGGTGATCGGCGGCGGCAACAGCGCCGGCGAAGAGAGTATCTTTCTGACCCGCTTCGCCGACAAAGTCAGCATTCTGGTGCGCGGCGCGGCCATGACCGCCAGCCAGATCGTGATCGAGAAGATCGCCGAGAACCCTAAGATCGAGGTGCGCACAAACACGGAAGTGACCGCGCTGCACGGCGAAAACAAGCTGAGCGGAATCACGATTCGCGACTGCGCGACCGGCGCGACCGAGCGGCTGAGCCCGGCCGGTGTGTTCGTGTTCATCGGACTCTCGCCCAATAGCGGCTGGCTGCCCGATTCGATCAAGCTCGATCAGTATGGCTTTGTGGAGACCAACGCCATGCTGGAGACCAGTGTGCCGGGCATCTTCGCGGCCGGCGATGTGCGCAAGGGCAGCACGAAGCAGGCTGCCAGCGCCGCCGGCGAGGGCGCGACCGTGGCGCTGATGGTGCGAGAATATCTGAAGAGCGTGTGAACACGATGACAAGATGACAGGGTGAGGGGGTGACAAGGTGAATTCTTGAGTAGACGTTGTCACCTTGTCACCTTGTCACCTTGTCAGGAAAGAGAGGGGATCATCAATGACAGTAGAGGCATACGACGCGATCGTGATCGGTGCCGGCCAGGCCGGCGGCCCGCTCTCGACGGCGCTGGCGCGCGCCGGCCGCAGAACCGCGCTGATCGAGCGCGAGCATGTCGGCGGCACCTGCATCAACGAAGGCTGCACGCCGACAAAGACAATGGTGGCGAGCGGGCGGGTGGCCTACCTGGCGCGCCGCGCGGCCGATTACGGCGTGCAGGTTGGGGCGGTAACGGTGGATATGGCCAAGGTGCGCCAGCGCAAGCGCGATATCGTCGACAGCTTCCGCAACGGCAGCCAGAGCCGGATCGAGAAGACCGAGGGCGTCGATCTGCTGTTTGGCTGGGCCAGCTTCAGCGGCCCGAAGACGGTGGACGTGCGTATGAACGACGGCAGTACACGCCAGCTCAGCGCCGACCTGATCTTCATCAACGCCGGCGCGCGGCCAAGCCTGCCACGTATGGAAGGCATCGACGGCGTGCCATACCTGAACTCGACCACGATCATGGAGCTGGACGCAGTGCCCGAGTACCTGCTGGTGCTCGGCGGCGGCTACATCGGGCTGGAATTCGGCCAGCTGTTCCGACGGCTGGGCAGCCGCGTGACGATCGTGCAGCGCGGACCGAAGCTGCTGGCGCGTGAGGACGCCGACGTTGCCGACGCGGTGGCCGAGATCATGCATCAGGATGGCATCGAGCTGCTGCTCGACAGCGAGGCGCCGCGCGTCGAACAGGCAGCCGACGGGCAGATCCACTTGACGGTGCGCGGCGGAGGGCAGGAACGAGTGATCGCCGGATCGCACCTGCTGATCGCGGCCGGCCGCACGCCCAACAGCGACAGCCTGAACCTGGCCGCCGCCGGCGTGCAGACCGATCGGCACGGCTTCATCCAGGCCAACGAGCGGCTGGAGACCAATGTGCCCGGCATCTATGCGCTGGGCGATATCAAAGGCGGGCCGGCCTTCACGCACATCTCCTACGACGATTTTCGCATCATTCGCAGTAACCTGATCGAAGGAGGCGACGCCACGACCAAGCAGCGCATAGTGCCCTACACCGTTTTCATCGACCCGCAGCTGGGCCGGGTGGGCATGAGCGAGCAGGAGGCCCGCGAGCAGGGCCGCGCCATTCGCGTGGCCACGCTGCCGATGAGCTCGGTGGCGCGCGCGCTGGAGGTGGACGAGGCGCGCGGCTTTATGAAGGCGATCGTCGACTCCGAGACCAAGCAGATTCTTGGCGCGGCGGTGCTGGGCATCGAGGGCGGCGAGGTGATGGCAGTGCTCCAGATGGCGATGATGGGGAAACTGCCCTATACTACGCTGCGCGATGGCGTGTTCGCCCACCCAACGCTGGCCGAGTCGCTGAACAACCTGTTTACGACGATGGATGAACAGTAGATGAATATTTTGGGAATCGATATCGGCGGCTCTGGCATCAAGGGCGCGCCGGTGCATATCGAGCGCGGCGAACTGACCACAGAGTACTACCGCATCCCGACTCCGCAGCCATCCACGCCCGACGCGGTCGGCGATGTGGTGGCCGAGCTGGCGCGGCACTTCGATTGGCATGGCCCGATTGGCTGCACCTTTCCGGCCGTAATCAAGGATGGCGTAGCCTACAGCGCCGCGAATGTCGACAACGCATGGATCGGCACGGATGGCCAGGCGCTGTTCCAGCAGAAGACCGGCTGCCCAGTGCTGCTGCTGAACGACGCCGATGCCGCCGGTATCGCCGAGATCGAGTTTGGCGCCGGCAAAGGTCGTAAGGGTGTGATCATGCTGTTGACCTTTGGCACCGGAATCGGCAGTGCGTTGATCTGCGATGGCCGGCTGGTGCCGAATACCGAACTGGGCCACATGGAGCTGCGCGGCAAAGAGGCCGAGCATCGTGCATCCGACCACGTGCGCGAGCAGAAGGATCTGAGCTGGAAGAAGTGGGCGGCCGCCGTGGACGAATACTTACTTCGACTGGAGGCGCTGTTCTCGCCAAATCTGTTTATTATCGGCGGCGGCATCAGCAAGAAGCACGCCAAATTTCTACCGCTGCTGACTGTTCGCACGCCCGTGGTACCGGCCGCAATGCTCAACGAGGCCGGCATAGTCGGCGCGGCGCTAGCGGCGCGCGTGCTCGTGCCGCCGGCCGCCAAGCCGCGTGGGTAGGCGCGGCCTGCTGAACGCAGTGAAGCATCTCGCTGGCACACGTCGAGATGCTTCACTGCGTTCAGCATGACAGCGAGCCAGCCCGGAGCCATGTCTCATTGCGCTCCTAAAATCGCCGCTCCTATCGCCGGCGCGCGGCGCAGCAGCCAGCCGCTGTCGGCTGTGCGCGCGCCGAGCAAGGCCCAGGCGACACCGGCGGCCGGCGCGGCCCAGGCCAGGCAGCCCGACGCGCCGCTGTGGCCGAATGAGTCAGCGCCGGCCTGCGCCGGCGCCCAGTGCGGTGTCTTATCGCCAAGTAGATCGGGGCCAAGCCCCCATGGGCAGGGCGACCAGTAGAGCGGCTTGACGAACCCGCCCGCCAGGTCGCCGGTCTGGTTGCGTGTCGCTTCGGCGCGCGTCTCCGGCCGCAGGAAGGCCGCAGGGTGGCCCTGAAAGGCGCGTACCAGCGCCAGCGCGCCCTCGCCGTTGGTTAGTAATCCCGCCCAGGGCAGCGCCAGCGAGCGCCAGAACGCGGAGTTGAACGGCTCCAGCTCGCCGCCACGCTGGCGGCCGCGCACGTCGGCCAGTGTCGCCACCTCACGCGGCGGCTCAACGCCCAGGTAGCTCTCGATGCCGAGCGGGCTGAGCACCAGGTCGCGCAGCGCATGAGCGAAGCCTTGATTCGTTCGCCACTCGACCACGGCTGCCAGTAGCCCGTAGCCCACGTTGTCGTACTGGACGCGCGTACCCGGCGGCGTCTCCAGCGGTGTCTCCAGACATGCCGCGCACAACCTGGGCCAGTCGAGCCCTGGGGCGTAAGGCGCCAGAGCATCGGCCACATCGATCGGTAGGCCACCGGTGTGGCACAGCAGCGCGCGAATCGTCACGCCGTGCTGCGCGGCGAGCGCCTCCGGTAGATGCTCGCTCAGCTGATCGTCCAGCGTCAGCGCACCCTCCTCGGCCAGGCGCAGCACCGCCAGCGCGGTCGCCAGCTTGGTGATCGATGCGACCGGGAAGAGCGTATCATGCGCCAGCGGCCGGCCCAGCGCGTCCTCGCCGATCGCGAGGAATTCCGCCGGCCGATCGCCACGCGCCACCGCCAGCACCATCCCCGGCACCTGGGCGGCACGCAGCACCTCTTCGACCGCGTTCCGCACATTCTGGTTGATCAAACTCATCGCTCGTCACTCATCACGAGACACTTGATACTTGATGCGTGATACGCGGATTATGTCACGCATCACGCATCAGGCATATGGTACTTCCCTTTCAAATGTACCTCGTTTGGTTGTTCGCCTGGCCAGGCGAACAACCAAACGAGGTACCCAAAGAAGAAAAGTACCGCTGCGAATAACCACATGTGCAACGACGCATCTGTTAAGAAAATACGGCTCATGTCGGTTCAGAGGTGTAGACCATCACGGCATCGCTTTTGCTGCACCACAACCTATCATCGGTTTGAGGATGGAGGTTCGTCATGATGCAGTTTCCGCTCACTACCCTGCTTGATGAACAGGCCTGTTATGATTTTCTGCTTCACGTCTTACATCCCGGCGGCTTGGCCTGTCCAT
>WNGB01006961.1_pt1 | contig 35006 bp, 29 predicted proteins | sample 5400681 | NCBI WGS metagenome assembly WNGB01 (sample SAMN13153367, study PRJNA577476) | soil metagenome | isolation source: 115 cm soil or saprolite under grassland replicate 2 | place: USA:California | collected 2016-06-15
CGTGGCCGTAGAGCCGGTGCGGCACCGAGGCTTCCTCGCCCGGCGTCGGCCGCGCCGTGATGATGCGCAGGTCGCGATAAACCTGCATGGAATCGGCGTTGATGACCACGCCGCCGAGGGCCTGCGCGAGCTTGAGCGCAAGCGAGGATTTTCCGCTCGCGGTCGGGCCGGCCAGGAGGATGGCGGTGGGCTTGTTCACGGGCTGAGCTAGACCGTGGAAGCCTTGGAAATCAACGGCAACCGACAAGATATTGCCCTCCCCGCCCGCGCCGACTAGAACCACGCTCCGATCACCACAAGCGGAGCTTCCGTTGTCGCTCATCCGACCCTTTCGCGCGCTCCGTCCCGCGGCGGACCGCGCCGCCGAAATCCTGGCGCCGCCCTATGACGTGCTCTCGAGCGCGGAGGCGCGCGAGCGGGCCAAGGGCAAGCCGTGGAGCTTTCTGCACATTTCCAAGCCCGAGATCGACCTCGACCCCGCGATCGACCCGTATGACAAGGCGGTCTATGCCAAGGCGGCCGAGAACTTCGACCGCATGGTCAAGGCCAAGGTGCTGATCCGCGAGCCCAAGCCCTGCCTCTACGTCTATCGCCTGACCTGGCGCGGGCATGTTCAGACCGGGATTGCCGCGGTCGCCTCGCTCGCCGATTACGCCAGCAACCGTATCCGCAAGCACGAGCTGACCACGCCGCTCAAGGAGGACGACCGCGTCCGCCAGATCGAGGCGGTGAACGCGCAGACCGGCCCGGTGATGATCGGCTACCCGGCGGCGCGCGAGATCGACGCCATGCTGGCGATTGCCGCGGCCGGCGAGCCCGACGTCGACGTCACCGCCGATGACGGCGTGCGCCATCAGATGTGGGTGGTCGACGACGAGCCGACGATCGCGGCGCTCACGCGTGCGTTCGACGCGCTGCCGGCAATCTACATTGCCGACGGCCACCACCGCTCCGCCGCCGCCGCGCGCGTCGCCGCGGCGCGCGGTCCGGCCGGCTCGCACACGCATTTCCTCGCCGTGATCTTTCCGCACCACGAAATGACGATCCTCGACTACAACCGCGTGCTGCGCGACCTCAACGGCCGCACGCCGGAGGCGCTGCTGGCGGAGCTGCGCAAGAGCTTTGCGGTCGAGGCGGCGGACGGGCCGGTGCGGCCGGACACGGCCGGCGAGTTCGGGATGTTCGTCGGCGGCCGCTGGCATCGGCTGGTCATCAGGCCCGAGCTCATCCCGGCAAACGATCCGATCGGCCGACTGCCGATCACGCTGCTCACGCGCAACGTGATCGAGCCGCTGTTGGGCATCACCGACCCGCGCACCGATAAGCGCATCGACTTCATCGGGGGCGGGCGCGGGCTCGAGGAGCTCGAACGCCGGGTGGCGTCGGGCGAATTCGCCGCCGCGTTCGCGCTCTATCCGACGCAGATGGACGATCTGATGGCGGTCGCCGACGCCGGCGGGATCATGCCGCCGAAGAGCACGTGGTTCGAGCCGAAGCTCGCCGATGGGATGGTGAACCACGTGTTGGATTGAGCGGGGGCGGCGCTGGCGCCGCCGGCCCTTCTTTTTCTTCCCTGCAGGCAGGGAATCCGCTGGGCCCACTGAGGCACGCGATTACGCGGAATTAACCGCGCCCGGCCCCTTGCGGCCGAGAACTTCGTTCCGACATACGCGGCGCCGCGAGCCCCCTTCTTCCCTCCCCCGCAAGCCGGGGGATAGGAAAAGGAAAAAGGTCGCGGCGCTGCCGCGACGCCACCGCCAGCGCGCCGCGGAGCCGCCGCATTTCGGGCGTTTCTACCCGCGCCCTCGAATAACGCATGGAGGTGAACAGGCACGGCGCGTCGCGCCGACGATCGAGACACAAGGTCATGCAATTCCGTTCCAGCACATCCGTTGGACATTCCGACGGGGGGCGAAATTCAGATGGAGACCACCATGCCTACGATGGCATCGATTGTTGGCAATGACCCGCTTGCACGTTTCCTCCAGGAGCACGCTGCCGACAAACATCCGATCCCGCTGACTGCGACGCGCATCGACGTCACGATCCGCGGTGGGCTCGCCAGCGTCACGACCGAGCGCACGCTCCGAAATTCCGAGCCGCAGTCGATCGAAGCGACCATGACCTTCCCGGTCCCGGTCGATGCGACGCTCTGCTCGCTCGTCGCCCGCATCGGCGGCCGCACGCTCAATGCGGTGGCGAAAGCGCGCGCGCAGGCTCGTGCGACCTACGAGGACGCGGTCGACAGAGGCAAGGCGGCGGCGCTGCACGAGGAGCTGCTCAAGGGCATCCATATGCTCAGCGTCGCGCACGTGAAGCCGGGCGCCGAGATCGTGGTCACCGACACCTGGACGGTGCCGCTGTCGTTCGTCGGCGGCGAGCCGCGGCTGCGCATTCCGGTGACGGTCGGCGATATCTACGGCTGCTCGCCGCTCGCGCCGGACGACGATCTTGTCACCGCCAGCCATGTGCACGAGGCTTCGATCGCGATCCAGTGCGACAACGGGACGGCGAGCCTCATGCGTGCCGCGACGGCAAGCGATGGGCGCCGCACGGTCACGCTCGATGCGCCGATCGACATCGTGCTGTCCGGTTGGAACGCACGACAGCTCGTCGGCCTCGCCGCCGACGGCCGCCACGTCACGCTCGACATCGAGCCCGCGCCGGCAGCCGACGCCAGCCTCGATATCGATCTCCTGTTCGACCATTCCGGCTCGATGGCCGAGGCGGCAGTTGGCGATCGGGAAGTCCGCGGCACGAAGTTCGACGTGGCGAAGGTCGGGCTTCTGCGCGCAGTGGGGCGCGGCTCGATCAAGGCCGCGGACAAGCTCCGGCTCTGGGAGTTCAACGACAGCGTGCGGTTTGTCGGCGAAGCCGCCGGAGCGGACTGTCACGCGATCGTTGCGGCGCTCAACGGCCCGGACGGCGGCACCGAGATTGGCCGTGCCTTCGATGCCGTGATCGCGACCGGCAAGGCGAAGAACGTGGTAATCGTCACCGACGGCAAGAGCTGGGCGTTCGACCCGCAGAGGCTCGCGCGCACCGGCATCTGCGTCACCGTCGTGCTGATCGGCGAGGACGCGCTCGAGGCCGGCATTGTCCATCTCGCGGGCATGACCGGCGGTCAGACGTTCATCGCCACGGGCTCCAACGCCGACACCGCCGTCAGCGCCGCGATCGAGGCGGCGCGGGCGCCCTGCGTCCAGCCGGAGCCGATCGACGGCACGCTCTCCCACATCGTGATGCTGCGGCGCGGCGCGCGCATCGTGGCGGCCTGGGGCGAGCCGGGTGCGGAAACCGCCACCGCGGAGGCTCGCCTCGTCGGCGCCACCGCGGCGATGCTGGCGATCCCGCTGATGCGGGAGGAAGCCGCCGCCAAGCTCGCGGAGAGCGAGGGCATCGTGTGCCATCTCACCAGCCTCGTCCTGGTCGATGAAGCTGGCGAACAGCACGCGGGTGTCCCCGCCAGGCGCAAGGTTGCCCTCACGGCGCCGGCGACCTCAGCCGCCTTCCGCGGTAGCCCGCGACGCGCCGCCGTTGCCGAGCTCGCGGATGCGTGCATGGCGCCGCCCCCGGCCCGCTCCCGCGCCGGCATGCCGGCAGGCGGAAGGAGCAAGTCGCTGTTCTCGTTGCTGTGTTCGAAATCGAGTGCACCGCCGACCGGCGCGATCAGGCCGGGTGCAGATGCGCCGCCCCCGCAGGCGCGTCGCACTGCCGCGTTGATCAGCCTGCGCGGCGTCGCGAGCCGGATCGACTGGCATGACAATCCGGAGGCTTTGCGCCGCGGCCATCTGTCGGGTCTGTCGCCCGACGTGGATGCCGCCATCCGGACCGCCGCGCAGGGGCCGGAGATCATCGCGCTCGCGCAGGCGCTCGGGCTTGACCCGATCGTCGTGGTGATCGCCCTCCTCGCTCGCTCGCTCGGCGCGGCTAACCGGTCGGCGCAGCGGCTCGCGCGGGCCATCCTCGGCAAGTCGCCCGAGGACGACATCGAAGCCGCGCTGGAGGAGGTCGGGCTCTCCTGAAGCGGGATGACTTTTCTTCGAATCGTCATCCCGCTTCAGCTTCTTGTTTGAGCATGATCTTTTCCGAAAACCGCTGCACACTTCGAGTGGCCCAAAGGCGAGAAGGAGCCGACCAAGTACTGGCTCTCGACCCTTGAGGAAGACGTCAGCTTCCGCCGGATGGTCGATCTCGCCAAGCTGCGCTGGCGGATCGAGCGCGACTATCAGGAACTCAAGCAGGAAGTCGGGCTCGGGCACTTCGAGGGGCGCGGATGGCGCGGCTTCCATCACCACGCAACGCTGTGCATCGCGGCCTACGGATTCCTGATCTCCGAGCGGGAGACGATTCCCCCCTCAGGACCTCGTCAGGACTTTGCCGCGATGTCCGTGCTGCGGAACTCGAAAGGCCACACGGCCCGCAAAAGACTTATGACGCAGTAAAACTAGGAGCAGCGTCCGCGACACAGCCAAAAAAATTGTGGCGCCCGCGAGGGCGCCACAACGCATTCCCAATCCGCGTGATTACTGCAGCGCCAGCGCCACGAAGCGGAGCTCGCCTTCGGCGCTCGCCACCAACAGCAGCGCCGACCGGCGGCCGTCCTTCTTGAGCTTGTCGACCTTGGCCTGGAAGTCGTCGGCGCTCGACACTGCTTCCTGCGCGATCTCGACGATGGTGTCGCCGGCATTGAGCCGCTTGTCGGCGGCCGGCGAACTCGCGTCGACGCCCAGGATGACGATGCCGCGCACGGTGTCCTTGATTTTGTACTTCTTGCGCAGCTCGTCGCTCATGTTGGCGAGATCGAGGCCGAGCGTCTTCTTGATGACCGGCTGGGTGTCGGGCTCGGTCTTCGGGGTGGTAAGGGCGGCCTGCTGCTGCTTTTCGCCATCCTCAAGCCGGCCGAGCGTGACGCTCTTGGTCACTTCCGCGCCCTTGCGGATGATGAGCACGGGCACTTCCTTGCCGACCGGCGTATCGGCGACCACGCGCGGCAGGTCGCGCATTTCCTTGATGTCCTTGCCGTCGAACTTGACGATCACGTCGCCCGGCTCGATGCCGGCGGGCCGCGCCGGGCCCTTGTCGTCGATGCCGGCGACCAGCGCGCCGCGCGGCGGCTTGATGCCGAGGCTCTCGGCGATCTCGTCGGTCACCTGCTGAATGCGCACGCCGAGCCAACCGCGGCGGGTCTCGCCGAAATTTTTCAACTGGTCGATCACCGCCAGCGCGGTCTTCGACGGCACCGCGAAGCCGATGCCGATCGAGCCGCCGGACGGGGAGATGATGGCGGTATTCACGCCGATCACCTCGCCTTCGAGGTTGAACAGCGGACCGCCCGAGTTGCCGCGATTGATGGCGGCGTCGGTCTGAATGTAGTTGTCGTAGGGACCCGAATTGATGTCGCGGTTGCGGGCCGAGACGATGCCGGCCGTCACCGTGCCGCCGAGGCTGAACGGGTTGCCGATGGCGATCACCCACTCGCCGAGCCGCAGCCTGTCGGAATCGCCGAACTTCACCGACCTGAGCTGCTTGTCGGTCTTGATGCGCAACAGCGCGAGATCGGTCTTCTGGTCCTTGCCGATCAGCTCGGCCTTGATGCGCGAGCCGTCGTTGAGGATGACGGTGATCTCGTCGGCCTCGTTGATCACGTGATTGTTGGTGACCACGATGCCGGATGAATCGATGATGAAGCCGGAGCCGAGCGAATTCACCCGGCGGGGCGTGTTGCCGCGGTTCTGGTTGTTGTCGCCGCCTTGGCCGCGGCGATTGAAGAAGTCGCGGAACAGCTCATCCAGCTGTGGATCGTTTGGCAGGTTCGGCATCGCCTGGGGGCCTCGGCCCGCGACGTTCTGCGAGGTCGAGATGTTAACCACCGCGTCGATCACCCTTTCGGCGACATCGGCGATGCCTTCGGGTCCGCGCGCGCTCGACGGAGTGGAGAGGGCAGGCAAGATCAGCGTGGAAACTGCGAGGGCGGCCAACGCGGGCCGGCGGACCTGCCGGGAATACCGGACGAGTGTGCCGAGCATGAGATCTAGGCTCCTGGAGGCGTTGAAGGCGGACAGTGCTCCTGTCCAGCCATGGACGCAAGGGTTGTCCCGACGGTAACGACCTACACCTGGGAATAGGGCGGAATCGGGACCATCACATTGCAGTGAAAGGGGTGCGCCACAGCGCGAGAATCACGAAGTGGCGCAGGCTCCGCGGCCGCGCGTAGCGACCTCGCTAGCCACGAATCAACCAGACGATCAGCACACCGAGCACCGCGCTGACGACGCCGGCGATTCGCAGCGCCCCCTCGGGCGCTTCGAGCGCGCTCGCGGCGAGCCGCTTCGCGGTGCCTGGAATCGCCGCGAAGATCAATCCCTCGATGGCAAGCACCAGACCGATGGCCACGAGGAAATCGCGCATCGCGCTAGTGTCCCGATTCCGACGTTCGCAAGCACTCGCGGCACATTCTCATGCGACTTCGGAATCAAAGGGAGACTAGCAACTCTATGATTTTCCAGTGCCCCTTCGAACCCGAAGTTCGCAATCGGAGTCGCGGCAATGGTATGCGAACTTGGGGCTCGAGGCACTAGGTGACTACTGCTTCGGCTGACCGCTCCGGTTCTTGCCCGTCGAATCGCCGAAGTAGCGGAAGAAATCCGAATCCGGCTTGAGCAGCATGCGCGTATCGCTGTGACGCAATCCCAGTTCGTAGGCCTGCATCGAACGATAGAACATGAAGAATTCGGCGTGCTCCCCGCCATAGGTCTCGGCGAAGATGCGGTTGCGCTCGCCGTCGCCCTCGCCGCGGATCTGCTCCCCCGCCGACTGCGCGTCCGCCAGGAGCACGGTCACGTCGCGATCGGCCTTGGCGCGAATCTCCTGCGAGCGCTGGCTGCCCTGGGCGCGGATCTGCGCGGCCTCCTGCTGCCGCTGCGTCTGCATCCGCTGATAGACGGCCTGGCTGTTCTGCTCCGGCAGATCGGCACGACGAATGCGAACGTCGACGACGTTGATGCCGAAATCCTTGGCCTCACCCTCGAGCTGCTTGCGCACGGTCGCCATGAGCTGCTCGCGCTGATCGCGCACCACCTGGGTGAGCGTGACCTCGCCGAGCACGCGCCGCAGCGCGGAATTGAGCAAGGTCAAAAGGCGCGCGTTGCCGCCTTCGACCGATCCGACCGTCTGATAGAACAACAGGGCGTTGGTGATCTTGTAGCGCGCGAACGCGTCGACCACGAGCCGCTTCTGATCGGAGGCGATCACCTCCTGCGCCGGGCTCTCGATATCGAGAATGCGATTGTCGATATAGATGACGCTCTCGATCAGCGGCCACTTGACCTTCAAGCCGGGGGTGGTGATCACGTCCACCGGCTGCCCGAGGCGGACCACGATGGCATGGCGCGTCTGATACACCTGGAAAAAAGTGCCGTAGGCGACCAGCAGCGCCACCAGCACGATGGCGGCGATGACGCCGCCAACAAAATTGATCCTCATCGGCCGCCTCCGGGCTGCTGGGGTTGCTGGGGTTGCGCGGGCCGTGCCGGGCGGGTCAGCTCCGGCAGCGGAAGATACGGGATCGCTCCGGTCGCGGTGCCCGAATCCATGATGATCTTCTCGGTCCCGCTGAACAGTCGTTCCATGGTCTCGAGGTAGAGGCGCTGGCGGGTGACGTCCGGCGCCTTCTTGTATTCGTCATAGACTTTCAGGAAACGCGAAGCCGCGCCCTTGGCTTCGGCGACGGTCTGCTCTCGATAGGCTTCCGCCGCCTGAGTCACCTGTGCGGCGCGGCCGCGCGCCTCCGGCACCACGCGGTTGGCGTAGGTCTGCGCCTCGTTCTGCGCGCGTTCGAGATCGGCGCGCGCGGCCTGAACATCGCGGAACGAGTCGATCACCTGTTGCGGCGGATCGACCTTCTGCATCTGGACCTGCGTGATCAGCACGCCGGCCTTGTAGTCGTTGAGAACCCTTTGCATCAGTTCGAACACATCCTTCTCGATGCCCTGCCGCGCCCCGGTCAGGATCGGCTGGATGTCGGAACGGCCGACGATTTCCCGCATGGCGCTCTCGGCCACCGCCTTCACGGTGCCTTCCTGCTGGCTGATATTGAACAGATAATCGCTGACGCCGTCGGGCCTGATTTGCCAGAACACCGTAAAGTCGACGTCGACGATGTTCTCGTCCCCGGTCAGCATCAGGCTCTCTTCGGGAACGTCGCGGATGGTGGTGCCGCGCCGCAGATCCTCGACCAGACGCATACCGATATGAATCTGCCGCACGACCGTCACCTGCGGGGTCTGGACCGTCTCGATCGGATACGGGAGGTGATAGTTGAGGCCTGGCCGCGCTTCGCGATTGTAGGCGCCGAACCGCAGCACGACGCCGTATTCATTGGCGTCGACGCGATAGAAGCCGGAAAGACCCCACACGATGACCGCAAGGAGCAGAATGATGATGAGCCCCTTGCCGCCGAGGCCGCCGCCGGGCAGCACGGTGCGCAGCTTGTCCTGACTGCGCCGCAACAAGTCTTCGAGATCGGGGGGCGTCGATCCCCCTGAAGGCTGCGGCCCCGAGCCCCAGGGGCCCTTGCCGCCGCCGCCGCCCGAACCCCACGGGCCACCGCCCTGATTGCTCCACGGCATCTGGATGTCTCCTCGCTCGCCCGCGCAAACCGCGCGGGGAATGGCTCGATTGGGTGCGGTTATAGGGGAGGCGTCTGTCCGTTACAACGCAAGTTCCGGCCCTGCGGCGCGGCAGCGTACCGCATTGAAAATGCCTCAATGCCTGCTGCCGACCGGCGCTCCGCCAATCCGCTTGTACTCGATAACGCTGAAGCCGGCCTCATCGCCGGGCCCCGCCTCGTGCTCGTTGCGCCCCGCCGCGCTCCAGGTGTGCGGGTCAATGATCGGGAACTTTGTGTCGCCCGTAGGGCGCAAATGGACCTGCGTGATCAGCAGGCGGTCCGCCTGCGCTATGCACTGGGCGTAGATTTCGGCTCCGCCGATCACCGCAATGGCGTCGGCGCCGCGCCGCAAGGCGTCCCCGCGCGCCGCCGCGAGCGCCGCCGCGACGTTCGGCGCCACCAGCACGCCCGGCGCGGTAAAACTCCGGTCGCGGGTGACAACGATGTTGGTGCGATCCTTGAGCGGCTTGCCGATCGACGCGTAGGTCTTGCGCCCCATCACCACTGGCTTGCCGATGGTGGCAGCGCGGAAATGCTGCATGTCGGACTTGAGCCGCCATGGTAGACGGCCGCCATCCCCGATCACACCGTTCTCGGCGACGGCGGCGACGAGGACGATGGCGATCTTAGGCAAGGGCCTCCCTCATGGCCGATATGCGAGGCTTGACGATGGAACGCAACGCGTCATCCCAAAGAGCCCTCTGGAAGATGCCATTTGCGCTCAAGCGCTCGCAACAGATCGACATTGAACCTCCTCGCAAGCATGAGGGCAAAGCCCAAGAGGTCTGCAACCTCATCTTCAAGGGCACGGCCAAGTTGCCCCGGGGTCAAACCCCGAGAAGGAGCACGTTCGCTGTAGCGCAAGAACGATTGAACAAGCTCGCCTGCCTCCTCCAAGGTCTTCAGGACGAGCCAATCGTTGGTGGACTCGACATTCAGCGAGGCAACGTAGCGGTCGCAGGCCTCGGCGATCCGATCGCGGAGGAGCAGAACATCCATCTCACACCGCCACCTTGGCCTTGATATGTGGGTGCGGGTCATACCCCTCGAGCGTGAAGTCCTCGTAGCGGAAGGCAAACAGATCGGTCATCGCCGGGTTGAGCAGCATGCGCGGCAGCCGGCGCGGCGGGCGCGACAGCTGCAGGCGCGCCTGCTCCATATGATTGAGATAGAGGTGCGCGTCGCCCAGGCTGTGGACGAATTCGCCGGGCTTCAAGCCGGTGACGTGAGCGACCATGAGGGTGAGCAGCGCATAGGATGCGATGTTGAACGGCACGCCGAGAAAGACGTCGGCCGAGCGCTGATAGAGCTGGCAGGAAAGCCGGCCCTTGGCGACATAGAACTGGAACAGGCAGTGGCACGGCGGCAACGCCATCTTGTCGACATCGGCCGGGTTCCAGGCGGTGACGATCAGGCGGCGCGAATCCGGGTTGCGGCGGATGGCGGCGACCACGTTGGCGATTTGGTCGATGGCGCCGCCATCGGCCGCCGGCCACGAGCGCCACTGGTGTCCGTAGACCGGGCCGAGGTCGCCGCGCTCGTCGGCCCATTCGTCCCAGATCCTGACGCCGTGCTCGTTGAGATACTTGACGTTGGTATCACCGGCCAGGAACCAGAGCAGCTCATGGACGATCGACTTCACGTGCAGCTTCTTGGTGGTGATGAGCGGGAAGCCCTCGTTGAGATCGAAGCGCATCTGATGGCCAAACACCGACAGCGTGCCGGTGCCGGTGCGGTCGTGCTTCTCCGCACCGTCGGCGAGAATCCGCTCCATCAGGTCGTGGTACTGGCGCATGGAACCTCACGGGGCACCCCGAGTCGGAGGCGGAGTTTAGCGCCCTCCCCGCCATTCACGAACGGGTTTTCCCACTGATATTCCCACAGATATGTATCCGGCCGGCCGCGGTCAAAGCTCGCGCTTCGCCTCGGCAACGAGCCTTGCAAGGTCGCCCGGCTCCGCCGGGGCAGCTTCAGGCTCCGGCGCGATCTTCGGTGGCGAAATCTGCCGGTGACGCCAGATGCCGACGAGCGCGAAAGGCACCACCGCCAACGCGGTGATGATCGACACGGTCTGGCTTGGGTGCATCATGACCACGAAGGCCAGGGCGGCGAGGCCGCAACGCACCGGAATGTCGAGTGCCGCGCCTCTGGTGAAGCGGCCGAACATGGCCACGGTCACGCCGGAAGTTCCGATCAGCACTAGGATCGTTGCCACGACCTGGGCGAGGCCCGGCTCCACCACCATCTCGGACCGGGCGAAGATCGCAAACGTCATGAGCGTGATCGGTGCGCAGATTTTCAGCGCCTCGTACATCGTGCGCAGAAACGATGCGTTGGCGATGCGCGCGGAGACCGCGGCGGTCAGCGACGTCGGCGGCGACAGCTCGCCCCAGACCGAGAGCAGGAACACGAAGAAGTGGGCGACCCAGGGGTTGATGCCGAGTTCGCGCAGCGGCTGCACGATCACCACCGCGCCGATGATGTAGGTCGCGGTCGGCGGCAGGCCCGCGCCGGCGAGCCAGCCGAACACCCAGGCCATGAAGATCGTCGCACCGATGTTCCAGGCGCCGAGGTCGAGCATGGTCGCACCCATCCGGTTGATGAAGCCGGTGACGGTGAACAACCCAATCATGATTCCCAAAGTGGCCAGCAGGAGCGCCAGATACGACGTCATCTCGGCATGGGTCTCGATCGTGACCCGGATGCTGCCGAACAGGGTTTCCTTCTGCGCTTCCGGATCCTTCAGCACGTACTTGAAGACACCGTAGAGTGCGAACAGAAGCACGAACATGAAGACCGCGGTGTAAAGAGCGGCAAGCAGCTCGCCGACGCCGACCCAGCCCAGAAGATAGACGAGGAACAGGACGCCCGAAAAGAAGATCGCGGTCTTGAGCCGGTCGTAGAGCGGCACCGTGGGCGGGGGTATCGCGTCGGACGGCAACAGCCTGACGCAGATCAGATAGACGGCGAGTGCAATCGACAGATAATAGACGATGGCGAGCGCCAGCCCACGGACCACCACCTCGAAATAAGGCACGCCCAGAAAATCCGCCATCAGGAACGCGCCGACGCCCATCATCGGCGGCATGATCAGGCCGCCCATCGACGCCGAGGTCTCAACCGCCGCCGCGAAGGTCGCGGGCACCCCGTAGCGCTTCATCAACGGAATCGTGATGCTGCCGACCACGGCCGCATTGGCCGAGCCGCTGCCGCTCACCATGCCGACCGCGAGCGATCCGAGCACGGCGGTCTGCGGCACCATTTGGCGCGAGCGGCCGGCGATGAGCCGCATCACGTTGATCATCGCGCCCTGCGCGCCGAATCCCTGCGCGGCGGCGGCAAGCAGCAGGAAGGCCGCGATCAGCGTGAGCGCAAGCTGGCCGTAGATGCCGTAGACGCCGGTCGCCAGCTCGACCGTGCTGGAGGTGACCACGCGATAGAACGTCGTGCCGGGATGCCAGAAGAAGTCGATCGGACTGAGATAGCCCCAGAGCGTGTAGACGATCAGAACGACGTTGATCCAGAACAGGACCGGGTGGGCGAGCCGCGACAGTTCCATCACCAGCAGGAACACGAGCAGGCCGACGACGAAATCCTGGGTCGTGTAGGAACCCTGGCGCCAGATCGCGATGTCTTCGTATTCACGCAGGAAGTAGACGAAGGCGTAGATGCAGATGCCGACGTAGAGCGCGACGACGACGTGGTTGGCGCGCGGCGGCAACCATTTGTAGAGATAGTCCTGCTGATACATGAATAGGATTTGCAGGATCAGCGCGATCGACATCACGCGCGCCACCAATTCCTGCGGCCCGCCGTAGCCGGTGTAGAAGTACCAGACCAGCCAGACGAACTGGACCAGCGCGAAGACGAAAATGAGATTCCGAAGACTGACGATGCGCTTGAGCCCAGCCCCGTTCATGGTGTGGGCCGATCAGCTGCCGCTCGCGACCTTCCAGGCACCGTCCCAGGCGTTGCGTTCCTTGAGGAACCTGGCAAGCCCGGCGTGGACCGCGATGTCCGGATTGGCCTTGATGCCGTCGACCTGCATCTGAACGAAATTCTTCGCCAGCGGGCCGAAGCCCGCGTCGCTCGACGCCATCCTGTCCTTGTTCTTCTCGAACGTGACGAGCGTCTTATAGACGACGTCCGCCGGCAGATCCGGCCGTGCGTTGTAGGCGAACAGGATCGGCACGCCCTGGATCTGCTGCACGCCGACATTCTTGCTGAAGGCGTTCTTCGGATCGACCGTCGCGATCGCAAGACCCGCCGCCTTCAGCCTCGCCACCTCATCCGGGCAGGGATTCACAACGCCCACGTCCATGCGGATTTCGGTCTCCTTCCAATACGGCACCAGCGAGGTCCCCGACGTCGTGTAGGCTACCGCGCCGACGATCGTGCCGGCCTGCAGCGCATCGGCCTGGCTCTTGGGATCGATCTGAACATGCTTGAAGTCATAGTTGAGCGTCTTGAAGGCGCGCCGGAAGTTCAGCCAGTTCATGAATCCGGCCGGCGTGTAGAATACCGGCTTGCCGGCGAAATCCTTCCAGCACTTGAACTGGGCGGCCTTGGGCGCGTGCACGCCCATGAAGGATTCCATCGGATAGGCGTACCAGGTGTGCACCAGCGTGGACTTGGTCGGCTTGTAGTTCCGGAACGCGCCCTCGCCCGCGTAGAGCTCCTGCATCCCGACGTCGGCCGTGTAGCCGATCTCACCGTCGCCCTCCATCGTCGCCTTCATGGCGGCGGTGGTGGACGGATAGGGATTGACAGTGACCGTATATTCGCCGCCGAGCGCCTCCTCGATGATCTTCGTTACCGAGGCGGCGACCTTGTAGCTGTAGGTATCGACGGTCGCGACCGCCCAGCGGATGGACTTGCGCTGCGCCTGCGCGGGCTGCAGCGATTGGACCATGAGTGCGCCGGCAAGAGTGGTTGCGGCCAATGCAAAGGCTGAGGCCAAATTTGCTTTCGACATCGACCCTCTCCCCTTTTTCGACCGCCGGCATACAACGGCGTCGCTCCGTGAGCCAACCGCATTGCGGCGCAAGGATCAACACAAATCAAGCGCGCACCGGCGTCGCCGTTGCCTGGCCAGCGAGGGAGGTGGCCGCTGCGCTGCAGCAAATCACAAGCGGCGGCAGCGACGTCAGTTCGACGGCCCGGCCGCCTGGATGATCGGCGTCCAGCGCGCGATTTCACTCTTGACCAGGGCGAGGAGTGGCGCCTGTCCACGCTCCGGCTTGCCGGGCAGGACACTGCCGAGCTCCAACAGCCGCCTGCGCGTGCCGTCGTCGTTCAGCGCCTTGTCGAGGGCGTCGCTCAATTTGTCGAGGACCGGCTTGGGCGTGGCCTTGGGCGCGAACAGCGCGTTCCAGGCCTGCGCCTGGAACTCCGGCAGGCCCGCCTCCTTGGAGGTCAGAACGTCGGGCAGCGCCGGACTGCGCTCAGCGGTGCCGATCGCGTAGGCCTTGATCTGTCCGGAGTTGATCTGCTGGACCACGTTGACGATCTGATCGCACATGTAGTCGACCTGTCCGGCGATCAAAGCCGTGAGCGCCGGGCCCGTCCCATTGTAGGGAATCGACGTCGGCTTCACGTTGAGGATGTGATTGAGCAGCAGGCAGGTGGTGAACGACACCGAACCGACGCCGGCGTGCGCCATGTTGAGCTTGCCGACGTTCGCCTTCACGTAGGGCACGAATTCCTTCAGGTCCTTGGGCGGGAAATCCTTCTTGCCCAGGATCAGAACCGGCGTGCCCGCCGCCATTCCGATCGGCGCAAAGTCGACGTCGGGCTTGTAAGTGAGGTTTGGATAGAGCGCGACCGAGGCGGCATGGGTGCCCATGTGGCCCATCTCGATCGTATAGCCGTCGGGACTGGCGCGCGCCGCGCGGGCCGATGCGGTGGTGCCGCCGGCGCCAACGATGTTCTCGATGACGATTTGCTGCCCGAGCGTGCGCGACATGTGCTCGCCCACGATGCGCGCAATGACGTCGGTCGGTCCCCCGGCCGCGAACGGCACGATTAGGGTGATCGGACGGCGCGGGAAGTCGGATTGCGCCAGCGCGGCGGGCGCTGCCGTGCCGAGCGCGATGATGGCAACAACGGCCCTGAGCAGAGCTTTGGGCATGGTTCCTCCTGTCGTCGCTCCTCCTCTGCTGTCGCTGGGCGCGTTTTGAGGTGCCAAGCACCTATCCCATACCAACGCCGCGTAAGCGCAGCATTTATCAACGCTGCGTAAGCGCAGTCGTTCACTCCAAAAGTGCAATGCAACATGGAATCTGACGCAATTTGCCGCTCGCTGGCCGCGGCAAAGCGTCACTCGACGAACACCTCTTCGCGCCGCTTGCGGATCATCGGCAGCAGCGCGAGGACCAGCAGCATGATAGCGATGCCGAGCAGGACGCCGGAGATCGGACGGGTGAAGAAGACGGTGGCGTCGCCGCGTGCGATCAGCATGGCGCGGCGGAGGTTCTCTTCCATCAATGGTCCCAGCACGAACCCGAGCAGCATCGGGGCCGCCTCGAAGTCATGCTTGATCAGCCAATAGCCGACCACGCCATACATGGCGGAGATCATCACGTCGGTCGGCGAGTTGTTGATCGAATAGATGCCGATGCAGCAGAACACGATGATGGACGGGAACAGCAGCCGGTAGGGCACGCGCAACAGCGTGACCCAGAGGCCGACCAGGGGCAGGTTGATGATGACCAGCATCAGGTTGCCGATCCACATCGAGGAGATCATGCCCCAGAACAGTTCGGGCTGCTTGGTCATGACCTGCGGGCCCGGCACGATGCCGTGGATGGTCATGGCGCCGACCATCAGCGCCATCACCGCGTTGGGCGGGATGCCGAGCGTGAGCAGCGGGATGAACGCAGTCTGCGCGGCGGCGTTGTTGGCGCTCTCGGGCGCCGCGACGCCGCGGATATTGCCCTTGCCGAAGCTCCCCGGGTCGTTGGAGATGCGCTTTTCGAACGTGTAGGCGGCGAACGAGGCGATCACGGCGCCGCCGCCGGGCAGGATGCCGAGCAGCGACCCGAGCAAGGTCCCGCGCGCAATGGCGCCCGAGGAATCGATCAGGTCCTTGCGGTTCGGCATCAGGCCGGTGACCTTGGCGCTGACGATATCGCGGCTCTCCTCCGGTAGTTCGAGGTTGCGGATGATCTCAGCAAATCCGAATACGCCCATCGCGATGTTGGTGAAGCCGATGCCGTCGGCCAGTTCAGCGACATCGAAGGTCATGCGGCCGGCGCCGGTCTCGAGGTCGGAGCCCACCATCGACATCAACAGGCCGGCCATCACCATGGCGATCGCCTTGACCACCGAACCCTTGGCCAGCACGACCGCAAAGATCAGGCCCAATACCATCAGCGAGAAATACTCGGCCGGGCCGAACAGCAGCGCGAGACTGGTCAGGGGCGCGCCGAGCGCGGCGACCAGCACCGTTGCGACGCAGCCGGCGAAGAACGAGCCGATGGCGGCGATAGCCAGTGCCGGACCGGCACGCCCCTGCCGCGCCATCTGGTGGCCGTCGAGGCAGGTGATCACCGACGTGGCTTCGCCCGGAATGTTGACCAGCACCGACGTGGTCGAGCCGCCATATTGCGCGCCGTAATAGATGCCGGCGAGCATGATCAGGGCGCCGACCGGCGGCAACCCGAAGGTGATCGGCAGCAGCATCGCGATGGTGGCAACGGTTCCGATGCCGGGCAGCACCCCGACCAGCGTGCCGACGAGGGCGCCAAGCAGGCAGAACAGCAGGTTCATCGGGGAGAACGCGACCCCGAAGCCCAGTGCAAGATTCGCGAGAAGTTCGGACATGACGACCTCAACCGAGATGCCTGACTAGAGACCGGGGATGAACTTCCGCACGATCAGGAAGGTGGTCTTGAAAATGTCCGCGAACTGATTGAACAGCAGCTGCGGCGCATTGGACTGCGGCCAGAGCTGGAACGGCAGGTTGAGCAGGTAGACGAACAACAGGACGCACCCGAGCGTCATCGCCGCCGCCGCGATCACGCTTTCGATCCAGCGCATCTCCCTCGACCCCGTGATCGAAACGAGGAACGCCAGATAGGTGGCGATGATCAATCCGAACGGCCGGATGAGCGCTGCGAAAAGGGCAATCCCAAGAAGGACGAGAAAGGGGCCACGAATCTTGTATTGCTCGATGCGCGGCCCGTCCATCAACACGCCGGTGAGCGCGACCAGCCCGCCGAGGATTGCGAGCACGCCGGCAAACAGCCGCGGCGCCGTGCCGGGCCCGAACGCAAAGCCGCGCTGACCAGGCAATTCGGCGGAAGCGATCAGCGCGAAGGTCCCCATCAGCACCAGGGCGAGGCCGCCGTAGAAGTCCTGTGGAGCCCGGACCGGCACCAGCCCGGCAGCGACTCCGATCGCAACAACGGCGACCAGGATCGACAGGACCCGCGGCACAGTCGGGCTCGACACATAAAAAGTGGACAGGAAGAGCAAGGCCGCGACCACGAAGATGATCACGCCGCCTTTCAGCTTGTCGGTAAAGACCGGTTCTTCCAGACGTGGCACGTTCTGGGACGATTGGGCGTCCTCAGGCATAATACTCTGCTCCCCTCGGCCCCCGCTTATGTGCCCCTGCGCTCCCACGCTTAGGATCACACACTCGATCCGTTAGCACATTCCGGTAGGGCACGGGAAGCAATTGCGACAATTTTCTGTCTAATGCCTCAGGACACTAGTGCCCTGAACCCGAAGTTCGCACCTTAACCGCGGCAAGTCCGATTGGGACACTCGGACGGTTACGGCGCCGGGCTGCAACCGCCGGTTCGTAGGGGAGCGTCAAACCGCCCCGGCGAGGCCCAGCAACGCAGCGGCGGCAAATATCCAGAGCGGATTGAGCCGCAATTTGTAGGTGACGGCGGCGGTCACCCCCATCAGGGCCAGGGTCGGCGAGGTCTGAGCGGCCACGCGCGCGATCACCAGCGCGCTGGCCCCGATCAGCCCGAGCGAAAGGGGCACCAGCGCGGCCTGGATGATTACCCGCCAGCGCGCCTCCTTGAACCGGTCCCAGACCTGCCCGACGAAAAAGGCGAAGACGCAGGTCGGGCCGCACATGGCGAGGGTCGCGACCAGCGCGCCACTCAAGCCCGCCACGTGGTAGCCGATCAGCGTCACCACGATGACGTTCGGCCCGGGCGTCACCTGCGCGATGGCGAACATGTCGGCGAACTGCCGGTCGGTCATCCAGTGCATGACGTGCACCGCCAGCCGGTGCATCTCGGGAAAGGCCGCGTTGGCGCCGCCCATCGCGAACAGGGACATCAGGGCGAAATTGGCGGCGAGCGTGAGCAGGTCGTTCATCGCCGCACCCACCACGCCAACGCGATGCTGGCCGGAACCACGATGCCGAGCACCCAATAGATCGGCCAGCGCAACACACCGACCCCCAGATGCGGCACGCCGGGCCGCTGGCGAAACAGCGGCTGCATCATCTTCAGCGACGTGCTGATGGTGAGCCCGGCAGCCGCGGCAGCAACGCCCGTGAACATGCGTTGCAGCGCGTCGATATTGCCGTAATGCACGTAGAGAAAGCCCAAGAGGGTGACGATCGCGAACGGCGGACCGAGCAGTCCGAACAGCGCCAGGAACGCCCCGGCGGTGCCGCCGATCTGGCGTCCGAACACGACCGCGAAATTGACGATGTTGGGCCCCGGCAGGAAGTTGCAGAGCGCGTAGGCCTCGTTGAATTCCTCGGACGTCAGCCATTTGCGCTTGTCGACCATCATCCGGCGCGACCAATACAGCACCCCGCCGAAGCCGCAGACGGCGATGGTGGTGAACGCGACCAGGAGCTGGAACAGCGTCGGTGAAGGTGGCGGCGCAGGCGGGGCGTCGGACATGGCAGACGAGTGTTAACGGGCAGCCGGCGCAGAGCCAAATTCATTCAATTGTCGGGATGCCGCCATGAAGCCGGCTATGGCGATAAATGGCCGTCGTAATAAGCCTATCGGACCCGGGGGCAGTACCCGGCGCCTCCACCCAAGCCCGGCGGGAACGGGCTTCGGCGGGGGCGAAATAGGATCGACGAGGGTGTAAAGGGCGTGCTTTTTGCTCGGCATGGTACCGCCGTTACCGGACCAATCCATAGTTGCAAACGACAACTATGCTCCGGTTGCCCAGGCTGCGTAACGCAGTTTGGAATACCGATCTTAAAGTCCTGACGGGTTAAGCTCCGGCAGGCGGGGTTCGGAGGCACCTGGCAACAGAAGCCTCCACTTCCCATCTCTCTCCGGGCGAAAAGCGGGCTGGCATAGAACGCCGCACGCGCTAGCATTCGTGGGGCTGAGTCTCTTCCCCGGAGAACGCATCCATGGCCGTCGATCACATCCGCTACGACCTGCTCGCACAGGAGGCGCTTCGCGGCATGGTGCGCACGGTGCTGAATGACACCGCCAAGAACGGCCTGCCGGGCGATCACCATTTCTACATTGCGTTCGATACCCGCGCGCCGGGCGTGCGCTTGCCGCCGCGCCTGCTCGCCCAGTTCCCTGAAGAGATGACGATCGTCCTCCAGCATCAGTTCTGGGACCTGACGGTCAACGAGGATGGCTTCGAGGTCGGCATGTCGTTCGGCGGCATTCCGGAACGGCTCGGCATCCCGTTCGCCGCAATCAAGAGCTTTGCCGATCCCTCCGTGCCGTTCGGCCTCAAGTTCGAGCACATTGCCGAAGCCGCGGCGGATGCGCCCGCCCCGCAGGGTGCCGCGGCGCCGGCCGGCGACGCCAAACCGGCCCGACCGCCGGCCGAGCACAAGCAGCCGCGCGCAACTCCGGCGATCTCGGCCGTGCCAAAGGCGGCCGATCCGAAAGCGGAGACGCCCTCTGATGACGGGCCGGACAAGCCCGCCGGCGGCGGCGAGGTCGTGCGGCTCGACCGTTTCCGCAAGAAATAGGGCGAATAGCGAATGGCGAATAGCGAATAGAACTACTCGCTATTCGCTACTCGCCATTCGCGAATCTCCGTCGAGCATAGAGCGATGGCGAAGACGCGCACCGAGACCGACACCTTCGGACCAATCGAGGTGCCGGCCGACCGCCTGTGGGGCGCGCAGACCGAACGCTCGCGCCGCAATTTCCGCATCGGCGAGGGCCGCATGCCGATGCCGATCATCCGCGCTCTCGCCATCATCAAGCGCGCATCGGCGGAGGTGAACCACAAGCTCGGCCTCATCGACGCCCGGCGCGCCCGGGCGATTGCGCGCGCGGCGCAGGAGGTCGTCGACGGCAAGCTCGACGATCATTTCCCGCTGGTGATCTGGCAGACCGGCTCCGGCACCCAGACCAACATGAACGTCAACGAAGTGATCGCGGCGCGCGCCAACATGATGCTCGGCGGCAAGCCGGGCGCCAAGTCGCCGGTGCATCCGAACGATCACGTCAACATGAGCCAGTCGTCGAACGACTGCTTCCCGACCGCGATGCATATCGCGGCGGCGACCGAGGCGACGCAGCGGCTGATCCCTGCCCTGTCCGGTCTCCACAGCGCGCTCGCCCGGAAATCGAAGGACTTCGCCCGCATCGTCAAGATCGGCCGCACCCACACCCAGGATGCAACCCCGCTCACGCTCGGCCAGGAATTCTCGGGCTATGCCGCGCAGGTCAAGTTCGGACGCGAGCGGGTGCGAACCGCACTCAAGGAGCTCTATCCGCTGGCGCAGGGCGGCACCGCGGTCGGGACCGGGCTCAACGCCCCTCGGCGCTTTGCCAAGCTCGTGGCCAGGCGGATCGCGTCGCTCACCGGCATGCCCTTTGTCACCGCGCCAAACAAGTTCGAGGCGCTCGCCGCCCACGACGCGATCGTGTTCGCGCACGGCGCGCTCACCTCGGTCGCGACCGGCCTGTTCAAGATTGCCAACGACATCCGTCTGCTCGGCTCAGGGCCGCGCTCGGGCCTCGGCGAACTGATCCTGCCCGAGAACGAGCCCGGTTCCTCGATCATGCCCGGCAAGGTCAACCCGACTCAGAGCGAGGCGCTGACCATGGTGTGCTGCCGCGTGTTCGGCAACGAGACCACGATCGCGGTCGCGGGCAGCCAGGGCCACTTCGAGCTCAACGTCTACAAGCCGGTGATCGCGGACGCGATGTTGCAGTCCATCCGACTGCTTGCCGATGCGGCGGCGTCGTTCACCGAGCATTGCGTGGTCGGGATCCGAGCCGATGAAACGCGCATCCGCGACCTGATGGAGCGCTCACTCATGCTGGTCACCGCGCTCGCGCCGAAGATCGGATACGAGCGCGCCGCCACGATCGCCAAGGCCGCGCATGCCAACGGCACCACGTTGCGCGAGGAAGCGATCCGACTCGGCTACATCACAGCCGCGGAGTTCGATCGCCTGGTGCGTCCCGATTCGATGACCCGCCCAGGATGATCGCGCCGTCATCTTGCGGCGATGAGCAGAGTGACGAAGGAAAATTGTTCGTTACCAGTTCTGCTATTTATGGAGCAGCATGTGTTAATTATGAGATGATCGCAGTCGAAGTTCCTCATCATCGACTCGGGTACGATCCTACTAATCCACAGACCGATTTTTGATGCGCCTTACGCCGCGCAGACAGTCGTCCTGCACGCCGACAAATCAACTTCCGCGACGCAAGTAATTGGCGCGAATATACTCAAGATGCTTATGTGAATTCTCTCGTACTAGCTACGGCAATCGACCGGGCAGTGATTCAAAACTATCGCGACGCCGCAGCTTCTTCTGCCTCTTTTCCCTCCAGCGACGCGCACCGCTCGGTGCACGAACGGCATGCACACAATCGCATACCTGCGGCATCAACGCATGCGTTGGCTTGCCACGCTATGGGCGCATTTAGCGCCGAAGCAACATGTCTACGCGGGAGCCGGACTATCAAACACCGGATACCGTCGAGTGTAGGGGATGGGCAACATCGTCAATTTTCGTAAGGCGCGTAAACGCGTCGAGCGCAAGCTCGATGGGCAGCGCGCTTCCGAGAACCGCGTCCGTCATGGCCGCGGCAAGGCGGAACGTGCGCTTCAAACCGCGCGTGCGGCGAAAGCCCGTCGGGAACTCGAACAACACCGGATCGAAACGGGAGACGATCGATGAAATCGCCGGTTGTCAAACGCTCCATCGTCATCGCCGGTCACAAGACCAGCGTGAGCCTGGAGGACGCTTTCTGGAAGGGGCTGAAGGAGATCGCGGGGGGACGCGATATGACCCTCTCCGAGCTCGTCGCTGCAATCGACTCGGAGCGCCGCCACGGCAATCTGTCGTCGGCGATCCGCCTGTTTGTTCTCGATCACTATCGCAGCCAGATTGGCGACGAGCGAGGCGAGCGCAACAGCACGCGCGACCTGATGGCGGTTCGGCCGGCCTCCTGAGGCTTACGCCTCCTGAGACTTACCGACCGAACAGGTTCTCCAGCAGCGAACTGCCGCGCGATCCCGGCGGCCGCAAATCGAGCGGCTGCTGTGGTTGCTTTGCTTGGCTGCCGCTCGGGCTCGAGGGCTGCGTCGTCGGCTGACGCGGGCGCGGCGTGGTCTGTGTGCGAACCGCACGCGGCGGCGGCGCGGCAGCCGGCGGCGCGGTCGCCTCGTGCTCGCGCGCCACGGGCGGAGTGAGTTCGCGCCCGGCCTCCAGCGCATCGATACGCCTGCTCTGCTGCTCAACCGCACGCAGGGCGAGCCAATTCGACAACGCCGCGACGTCGAGCGTGCGCCTGGGCGCATCGGTCGGGCCCTTGAGCGTGATCGCGACTTCAGGCCGCGTGCCGGCGGGGGCATCGGCGCGCGCCGGCCCCGACAACACGAGCTTGGCGTCGAGCGCGTCCTCGGTCAGCACGACGTTGCCGCTGACCGCAAGATCGGCACTCTGCGCGCGCACCATCGTGTTGGCGAGGCGGACCTGGCCGTCGGCGACGGCGATTTCGCCTTCCGCCAGCAATACCGTCAGCGCGCCGGCCGCGAGCGCCTGCTCCATCCGCTCCCTGATCCGCGCCGCGTCGATTGGCAGGCCCTGGTCGACGCTGCGGACCACCGCATCGAAAGCCGCCGGATCGAGGCGCTGCACCCGCCCATCCTGCACCGTGAACGTGCCGGCGCCCTTGAGCGCGCCGATCAGCGCGCCCGGGCTGCGGCCGGTGCCCTGCACATCGATGTTGGCGGTCAGTCGGCCAGATAGCGGCGGCGGGCCGCCACGAATGAGCTCGGCGAGATCGGCGCCGGCAAACCGCAGCTTGCTGTGCGCGGTGACGCCTTCGGCGCCGCGCTGGAAGTACATCTCGCCCGCGACGCGGCCGCCGGCGAAGGTGCCGTCAATTTCTTCGAACGTCAGCTCCGATGGGGCGAGGTGCACGATGCCGCGCACGTTCTTGGCCGCGAGCCGCGGGGTGAGCGCGACGTGCGCCGACTTCACCACCACCCGTCCGGTCATATCGCCGAGCAGACCCTGGTCGAACGGCTCGGCCGGCCAGACCGCCGTCGCCGGTCCGCCCTGCACCGGCGTCCCGATCGCGACCGCGATGACCACCGGCAGGTTGATCTCCCCGACATCGAGGGCGCCGTTGACGGCGATAGGACGTGCAAGTCCGATCTTGAGACGACCTCCGACTTCGGTGCCGGCGGCCTTGCCGGCGATGTCGGCGAGGTCGACGGCGCCTTCGGCGAGCGTGAGATTGGCGGACAGCGCGATCGGCAGCGTTTCGGCCGGGCGGCCGGCGGCGACCGGACGCGGGCTGCGCAGATTCGCGTTCGCGACCCTGATCGCGACGCCGGCGGTCGGCCCCTGGTTGCCCACAAGCCGCACGGTGCCCTTGGTGGACAGGTCGAGGCCGCCGGCGACAAGCTGGCCGTCGACCGCCATGTCGCCGTTCACCGGTCCGCTCGCGGTCAGATTGAGGCGCCCGGGGCGCTTGTCGACCGTGACCAGCGAATCGAGGCCCAAGAGCTCGACCAGCACGCCGCCGTCGCCGGCGTCGAGCCGGCCGGTTAGATTGACCTTGGCGGTGCCGAGCCGCGACACGGTCTCGACCGTGAGCGCGTCGGCGGTAACATCGGTCTGGCCCTGCAGGCTGATCTTGAAAGCGCCAGCACTGCCGTCGAGCTTGAACGCGGCGGTCGGCGAGCCCGCCGGCGTCTCCGCACTGACCGTCAGCGACGCCTGCACCTTAGCCGGGATGAACCGCGCGGCCCGGCGGCGAAATTCAGCCGCCGCCTGCGGCGCGAATTTCTCGACCAGCGTCGCGATCCCGTCGAGCGCACGGGCATCGAGGTCGAGCGTGACGGTGCCGCGCGGCGCCGGCGTGCGCGTGTCGATGCGCCCCTTCATCGCCAGCGCGGCGCCACCGAAGTCGCCGATGACGAGGCGTGTGATCTCGAGGCCGCGGCGATCGAACTGCACATCGATGTCGGCGCGCCGGGCCTCGACCCCGGCGACCGCGGCGCGGCCGGCCTTGAGCGAGAGCGTGCCTTCGCGCGGCCATTCGAACGGCGTGTCGGCGAGAACGCCCTGCGCCAGCGCATAGGCACGGTCGAAGTCGATGTCGGGCGCGGCAAGCGCAGCCTCGATGCGCGGCGGTCGGTCGCCGGTTGCCCATGAATAGGCGAGGCTTCCCTTCATAGTCATGCGGTCGATCTCGGCGGTGAGGCCGTCGATCGCGATCCGGTCGGCGCCGAGCTTGACGTCGCCCTCGGCGCGCAGCGCCCCGGCGCTGATCGCCTGGGCGTCGACGCGGTCGCTGAGCCAGGCGGCGAGCGCGCGCGGGTCGCGCGCCTCGACCTTGGCGCGGCCATCGAAGGCGATGCCGCTGGCGGTGATGTTGAGGCGGCCGCTGAGGCCGACCTGGGTGGCGCCGGGCGCGCGGAACTCGAGCACGTCGAGATTCCAGTTGTCGGCGTCGCCCACCACCTCGCCACTGACGCGCTGGAGCATGGCGCCAGCCAGCGTCACATTCTCGACGCTGATGCCGAGCCGGACCGGGATCGGCGGGCGCTGGGCGCCGCCGAAGGCGTCGGCAAAAGTCTTGAATGCCACCAGCGGGCGCTTGCGGGTGGCCTCGGGCAGGCCGAGCACGCGGTCGAGATCGATCTGGGTGGAGGCCAGGTTCACCACCAGATGGGACTTGCGGCCAAAGGCAAGGTTGGCGTCGCCGCGCAGCTTGATGGCGCGATCGTCCGGCCCGTACTGGAACTCGATCTGTTCGAGCACGGCCGCGGCGCTGTCGCCGCGGATGCGGCTGGTGACCTTCCAGGGCTGGATGATGCCGTCGGGCGCACGGCCGACCGGGCGGGCGAACTGCAAGGTGCCCTCGAAGCGGGGGAGGCCGCGTTCGATCACGATCAGCGCGTCGGCATCTGCGATCATCGGGCGATCGACCGGCTCGACGTTCAACCGCACGCGCACGCCGGTTTCGCCGGCCCGGCCGGCGGCGACACGATACGGATACTGCTGACCGGCGAGGACGAACGTGCCCTCGCCCTTTACTGGGCCGATCAGGGAGCGCAACTCGCCGCGGAACTCGAGCTTGTCGAGGATGAGGCGCGCGCCGCTGGCCGCATCGGCGAGGATCGCCCGGCTGTCCACGATGTCGAGCCGCTCGATCGAGACGGTATCGAGGTCGACGCCGAGCGTCGGGGCCGGCCAGTCGAGCCGGCCCTGGGGGTCGAGCCCGACCGTGACCTCCGCCCCTTCCAGGCGCACGTCGCTCGCCCGCCATTCGCCGCGCATGAGCGCGCTGAGCGAGAACTCGATGCCGAGGCTGCGCGCCCGCAGCACGCCGGCGTCGCCCGGGCGGGCGATCTCGATTCGGCCAAGGGTCAGCGTCGGGGTCGGGAGCAGCCGCGCCTCGACGGCGCCGTTAATGTTGACAGTGAGGCCGGTGATGCGGCTCGCCTGCGTCTCGAACTCGGCGCGATAGCGGTTCCAGTCGACAAAGTATGGTCCGACCAGCGCCGTCACCAGCGCTAGGATCAAAGCGATCGCAATGCCGAGCAGCGTCGTCTGCACGCCGTCTCCCTGCGCTTCCAAACGCGCCCTGCGCCGGGCGGCGGCGCGAGCCCGGAAACACACCTCAGCGCCGTTGATATCATCACAATTTATGCCGCCGGACCATGGACCGACGGACTTACACACCAGCGCGTGATGTCGCTCCACCCCTCGCCAGGGAGCGGTACGGTCGTATGGCTGATGTTGACGGCAAATCTATGTCGAGTTGCGGCACTTTAACAGCGGCAAATAGCCGGGGAGACTTAAGGAATTTGTGAACCCGGCGGGTTGGTTGACGCACTATTTCGTGACCGCGTCCGGACTCGCCTGATCACCCTGCCGCGTGGCGAGCCAAGGTTGCCACTCGGGGGTGTCAGGGAGCGGCGGCTTGGCGTTGGCACGCTTGTATTTGAGCCAGTTTTTCCAGTCTTGGGTATGGTAGGGCCATTTCTCCATGTCGATGCACCAGTCGGGCGGTTCCGGATCGAGGAACGACTGCTCCCGCCGCGCGCGCGTGAGGCAGTGCAGGACAAAGCTCTGTGCCTGCAAGACAAGCTCCTGCACGTCGGGGAAAATGCGCCAAAGGCGCGCGGTGTTGTCCAGGGAGCCGGTAACGACGCGCTGCCGGTCCGGATCGAACGCAGCTGCCAGGACACCGCTGGCATGCCCCTCGAGGATGCCGAGCAACTTGCCGGATTCGCCGTCCCAGATGCGTGCCGTGGCGTCCAGCGATGCCGTGATCAATCTGCGTCCGTCGCGGCTGAAGGCGACGTGTCCGACCGGGAGCGCATGGCCGCCAAGGAGCGCGACCGGGGCGCCGGTCTGCCCGTCCCAGAGGCGCGGCTCCTTGTTGTATGCCGCGGTTACGATCCGCCGGCCATCGGAACTGAACTCGGCAATGAAATCCCGCGAGCCACGGTCGCCGCTGTAGGCCGCAATATCCGCGACGAGTTGGCCGGTCTCGCCGTCCCAAAGCCGTGCCGTGTTGTCGTCGGCCGCGATCAGGATGCGCTTGCCATCGGGACTGAATGCGGCCTTCTGAACCAGGCCTTTGTTACCGGCCATGCTGGCGATGCGCTGACCCGTTTGTGTGTCCCAAAGGCGCGCGTTGATGCCGACCCATCGTGTCACCGCGCGCCGCCCGTCCGGGCTGATTGCGAGGATCGAGGCGATCCGCGAAGGCCGTGTCCTTGCGCGAATAGGAGACAAAGACCTTGGTCTTTGGCTGCGCATTCTGTTCGGGAGAAACGGCGCTGGTGGCCATCGCAAAAGCCATAATTCAAATCGTCGCGCCTACGTCCCATGCAACGCACAGGGGCTGGGCGAGCGCGGCCGAAAAATCCACACCACGCACCGCGCCGGAATATTGTCTTTTCCCGGCTAAATTACGATCTTGCCCGGATTCATGACATTTTCGGGATCCAGCGCCCGTTTCACCGCCCGCATCGCGTCGAGCGCTCCCTCGCCGTGCTCGGCGGCGAGATAGGCCATCTTGCCCTGCCCCACCCCGTGCTCGCCGGTCGAGGTGCCGTCCATGGCGAGCGCGCGGGCGACCAGCCGCTCGTTGAGCGCCTTGGCACGCGCGACCTCGTCGGCGTCGGCGAGATCGACCAGCATGGTGAGATGGAAATTGCCGTCGCCGACGTGGCCGAGGATCGGCGCGATGAGCCGGCTCTCGGCGATGTCGCGCTGGGTCTCGACCACGCATTGGGCAAGCCGTGAGATCGGCACGCACACGTCGGTGGCGACGGCGGCCGCGCCCGGGCGCAGCGCGCGGCCCGACCAATAGGCGTCGTGGCGCGCCTGCCAGAGCTTGCTGCGGTCCTCCGGCCGCGTCGCCCACTCGAACGGTCCGCCGCCGAGGTCGCCCGCGATCTCGCCGAAGCGCTGCGACTGCTCGGCCACGCCGGCCTCGCTGCCATGGAATTCGACGAACAGCATCGGCGTCTCGGGCAGCGACAGCTTCGAATAGGCGTTGCAGGCCTTCACCTGCAGCGCGTCGAGCAGCTCGATGCGCGCGACCGGGATGCCGGACTGGATGGTGAGAATGGCGGCGTTGCAGCAGGCCTCGACGCTGGGGAACGGGCAGACGCCGGAGGCGATCGCCTCCGGGATGCCGGCAAGCTTCAGCGTCAACTCGGTGATGACGCCGAGCGTGCCCTCCGAGCCGATGATGAGGCGCGTGAGGTCATAGCCGGCGGAGGTCTTCTTGGCGCGGCGCGCGGTCGTGATCAGCTCGCCATTGGCGAGCACGACTTTGAGCGCGAGCACGTTGTCCTTCATGGTGCCGTAGCGCACGGCATTCGTGCCGGAGCAGCGCGTCGCCGCCATGCCGCCGAGCGAGGCGTCGGCGCCGGGATCGATCGGGAAGAACAGGCCCTGATCGTGCAAATACTCGTTGAGCGCCTTGCGCGTCACGCCCGGCTCGACCACGCAGTCGAGGTCCTCGCCGTGCACCGCGAGCACGCGGTTCATGTCGCGGAAGTCGATCGAGACGCCGCCGAACGGCGCGTTGACGTGGCCTTCTAGCGAGGTGCCGGTGCCGAAAGGGATGACTGGCACATGGTGCGCTGCGCAGATGCGCACGATCTCCTGCACGTCGGCGGCGGTCTGCGGAAACACCACCGCGTCCGGCGGCTGGTTCGCGATCCAGGTGGTCGTGTTGCCGTGCTGCTCGCGGACCGCCTGCGAGGTGACCAGGCGGTTGCCGAATGTCTGCGCCAGCGCCCGCACGACCGCTTCGATCGCCTTGGGATCGCGGCGCGCCGCCGGCTCTGCCATCGCTGCCATCGCGGCAGATTAGCAGAGCGCAGGCGGCACCGGCAAAGCGCCGGCGCCACCCGCTTGGATGCTATGCCGAACGTCAGGCGGACTTGCGCCAGGGCACGAGCATCGACACCCGCTCGCGATAGCGCTTGTATTCGTCGCCGAACAGATCGACCAGGTCACGCTCTTCGAGGAAGATTCCGACGAAGATGTAGGCCGTCGTTACCGCCGCGAACAGGAGATGCCCGACCGTCATGGTCGGCGCCACCCAGAACGCGATGATGAAGCCGAGATAGATCGGATGACGTATGACCTTGTAGAGCACGGGCGTCCGGAACCGGACCGCTGGCATGTCGCGACCGACCAGGTTGTTCACCACCTGGTGCACGCCGAACAATTCGAAATGGTTGATCAGGAAGGTCGACGTGAAGACCAGGACCCAGCCGACGAGCGACAGGCCTGTGATTGCCATCGCGATCTGCGGGTCGGCAACCTGCCACACCACAGTCGGCATCGGCCGCCATTGCCAGAACAGGAGATCGAGCGCGAGGCTCGCGAGCAGCACGTAGGTGCTGCGCTCGACCGACTTCGGCACGTATTGCGTCCACCACCGCTTGAACTCCTTGCGCGCCATCACGCTGTGCTGCATGGCGAACAACGACATCAAGAGGATATTGACGATCAGCGCCTCGGCGAGCGGCACGACCACGCCGCTGTCGATGGTCTTGGGCACCACCAGTCCGCTGACGAAGCCGATGGCGTAGAGGATGGTGGCGAAGAATACGAGATAGGCCACGAGGCCGTAGAGAAATGCGATGACCCTGCTCATGGATGTTCCCTCTCTTGCAAACGGGTTGCGACAAGCTGCGGCGCTCGATTGGCTCGGCGCCGACTTGTCCGCCTGTTAGTCGCCGGAATTCGGAAAAAAGGCCTGCGGTAAGGCTTGATTTACGCGTGAGCTGCGCTTGATTATTTCTTGAGGCGGACTGCAATATGAACCCAAATCGAGCCAACCAGATTGCAATTTCTCTTTTCAAATCACGTGCTTGACACCGACACGCGCGAGCTGCGCCGCGGCGCGTTGCTGATCGCAATCGAGCCGCAGGTGTTCGACCTGCTGGTCTATCTCATCGAAAACCGCGACCGCGTGGTCACCAAGGACGATCTCCTGGCCGCCATCTGGGGCGGACGGATCGTCTCGGATTCGACGCTGACCAGCCGGATCAACGCGGCCCGCAAAGCGGTCGGCGACAGCGGCGAGCAGCAGAACCTGATCCGCACCGTTGCGCGCAAGGGCGTCCGCTTCGTCGGCGCGGTGAGCGAATCCAAGAGGACCGATGCGTCGGTGAAGGACGCCGCGCGCGAGCATGCGCCTACTCCGCCCGGCCTGCGCCAGGAGATTCATTTCTGCACCTCTTCCGATGGCGTTCGCATCGCTTATGCCGAAGTTGGACAGGGGCCACCTTTGGTCAAGGCCGCCAACTGGCTCAATCACCTCGAATACGACTGGCAGAGTCCGATCTGGAGTCATCTGCTGCAGGCGATCGCGGCGGAACATCGGCTCATTCGCTACGACGCACGCGGCAACGGGCTGTCCGACTGGGAGGTGAACGACATTTCGTTCGAGGCTTCGGTGCGCGATCTGGAATGCGTGGTCGAGGCGACCGGTCTCGACCGGTTTCCCCTGTTCGGGATCTCGCAAGGCTGCGCGATCTCGATCGCCTACGCGGTGCGGCATCCCGAGCGCGTGAGCCGACTCGTCCTCTACGGCGGCTTCGCGCGCGGACGCCGCAAGCGCGGCTCGCCCAAGGAGATCGAGCAGGCCGATGCCTTGATGACGCTGATGCGCGAAGGCTGGGGGCAGGAGAATCCGGCGTTCCGGCAGATCTTCACCTCGCTGTTCATTCCGGGCGGCACCGCCGAGCAGATGCAATGGTTCAACGATCTGCAGCGGATCACCACGTCGCCGGAGAACGCGGTCCGCATTCGTCGCTCGCTCGACGACATCGACGTATCGGACCTGCTGCCGCGCATTGCGGCGCCCACGCTGGTCCTGCATTGCCGCAACGACGCGATGCAGCCGTTCGAGGAAGGCCGCCGGCTTGCGGCCGGCATTCCCGGCGCGCGCTTCGTGGCGCTCGAAGGCCGCAATCACCTCGTTCTGGAAGGTGAGCCGTCCTGGAGCCGTTTGCTCGACGAGATTCGGGACTTTCTGGGGCAATGACACGGGGCGTCGAAGGCGGCGATCCTGTCGAAAAATCGCGCCTGACCGTAGCGAAATTCTGGCATGATGGTTACTTGTATAGGGTGCCAGCATGCTCGATCGCGTCGATCTTCAACCGTTGTTCTTTGCGCCGTTCGTCTCCTCGGTGATGCGAGTCGAGCCGGCCTGGATCGACTACAACGGCCACCTCAACATGGCCTATTACAACGTGCTGTTCGACCGGGCCGTGGACGAAGTGTTCGAGCTGCTCGGCTGCGGCGCCGAGTACGTCAAACGCGGCTTCTCGACCTTCACCGCCGAGGTCCACGTGCGCTACCGGCGCGAACTGCACGAGGGCGATCCGGTGCGCGTGACGTTCCAGCTGCTCGCTTACGACGCCAAGCGCATGCACTACTTCGAGCAGCTCTTCCATGCGACCGACGGCTGGGTCTCGGCCACCTCCGAGAACATGTCGCTGCACGTCGAGATGCAGGCGAAGAAGACCGCCGCCTTCCCGCCCGAGGTCGCCGCCTGCCTCGCCAAGATGAAGGCCGCGCACGCCCGCCTGCCGGTGCCGGAGGCGGTCGGCCGCAAGATCGCGATGCCGTCGAGGAGCTAGAAAGCCGCGGTCTTCCCCCGCGTGATTGCTCGCAAATCCGCCTCCGCGATGCCATCTTAGGCGGGTTGAGATTCGCGGACGATTCATGGCTGATCCACTCAAGCGCGGCCCCATGCCCCCCGCCCCCGCGCCGGGCGGGATCGCCGCGCGCGCGCTGGCGGCCGCCAGCGCGCCTTACCTCAACGACCTCAATCCGGAGCAGCGCGAGGCGGTCGTGACCCTCGACGGCCCGGTGCTGGTGCTGGCCGGCGCCGGCACCGGCAAGACCCGCGTGCTGACCACCCGCATCGCCCACATCCTGGCGACCGGGCGGGCGCGGCCGTCGGAAATCCTCTCGGTCACCTTCACCAACAAGGCGGCGCGCGAGATGAAGGAGCGCGTCGGCATGATGGTCGGCGGCGTGGTCGAGGGCATGCCGTGGCTGGGTACCTTCCACTCGATCGGCGTGAAGATCCTGCGGCGGCACGCCGAAATGGTGGGCCTCAAGCCCGATTTCACCATCCTCGACGTCGACGACCAGATCCGGCTCTTGAAGCAGCAGCTGCAGGCCGAAGGTATTGACGAGAAGCGCTGGCCGGCGCGCGTGCTGGCGCAGTTGATCGACGGCTGGAAGAACCGCGGGCTGTCGTGCGACCAAGTGCCCGCCGGCGAAGCGGCGAGCTTCGCGGGTGGCAAGGGCAAGAAGCTCTACACGGCCTATCAGGAGCGGCTGAAGACGCTCAACGCCGTCGACTTCGGCGACCTGCTGATCGAGTGCATCCGGCTGTTTCGCGAACAGCCGGAGGTGCTGCGGCAGTATCAGCAGCGCTTCCGCTACATCCTGGTGGACGAGTATCAGGACACCAACGTGGCGCAGTATCTGTGGCTGCGGTTGCTCGGCCAGAGCACGCCCGCGCGCGTAGCTCCGGCAGCGCCGCAAGCTCCGTTACCCTCTCCCCTTGCGGGAGAGGGTGGCGAGCGAAGCGAGCCGGGTGAGGGGTCCGTTTCGCACGATTCATATGAAGACGACCCCTCACCCGCCTCGCCGCTTCGCGGCTCGGCACCCTCTCCCGCAAGGGGAGAGGGTGGCACCGAGTCCGTGGCGGCGCTGGCGGCCAACCCGCGCATCCCCAAGAACATCTGCTGCGTCGGCGACGACGACCAGTCGATCTACGGCTGGCGCGGCGCCGAGGTCGACAACATCCTGCGCTTCGAGCACGACTTCCCGGGCGCCAAGGTGATCCGGCTCGAGCGCAACTACCGCAGCACCGCGCATATCCTGGCCGCCGCCTCGTACCTGATCGCGCACAACCAGGGCCGGCTTGGCAAGACCCTGCGCACCGAGGACGAGCCGGGCGAGAAGGTACAGGTGACCGGCGCCTGGGACTCCGAGGAAGAGGCGCGCGCGATCGGCGAGGAGATCGAGTCGCTGCAGCGCCAGAGCCACTCGCTCGACGAGATCGCGATCCTGGTGCGCGCCTCGTTCCAGATGCGCGAGTTCGAGGACCGCTTCGTTACGCTCGGCCTGCCCTACCGCGTGATCGGCGGGCCACGCTTCTACGAGCGCATGGAGATTCGTGACGCGCTCGCCTATCTGCGCCTGGTCAATCAGCCGGCCGACGACCTCGCCTTCGAGCGCATCGTCAACGTGCCCAAGCGCGGGCTCGGCGACGCCACCGTCAAGCTCTTGCACGATCACGCCCGCAAGCAGCGCATGTCGCTGATGGAAGCGACGCGCGCCGTGATCGCGACCGATGAACTCAAGCCCAAGCCGCGCGGCGCGCTGCGCGACCTCGTCGCCGCCTTCGACCGCTGGCGCGCCCAGAAGGACGCGATCCCGCACACGGAGCTCGCCGAGATCGTGCTCGACGAGTCGGGCTACACCGAGATGTGGCAGAAGGACCGCTCCGCCGACGCCGCCGGCCGGCTCGAGAACCTCAAGGAGCTGGTTCGCTCCATGGACGAGTTCGAGAACCTGCAGGGCTTCCTCGAGCACATCTCGCTGGTGATGGACGCCGACGGCGGCGCCGACGGCGAGGCGGTCTCGATCATGACCATGCATTCGGCCAAGGGGCTCGAGTTCGACACCGTATTTTTGCCGGGCTGGGAGGAAGGCGTGTTTCCCAACCAGCGCGCGCTCGACGATCAGGGCCGCGCCGGGCTCGAAGAGGAGCGCCGTCTGGCGCACGTCGGGCTCACGCGGGCGCGGCGGCGGGTACACGTCTATTTCTCGTCCAACCGGCGCATGCACGGATTGTGGTCGAACAACCTGCCCTCGCGCTTCCTCGACGAACTGCCGCCGGCGGACGTGGAGGTGACCGAGGCCAAGGGCGGCTTCGGCAATATGGGCGGCAGCAACTACGGCGCCTCGCGCTTCGACGACATGACGCACTTCGGCTCGAGCTACCGCACGCCCGGCTGGCAGCGCGCGCAGCGCCGCGCCGGCGGCGGGAGTGTCAGCGGGTTCGAGGACGAGAGCCAGGACCACGACGCCGACGCGCGCCCGGCGGGCGGCCAGGCGAAGGGGCGCGCCGACAAGGGCCCGTTCGCGCGCACGCGCCGCTCAGGACCGCTCACCATCGAGGGCGAGCTGGTCGCCAAATCGACCGGCACGATCTCCGACTTCGCGATCGGCGACCGCGTCTTCCACCAGAAATTCGGCAACGGCAACGTGGTGGCGGTCGACGGCAACAAGCTCACCATCCAGTTCGACAAGGCGGGCGAGAAGCGGGTGGTGGATAGTTTTGTGAAAAGGTTGTGAGGCCGCGCGGAGCCATGTGGATCTTCGGCTATGGCTCCCTGATCTGGGATGGATGGCAAAACAAGAACGGACGCCGCTGCCTGCGCACGGTGCCTGCGGAGCTGCGCGGCTATCGGCGCGTCTTCAACAAGAAATCGGTGCGCAATTGGGGCACGCGCGCGTTGCCTTGTCCCACGCTCAATCTCGAAGAAGCAAGTACGGCCACCTGTCGCGGCATGGCGTTCGAATTTCACCACGACGACTGGTTCATGGGGCAGATGCTCTTGTGGCTGCGCCAGCGCGAAGGCTGCGAGCCACGCGAGCTGCAGATCCGGATCGATGACACGAGCGAAGTCAATGCGCTGGTTTACATCTATGCAGGAGCCAGTCTCATCAAGGATCGGCTGACGCCCGAGCAGTTGGCTGTCATGAGCGTGAAAGCCAGCGGCACGGACGGCCTATGCGTAAATTACATTAAGGGCATTGCCGAGAAGCTCGCAGCGCTCGGCGTCGATGATCCCGCGGTTGCGGACCTTTGGCGCGCTGTCACGGCCGCTGCGTAAGTTCGGTTGTTGATGCCTTCAGAGCGCCCCTCCCCCATCACCCTCTACATCGATGCCGACGCCTGCCCGGTGAAGCAGGAAGCCTATCGCGTGGCCGAGCGGTTCGTGCGCCGGGGCACGGCGCTCAAGGTCGTCGTGGTGTCGAACAGCCCGATCGCGGTGCCGCGTGACGCATTCGTCGAGCGTGTGGTGGTGGGCGCTGGCATGGACGAGGCCGACGACTGGATCGCCGAGCGCGCGCACCGCGGCGACATCGTGGTCACGGCCGACGTTCCGCTCGCCGCGCGCGCCGTTAAGGCGGGCGCGGAGGCGATCGCGCCCAACGGCAAGGCCTTCACCGACGACGCCATCGGCATGACGCTCGCCACCCGCAACCTGATGAGCGACCTGCGCAGCGCCGGCGCCATCACGAGTGGGCCGAAGCCGTTCGCGGCCGCCGACCGCTCGCGCTTTCTCTCGGCGCTCGATGCGGCGCTGATGC
>WNGB01001805.1_pt1 | contig 34978 bp, 34 predicted proteins | sample 5400681 | NCBI WGS metagenome assembly WNGB01 (sample SAMN13153367, study PRJNA577476) | soil metagenome | isolation source: 115 cm soil or saprolite under grassland replicate 2 | place: USA:California | collected 2016-06-15
TCACTTCGAGCGTCAAGGAAGATGTCCAGGCGTGGATTTTGGGGGCGGCCAACTTCGGGTGGCGGATAGCCGACCAGGACGAACCCACGGCGCCCCTCGTCGATTACGCGACTCGCGAGAACGGCGTCACTGCCCAGCGCCCGACGCTCAGCGTGACCTACACGCCCTAGCTAGCCCACTGACCGATCAGGGTCCAACCGGTCCGAGCCGCGGATCGCTTCGGGAGCTGAAATGGCGGGGCGATATACTGTTTGCGAACTCCGTAAGAGATGTTGGGAGAAGAGTATGTCCATAACCCCCGAAATCAGCGAACTAACCGGCGGCCTTCGCGTCGTCACGACATCGATGGCTTCCGCGCAGTCCGTCAGCGTCAGCGTCTTTGTCGGCGCGGGATCGCGCGGGGAGGCGGAGCGCACGAAGGGGCTGGCGCACTTCCTGGAGCACATGATGTTCAAGGGGACGGAGAGACGCCCGACGGCGGTCGAAGTGGCGGAGGCCATCGAAGGCGCGGGCGGGGTACTCAACGCCTATACCGCGAAGGAGATGACCTGCTACTGGGACCACATCCCGGACGACCGGCTGGAAACCGGCATCGAGGTGCTGGCGGACATGCTTCACAACGCCCTGCTGGCGCCCGAGGAGATCGATCGCGAGCGCTCGGTGGTGCAGCAGGAGATCCGTCGGACGAAGGACCAGCCGGGCGCCTGGGCAGGGGAACTGCTGGGGCGCGCAATGTACGGCGACCATCCCATGGGCTGGTCCACCGCGGGCACGGAAGACACTGTCGCCGCACTCGTCAAGCCCGATTTCACGGACTGGATTGGAGCGTGGTACGGCGCGCCCAATGTCGTCGTCAGCGTGGCTGGCAATGCTTCACACGACGTCGTCGTAGAGTTCGTGGGACGCCATTTCCCAAACGGCGGCGCGGCGAACGCTCCCACCGTCGTCTCCGTCGACGGAAGCGTGCCGGCAAGACGCGCGATCGGCGAATCGCGGCCGATAGCGCAGGCAAACGTCGCCCTGGGCCTGCCGGCGCTGCCGCGAGCCGATCCCGACCGCTACACGCTGATGGTGCTGAACTCCGTCCTAGGCCGCGGCATGAGCTCGCGGCTCTTTAAGGAAGTGCGCGAGCGGCGGGGGCTGGCCTATTCGGTTGGCTCGGCAGTGAGCCGGCACTCGGACACCGGCATGCTGGCCGTGTCGGCCGGAGTCTCGCCTGAGAACGTGAGGGAGGCCGTGCGCGTGATCCTCGACGAGCTGGAGAAGCTTACGCAGGAGCCGGTGGGCAAGGAGGAGCTGACCAAGGCGCGCGACTATACCGTCGGCAGCTTTCGTCTGAGCCTGGAGACACCGATGGCGCTCGGCCAGCGTGCGGGCGAGAGCCTGCTCACGCTTGGCGAGATCGAACCGGTCGAAAGCGTCGTCGAGAAGCTCCGGGCTGCGGGGGCGAGCGATGTGATTCGGGTGGCGCAGCGCGTACTGAAGCGCGAGCAGGCAGCGTTGTCAGTCGTCGGTCCTGGCGTGGAAGAAGATGCGCTCATGGAGATAATCGCGGGGTAGGACGGCATCGGTATTCGCCGTTCGCGGCGTCTGGGAGTCAGGAATGTACTCAGGCCCCTTCACCGAAGCGAAAGGGGCCTGATTGCCGCACCCCTCTAGGGCCTTACCGCCGCACCCCACGAGCGTGAATGTCGAAATCGCGGAGGAGGCGCTGCACGCACCCCGGTCCGAGTGATCGGACCCTCACCAGCCCCGCAACTGGTGAATGAGAACCGCACCTCCTCCAACCCTAAATAACAATGTGGCGCGCCGCGCATTACGGCGTTTACCATTCGTTAACTTTTCTATCACCCGCTTATTGGCGACTCCGGGCTTTCTTCAACCACCAGGGCACCGAGGCACAGAGTTCGATCCAATTTCATCCTTTGTGCCTTAGCGTCTCCGTGGTGCATACTGGCTCCGCATAAAGACAGTCCTGGGAGGAGCACGTGGCCGAGTTCAAGAACATCACCTATGAGACGAAGGGACGCCTGGCATACACCACGATTAACCGGCCCGAGCGCCGCAACGCCATCGACCCGGACACCAGTCGCGAGCTAAAGGACGCCTTCGAGGCGTTCAAGTCGGACGACGACGTCTGGGTGGCGATACTGACCGGAAGCGGCGACCAGGCGTTCTCCGCGGGGGCGGACCTGGTGGCAATGGCGGAGTCGTTCGCCGGTGGGGGAAGGGGACTCCGTTACGACGTCCCGTTCGGCGGGATCACCCGCGGCTTTGAGTGCTGGAAGCCGATCATCGCCGCGATCAATGGCTACTGCCTCGCCGGCGGACTCGAACTCGCGCTTTCCTGCGACATTCGGGTGGCTGCGGAGCACGCGACCTTCGGCCTGCCCGAGCCTAAGCGGGCGATCATTCCCGCGGCCGGAGGCACACAGCGCCTGCCACGTGTTGTGCCGCTCGCTTTCGCAATGGAGCTGCTGCTGACGGGGAACCGTTTCGACGCACAAACGGCGCTGCGCTTTGGCCTCGTATCGCGCGTCGTGCCGGCGGACCAGCTCATGGCCGCGGTCGAGGAGATCGCATCCGGAGTACTGGAGTGCGGGCCGCTCGGGGTGCGGGCCATAAAGCAGGCTGCCACGCGCGGACGCGAGATGTCGCTCGAGGAGGGGCTCAAGCTGGAGTCGCAGCTCGCTGGGGAGGTGTTCCAATCGGAGGACGCGCGGGAAGGGCCAACCGCGTTCGCGCAGAAACGGAAACCGGAGTACAAGGGCCGCTAGTCATGCCGGTCCTCGAGAACCTGCGGCACGGAGCGCACGTCGAGAGTGCAGAGGGGAAGGACATCGGCCGGTTGCACTCGGTGGTGATCGATCCTCGTGATAACGACGTCACGCATATCGTGGTAAACGCCGGACCGCACTTTCCGGAGCCGGGATTCGGCGCGCCGGAGTTGATTAACGTCCCCATCGAGCTTATGGAAGACGCCGGGGAGGACAAGGTGATCCTCCGCTGCAACCGCGGCGCCTTCCGCAAGCTGCCGCGATACGTGGACAGGGAGTTCACACCAGCCCGGCGCCATCCTCAGGAGGTGGAACGAACAGATGCCGCGCATCTGTTATGGAACACCGGCGTGGCGCTCGCCGCCTCTTTCGCCAGCCTGCTGACGGGCATCGCGGTTCCCGCCGAGACCGTGCGCAAGGCCAGCTTCGAGCGAGAGATCCTCAATGACGCCCCCGTCTGGCGCCTGGAGCCGCACACGCACATCGGCGACGTGGAGCGCGTGCTCGTGGACGAGGAGACAGACGAGATCAAGGAGCTAGTGATCCGTCGCGGAGTGCTCTTCCACGAAGACGTCGTCCTGCCCATGGAGTACGTGACCGAGATCCAGGACGGCCTCGTCCACGTCCAGATCACGGACGAGCAGCTGCGCGCGCTCCAAGCGTTCTAGGCCGGGGGTATCACGGTCAATTGGTGACCGGCGACCAAGACTTCCTCAACAACGTCGTTGCGTGGGCCAATGGCCGGACCGACATCGTCGCGCTCATACTAACCGGGTCACGTGCTCGGCCTGACGGCATGGTAGACGCTCCGTCGGACTACGACCTCGAGATGTTCACCACCCACCCCGCCGCATACACATCGAGCACAGCCTGGATGAGTGACATCGGGAAGGTCTGGGTCTATTTGCCTACTACATCCAACGGCTGCGAGATGAGACTGGTAGTGTTCGACGGAGGCGTGAAGGTGGATTTCAGCATTCTACCGGCGAGTGCGCTCGAAGCCGCGGTGAAGTTTCAGAATCTTGATGAGCTGTACGAGCGCGGTTTTCGAGTGCTCATCGACAAGAACGGCCTGGCGTCGCGTCTGCCCTCACCCTCATATCGATCGCCAAAGCGGCAGTCGCCCACGGAGGCGGAGTTTCGGGCGGCCGTCGAGGAGTTCTGGTTCGAAGCCTCACACATTCCGAAGTATCTGCAGCGCGAAGACCTCTGGGTCGTGAAGTTCCGTGACTGGACCATGAAAGAGCTGATTCTGCGAATGATGGAGTGGAGGACGATTGCGGTGAACGGCGACTCTACTGATGTCCGGCACATCGGCATGCGGATGAAGGACTGGGTCCCTTCGGACGATTTGCTAAGGCTACATGAAGTCTACGGGAGATTCGATGCGGCTGATAGCTGGCGGGCGCTGCTGGCCACGTTATCTCTGTTTCGCGAAGTCGCAAAAGAGATCGCGAACGAGTTGGGCTATGAGTATCCGGCAGACGTGGACGAATCGATCAGCGGCTACATTCGCGGCTTTGAAGGGTCTCCTTTCGCGATGTGAGCACCGCGCTCTCTGGTGAACCGCGCCCACTCGCGGCGGACGATAGCCTGGCCCCAGCGGTAGCCCAGCGCGTCGCCCAGGCTGTTGGCGAGATTTGCGGAAAGCACGTAGAAGAAGACCAGCAGTCCAAAGAAGGCGAACACGTTCCACCAGGCGACACCGCCGAATGCGAGCGGGAGCAGCGCGACGATGACGCCGACGGTTAGCCCACCCCACGCTATCGTCCGCACTACGAGACCCTCGCGCCGGCGGCGGCGGCGGTGCATTTCAATCACCGGACGAGGGACGGCCGCCTCCACAGGCCATTCAGCGCTCAATCGCTCGCAGTGCGGGCAGGCATCGCGCTGGGGAGATAGCGGGTGGTAGCAGTAGCCACAGAAGCGACCGGCGTTCGGCGCCTGACCGGACAGCACATCGTCCAGCAGTAGCAGCAGGCGCTCGGAGAAAATCTCAGCGTCACCCCCATGCCCGCCCTCTGTGGTGGCGGACCGCTGCCCGGCTGCTGCGTCCTCGCGTGCGATCTCGCGCCTCAGTCGGCCATGATCGAGCTCACACTTTCCGGCTCGATGACGAAAGTGACTCTCTGTTCGCCTGGCTGCCGAAACGGGTAGGTGTCCTGTCCCAGGTACTTCTTCGCCAGCTTGTCTATGTGAGCATCGGCGCCATCGTGCGTGATATCGACCACGCGCCCGCGAATCGAGGCGCTGGGGTAGCCGCTCGGCGCGGTGATGGCGATAGCGACGCGGGGGTCTCTCCGGACGTTGCGCGGCTTTACGCGGCCTTCAGCAGTGTTTACTCGGATGCGCTCTCCGTCCAGGTCCACCCATACCGCGGTCACCTGCGGCGCGCCGTCCGGCATGAGGGTGGCCAGGTGGGCGAAGTTGGCGTCCTGGAACAGTTTCTTTACTCCCTCGGACATCCCGGCGGGCATCTTACCTCCTTCACGGGGGGCTTGCTGCTTCCACCAGACAGGTTAGCGGGTAATCCACACCTACCGCCAGAGCAGCCGCTCGGGGTAAATAAGGCGGAAAGTCTCCGCTAAAACCGGTAGCGGCTGCCCACCTTCCCGCGTCTCTATAGTGAACTCATTGGGTGCGGACATAGCTTAAGGCCTGCCGGGTAGGCACCCTCGCGCGTAACGTGACGAGTGGAAACGATGTCTTAAGAGGTGGAGGCGGCATGCCAACGGCGGGGGGACTAACAATGCTTAGAAGGAGTCGCTGACTATGGTGCGGCTGGGGGGCCTGCTCCGCAGATCCCGCAACAAGGGAGAAGAGAAGGTGGAAATCAAAGCGCCGGTCCGGCCGGCCTTTGACGGCCCTCCGCTAATGGTGATGATACCGGACGTCGCCGGAGTCAGCTCCTTCCGCCTCGCGCGCTTTCCCGACGCCCCGGCCGCCGCGGCGTTCGTCCTGTCGCTTTCCCGCCAGCAGCGAGAGCGTGCACACGCGTTCTGGGCGCTGCAACAGGAGCCGGCGGCCCCGGTCGACGGCGAGGACACCGGCGGCGAGGCAATGGTCCTAATCCGCTCGGCCGAGGGGTCAGATCTCGTCTACGTCGTCTCGTTCGTTGATATAGAGTCCGCGCAGTCGTTCGCGCGATTCGAGGTGAAGCGCGGTATGCACCTCGGTTCGATCCTCGTCTACTGGGCCAGCATGGTAAACGTGGTTCTGGACGACGACGGCGTGCAGCTGATACCCGAGTTCCCGCCCGTCGTCATCAAAGGTCGCGGCAGAGAGATCCACGAGGACAGCCGCCGCGGACAAGCGCCAAAGCGGAGCACCTCTGACGTGCGTCGGCTACAGGCCGAGGCCGAAGAAGAGAAGAAGCGGCTTCAGGCTGAGCTCGAGGAGATGGAGAAGCTTCACGCTGAGGCTGAGGAGTTGAGAAGGCTCCAGACAGAGGCGGCTCAGAAGAAGCGGATTCAGGCGGAGGCGGACGAAAGAAGAAGGACCCTCAAAGCCGAACTGGACGAGATCAAACAGCTGCGGGCCGAGGCCGAGGCCAAGCGAAAGCAACTGGAGGCCGAAGCCGAGGAACAGTCCCGCCTCGTTGAGCAGGAGATGCAGCAACTCCAGGCTGATGTAGCCGAGAAACGCAGACTTCAGGCCGAAACCAGAGAGATGAACCGCCTCCAGACCGAGCTAGAGGAGATCAGGCGGCTGGGCACTGAAGCGGCTGAGAGACAACGTAAGCAAAACGAGGAAGACGCCGCCAGGCGCCTCTTCACTGAAGAGGAGAAGAAGCGGGTTGAGGATGACGCCGAAACACAGGCGAAGTTAGAGGCAGCAGCGGAAGAGAAGAAGAAGCTCCAGGCAGAGCTGCAAGACATCGAGGAGCGTCAGGCGGCTCTCATGGAACGGCGTCGGTCGGAGGCCTTACAGGAGGCCGCGGCGGACAATATCGAAGAACAGACACGCCGGCAGGCGGAGTTGGTGGAACGGCTCTCGGTGGCCGCAGAAGCGGAAGAGCGCGGTGGCGCGGCAGAGGCGGAAGACGCGAGTCGGTTCGAGGCCGAGCCGGAAGAACGACGGCGGCTCGAGGATGAGACGAGGACGCTCCAACTCAAGGCCGACGCCGATCTACAAAGGCGGCTCGAGGCTGAGGCGGAGCGGCGACGCGCCGACGCCGAGGCACAAGAGAGACAACGCATCGAAGCCGAAGCGAGACAATTAAGGCTGGAGGCCGAAGCGGAACTGCGACGACGCGAAGCTGAAGCCGAGCAGAGGCGCCTTGAAGCCGACGCGGAGCAGCGGCGTCTTGCGGCTGAAGCGGAAGAGCAGCGCCGGCTCGAGACGGAGTGGGAAGCGCAACGGCTGCGGCAGGCAGAGCAACAAGAGGAGCAACGTGGGCTAGCCACTGAGGCCGAGGAGGAGCGCAGGCTGGAGGCGGAAGCAGAGATGCAGCGGCTGCGCGCGGCGATGGAGGAGGAGCAGCGCAGAATCGAGGCAGAGGCAGCCGAGCGGCGCCACTTCGAGCCAGAGCCACAGCCGCCATTTAGCGTGGATGCCGAGGACGCGCGGCAAGACGCGGACGAGCGCGCACCCACAGCGGCACGCGAGTCGCAAGAGTCGATCGCTCAGGCGTCGCTCGAACCACCGAACCCCATCGAGGAGCTGCTACGCAACGCCGCCCAGGCGCGCGTGCAAGTGCCAAGCGAGTTCTCGAGGGATCCGGCCGCCGCCACGCCAGCATCCGAAAACGCTTCTGACGCAGAAGACGATGAGGACGCCGCAGACATAGCAGACGAGGTCGGCAAAATCCTGCGTAGACGGCGCTGGGCTAAGCGAGAGAGTCCGTTCGAGGGGTTCAAGTCCCCGCCGGGGCGATTCTAGGGCGATCTGTTTGGGGGTCAGGCTCTCAGCCCGACAGCTCTACCCTCTCTACAATTCTCGAAGACGGACCGGGGCCCGCAATCATAAGAACACCTCGGCCTGACTGGCCTGACTCCGACACCAGATACACCCGCGTTAGCCATGCCCGATCTTGCGGCCCGGCGCGATGCGGTCCCTCATCAGGCGTTTCACCTCAGCCGCCTCAGGCATCGGACCATGGTCGCGGTTCGAGGCGATGGACTCACCGTTGAGTTTCACCTCGAAGATGCCGCCAGAGCCGGGGCGCAGGGCAACCTCGGAGACCTCAGATTCGAACGTCGTCAGTAGCTCCTGGGCGAGCCAGGCCGCGCGAAGCAGGAACTTGCAGCGGGTGCAGTAGGTGATCTCGACGCGCGGCTTGGGGGTTGACACGCGAATGTAGCCCGGGGCCTTCAGGCCCTGGCTCCGCTCAATCCGGCTCGAAAGAGTACTCGTGATTTGCCAGGAGTGCGCCCATGAAGATGGCCGCAACGCTGGCGAGCAGGGCCACGGAACTGATGCCGATTGAGATCCGGCGCAGCCGCGACGCCTCCTCGGGGTCAGCTTCCATCTGTTCGTTCAGAGCAAGCTGACGTGGCCCCGCCACGAAGGTGTGGACGGCGGTCAGCCCGACGGCGACGCCGACGAACACCATCTTCTCGGCGAATATGCGGCCGTAACGAATGTCATTGGCGCTGGCCCAGCTCAGAGGCGTGTCACCGCCCACTTGGAACAGGTTGGAGATGCCGCTGAGGACGATGACGAGCATCGCTGCCCAGGCCATCCAGCCGAAGCGCGTGACGATCGTGCGCATAACGCGCGCCCGAGTCTGCCGGTCTTCGATCGTACGAACCGCCGGAATGGCCGCCACGAACAGGAAGAACTGGGGGCCCACCCAGACGGCGACGGCAAGAATGTGTAGCCAGGGCGTTACGGCGTCTGACATTTCGTCAGATTATACGCTCAAGACGGATCGCTTGCTCACGCTCCGGCCCGACCGACACGAGGCAAATCGGTACGCCCAGCACATCCTCGATGAAGCGAACATAGGATTGCGCCTCGACCGGAAGGTCTTCGAAGTGACGCACGCCCGCGGTATCCTGCCGCCATCCCGGAAGCTCCTTGTAAACGGGCTCAGCCGCCGCCATGGCGGCGCTGGAAGCGGGCATCGTCGCGATCGTCTCGCCGTATACCCGGTAGGCGGTGCAGACGTTGATAACTGGAAGCGGGTCCAGCACGTCGAGACGCGTGAGCGCGGCGGATGAGAGGCCATTTATGCGCGCGCTATAGCGGGCCGCGACGGCGTCGAACCAGCCGCAGCGGCGGGGCCGGCCGGTTGTTGAGCCGTACTCCGGCCTCGGGCCGCCTTCGCGGAGCAGGCGGCCGGTATCATCGTGGAGCTCCGTCGGCATAGGGCCATTCCCAACGCGGGTGTTGTATGCCTTGTATACGCCGAGCACCGTTCCGATCTGCGTCGGGCCGATCCCCATGCCGATGGCTGCCCCCGCCGCCAGCGAGGACGGCACTGACGACGTGACGTACTCGTAGGTTCCTGAGTCGAGGTCGAGAAGCGAGCCCTGCGCACCTTCCAAGAGGACGGTGTCGCCCGCTTCAAGCGCCTGCTGTACCAGGGCCGACGTATCACTCACGAATGGGGCGAGCCTCGCGCCGTAATCGCTGTACTCCGAGGCGATTGCATCAAGATCAAGCGGATCGGAGCCGTATAGCCTCTCGAGCACGGCATTCTTGTAAGGCACCAGGAACGACAGCAGGCTGAGGAGCGCCTCAGAATCAACGATATCCGCTACCCGCACGCCGGCACGGCCGACCTTATCGATGAAGGCGGGGCCAACGCCGCGTCCGGTTGTGCCGATCGCGCCTTCCCCGCGCAGCTTCTCGTCAAGCTCGTCAATCAGCCGGTGCCAGGGCATAATTACGTGCGACCGGTCGCTCAGGAACAAACGACCACGCACACTCACGCCGCGCTCCTCCAGGTCGGCTATCTCCTTGAGCAGGACGGGCGGGTCGACGACGACGCCGTTGCCGATTACGCATAGCTTGTCCGGATAGAAGATACCGGCGGGAACGAGGTGGAGCTTGAACTCGCCGAGCTCGTTGATTATCGTGTGGCCGGCGTTGTTTCCTGCGGAGTACCTGGCTACCAGCTTCGCCTTCTGTGCCAGGAGGTCTACGATCCTGCCCTTCCCCTCGTCCCCCCACTGGCCGCCCACAACCACTATCGCCGACATAGATAAAGGGCCGTCCTGCGGCCCCTCCTTTCGTGCCCACCATTCAGGCAGGCTAAGTGGAAATCCTCAGGGAGTATAGCGGAGAGGGTCTTAAGTCGGCAAGAGAACAATCACCCAAACAGTCGTATATGACGATGTGGCCCGAGCCACGGATCAGGCATAATGGCCTCGATGAGCCACCTCGCGGCCCGCACTCGACATGCCCTCTGGAAGACGTTTACTTCACGCTTCAGCCGGCGAGACCTCCTCGAGGCGGCGATCGTCGCCGTCGCGTTCCTTCTCTACTTCGGTGTGCGCGGCGCCGTCATCGACCGCCCGGAGACGGCCTACCGCCATGCGCTCGACGTCATCGACGTGCAGCGTGCGCTCGGGTTCTTCTGGGAAGACGACCTCAACAACTGGATCAGGGACCGGCTGTTCTGGGCCCAGACGATGAATCTGATCTACTTTTATCTGCACTTCCCGCTAATCATCGTCTTCGGCATCTGGCTCTACTACTTCCGCCGCGAGAAGTACACGCTCACACGAGACGCCTTCCTGGCATCCGGCGCCATCGCCCTCCTCGTGTACTGGGCCTATCCAGTGGCGCCCCCCCGAGAGCTGCCGGAGCTCGCCGCGCGATTCGACTCGAATGCCCCTGCCTACGTTCGTGGCTTTATCGACACCCTGGAGGTCCACCTTGGTTACGCGTACGACACTCAGTCCACTCACTGGTTCGTCAACCCATATGCGGCGATGCCCAGCCTCCACTTCGGTTGGGACCTGCTGCTGGGCCTGGGCATCATCTGGGCCTTTTGGCCTGGCGGAGACCGATCTTCTTCAGCTGTCGACCGCCGAGGCGGAGGCAAGCCGTCGTGGTTCTGGGCGCTTGCGCCGATAGGAGTCGTCCTGCCGGTGCTCCAGGTGTTCTCGATTACGATGACCGCCAACCACTTCCTCCTCGACGCCGCTGCGGGGGGAATCGTCGCGTTGCTGGGCATCGGCCTGGCGGCGGCGCTCCACCGCTGGGGCTATCCGTTCGCGACCCGCTGGCTCCGGCGGCTACCTGTGCCCGGCGCCAAGCGGCTCGCGTTGCCCGATGACGCAGTCACTGAGCCGGCTGAAGTCGGCCGCTGGCGTTGATCTCAGTTCCAGTGATGATACGGCGGCGCCGGCCCTAGCGCCGCATAGACCTCGACGCTCAGTTCACTCACGTGGGGGAGCCAGCGCTCCCAGTCTTGACGCGCCCGGGCGGCCTCGCTGCTGGCCAACGCGACCTGAATCGAAGCGTCATCCGCCAGCTCGTACAGCGCCGTCCAGCTGACACCGCGCCGCGCGCAGCCAGAACGAAACGCCTTCACAATTCCCGGGATTTCCATCACATGCGGCAGGTGAACGCTCTCGTACCACCGCACGAACTCGTCCATGAGCGAGGGTTCGATGCTCGCTCGCACAACGAGGTAGGGAGCCGGCATCAGCAGAATCCCTCCAGGTCGGTGCGACAGTAGAACGTATCAATGAACGTGCGTGCACGCTGCGCGTCGAAGTCGTCGAAAGCGTCGAGAAATTGCCAGGCAGTAAGCGCGATGCGCTGGCCCATATTCGCGTACGGCGTCATCAACACGCGCTTTCCGCGCTGGTTCGCTTCGGTGACAATTACCCCCAGCTCGTCGCGCAGCTCACCACAAGCAGCGTCGCTCAGCGGCTGCGGCCCACCGCTGCAGTTGTACCAGACGACCACCTGCCCGTGCTCCATGTTGTGCACCGAGGTTTCTTTCGGCACAGGGAGGTCTGAAATGCCGGGCTGCGCAGGGACGCTGGCGTGGGGACCTGAGGTGGGCGGGTTGCTGTTGTAATTATCGTATGTCTGCCCGGGCGGAAAGTGGTTGCGCCCAGCCGGGTCGGGCGGGAACATCTGCACTGGGTACGCATAGTCGGATAAGGGCGACGCCTCCGTGTCCAGATTACTCCCCCCGCCACGCAGCGAGAGGAGGGCCACGACAGCAACGATCACGACGACGCCCAAGGCCACCACCACAAGAAGCGACCGCCGCGTGGCACGTCGCTCCGCCGCGGCAGAGCGGGCTCTCTGTCCCCTCCGGCTCAGACCGTCACGTCCTGCAACTCATGCATAACCCGCTTCACAGCTTCTGAGATATCTCCCGTTGCGTCCACCACCAGGTGCGGGCCCTCGATCGGTTCTGCCTCCCGGCCCATCTTTTCAAAGACCTCCAGCGTGGCGTCAGAACTGTCCCACGGGTTATCGGCCGCCGCCTGCCTGCCTTCGAGCCTGCGGCGCACGACATCCTCGCCCGCTCGCACTTCCACCAGCAGCAGACGGGCGCCGGTCCGCTCCGCGATGCCATATAGCGGCCGGCGGTGCATCTCCTTGAGGTTCGTCGCGTCGAGCAGCACAGGGATGCCCCGGCCGAGTAGCTCCTCGAGTAGGCCATGACAGGCCGCGAACAACCGCCCGCTTTCCCTCTGCGAATACGTTCGCCGCTCGATCAACGCTTTACGCAGCGCGTCGCTCTCCAGGACCGCGACGGGATGTCGCCTCAATATCTCCCGCGCCAGGTGGGACTTGCCGCTGCCGGGTAGGCCGCTCAAGACGATCAGCGCCGGGCGCTCGACCGCGGCCGGTAGCGGGTCGAGCGAGCCCTCAAGAACGCGTACGTCCCGCTTAAGCAGCGAAGGACGCGATGCCCGCGCCGGAGCCGCCCGGGTTGTGGGGTCGGCAGCCTGCCACGCGAGCCCGACGAACCCGGGGCCCGTATGCACGGCCATAGCCAACGTGAAAGCAGCTATCAGCAATTCCTCCGGGCTGAGCTCCCTCTTTACGCGGTCAGCAAGCTCCTGCGCTCGCTCAGGCGCGTCCGTGTGCATGACCGCAACACGGAGCGGAGCTCCGAGGGACGCGGTCTTGCTGCGAACGTAGTCAACGATTCGATCTATGCCCCTATCCATAGTACGAACGCGGCCTACGGCACGTATCTTGCCGCCGGTCGCTGCGATCACCGGCTTGATGCGCAGGAGCGAAGCGACGAAATGCAGGACCCACGGCACCCGACCGCTTCTGGCGAGATAGCGCGTTGTATCGAGCACGCCGACGAGGTTCGTCTCTGCCGCCGCCCGTTGCGTAGTGGCAGCCACTTCATCCAGTGTTGCGCCGCTGGCTGCCGAGCGCGCCGCGGCAAGCACCGCGAAGCCGTGAGCCATGGCAATGGCCCCGGTATCGATGACTCGTACCGGGAAGCCCGGGAGCTCGCGGGCCGCCAGCTGTTCGGCGTTAACCGCTGAGCTATGCGCTCCGCTGTAGCGCGAGGAAAGCGTTAGACAAAGGGCGGCACTCGAGCCTTCGGCGCTTGCTCGGCGGAATGCCTCCAGGAACTCGCCCGGCGCCGGCGCTGCCGTCGTCGGGTGTTCCCGCGGGTCACGCAGGCGGGCGTAGAAGTCCGCGCTCGGAAGGTCGCCGTCGTGGAAGACCTCCCCGTTGAAGAGAAGCGCCACAGGAACTACATTAATGCGATATTGCTGTACAAACTCTGCCGGAAGGCAGGCGGAACTATCGGTTACGATCGCGATGTTCGGCATTGGTGTCGCTAACAGGCAGCATGGTTACGGCCAGTATAGCCGCTCGTTGCCTGGGGCGAACGGGGTGTGCTATAGTGACCTCGAAGAAGGAAGATAGCGGTTAGGCAAGCCCATACAGGATGCTGACAAAAGAACAGACGGCGGAGTTGGCCTCCGCCAACCGGTTGCATCCCGGAGACACTGGTTCCACCGACGTTCAAGTGGCGTTACTTTCGGAGCGGATCCGTCAGCTTACCGACCACTTGCGCGCGCACCGCAAGGACCACCACTCCCAGCGCGGTCTCATGAAACTCGTGGGACAGCGGCGCGGGCTGCTACGATACCTCAGCCGGACAGAGCCGGCGCGGTACAAGGCGCTAATCGCAAGACTCGGCCTCCGCAAGTAAAAGCGGGGGCCTTTCTCCTTCATACGGGACCGGGCGCAGCCTTGGGTCCCACACGGCCGGGAGAGATTCGGCTTCCGTCTGGGGGTGGACCATAACGGCGGGAGCCCAAATGCAGCCGGCGAACGGCTACTCCCGAAAACGAATACGGCATGGAATCGGAAGGAGTACCCCTGTGATGCCGCAACACGGATATCCCATGGGACAATCGAAGGAATTGGAGGCCTACTCTTGACAGCAGAAATCTTCGAACGCGAGATTGGGGGACGCACTCTCAGCCTCGAAGTGGGTAAGGTCGCCGGTCTGGCCAACGGATCGGTGACAATTCGCTACGGCGACACCGTAATACTCGTGACCGCCTGCATGAGCGCGGAGCCGCGCGAAGGGATCGATTTCTTCCCGCTCACGGTGGACTACGAGGAGCGTCTGTACGCAGCGGGGAAGATTCCCGGCGGCTGGTTTCGCCGCGAAGGAAGGCCGAGCACGGCAGGAATTCTCACAGCCCGCCTCACGGACCGCCCCCTGCGGCCGCTCTTCCCCAAGGGGATGCGAAACGACGTTCAAATCACCGTCACCACGCTCTCCGCCGACCAGGAGAACGATCCGGACATCCTGTCGATCATCGGCGCCTCCACAGCGCTGACGATTTCGGACATTCCGTTCGGCGGGCCTGTCTCAGGCACTCGCGTCGGCTACATCGAGGGGGAGTTCGTGGTCAACCCCACGTTCGCGCAGCTCAAGGACAGCGCTCTGGAGATCACTGTCGCGGGCACGCGCGATGCGGTTGTCATGGTAGAAGCCGGCGCCACCGAGGTATCCGAGGCGGTCATCCTGGAATCGATTCGCCTGGCCCAAGACGTGAACGCCCAGATCATAGAGCTCCAGGAGGAGATCGCGAAGCGTATCGGTAAGCCAAAGGTCAGCTTCGAGCCGGCGACCGCGCAAGATGACCTGACCGCAGCCGTGGTCGAGTTCGCCAACACGAGGGACTGGGACCTCGTCGCCGCCGCCAAGGATGAACGCGCGGAGCTCATCCACGAGGCGAGAGCTGAATTGCTGAAGGCTCTGAGCGAGCACTATCCGGCCGAGTACCTGAAGGCCGCCCTTGACGATCACCTGAAGAGCCTGGTCCGCCAGCGAATTATCGAAGACGGCGTACGGCCGGACGGCCGGCGCCCGGAGGAGATCCGCCCGATTAGCGTCGAGGTCGGACTGCTCCCGCGCACGCACGGCTCTGGTCTTTTCACGCGCGGTGAGACGCAGGTCCTCACCATCGCCACCCTGGGCTCCGTGGGCGACCAGCAGAAGCTCGATGGGTTGGAGCCGGAAGAGACGCGGCGCTTCATCCACCACTACAACTTCCCGCCATTCTCCGTCGGCGAGACGCGGCCGCTGCGCGGGCCAAGCCGCCGCGACATCGGCCACGGTGCGCTCGCGGAACGCGCCCTCTCGCCCATGATCCCGGACGAAGACACTTTTCCGTACACTATCCGCCTCGTGTCTGAGGTCCTCTCCAGCAACGGCAGCACCTCGATGGCCAGCACCTGCGGCAGCACGCTCGCCTTGATGGACGCCGGTGTCCCCATCAAATCGGCGGTCGCCGGTGTGGCGATGGGGCTGATCAAGCAGGACGATAACTACCGCGTGCTAACTGACATCGCAGGCATGGAAGACCACTTCGGCGACATGGACTTCAAGGTGGCCGGCACCGCCGACGGCATTACGGCACTCCAGATGGACATCAAGATCAAGGGCCTGAGCTACGAGGTCATGGAGAAAGCGCTCGCCCAGGCCCGCGAGGCACGCCTCTTCATCCTCAGCAAGATGCTGGAGGCGATCGCGACACCGCGGCCAGAGCTCTCTCCGTACGCGCCTCGCATGTACCGAATCTCGATCCCGCAGGAAAAGATCGGCCTCGTCATCGGACCGGGAGGGCGCGTCATCCGCTCGATCATAGAGGAGACGCGCTGCTCTATTGATATCGAGGACGACGGAACGGTCTTCGTCGGCTCGTCCAGCGAAGAGATGGCCCAAAAAGCGATCAGCATCATCGAGAGCCTGACCAAGGACGTCGAAGTTGGCGAGACCTACAACGGCACCGTGACTCGCCTCACGAACTTCGGAGCGTTCGTAGAGATCCTCCCCGGTAAGGACGGGCTCGTCCGCCTGGAGGACTTGGCTGACTTCCAGGCACGCCGCCCGGAAGATGTGGTGAAGGTGGGCGACGAAGTGACGGTGATGGTAATCGAGGTAGACGCGATGGGCCGCGTCAACCTCTCGCGGCGCGCCGTTCTGGAAGGATTGAACCCTGAGGAGGCCCTCGCGGTCTCCCAGCGTGACCAGCAAGCCGGCCGGCCCGCCCGGGAGGCCCGCAGCGGCGGTCCCCCACGACGCGACTTCGACCGCGGGCGCGGCGGCGGAGGGCGCGGCGGTGGAAACGGGCGACCGCGCGGCGGCGGTGGTGGCTACGGCGGCGGTGGCTTCGGCGGTGGCGGTGGAAGTCGTGGCGGCGGTGGCTTCGGCGGTGGCGGTGGAAGTCGTGGCGGCGGTGGCTTCGGCGGCGGTGGTGGACGGCGCGGTGGCGGTGGCTTCGGCGGCGGCCGAGAGCAGCGCGGCGGCGGCAGTGGTGGCTCCGGCGGCGCAGGCTTCCGACGCGACCCGGGCAGCCCCCCACCTCCCCCTCCTCCCGCACCGATGAAGCGCTGGTAGCAACGCAGTCACCAACCCGTGCCCGCAGGGCAGATCTCAGACCCGCCCAGGCGGCACGCCTGGAGCGATGACCGGCGCCGACGTCCTCTCTATCGTGGGCTCCCTGACCGAAGCCGGAATCAAGGTCTGGCTCGACGGTGGCTGGGGAGTTGATGCCCTAATCGGCAGGCAGACCCGGCCGCATAACGACCTTGACGCCGTCATTCAACTGGATCAGGCAGATGCGGCTGTCGCTCTGCTCACTTCGCTGGGCTATTGGATCAGTCTCGATGACCGCCCCACTCGTCTCGTGCTCGGCGATGGCAAAGAGCGGCGCATAGACTTTCACCCGATTATCCTCGATCGGGATGGAAACGGCAGGCAGATCGGCGCCGGCCCGGCGGAGGCGATGCCATCTGCCCGGCGGAGGGCCTCAACGGTGCGGGCAGCGTTGCCGGCCAGACGGTAGCATGCCTGACGCCGGGACTGCTGCTCAAGCATCATACCGGCTACAAACCGCAAGACAAGGACTACCACAACGTACGCCTCCTCTGCCAGGAGTTCGGCCTGTCGATACCGCCCGCGTATCAGAAACAGCCGGGCGCTCGCGAGGAGACAGGCGATAGGCTAGACTGAGGGCCGCCATGGCCATCCGCGTCCTCGTCAGCGGCAGCGGCAAAATGGGCCGCGAAGTCTTAACGGCCGTCTATCGCGAAGAGGGCCTCGAACCCGTCGGCGTCGTCGACCTCTTCGCGACGGAGGATACGATCACTCTTCTGGATGGTTCGGGCTCTCTCCCCTTCGGCTCTGACCCGTCGGTGGTCATCGGCAAGACCACCCCGGATGTCGTCATCGACTTCACCAACGCAGAGTGGACGCCACGCCTTTCCGAAGCTGCGCTGGCAGCGGGAGTGCGGCTCGTTATCGGCACAAGCGGCCTCAGCGATGAATTCGTGCGAGACCTTCAGCAACAGTGCGACGAGCGGCAGATCGGCGCCGTGATCGCGCCGAACTTCGCGCTTGGGGCGGTGCTGATGCAGCGCCTGGCGAAGACCGCCGCGCGCTTCTACGAGAGCGCCGAGATCATTGAGCTGCACCACGACCAGAAAGTAGACGCGCCATCAGCAACGGCCATCGCCACGGCGAAGGGGATGGCAGAGGCGCGCCGCAAGCCGTTCGCGCGCGCGTCCACGCAGAAGCAGAGCCTTGCAGGCACCCGCGGCGGCGAGCTATCGGGCATCACGATCCACAGCGTGCGCCTCCCCGGCCTCGTCGCTCACCAGGAGGTCATCCTCGGCGGCCCGGGCGAGACGCTCCGCATTCGTCACGATTCCCTCGGCCGCGAGTCCTTCATGCCCGGCGTCATGCTGGCCGTCCGCCACGTCATGCAGCACCCAGGCCTCGTCGTGGGACTCGAACGCCTCGTCGGGCTCGAGTAGGTTGCAGCAACATCGCCCTTTCCGGATTACATGCAGCAGCCGACCACGTCGTCGGGACGGATCAAAGGAGCCGGTAGGCCGGGGGTCTGGGGGTGTCCCCCAGTTTCTTCCTTTTGGGGGAGGGGCGGGGCTCGGCCCACCGTCCGGCGCGTTGTATCAGAATCTTGTGTCGGAGACTGGAAGTTCGTTCGTGTCCGTATACCATGCCGGCTAAGACCATCCTCGTCCTCGGCGGAGGCACCGGCGGCCTCGTCGCCGCGCACCGCCTGCGACGGATGCTGGGCAGGGAGCATCGCGTCGTCCTCATCGACCGCTCGCCTCTCTACTCCTTCGCCCCGTCATACACCTGGGTGATGCTCGGAAAGCGGGATGCGACGCGGATCTCCCGCGATCTGCGGACGCTGACCAAGAAAGGGATCGAGTTCGTGATGGGCGAGGTCAAGGCGATCGACGCTTCGAACAAGCGCGCCGTCGTCTCCGGGCAGGAGATGGAGTACGACTACTTGATCGTTGCCCTCGGCGCCGAATACTCTTCGGATGAGATACCGGGCCTAGGACAAACGTGGACCTTCTACCACCTGGAGGGCGCCGAAGGGCTGTTCGAGCGCCTCCAGACCTTCACCGCCGGTCGCGTGGCGATTGTGGTGAGCGCGCTGCCCTGCAAGTGCCCGGCGGCGCCTTACGAGGGCGCTCTTCTTCTCGATGACCACTTCCGTCGGCGTAAGGTCCGGGCCGATATCGAGATTTGCGTCTACACGCCGGAACCGGCCCCATTGCCCTCGGCAGGACCGCATATCGGCGAGCGTGTCGTGGAACTGTTACAGGAGTGCGACATCGCCTTCACGTCCGCCGTAAAGCTGGTCGAAGTCGATCACAGCTCGGGACAGATGCGGTTCAACAGCGGAGCAACGGCCGGGTTCGACCTCCTGATCGCGACGCCCATCCACCGCTGTCCTGCCGTCCTGCACGACTGCGGACTCGCCTCAACCAACGGCTGGGTGGAGGTCGACCGCGACACGCTGGCCACGACCTTCGAAGACGTATACGCAATCGGCGACGCGACGTCTATTCCGCTCGGCGACGGCAAAACGCTGCCGAAGACCGGCGTCTTCGCCCACGGCCAGGCCGAGGTCGTGTCGCGCAACATCGCGGCGGAGATAGCGGGAGCCCAGCCTATTTGGGCCTTCGGCGGACAGGGCGGCTGCTTTATGAGCACGGCATCAGGCAAAGCCGCCTTCGTCACCGGCAGCTTCTTCGCCGAACCGGCGCCGCACGTCACGCTCCGAGGCCCAAACCGCCGCTGGCACTGGGCCAAGCTCGGCTTCGAGCGCCTCTGGCTGTGGCGCTGGTTCTGACGACCTGCTGCCGGTCGACCGAAACCTTTGCGTGTCGAATCGCGTCTCATATTTTGGCTACGATTCGACGATGGGTTTTCGAGGTAGAAGTCTTTCGAGGTAGAGTAGAACCGCATCTCGTCCTTTGAAGAGTCTATGAGGTCAGTCGGAGCGACCTACGATGAGCAGCCAGTGCGCGGTCTTCGCGCCGCGTATCATCAGCTTTCCTGTTCGTGGAATCCCGGCTCAAGACCGGCGCGTATCCAATTAGGCGTCGCCGTTCAGGCAGGTGGACTGTCGGTTGCGGCGTCCCGAAGACTGTTACAGTCCGGTAACAATGCGAGACACGTGCCGTCTTACCATAGCAGTCGGGGAACCAACAAGATTCTCCTACGTTATAAACATGATACCGCCAAAAGCATATTGCAGTTCTGAAGTGAGCATGGATAGAATGCGGCGCGAAACTCAGAGAGGGATAACTGGGAAAGATGGTATTTCAGGCAGAAGATAGAGCGAGAGCCAAGAAGCAGCACGCTGAGCAGGCCATTCAACTCGCACTCCAGGGACGCTGGACCGAGGCCGCCCAACTCAACCGGGAGATCGTCGAGACCTTCCCAAACGATGTCGACGCCTTCAACCGTCTCGGCAAGGCTATGACTGAACTCGGGCACTATGGCGAGGCGAAAGACGCCTACATGAAGGCGCTCGACATCGATCCACTAAACTCGATCGCCCGAAAGAACCTGACACGGCTGGCCACGCTGGGCGAAGAGAAAGCGGCGCCGCGCCCGGCCGGCCAGAAGCTTTCGCCGCAAATGTTCATCGAGGAGACGGGCAAGACCGGCATCACGGTTCTCGTCAGGCCCAACATGGACGTGGCCGCGCGCATGACGGCAGGCGATCAAGTAAACCTCGAACGCCAGAACGGCTCGCTTGTAATTCAGAGCATGGCAGGCGAATACGTCGGCGAAGTCGAACGCAGGCTGAGCCAGCGGCTCATCAAGCTAATGGAAGGCGGGAACGAGTACATCGCCGCCATCTCTGCCCTCGACGACAAGGAGGTCCGTCTCTTCATTCGCGAGACGTTCCAGCACAGCTCCCAGACCGGGAAGCTCTCCTTCCCGCCGACGGTCACTGAAACGTTCCGGCCCTACGTCAAGGGCCGCCTCCTCCACCGCGACGCCGATGACGACGAGGCCTACTTCGACGAAGGCGACGAACGCGACGAGTGGGCAGGCGGCGAGGAAGCCGAAGAGACGGAGGGGACGATCCGCGAGTTCCGACTCGGCGCCGATGACGCCGGCATCGCCGTCGAAGACACCGACGAAGACGAAGAATAGCCCGCCTTCCCACTTACCTTGAGCGGCGCGGGAGCGTAGCGCAGCCGCGCGTGAACCGGCTATCATCGGCCCATGAGCCAGGGCCAGGATGCCGGCCGGCTGTATCCCGCAGAGTGGCAGCGCGGCCCCCGCTACGGCGGCGCCTACACCTTCGCGCGCTGCCCTGCATCCCGCGACCTCTCCCAGGCAGACGTCGCAGTCGTCGGCGTGCCCATGGACATGGCGGTTCTCTATCGCTCCGGCGCCCGCTTCGGCCCGCGCGCTATCCGCGACGCCTCCGGCCAGCTTCGACCCCATCACTGGGAGTCCGGCAAACTGGAGCCGCCCTTCGATAAGCTTCGCGTTATTGACTACGGCGACCTCGAGGTCTTCCCCGGCTACATCGAACAATCGGTGGCTAGCCTCCAGTCGCAGCTGTCGCACATGTTCGAGGCAGGCGTCTTCCCGATCGTTCTCGGCGGCGATCACTCGACTACTCTCCCGGTCCTGCGTGCCTGCGCGGCGAAGCATGGCAAGCTTTCGCTCGTCCACTTTGACGCGCACCCTGACTTCTGGCCGCCCGCTGCGCCGGGGCGCCCAATTCACCACGGCACAGTCTTCCGCCTCGCCGCCGAAGAAGGCCTGATCGATCCCGCCACTTCGGTACAGGTCGGCATCCGCGGCTCCATCTCAGCCGGCATCCTGGACGAAGTTCGCCGGGCAGGCTTCCACCTCATCACCTGCGACGAATTCGCGCGGCGCGGGGTCCAGGCTGCGGTGCAGGATATCCATCGCATCGCCCGCCATCCGGTGTACGTATCGCTCGACATCGACAGCGTCGATCCTGGATTCGCTCCCGGCACCGGCACGCCCGAGGTCGCCGGCATTACCAGTCGCGAGATCATCGAACTCGTCCGCGGCCTGCGCGGCCTCTCACTAGTCGCCTTCGACATCGTTGAAGTTGCCCCGCCCTACGACTCCTCCGAGATCACGGCCCTTTTGGCCGCGAACCTGGTTTACGAGTTCCTTCTGGTCCTCGCGGACCGCCCGTAAGGGCGGCTCCCGCAGGGGGCGCTCCGCGTTGGCCCTTGCGCTATCATTACCCCATGCCGGACATCATTCGCGCCCGAGACCTCACGAAACGCTACGGCAACCTCACCGCCGTTGACGGCATCTCGTTCTCCGTGCAAGCCGGGGAGTGCTTCGGCTTCCTCGGGCCCAACGGCGCCGGCAAGACCACGACGACTCGCATGATCTCCTGCGTCTCGCCTGTCACGGAAGGCTCGCTTACCGTGGACGGAATGCACGTCCAGGCGGAGCCGAGACGGATCAAGGCCTTGCTTGGCGTCGTGCCGCAGGAAGACAATCTCGACCCGGAGCTTTCGGTTCGCCAGAACCTTCGCGCTTACGCCCGCTACTTCGACTTACCGGATGCCCTCGCGAAGGAGCGAATCGATGAAGCGCTCTCGCTGTTCCAGCTCACAGAGAAGCAGAACGATAAGCTCGATTCGCTTTCGGGGGGCCTCAAGCGCCGGCTGACGATCGCGCGCGGCCTCCTCAACTCGCCTAAGATACTCGTGCTCGATGAGCCGACGGTTGGCCTTGATCCGCAGGCCCGCCACCTCGTCTGGCAGAAGCTGCGCGGCCTGAAGGCGAGGGGCATCACGATGCTCCTAACGACGCACTACATGGACGAGGCGGCCCGCCTCTGCGACCGTCTCGTCATTCTTCACCATGGCAGGATCATCGCCGAGGGGACGCCGGACGATCTCGTCTTAAGCCACGCAGGTGAGGAAGTGATCGAGCTGCACGGGCCGATCGAAGACCGGCTGGCCGTGATGGCGCGGCTCGACGGACGCAAGGACATCGCCGTCGAGGAGGTGGAGGACATCCTCTACGTCTACGTCCGCGGCTATAACGGCTTCGACCCCGCTTCGCTGAAGCTGGAGGCGGAGCGCGTCGTCTACCGCCGCGCTAACCTGGAAGACGTCTTCCTGCGGCTGACCGGAAGGGGGCTGGCGGAGGAGTGACTGAACTCGGGTGCAGTGGTAGAATGAGGGCACAAGTGAGACCACAACGCCGGGAGGATGTCATGCCTGAGATAGGCGTGCGCGAACTCAAAGAAAACGCCAGTGAGGTTCTGCGTCGCGTACGTGAAGAGAAGGCCACCTACAGAATTACCTATCGTGGACGTGTCGTTGCAGAACTCGCGCCGACTGACACTAGTGATCAAGAGGATGACGATTGGGAAAAGATCTGGGCGGAGATGGACCGGTTGGGCCAGGCGATTAGCAAAAAGTGGCCTCCTGGCGTCTCGGCCGTCGAGGCCGTCCGGGAGCAGCGGCGCGAACTCTAGTGTACGTCGTCGACGCAAGCGTCTGGGTAAGCCATTTTCTTTCGAGCGATGCAAATCATCTACCGAGTAACGAGTGGCTAACCAGGATCGGACGGCGAAGGGTAACAGTGGCTGCGCCCTTAATCCTGCTAGCAGAGGTGGCTGGCGCGATCTCCAGACGAACAGCCGATTCGGCTCTGGCTAGAGCCTACATCCGTCTTCTAGAAGCGTTACCTAACACCCAACTTTTTCGCCTGGACCTTAGTGCTGGTCGCCGCGCAGCGACCGTCGCGGCCGATCTCAGCCTACCGGGTGCCGACGCGATTTACGTCTCATTGGGATTCGAACTTGGCATGGAGTTGGTTACTTGGGATAATCAGCAGCGCGAGAGGGCTCAGGCTCTGATCTCCGTGAGTAGCCCGCGCGAGCTTCTCCAACAGGCAGCCCCATGACCACCATCGCCCTACCCCGCGCGGCGAGCGGCATCTGGCGCCGGCCGGACGTCTCCTGGCTCGCCCTCCGCGTCTGGCAGCGGAACCGCGACGTCTATCTCAGCCTGTGGAAGGCAGAGGCGGTGTGGCCGCTTGTCGAGCCGCTCGTCACGCTGATCGCGCTCGGACTTGGCTTGGGCGACTTCGTCGACCTCGACGGGGAGCGTAGCTATATCGACTTCATCGCGCCCGGCATGCTTGCTGTTTATCCGATGTGGATCGCCGGCGCCGAGATGGGCTGGGGCTCCTTCTTCCGCATGGACAGCCAGCGTACCTTCGACGCCATCGTCGCCACGCCGGCCAGCGTGGACGATGTCACCAGCGGCGAGATCCTCTGGGGCGCCACCCGCGGCTTCATCAGTCTCTGCTACATCTTCGTGATGGTCCTCGTCCTCGGCACCGTCGATTCACCCCTGGCGCTGCTCATCTTCCCGCTGTCGTTTCTGCCGGGCCTGATGTTCGCGGCGGTCGCCCTCTCCTACACCGCCGTCGCTCGCAATGTCAGCTCCCTCAACTACTTCTTCGCCGCCTACGTAACCCCGCAGTACTGGCTCGCAGGCGTCTTCTTCCCGCTCGACCGCCTGCCTCAGTGGGTGCAGGTGGTCGCCTGGTTCACGCCCGCCTACCACGTCGTGCGGGTGTACCGCGGCCTCGTCGAGGGCGATCTCCAGTGGGACCTCTTGCTCAACATCGCCTGGATGCTCGCCGTCACAGCGGTCTTCTACGCCCTCGCGCTCTATCTGATGCGACGAAGGCTGATCAAGTAGGGGACTGCTTGCGCCATCCTTTCGTTCGGCCGCTAGATGGCGGCGGCGCCTCAGATTTCGAACCTTGCCTCGCCGTCGCCCGCATCTTCGCAGCCTTCGAGCGCCCGTGGTTCATCTGCGGCGGCTGGGCCATCGACCTCTTTGTCGATAGGGTCACCCGCGGGCACCGCGACGTCGACATAGCCGTGCTGCGGCCGCATCAGCCGGCGTTACAAAGGCAATTTAGCAGTTGGCGCATGGAGAAAGCTGTCCCGGGCGAAGGCGGCCGGCGAGAAGCGTGGAGACTCGGCGAAGAGCTCTTCCTTCCGGTTCACGAGCTGCACTTCACTCGCGATGAGGGCTACCCGCGTGAGGTGGAGATCCTGCTTAACGAGAGCGACAGCGATGTCTGGAGCTTCCGTCGCGACGGCCGGATCGAGCTGCCGCTAGATATGCTCGGCCTGCGCTCGACGCGCGGCGTTCCTTTCCTGGCGCCGGAAGTCGTTCTGCTCTACAAAGCGAAATCGCCGCGCGCGATCGACGAGCAGGACTTCGCTGCTGTTGGAGAACGGCTTTCGCTCGCGCGGCGCAAGTGGCTCCGTGGCGCGATCCAGCTGTGCCACCCCGGCCATCCCTGGCTGTTCCGGCTGATGTAGCTCTGTGCCGCGATTGCCTCGCGCGGCGTCCGGGCGCCGCCTCGCCGCGACCACCACGACGACGTCCGAATTAGCCCGATGCCTTCAGCGTCGGCGTGAACGTCGCTCCTCGAATATGGCCCCCCTTCTTCCCGACCCACATAGGCCCGCGGCTCAGAGCGTTCCGAGCCACGCGGTGACCGCGACCGCCAGGCCGCCCAGCCACGCGAAATGGCGGCCGCGCGAGAGAACCAGGACCAGCACCCCGAAAACGGCGAAGTAACCGGCGATCACCCGCACCACAGTCCAATCGCCGCCCCCAACGACCCCGCTCCCTAGCGCGAAGAATACGACCGCCAGAGAGAGCATTACGATACTGAAGAAATGCCACGTGAAGCGCAGCATCGCATGGTGTCGGCGGCGCAAGTCTGACTGGCGTCTAAGCGGGATCAGTATCATCCGCTCGCCCAGATACGCGTGCGTGAGCCCCCCGAGAGCCGCCAGCGCTCCTGTCACAAGGAACAGCTCTTTCATTGCGAACCTCCTCCTCCGATCGTCTGAGATCGTCAGGTGTCAGTTTTCCGCTACGGCCTTCGAAGCTCTCTCAGGATCAGTCGCCTCCCCAAGGGCCTGCTGGGCGTTCCCTGATAGCCTCAGCCTTGACCCCACGGAGCATCGCGCGACGCATTAGCCCGCTGAACGGCCGGATCAGCAGCCAGTACAGCCGGAACCGGCGCCGCGACGAGGCGCTGAGACAACGCACCCGCGTCTCCGTATGGAGGCGGGTGCCACGGCCGGAGGCATGCGCTTCGATCACGATGTTCATAGCGGCCACCGCGTAGCGCGGATCGGTGAGGCGGCGGAACTCCTCGGCTGTCCGAGGCGAGACGAGTGCAGCGCGCTCGTTCGGTGCCCAGAACCGCCCGGCCTGGCCGTAGACGACTTCCTCATCCGTCTCGGCCAGGCGCAGGAATCCGTTGTCTTCTCCCCATTGCTGGAGCGTCCGCTTTGGAGAGCCGAGACCGCGAATTCCCATAAGCCAGCGCCAGAGGAGCGAAGAGTCGGGCCGCCAGCCTTCTACAGCCTTGCGGACGGCATCCTTCGGCGCCGCTACGAACGTTTCATGACGCTCGCAGAAGTCGTATTCGGGAAGGAACTCGTCGATCAGCATCGGTAAGCCTCTCTGTTGCACTCGGTGCGACGCCTTTACTATGTTGTGAAACTTCGGAACGTCGTTTCGGAAAAAAAGAGAGCTAGCCGGCCACCTTTCGCAACTCCGTGGGGCTCATCACGTCGCCCCGCCGGAAGCCCTCGATCCCCGCGGCTGCAAGCTCCAGGAACAGCCGCATAGACACCACCCTTCGCTTCACCAGGTCCCCGGCGTCCTCCGGGAGCTCCCGCTCTGTCTCGCTCACCGCCGCCAGCAGCGACCGCGCCTCGTGCTCCAAGCGTCTCCCGATCACTTCCGCTGCGATCGACCAGAGGTCCGTCACCGCCTCGTAGTAGTCGCGCCGGCTGCGCCGCACCCACACCTTCCGCACCATCCCCAGCTCGAGCAGCTCCCGGACCTGCACGCTGGCGTTCCCCTTGCTCGTACCCACTTCGCGCGAGATCTCGTCGAGGGATAGCGGCGCCGCGCTCAGATACAGAACCCCGAATATCTTGCCAGCCGTCTCGCTAAATACGCCCGAGCGATCGGCGGCGTCGCCCAGCGCTTGCGTGATTCGCTCTCGCCACGTGTCCATCGTTCTGAATATACAAAATCCCAGGAACAATGTCAAACCTGATTTTGCCAAACAGACTGCGGATGCTAATGGACGCGCCGATGCTATGCATATAACATCGCTCTCGACATGCGTCCGCTCATCGCCGTCCCCCACTGGCGCGCCCCCACCTGGGAGCGGACCAAGTTCTATTACGACGCCCTCGAAGCGGGGGGTGCGCGCTACGCCATCGTCGATGGCGACGAGCTGCCGGCCGACGCGCTCGGGCTTCTCCTCACCGGCGGCGTTGACGTGAATCCTCACCTCTACGGCGAGCGACGGGGTCCGCTGACGGACAGGCCCAATCGCCGGCGTGACGAGCATGAGCTGCGCCTGCTTCGACAGGCGCTCGACCGCGATATCGCCGTGCTCTGCATCTGCCGCGGCCACGAACTCCTGAACGTCGCCATGGGCGGCTCGCTTGTTCAGCACATCGACGGCGACGGTCACCGCTGGCACGACGACGGCACTTCGAATTGGCACGACGCCGTGGTGAGCGGCGACTCCCGCCTGGCAGACGTGTACGGCAGTGGCGCCGTCCTCCGCGTCAACTCCCGCCACCACCAGGGGGTAACCGAGGAGCGTCTAGCGCCCTCGCTCCGCGCTGCGGCGCGATCGGCCGACGGTTACGTGGAGGCGATGGAGAGCACAGCGAACCGCTGGGTCCTCGGCATCCAGTGGCACCCAGAACGCCCCGAGCCAGATTTGCCCGCCGGCGATCGCCAGCGCTGGACAGAATCGACGGTCTCAATCTGGCAGGCGTTCGTCATCGCCTGCCAAGGGTAGCTCGGAACTCTCAACTCTCAACTCGAAACCCGTTTCTTTCCATATCTGTCTTTCACGCCTCCATGGCGGGTGCTATCCTGAAACGGAAGGAGTGCGCCCGCCGTGCAACAGCCCGTCCACTTCGCCCACACCTCAGATGGCGTCACCATCGCCTTCGGCTCCGTCGGCAGTGGGCGCCCGCTGCTCCTCGTGCCCGGCTGGATTTCGCACGCCGAGTTGGACCTCGAGAACCCGCAGTACGCCCAGTTCGTCGAAGCTCTTTCGAATGGCGGACGCCGCCGGATCATACGCCTCGACATGCGCGGCACAGGACTCTCGGACCGTGACGTCGATGACACCTCAGTATTCGCGCGCGCCCGCGATATCGAAGCGGTTGTTGATCAGATGGGGCTGGAGAGCGTCCCCGTCTTTGCTTGGTCTATGGGCGGTCCGCCCGCAATCGTGTACGCCGCCGAGCATCCGGAGAAGGTGAGCCATCTGATGCTTCACGGCAGCCTTGCCCATTCGAGCGAGATCGGTCGCGAGGCGCTCGGCAGGGCTCTCGTCGACCTCATCCGCGCCGACTGGCGCATCGGCGCTCGGGCGATCATCGAGTTTGTGTACCCCAACGCCGAGAAGGAGGTAGTAGACTCGTTCACCTACTACGCTCGCAACTCTGCCAGCGGGGAAGTCGCCGCTGACATCCTCGAGGAGGCGCTCTTCGGCCTGGACGTGCGCGATCAGCTCTCGAGGCTGACCATGCCGACTCTGGTGACGCACCGGCGCGATGACCAGGCCTTCCCGATGAACTGCGGTCGCGACCTCGCCTCGCTCCTGCCTCACGCTCACTTCATGGCGCTCCCTGGCAACACGCATGCGCCCTTCTATGGCGATATCGCGCCTGTCATCGGCGCTGTCAACGATTTCCTGGCGACGAGCGACGGCCACGCCCACAGCGAGGCGGGCTCGCATGAGCTTCAGCCCTTGGGGGTGGGTGGACTGCAGACTATCCTTTTCACGGACATGGAGAACTCGACGAGCATGACGCAACAGATGGGCGATGCAGACGCCCAGGAGCTTGTTCGCGCTCATAACGCCATCGTCCGCGATGCGCTGAGGGCGCACGGTGGTTCGGAGATTAAGCACACCGGCGATGGCATCATGGCTGCGTTCCCCTCCGCCGCCCGCGCGATCGATTGCGCCATCGTCATCCAGCGGGGCTGCGATTCCCACGCCCTCGAGCATCCGACCGCGCCTCTGCGGATGCGCATCGGCCTCAACGCCGGCGAACCCGTCGCCGAGGAGCGAGACCTCTTCGGCGCCGCCGTGCAACTCGCGGCCCGGGTCTGTACCAGCGCTGGACCCGGCCAGATCCTCGCCTCGGACGTCGTCCGCCAGCTGGCGGCGGGCAAGCGCTTCCTCTGGTCGGACCAGGGCCACGTCGCCCTGCGCGGCTTCGAGGACCCTGTCCGCCTCTACGAGGTCAAGTGGCGGTCATAGGCGAGGTGGCTTAAGCCGCACTCTCCCGTTTCAGTCACAACGCTATCGACCCAGCTGTAAACCCGTCCACGTGTTTCGGACGTTCCACAAAATGACTCGGGAAATCCACAGCAGAGGGCTCCCCACCCACCGGCGCCTGTCATATAATGAGCCCGTCCACCATGTCCGTTTCGAGTCAAACGTTTAGGCGCTTAATCAATCCATCTGCCATCTTCCATCTTCCATCCTCCGCTGATGTTCGCTCACCTGCACGTTCACACTGAATACTCCCTTCTCGACGGCCTGTCGCGCATACCCCAGCTCATGGACCGCGCGAAGGAGCTCGGGCAGGAGGCGATCGGCCTCACCGACCACGGTGTCCTCTACGGCGCCGTCCAGTTCTACAAAGAGGCAAAGGCGCGCGGCATTAAGCCGATCATCGGAATCGAAGCGTATGTCGCGCAGGGTTCGCGCCACTCGAGGGAGCCGCAGGACAAGCAGCCGTACCACCTCACCCTCCTGGCGAAGAACGACACCGGTTACGCCAACCTGCTCACGCTGGCGACCAAGGCGCACCTTGAGGGCTACTACTACAAGCCTCGCATGGATAGGGAGCTGCTCGAGCAGCATCACGAAGGGCTGATCGCCCTCTCCGGCTGCGCGACGAGCGAGGTCTCCCGCCGCTTGATCGACGGCCGCTTCGAGGAAGCGGTCAAGGCCGCACGCTATCACGAGGAGGTCTTCGGCGACTACTACATAGAGCTTCAGCAGCACGGCATAACGGAGCACCAGTCGCTAAACGAAGGGCTTCTGCGCCTGGCGCGCGAGACCGGGTTCCCGGTAGCTGCCACTAACGACGTCCACTACGTTCGCACCGAAGACGCGCCGTTTCAGGACGTGCTCCTCTGCATCGGCACCAACTCCACCGTCCAGCAGGAGAACCGTCTGAAGATGGCCGGCGATCCGGCGTGCTACCACCTGAAATCCGAGGACGAGATGCGCCAGCTCTTCGCGGACCTTCCGGAAGCGATCGACAACACCTGGCGCATCGCCGAAATGTGCGACCTCAACCTGGAGTTCGGCAGGGTGCGCCTGCCGAAGGCCGATGTTCCCTCAGGCGTCACTGCCGAGGAGCACCTCGCCCGCCTCTGCCTCGAGGGTCTCGCCCGCCGCTATCCAGGCGATCCCGATGAGCCGCGCCGCAGGCTCGACTATGAACTCGGCGTCGTTCGGCAGACCGGTTTCGCCGACTACATTCTCGTCGTCTACGACTTCGCGCAGTACGCCCGCGAGCGTGGCATCCTGATGGCGGTGCGCGGCTCAGCGGCCGCGTCCATCATCCTCTACGCTCTCGGCGTCACCGACATCGACCCGCTCGAGCACAGGCTCGTCTTCGAGCGATTCCTCAACGTCGAGCGGCGCGAGATGCCGGACGTGGACCTCGACTTCGCCGAAGACCGCCGCGACGAGATGATCCGCTACGCCGCCGAGAAATACGGCCACGACCGCGTCGCCCAGATTATCACCTTCGGAACGCTCGGCGCCAAGGCCTCCATCCGCGACGTCGGCCGCGCGCTCGGCATGAGCTACGCCGACGTGGACCGGGTGGCGAGGCTCGTGCCGGTGATGCCGGCCTCCTTCGGCGCCATGACCATCGAGAAGGCGTTCGAAGAGGGGCCGGAGTTCAAGCAGCTTTACGAGGCCGACCCGCAGATCGCGAAGTTGATCGACACCGCCCGCGAGCTCGAAGGCGTCGCCCGTCACGCCAGCACACACGCTGCCGGAGTTGTCATTGCACCCGAGCCGCTCGTCAACTTCCTGCCGCTTCAGCGTCCCTCCTCCGGCGACCCTAACACGCTGCCAACGACGCAGTTTGCCATGTGGGATGTGGCGGAGCTGGGGCTGCTGAAAATGGACTTCCTCGGGCTGATCAACCTCACGACCCTCGGTACTGCGGTTGAGGTGATCAAGCAGGTGCGCGGCGAGGCGGTGGACCTTCAGCACCTGCCCGACGGCGATGCGAAGACGTACGACATGCTTGAGCGCGGCGAGACGTTCGGCGTCTTCCAGCTGGAATCGGGTGGAATGACGCGCTACGTCCAGGAGCTCAGGCCAACGTCCGTCAAAGACCTTGCCGCCATGGTCGCGCTCTACCGCCCCGGTCCAATGCAGCACATCCCCACCTACATCCGTGCCAAGCACGGCCTCGAGAAGGCCCAGTACCCGCACCCAGACCTCTCCGAGATCCTCGACGAGACATACGGTGTCATCGTCTATCAGGACCAGGTGTTGCTCATCGCTCAGAAGTTCGCGGGTTACTCGCTCGGCCAGGCGGACGTAATGCGCAAGGCCATGGGCAAGAAGGTGCGCTCCATGATGCGCGCAGAGGAGGCGCGCTTCCTGAGAGGCGCAGCAGAGAAGGGCTACACAGCCGAGCTGGCAAAACAGATATACGACCTCATCGAGCCGTTCGCGGGGTACGCCTTCAACAAGGCGCACGCCGTCTCCTACGGCACCATCGCCTACCAGACTGCGTACCTGAAGGCCAACTACGCAGCGGAGTACATGACCGCGGTGATGATGATGGCGGGCGACCAGAGGCGCGTGGCGGAGGCTTACGCCGAGTGCGTTCGGCTGGGCATTCCCGTCCTCCCGCCGGACGTGAACCGCAGCGCAGGCAACTTCTCGCTGGAGAAGCAAGAAGGCGGCACGCAGGCCATCGGCTTCGGGCTCGCCTGCGTTAAGAACGTCGGACACGGGATCGCGGAAGGGATCATCGAGGCGCGCACTGCGGGTGGGCCGTTTACGGCGATCGAGCAGGTCTTCGAGCGCGTCAACGTACGCCATCTGAACAAGCGCGCGCTCGAGAGCCTCGTTAAGGCAGGCGCCTTCGATGCGCTTGCGGAGCGGGCGGCTCTGCTCGGCGGGCTCGACCGCCTTATAGGCTACGCCCAGCGAGAGCAGAAGCAGCGCGAGTCCGGTCAGACATCGCTATTCGACCTTATGGGCGGCGACGGCCCCTCAATTCAGGGACCGCAGCTGGAGCCCGCGCCGGAGGCGGGACAGCAGCAGAAGCTGGCCTGGGAAAAGGAGCTTCTCGGCATCTACCTATCGGAACACCCGTTTGCGCGCGCGGCGGAGGAGTTGCGCGGCCGGCTGACCTGCGGAATGGTCGAAGTGAACGCCGACCTCGCCGGCCGCGATCTCATCATCGGCGGCATCGTCACCGGCACCCGTTCCCTCGCCACGCGAGACGGTCGCTCGTTCCTGGCGGCGGAGGTGGAGGACATGACCGGAAGCCTCGAGGTGACCGTCTGGCCCGAGACCTGGGAACAGACACGCGATATCTGGCAGACCGGCAACGTCGTCGTCATGAACGTGCGCGCCAAAGCGCGAGACGACCGCCTCCAGGTCTCTGTGCAGAAGGCGGCGCTCTACACCGGCATTGGGTTCGACATCTCCGCGCTGCTCGTCAGCAATGGAGGCGGGAACGGCACCGGCTATCGGCGCAACGGCAACGGCGGCGCCCGTCCGAAGCAGCCCTCTCCTCCGGCGTCATCCACCACCGACCTCTCGTCCCTGCGCATTATCCTCGAAGAGACGGACGACGCCGACAGCGACCACGAACGCCTGCGGGCGCTGGTCAACACCCTCGGCGACTACGCTGGCGAAGCCGAAGTGCATCTCTCGATCCGCCAGCGAGACGGTGAGCAGGTGGAGATGGAGCTCCCGCGCGCCCGCTACTGCCCGGAGCTAACCCAGCGCTTGGGCGACATCGTGGGTCCGTGGGGGACGGTGGGGGCTTGAGAAACCAACGAAGGTAAGCCATAGCTCGCGGGGTTAAGTAGTGACGGCCACCTCCCGAAACGCAGGGATGACCTCCTCGCCCATCAGCTTGATCGTCTGCATCACCTTCTCGTGCGGTATGCGGCCCACCTGCACCATCACGATCAGCTGATCGCAGCCGGCGTCCGCGTACTTCTGCACCGCGTTGCGCACCCGCTCCGGGCTACCGATGCAGAGCGTCCCGCTGTCCCACTGCTCCTGGAAGCGGAACGCCCCGTCCGGGTCCTCCTTCAGGCGCGCCTCCGCCATCTGCGCCAGGCTGACGTAGTACTGGTATGAGGAAGGTGCGTCGCGCTTCTTTGCCCATGGCACAAAGAGGATGCCGATAGAGTCCTGGAAGAACTCCGCGGCCGGCTTTCCGTACTCCAGCGCCTCCTCGTCCGTCGGCGCCACGGACGCGAAACTCGTCGCCGCGAACTGGTTGTTCACGAACTCGCCCACCGGCGTCGCGTCCTCGATCGCGTCCCGGTAGAGGGCGATTGAAGCCTCGAGCACCCCCGGAGCGATGAACCCGAACGAGAGCGCGCCGATCCCCTTCGACCCGGCGATGCGGAAGCTCTCCGGTTGCGTGCAGGCCATCCACAGGGGTGGATGGGGCTTCTGGACCGGCTTGGGCAGCACCATGCGCGGCGGCACCACGAAGTAGGCGCCCTCCCACGAGAACGTCTCGTTCGTCCACATCTTCGGGATCATCTGGATCGCCTCTTCCCACATCGGCCGCGAGTCCGCGGGGTCGATCCCGAACCCGCCCAGCTCCTGCTCCGTGATCGAACGTCCCGTCCCCAGCTCCAGCCGTCCGTTCGAGACGATGTCGAGCGCCGCTGCCCGCTCGGCCACGCGAATCGGGTGGTTGAACGGGTTCGGCAGCAGCGCAACGCCCTGGCCGATGCGGATGTTCTTCGTCCGCTGGCTCGCGGCCGCGAGAAATACCTCCGGCGCCGATGAGTGCGAGTATTCGACCAGAAAGTGGTGCTCCACCTCCCAGACGTAGTCGAAGCCCACCTTGTCAGCCAGCTCGATCTGGTCGAGGGCGTCGTGGTAGGTCTTGTGCTCCTGGTTTTCGACCCAGGGCTTCTGCTGCTGGAGCTCGTAGATGAGTCCGAATTTCATTGTGACGACCTCCTAACTGGGCTGCTTCAAATTTCGATGGTTTGCCATGGTGACTGACTGGTCAGTACGTACCACTTTGCCCAACATCAGTCAAGGGCACGAAAGCCAAAACTGCAAAACAAACTCGCCTTGCAGATACGCGTGGCCCTCCGAGCGTCTACTCCAGCACCGGACGCCGGGGCGGGGCCCCGGCCTCCAACCCGCCGTCCACCGGCAACGCTACTCCGGTTATGAAAGACGCCTCATCCGAGGCCAGGAAAGCGACGGCGCGGCCGACTTCCTCCGGATCGCCGACGCGGCCGATTGGGTGAACGGCGGCCATCTGCGCCCACGCCTGCTCCGGCGTGATGCCCATCAGAGCCTGGCTCTGCGATATGAACGGATCGAGGATCGGCGTGCGGATGACGCCCGGACAAACGCAGTTGACGCGAATCCCCTGCGCCGCCCACTCGACGGCGAGCGACTTCGTCAGCATCACCACGCCGCCCTTCGAGGCGCAGTAGGTCGAAAGGAAGGCCGATCCCCTCAGCCCTGCGTCAGAGGCCGTGCTTACGATGGCGCCCCCTCCGTTCTTCAGCATCTCCGGGATGGCGTGCTTGCAGCCCAGGAAGACGCCCTTGAGGTTGATGTCGATCAGCCGGTCCCACTCGCTCTCCGGTACCTGCGTCACCGGCATCCCGAAGCCGATCCCCGCGTTGTTGCACAGCACGTCCAGCCGCCCCCAGCGCGCGACCGTCTGCGCCACCATCTCCTGCACGTCCGCCTCCCGCGCCACGTCCGCGCCAACTGAGGCGGCCTCCCCTCCGGTGTCTGCGATCTGCCTCGCGACTGCCTCTGCGCCGTCGGCGTTGACGTCGGCGCACATTACCTTCGCTCCTTCGCGCGCAAACACCAGCGCCGTCGCCTTGCCGATGCCGGAGGCGGCCCCCGTGATAATTGAGACCTTGTCGTTCAGCCTCATCGCTTCCCCTTCCGTATTCACGCCGATTCTCTTTGCTTACAGGTTTGTGGGTTTGCAGGTTCGCAGGTTCGCCTACGCGCCCACCGCCACCTTCGAAAGAAACGCCACGATCTCCTCGACCACTTCCTCGGGCTGCTCCCAGAAGAAGCAGTGCCCGGTCCCCTGCACAATACGGACGCGTGATCC
>WNGB01004236.1_pt1 | contig 34974 bp, 27 predicted proteins | sample 5400681 | NCBI WGS metagenome assembly WNGB01 (sample SAMN13153367, study PRJNA577476) | soil metagenome | isolation source: 115 cm soil or saprolite under grassland replicate 2 | place: USA:California | collected 2016-06-15
CTCTTGGCAAAGGCCTGACTTTCCGCCCGCTCGCCGAGACGGCTCGCGACACGCTGATCTGGTTCAAATCACAGCCCCAAGATCGACAATCGAAGTTGCGCGCCGGCCTTACGCCCGAACGCGAAGCAGAGGTCCTTACCGCATGGAAGAAGAAAGAAATGACGAAATCCTAATGACGAATGACGAAATAAGCTCAAATGTTCGAATGACGAATAATTCCTCGGGCTTCGTCATTCGTTCCCCATTCGACATTCGTGCTTCGTCATTAACGTGAAACGCATCTTCACCAAAATCGTTGACGTAAAGCCGGACGAGATTCGCGCACTCTGGCTCGGGTTCGTTTTTAATTTCATGGTCCTGGGCAGTTACTATGTCATCAAACCAGTGCGCGATGACATCGGCGCGCACAACGGCGTCCAAAATCTCTGGTGGATGTTCACTGGCACATTGCTCGTTGCGCTTGTCGCCAACACTGCCTTCTCGGCCATCGTAGCGCGTATGTCGCGACGCCAATTCATCCCGATCGTTTACCGTTTTTTCATTTTGAATCTCGCCATCTTTTATCTGGCGATGCACTACTTGAGCAACACTGCACAGTTTTGGGTTGGGACAGCTTTCTTCGTTTGGGTCAGCGGCGCTTTCAACCTTTTCATCCTTACCGTCTTCTGGGCGTTCATGTCGGATGTATTCAGTCCCAACCAAGGCAAACGCCTCTTCGCGTTCATCAGCGTGGGCGGCGAGCTTGGAGGCATCGTCGGTGCATTTCTCGCCGGGGCGCTCGTGAAAAGAATCGGTGCCGTCAATTTGCTCATCATTTCGGCGATCATGCTTGAGGCGGCAGCGTGGTGCGTGCGATTTTTTCCTGCTGATTTCCACACTCGTCATCCTGAGCGAAGCGCGGCGCGGGATGACAAAGCGGCCGAAAGGCCGGTCGGCGGCGGAATCGTCACTGGCATCTTACATGTCTTCCGCTCGCCTTATTTAATGGCGATTTGCGGGTTCATGTTCCTCTACGCCATCACCACGACCTTTGTTTATTTTCAGCAGGCTGATATCACCGGAAGCCAATTCCACGATCGTGCTGCGCGCACTGCTTTCTTCGCGCACATTGATACCTGGGTGAATTCACTCACCTTACTCGTGCAACTTTTCCTCACCGGTCGTTTGCTGAAATGGATCGGCGTCGGCCCCACGCTCGCTTTCCTGCCCGTGCTGAGCATGATTGGCTTCATCGCAATTGGGATCTCGCCGGTGTTGAGCTTGTTCGCCGTTTTTCAAGTCGCACGCCGCGCCGGAAATTTTGCCGTTACGCGTCCCGCGCGCGAAGTTCTCTTCACCGTTCTCAGTCGCGAAGACAAATACAAAGCCAAGAGTTTCATCGACACCTTTGTTTACCGCGTCGCTGATCAAGTTGGTGCGTGGTCCTATTCACTTTTGCGCTGGCTCGGTCTGGGTCTGACCGGTATTTCCTGGGTCGCGGTGCCGCTGACCGGCGTTTGGTGTGTTCTCAGCCTGTTTCTCGGCCGCAAACAGCGCGCTTTAGCGGACGCACAAGCAAAGCGGGATCGGTCCTCACCCCTTACCGACATTGCTGCCCCTGAGCCGGCGTGAGTTGCGCTTGCGCTGATCCGGCGCGAAGCGTTTAGGCAACGATAAACTAAAGGAGGTAAAACAATGGCAACACGAATTGGATCGGCTGTCTGGGAAGGCACACTGAAGGAAGGCAAAGGAACCATGAAACTCGGGAGCGGCGCGTTCGAGGGTCCGTATTCGTTCTCGTCACGCTTTGAGAGCGGCACCGGCACCAATCCGGAGGAACTGATCGGTGCGGCCGAGGCCGGTTGTTTCTCAATGGCGCTTTCGTTCAATCTCGAAAAAGCTGGCCACCCCGCCAAACGGGTGAGCACCACCGCGACCGTGAAACTGGAACCCGCCGACACCGGATTCAAGATCACTTCCATCGATTTGAAGACCGAAGCCGATGTTCCGGGAATCGATGAAGCAAAATTCCGCGAGCAAGCTGAGCTGACGAAGAAGACTTGCCCGGTCTCCATCGCGCTGGCCGGTACGCAAATCAATCTCGACGCGAAACTGCTGTAGCCGCTGCCGCGCTGTTCCGGAGAATCGCTAACGCTACAAATTACGAGATGCGCTTTTCGATTTTCACCGCTGTCTGCGTTGTTTCGGTTTCGCTTGCCATTGCCGCCGAGCCGCCGCCGAAAACGATTACCCCCGGCGATAATCTCATCGTTGATGGGATCCCGCCGTTTTCCGCGGACATCGTCGAACAAGTCGGCCGTTATACCGAATCGCGCGCGGCGGTGTTTCAGGATTGGCATCCGCGCAAGATCGAGATGTTAATCACGACGCGCTTTGGAGACACCAACCAGGTGCACCGCGTCGCCATGCCGGGCGGCGCCCGCACCCAGTTCACCTTTTTCCCCGATCGCATCGAGGGCGCGACCTTCGACCCGATTAACGGTGATTACTTCATTTTTTCGAAAAGCATCGGCGGCAGCGAATTCAATCAAAACTTCCGTTACGATCTGACCACCGGCGACATCACGCTGTTGACGGACGGCAAGTCGCGAAACTCTGGGCCGGTCTGGAGCAACAAGGGCGACCGCGTTGCCTATACTTCGACGCGGCGCAACGGCGCCGACACCGACATCTACGTCGAATCGCCGGTTGATGCGAAATCGGACCGCATGCTCGCCGAAGTGAAAGGCGGCGGCTGGGAGGTGATGGATTGGTCGCCGGAGGACAAACAACTTTTAGTGATCGAGGAGATTTCGATCAACGAAAGTTATCTCTGGTTATTCAACACCGACACAGGCGAGCGCAAGGAATTGATGCCGCGGCCGCCGAGCGGCGCTGAGAAAGTTTCCTATGCCCGCGCGCAATTCGCGAAGGACGGCAAAGGCGTTTTCGTCACGACCGATCGCGACTTCGAGTTTCAGCGGCTCGCACATGTCGATCTTGCCTCCGGCAAGCACACGTATCTGCTCCCGAACACCAAATGGGACGTAGACGATTGGGACTTGAGCGACGACGGCAAACAAATCGCGTTCACGTTGAACGAAAACGGCGCAAGCACGCTGCACGTTGTCGATCTTGTCCTGCGCAACGGAACGGTCTCGGCGTCGGCGCCGCGCGAACCCGCGTTCAATCCGCCGTTGAAAAACGTCGTCATCTCCGGTCTGCGTTGGCGCCGCCATTCCGACATCGACGTCGTTGCGTTTAACATCGCCGGGGCGCGGTCGCCCTCCGACGTCTACACGTGGGACACGCGCAAGAAGCTCGCGGCGCGCTGGACCGAAAGCGAGACCGGCGGCATTCCGGCGTCGCGTTTTGTCGAACCGGAGTTGGTGCGCTGGAAAACTTTCGATGGGCGGGAGATCACCGGTTTTCTCTATTTGCCCGACTCGAAAAAGTTTGCCGGCGCGCGACCGGTCATCGTGAACATTCACGGCGGCCCCGAGTCGCAGTTTCGGCCGACCTTTCTCGGCCGGAACAATTACTTCATCAACGAGCTCGGTTGCGCCATTCTCTTCCCGAACGTGCGCGGCTCGGCCGGTTACGGGAAAACGTTGCTACAACTCGACAACGGTTTTAAGCGCGAAGACACCTACAAGGATATCGCGGCCTTGCTCGATTGGATCAAAACGCGGCCCGATCTCGATGTTAACCGCATCATGGTCACTGGCGGCTCATACGGCGGACACATGACGCTCGCTATCGCTTACAATTACGCGGACCGGATTCGTTGCGCGCTCGACGTCGTCGGCATTTCGAATCTGAAAACATTTCTCGAGCACACCGAAAGTTACCGGCGCGACCTGCGCCGCGCTGAGTACGGCGACGAGCGCGATCCGAAAATGGCTGAGTTCATGGAGCGCATCGCGCCCGTAAACAACGCGCAAAAAATCACCAAACCGCTTTTTGTCGTGCAAGGGGCGAATGATCCGCGCGTGCCGAAGTCCGAAGCCGATCAAATCGTGGCGACGTTGAAGAAGCAGGGCACACCGGTCTGGTATCTTGTGGCCAAGGACGAAGGCCACGGTTTCGCCAAAAAGAAAAACGCTGACTTCCAGTTCTATGCCACGGCGGAATTCATCCGTGAATTTTTGCTGAAGTAAAGAATCCAGCGATCCCGCTACGCACAATCAAACCTCGAAGCTGTTATGGAACCGCCGAACAGCTCGTCACAGTGCCAGGCTCACTTGTTCGGCGGCGGGAATCATCGATGCGAACTTCTTCATGAGTTCGTCGAGCTTGGCGACATAGTAATCGACATTTTCGTCGCGGTTTTGGGGATCGAACTCCGATGCGAGTTTTGCGGCTTCGTACGCGGGAACTTTTTTCGGCGTCGCTTTGACGTAGTAACTTACTTGTTCGCCTGGCTTGTAATTTCGGTCACTGGCGAGAGCAAGCTCGTAGGCAGCGGCGCGGTTGCGTGCTGAGCCGGCAATCTTGGCTCGATATTTGTCGAGCGAATCCTGGAGGGTGTCGGTCTTCATCAGCATGTCGATGTTCCATTCGCGGTTCCGGATCTTCTGCTCGAAATCGTCCCGCAACTGCGGGATCGCTTCCGGTTTTCCTTGCATGAGGAGCTTGATCATTTCCTCCAGGAAGACGCGCTGGAATTTTTCCAGTCCGCGTGATTTAAGCGCACCCCCTTTGATGATAACGTCGCCGTCTTTTGTGAGGAGGGCGTAATTCTTCGCCTTATAGCTGAACATCGCGTCGAAGTCTTCGTCGAATTCGACTTCGATCCCGGGCGGTAATTCCTGCGCGAGACCGCGTTGAAGTTGTTCGATTGTAGGGCGGGCGCTGCGCCTGCCGTCTTTCGCTGGCAACCGATGCGGTTGCCCTACAATTTCAGAATCTGTCGGTGGGACGAAATAGATTCCGTCGGTATCGACTTCGATGACTTGCGCGCCTTGCGTGTTCAGCCAGTCGATCATCTTTCTCAACAGATCGCGCCCGATCTGGGTGACGCGCGCGGCGGCATCGAAATCGGCGAAGTGTCCCTGCGCAAACCCCAGATATCCATAGAAGCTGTTGATCAAAATCTTGAACGTGTTTTGCAGCGCCTGGAAGTGATGCTGCTCTCTCGGACCTTTCGCGGTTCGCATTTGCGCTTTGGCTTCGAGCCGGAATGCGCGCAGGTCGGTGAGCAAATGGCGGAAGATTTGCAGTTGGTCGGTGACCGGGAAGCAATCGAACTGGAGCATGATCGACGGATAAAGCGAGGCGATGTCGCAATGCCAGACGTTGCGCGCCACGCCAGTGAAGAAGATATCGGTGTAACCGCCTTCGAACGCGCGTGCCATTGGCATCTCGGGAATGGAATGGCGTTGCCGGAAATATTCGCGCAGGAAGAGCGCATTGATGCGGGTGGCGTTGCCGCGCACGATCACGTCCTGATAATTGTAGGGGAAAATCTGCGCCTGGATGAAGTAGCTCGGGCTCAGCAGATCGGCGATTGCGCGCGTTTCGCGCACCGCACAGAGTGCCCGCTCGCGGAATCTCTCCGAATTGTCGATGTAGGCGCGCTGCAGCTCTTTGCCGGTGAGGGCGGAAAGCCCTTCGCCATCGCAAAAGCCAAAATGGCGCGCGACATCGAGGCGCTCAAAGCCAACGAGCGAGCGCATTCCAACGTCGTAAAACTGCGCGAGCAAAAAGGTATCGACGAAATGGCGGCCATCGATCGTGAACTTCGGGTAGTCGATCGTCTTCTCGGCGATCTGGAGCCGTGACGGTCGTGAGCGCAGAAAACCGCCGCCGCGTCCCCAATCCAATTTCGTTTTCGCCTTTTTCGCACGCGAAACCAGATAGGACAGATCGAACCGGAACAGGTTGTGACCTTCGATCACGTCCGGGTCGCGTTCTTTGATCAGCGCGGTGAGTTGCTTAAGCGACGCATGCTCCGATTCCTCGACATTCGCAGGATCGACAATGATCAGTTCTTCCCAGCCGGTATTGTCCGACAGGGCGATGCTCATGATGTGATTGTCGCTATAGCCGCGGTCGCTGCCCCCGGCGACAGCATCTTCCCACGGCAGAACTTCAAGTTGCATCCGCTTTAGTTCTTCAAACGGAAGCCCTTTGAATAATGTGCGACCGGTGGCGGTAAGGTAATGCTGGACCGGATCACTAAAGGCGAAGAAATCACGATTAGCCTTTTTCAGGCCGTTGCGCAGCGCGACCAATTCTTTCCAACTATCGACCGTGATCAGCCAGCCGTATTTGAGATCGCCATCGAGTTTCTCGGTCTCGATGCTAAGATCGACAACGTCCGAGTCGCACCAAACGAATGGATGGAACGGCTCGACGTCGGCAACGGTCGATCCATTTTTTTTCCGGCGATAAAGATTGATCGTGCCGGTCTCGCCTAACGCGATAGCAACAATGCCCGGCGTCGAATCTGCGCCAAAGAGCATCGTGTTTTTCTCGAAATCCATGAGTCATCCACAGATCGCGCAGATTTACACAGATTGAAAGTGTCGCCGAAAATTGTAGGGCGGGCGCATCGCCTGCCGGGATCGCGATGGCAACCGGAGCGGTTGCCCTACAACCGCATACGGCTAATCTGCGGCATGAAGATCCGTTCCTTCTCGAGTTTATTGTTGCCGATCCTGGTCCCGGCGCTCGCCCTCGCCCAGCAAACGCCGCAAACACTGTCCGATGCGGAGCTGCCGTCGCTGCTCGCAATTTATAAGGACGTTCACAGTCACCCGGAATTGTCTGGACATGAGGAGCGCACCGCAGCGCTAATCGCAAAGGAATTACGCGCCGCTGGCTGCGAGGTCACCGAGGACTTTGGCAAATACGCCGATCCGAAGCTCAAGGGCTATGGCGTGATTGGCGTGATGAAGAATGGCGATGGACCGAGAGTGCTTGTGCGCACCGACATGGACGCGTTGCCGGTGGAAGAGGAAACAGGTTTACTCTACGCGAGCAAAGTCACAACCAAGAATGACGAAGGCAAAGATGTCCACGTGATGCACGCCTGCGGGCACGATGCGCATATTGCGGCGTTCATCGGCACGGCGCGCGCGCTCGCGAAGCTGAAAGATCAATGGCACGGCACGATCTTGTTTGTGGCGCAGCCAGCCGAAGAATTGGGCACCGGCGCGCGCGCGTTGCTCAAAGCGGGGCTTTACGATCGCTTCGGAAAACCGGATTTCGCGGTGGGTTTTCATGATAACGCGCAGATGCAGACTGGCCACATCGGCGTGACCGAAGGTTACACTTACGCGAATGTCGATTCAGTGGACATCACGGTGCGCGGGGTGGGAGGTCACGGTGCTTATCCGCATGAAACTAAAGATCCGATTGTCTTGTCGGCGGAAATCATCAATGCACTGCAAACCATCGCGAGCCGCGAAAATAATCCAATCGATCCGGTCGTTGTGACGGTTGGATCCATTCACGGCGGCACAAAGCACAACATCATCCCGGATGAAGTGAAGATGCAGCTCACCGTGCGGACTTATAAAGCCGATGTCCGTGAACGTGTCCTGGCAGCGATCGATCGGATCGCGAAAGGTTGCGCGACCGTCGCGGGAATTCCGCCAGAACGCGCGCCGATTGTCACCGTGCGCAAAGATGAATTCACGCCTGCAACTTATAACAACCCGGATCTGACAAAACAGCTCGTTGCGGTTTGGAAAAAGTCGTTAGGCAACGAGAACGTCGAAATCGTGGATCCAACAATGGGCGGCGAAGACTTTTCCGAGTATAGCCTGCCGGATCATTCAATTCCTGCGGTTGATTTCCATATTGGTGCGGTAGATCCCGTGAAAATTGCCGACAGCAAGAAGACTGGTACGCCGCTGCCGAGTTTGCACTCGAGCAAATTCGCGCCAGTTCCCGAGCCGACGATTCGCGTCGGCGTTATCGGAATGACGAGCGCGGTGTTGGAATTGATGAAAAAGTAACTCAGGCTTCTAGCCTGTCTCGTCGAGCGGGCATCCTGCCAGCAATAAGTGCCAGGCTGGAAGCCTGGCCGACTTCTCAGGCAAGATGCCTGAGTTACTTCACCTTGATGTTTTTTCGCAGATAGGTTGGCACGTCGAGATCTTCGCCCTCGACGATGGTCGGTTCGCTTTTTTCAAATCGGCCGCGCGTGACCGGCTCGAATTGCAAAACCTCCTGTTTTGCCTGCACAGATTTTTCCGCTAATGGCTTTGCTTCCTTCACCGTCGTTTTGTGCGGCGGGACTACGATCGGCTCAGGTTTGCTGAGAGGAGGTTCCACTGGCGGGGGCGGTGCAGTTTCGATCGGCGCCGGTTCTTCAAACGGAATCATGTCCATAGGCTCGGAACCCTCCATCGGGATTGGTTCCGGTTCGATCTCGATCTGAGGCGGGATCTCCTGTTGTTGTTCCCACACGGGCACCGTCCCGGGCGCGCTGCTCGAGGTCCCGCTGTCGCGGGACTGTGGAATCAAATCTTCGCCAGCTGTAAGCGAGCTGATGATCGTAACAGTCAAGCGATCTCCCAATCGTGAGTCCACGGCAGCACCGAACAGAATCTGAGTTTGCTCGCTAACGTGACGGCCAAGCTCCTGCATCAGGATTTCGACTTCAGACAGCGTCATGCCGGGCCCACCCGCCACCTGAACCAACACGCGAGCCGCCTCTTCCAGCATGCGACCACGGTCCATCAACGGATTTTTTAGCGCCTGTGTGAGCGCCTCATGGGCGCGATTGTCCGAATCGGATTCGCCAAATCCAAACAAGCAACGGCCGTTGTGGCTACGCAACGCGGCTAGCAAATCATCGAACCCGATGTGGATGAGTCCCGGCCGCTGAATCAGGTTCACAATCGAGCGAACACTTTGACTGATGGTGCTATCGGCGACGGCAAACGCCTGATGAATACCAGCCTGCGGCGGCACGAAGTCGCCCATCTGGTCGTTCTCGAAGCAGATGACGGCGTTTGCCACATCGTTGAACCGGGCAAGCGCCTCCCGCGCCTGGGCGTTGCGGCGTTTGCCCTCGAATGAAAATGGAAGAGTGGCGAATGCGACCACAAGCGCACCGGCCTCACGGGCAAGCTGGGCGATGTAAGGCGCCGCGCCCGACCCGGTGCCGCCACCGAGTCCTGCACAAACGAAAATCATTCGTGCGTCGGCCAGCGCCTCGCGGATTTCATCAGCCGATTCCACGGCCGCTTGATAGCCCAATTCAGGATCGCCGCCCGCGCCCAAGCCGCGAGTCATAGTGCGACCGAGTTGGACCTTATGTGCCGCCACAGAACTGGCCAGCGACTGCACGTCGGTGTTAATCGCAACCACCTCGGCTCTCTCCAAGCCATCGAGCACGATTCGATCGAGCGCATTTAGACCGGCTCCACCAACACTTACGATTTTGATCGGAATAAATTCCGACGCACGTTCGGGCAGACTGTAGTTCTTGCTGAGTTGAATCATATTGCTCTTTCCGGTGTCGATCTTGCTTTCATATTCATTGTGTCATTCCGAGCGAAGCGAGAAACCTCTCAGTCCGGCGCGAAATCACACAAACGAAACGGGGCATCCTCCTCGATTCGTGGCCGGCCAATTGAACCCGCGCAAACACAGGCGCATTTGCGAGATCCCTCGCCGTCTGGGTGCCTCGGGATGACAGGTTAATGGTACGCAATGATAAAATTTTCATCGCCTGCCAGTGAAAATCTTGCCGAAAATGCCACGGATCCCCCGTCGCGGCCGATCCGTTTGGACGGCTTGCGCGTACTTGATCAGCCCGATTGCGGTTGAGAACTGTGGATTCTCCACCGCAGACGTCACACCGGAGGTTGTCTGTGCGTGTGCCACGTGGGCGGGGAGCTCGAAAATTTCTTCAGCGAGATGATCGATGCCGCTGAGAGGACTGCATCCGCCGGTGATGAAAACGCCGGCGCCCAGGTAGTTGACAAATGGTTCCTCATCGAGCCTGCGTTTCAGGAGCTCGAAAGTTTCTCGCAGGCGCAAGTGAATGATCGTGTTTAGCGTCTCGCGCTCGATCTCCTTCCCGGCAAAACCCGAGTCGTCCTTTAGTGAAATCATTTCGCCGGGAAGACAATTGCCAAGGATGCAACTTCCTTCGTCGGTTTTTAATTTCTCCGCCCGCGCCATCGGGATGCGCAACCCCATCGAAATATCATTTGTGATATGGTCGCCGCCGATCGCCAGGCACCCGCTTTGCCTCACTGCGCCCTCAGAATATAAAACATAGTCGGTCGTTCCGCCGCCGATATCGATCACCAGCGCACCGAGATCTTTTTGGTGCTGAGTGACGACCACCTGCGCAGAAGCAAGCCCGCCGAAGACGACATCTTCTACGTCGAGAGGCAGCTCTTTCACGCACCGGATGGTGTTCTGAATGCGCGTCCGCACACCGTGAATTATGTGGTAATCGGCTTCCAGTTTTTGCCCAAGCATCCCGATCGGGTTGAGCACGCCGTCCTGTCCGTCGACGTGATAATGGTGAATGATGGAATGCAGAAATGCATTTTGCGCAGGAATGCTCACCTCGCGCGCGCTGATTCTTACATCCTCGACATCTTGTTCATCAATCTCATCGCGGTCCTCCGGCAGCATCACGCACCCGCGATTATTGAAACTTTGAAGGTGGGACCCGGCTACGGCCACGTAAACGCTCCGGATCATGACATCGCTTTTCTGTTCAGCATCGACGACGGCTTCGTGAACGCATTTCATTGCGGTTTCAAAATCAACGATCTCGCCTTTGCGGATGCCGCGCGATGGAGTCTGGCCAACGCCCAGGATCTTGACCGTGCCATCCAGCCGGCTTTCCCCCACGACGACACAAATTTTGGAGGTGCCAATCTCAAGGCCGATGATCAAATTATTGCTTGCCATTGTTGTTAATCCTTCCTCTCCCGTTTGGTCGAAATGGCTTTGGGGATCGCGGTCGCGCCGGCGTGCGCTTTCGGCGGCGATGCAGCCTTTGCCGGAGAATGCACCGGGATTGCTTTCAAAACACGTGGTTCCACAGGCGGCTCGATTGTGTCGTTGATGACTGCGGTCGGAGTATCAGTGAACGTCACGGGGATATTCCGTTGCACGAGCAGGTTCAGAGTGTCCAACTCCTGCTTTGAGCTATCACAATAGACAAGAAATTGCTCCAGCCTCCGCAATTGTGTCTCGAGATCATTCAGTCCAAACGTGACGCGTGTGCGATTTTTGTCCGTTACGACCAGACAATAACTTTTGGAGAGATCAATCTCGCGAATCTGAAAGCGCATTTGCATGAAACTGCGCGTACTCAAACGCAAAAGCTCCAGCGCCGTTTTAGCTTCGGGCGATTCGACGACTTTGCCAGCCTCGAGCGATTCGCTCGAGCATCCCAAAATGAGCGGCAATCCCAGATATTCGGGCAACAACTTCTTTTGTTTCATTAAAACACCTCGCGCGTCTACAAGAAAAGCAGCATCCGAGACAAATGGATCGGCAATTTCCTTTTCACTTGTAATCCACGCGACCGGCTTTCGTTCCACGACCCGGATGTCGATCTCCCCTGACAGCTTGCGCACCACTTCCACATCATCGACCTGAGGCATCTCCTGAATGCGATCATGCACGCGCGCCAGATTCACGCTGAAAATATTTTCGCCCTCACGCAGATCGGCCGCTTTTAAAACCTGCTCCCGCTGCAGTGTGCCATCGGTCTGCAGTTCAATTGTCTTGAGCTGATAATCCGGATTCTCAATGAAGAGGCGTCTGGCGGTTTCGCGCACGCCTACATAAACAGAACTGCAGAGCACCGCTGCCAATAGCACTCGGGAGAGAACAGCCAGAGCCTTTCGAACGCGATGTTGCGTCGCTCTGCGGGAGCGGACCTTCACGTCGAGCAAATGTTGCTGGCGCCGGCGACGAACATTGGGCGCGCGCCGATTACGCGAGCCAGAACTTTTTCGGACGAATTTCATCTTCGGCTCGCCCCCTCGATTCTGGCGCGTGAAAGCGAGATGACGCGCCGGCACAGATCGACATAGCTGATGCCCGCAGCTGCAGCGGCCTCGGGTAGGAGACTGGCCTCGGTCATTCCGGGAATCGTGTTGATCTCCAGGACAAACGGCTCGCCGGTCCGCGACAATATCACATCGACGCGCGAATAAACTCGCAGGCCGAGGGCGCGAAACGCCCGCAAGGCCATCTCTTGAATCTCTTTCGTCTTTTCAGGTTCGATGCTGGCCGGGCAAATATGCTGCGCGGCGCCGCCAGCCTGTGGATTGAGAAAGGGATACTTATTTGTGAAATCGTAGAAGCCGCCCTTTGGGATTATCTCGAGAATCGGCAAAACCTGGTCACCGAGAATGCCAATCGTCAATTCCCGGCCCGACACAAATTTTTCGATCAGCAATTCATGGTCATACTTCGCCGCCTCGGCAATCGCCGGCTCGAGCTCCTCGGTCTTTTTTACGATGCAAACACCGACGGTGGACCCTTGTCGCGGCGCCTTAACCACAATGGGCAGTTGCATGCGAGGATGCTGATGCGCTCTAATGGTTTCCCACTCCGGCGTCCTCACGCTGTGCTCGCGGAATTTCTCCTTCGATAGGATTTTGTCGAAAGCCAGTTGGCTCTCTTTGACTCCTTCGCCCGTGTAAGCGACGCCGCGCTCTTCCAGGATTTGTTGTACCTGACCGTCTTCGCCGAAGGTTCCGTGCAACGCGATGAAGGCAAACTCGACATCGCGTGGCAGCTCAAACTTCGCATCCCGCACATCGACATCGACAACGTCCGCGCCGAGTGAGCGCAATGCTTTTGAGATCCCCCGGCCTGTCGCCAGCGAGACTTCGCGTTCGGCGCTTGGGCCACCCATTAGAACTGCGATCTTTTTTGGAATAGTCGAGTTTCTCTTCACGCCGGTTCTCCTACGATTTGTACTTCTGTCTCCAATTCGATCCCGCGCTTAGCACGCGCCGCTGTCGCGCCCCCGTCGTTAACAATAAAATTGCCGTGCACTTCCGACACACGCGCCTTCCCAACGCGCGAATTCTTGAGTCCCAATTCATCAACCAGCTTTCCCGCGGGGCACGAATCGGGATTCTTGAAAATGCAGCCTGCGCTTTTGGCTGCAGGTTGCGACGTTCGGCGCTTTTGTTGCGATGCCTCCAAATTGCGAACGATCTCTTCAGTTGGCGCGGGTTGTCCGCGAAAGACGGCTGAAACCGCAAAATTGTTCTCGAGCAACGGGAAATTCCGGTAATGCACCTCCAGATCGTCCCGCGCTTTCACGTGCAGATTTCCATCAGGATCGAGATAACGAACGGCCACGACGTTTTCAAAGGTTTGCGCGCCCATCGCGCCAGCATTCATGCGCAGACCACCACCGACCGCGCCCGGAATTCCCTCCATCCACTCCAGTCCACCGAGGCCGGCTGCCTTTCCGGCGTAGGCGACCTCTTTTAATTTCGCGCCGACACCTGCCGTAATTTCATTGCCGTTGACTTCGATCTTGTCGAAATCGCCTCCGCAAGGATGAACCACAACACCACGAATGCCACCATCCCTTACAAGCAAATTGGAGCCGCGTCCGAGGACGAAAAGTGGAAGACCTTCACGTCCGCAAAAGCGAATCAGTTCTGCAAACGCGCTTTCGTTGCGGGGCTCCACCCAAAATTGCGCCGGGCCGCCCACTCGCAAGGTGGTGTGCTTCGAGAGCGCCTCGTAGAGCCGGACGTTGCCCTGCTCCCCAACGATCTCTTTCAATTTCTCGGCAATTACGAGATCGGCGGCCAGAAGAGCCAGCTGCTCGTGAATGTTGCCTGCGCCGAGGCTCATAACCAAATCGCCCGAATTCAGTATGTTGCCGACATCGCGGTGGACCCATTCCAAACATGGCTGATAACTCACACCGCGATGACCCTGTTTCGCGATTTCGTTCGAAATTGTTTCACCGCTGATTCCCGGAATCGGCGCTTCGCTCGCTGGATAAACGTCAGTCACAATTACGCGATCAGCGTCATCGAAAGCGCGGCCAAACTCGGTGCGCAACGCTTTTGTGCGCGAATATCGATGAGGTTGAAACATGGTCAGCACGCGTTTGCGACCGATTGATGTCGCGGTTTTCAACGTCGCGCGGATCTCGGTGGGGTGATGAGCATAGTCGTCAACAAGCAGAAAACGATCGCTCGCATACTTGATTTCAAAGCGGCGGCGCGCGTGCTCGAACTTGCAGAGTGAAGCCGCAATTTTGTCGAACGAAATGCCAAGCTCCGTGGCAAGGGCGATTACACCGACGGCATTCTGGACGTTGTGCTGTCCGGGGACATTCAAAACTGCTTTGCCCAGTTGCTCCCCGCGTCGATAAACGCAGAAGACCGAAGAAAAATCATGCAGCTCGATATCAGCGGCGCGATAATCGGCCTTTTCGGAAAAGCCGAACGAGACGGTGCCTTTTCGCTTTGCGCATAAGCGCGCGGCATTCGCGTCGTCGATATTGTAAAAAACCGTTCGACTAGTTTGTTCGATAAGTCGCGCAAAGACTTTTTCGATTGCGGCGAGGTCGGCATAGAAATCGAGGTGCTCTTCCTCAATATTTAGAACAAGAGAATGCTCGGGATGAAAACAGAGTAGTGTCCCATCGCTTTCATCGCCTTCCGCGACGAAATATTCGCCGCGCGGGTCCCAATGCGCGTTTGTCCCAAGAATCGGAATCTCGGCGCCGACATAATGCGATGGATGAAGACCGCCTTCGCGCAAGGCATGTGCGGTCATTGCTGAGGTTGTCGTTTTTCCGTGCATTCCCGCGATAAGAATGCCGCGCTTTCCCCGCATGATAGCGGCGAGGGCTTCTGCGCGGCGCACGACCGGTTTGCCCGAATCGCGGGCGCTCACCAGGATTGGATTGTCGGGCTTGATCGCAGAAGAAAATACAATCAGATCGGCGTTGCCGGCGGCGGCCGCGCGATGTTGCTCGTGAAAACATAGACCGCGCCGCTGCAATCGATCCGTTTCCACTGTGCTGACTTTGTCAGAGCCAGTCACCTGATGCCCGAGCTCGAGCAAGAGCGCGGCGATACCGCTCATGCCGCTCCCGGCCACGCCGACAAGGTGAATTCTGTGGCGCTCACAAGTGAGCAACCCTGGCAGATCGAGGTCAGAGACGGGCTTCATGAGTCGTATATTTTTCCATCGTCGTAACGACGCATCTGGCTGCATCTTTTGGGCCGAGCCGGGAACAATTCGCAGACATTCCCTCAATCAGCTCTGGCTTCTCGATTAATTCCCGGATCTTGCGCGCGAGGAGCTCGCCGGACAACTCCGATTCCCTGAGGAGAATCGCTGCCTGGGCGCGAGCATAAATTTCCGCGTTGCGTGTCTGATGATCATCGGCGGCATAGGGAAACGGAATTAAAATGCCCGGCAACGAAAAAGCGGAGAACTCAGCAAGGCTCGCCGCGCCAGCCCGTCCAACCACGAGATTAGCGGCGCTGTAAGCTTCTTCCATCCGATGATGAAAGGCGGCGACGTAAGCAGGAATATTTTCGCGGCGATAGTTATCTGCCACCAGACGCTCATCTCGCGCCCCGGAAAGATGAATTACCTGCAGTGGGACACCCTGGAAAAAGGGCAACGCTTTGATCATCGCCTGATTAATTCCGCTGGCTCCCTGGCTCCCGCCCATCACCAGTAACGTCGTAAGTCCATCCCGCAGGCCGAGCTTTTGGCGGGCAAGCTGCCGATCCAAACGTTTCAGCTCGGTCCGGATGGGCGTGCCGGTAATTTCAGTATGCGCTTTGGGAAAAAACGGGGCGCATTCCTTGAATCCGAGCATGACTGCGCGCACGATCCGAGCCGTTAGCCGGTTCGCTTTGCCGGGAACGGCATTCGATTCGTGGATAAAGGTGGAAATACCGCGCATCTTTCCGGCCAACACCGGCGCAGTGGAGGTGAAGCCACCCATGCCGAGAACTACCTGCGGTTTAAACTTGCGGTAGATAGAACGACAGAGCGACAGGCTTTCGTAAAAGCGATGAATGAAACCAAGAATTGTCGGCGAAAATGGCGAAGGCAGCCCGATAGTTGGCAGTTTCTCGAATCGGAAACTCCGATGGGTGGAGAGGGCGAGCGCATCAATGTCTTTTTCAGAAACGAGCAACATGACTTCGTGGCCGCGATCGCGCAGCACTTCGGCGACGGCGATTCCAGGAAAGAGATGTCCACCAGTCCCTCCACACGCGATCACTGTATTCATAAGAGTGGGTTTCCCATTGTTGGCTGATCTATCGGGCTTATCGGACTCATCAGTCGCATCTAAATTCGCGGTGTTATCCGAGAGTGCATCGTGACACGTTTTTTATGCGGTGGTTCAAGAATGCCCTGTCGATAAATATTCAGCAGCAAGCCAATCCCAAACATGCAAGCGACGAGATTTGAACCTCCATAACTGATAAAGGGCAGCGGCAGACCTTTGTTTGGGAGGAGCGATGTGGTGACGCCAATGTTTACCGCCGCCTGCAAAGCCAACAGGGAAACAACGCCACAACCGAGAAGCAGACCAAAACGGTCTTTCGCGTGCAGCGCGATCATGATGCCGCAAACAATGATGATCAGAAATAAGAAGACCACCAGCAGGCTGAACCGCAGCCCGAGCTCTTCGCCGATGATGGGAAATATGAAATCGGTGTGCGCGTAAGGCAGGTAAAGCATCTTCTGGCGGCCATTGCCCAGGCCAAGGCCTTCCATCCCACCGCTGCCCCAGGCGATCAAGGCCTGCATCTGCTGCAAACCGGCATCCTCCTGGAAATTTTGCGGATGAAGAAAAGCAGAGAGCCGCCCCATTCGCTCCGAGATTTGCGTAGCAACGATGATAAGACCGCCGAGGCCGGCGAACGACAGGATGCCGAGCCATAGCGGGTTTGCGCCGGCAATGAACATTACGACAATCGCGGTTATTCCCAGCAAAGCGGTCGTTCCCAGATCGACTTCGGCCACAACAAGTCCAGCCAGCACACCGACTATTGCGAGCGGAAGCACGAATCCAAAGAGCAGATTTCCGCCCGATTTTTCGTAGCGAGTAAACCAGGCGGCGAGAAAAAAGATGGCGGCTAGCTTTGCCAACTCGGAAGGCTGAAAAGTAACGGGCCCCACTCCGATCCAGCGGCGCGAACCGTTGATTCGCATTCCGATGTGCGGAAAGTAACAGAGCGCCAGGGCGATTACCGCGAGCACAAACCAAAGCCACCATGTCCGTTGCCAGAAGTGATAGTCGATGAGCGCAGCCAAAATGCAGACGAAAAGTCCAATCCCAAACCAAATCGCCTGCCGCTTGATGAAGAAATAGACGTCTCCATGGCTGCTGCGCGCAAATGCGCTGGTGCTGAAAAGCATCACGATGCCGATGACGAGTAGTCCGAGCACAGCCAGGAAAAGGATGTAAGCGCTTTTACGATGCATGGGATAGCGCTCCGCCTGTTGTTAGGTGTTTCATTTCTCGTTCTTTTTTGGTTTCGTTGTCTTCGGGATCAAAAGCTTTTGGCCTATCTGCAACTTGCGCGGGTCCTCGATATGGTTGAGTGTGATTAGATCGTCGTAAGGGACTTTTAGTTTCCTGGCGATCGTCACTGGGTTATCGCCTTTCACCACCGTGTAGAATTTCCCGGAGGACGCCGGCGCTTTGTCGTCTTCGCTTGATTTCGGGTGCTCGGCTTTCGCAATCGGTTTCGAAAGCGAACGTGACGTTTTCGCGTCATTATGCGGACCGACCGCCGCTCCCGGTTTTGGAGCGTCTGCGTTAATCGCCGGTGCCACGCTCCGGGCAGCCGGATTACTTTCCGTATTCGTCGCCAGAGGTGCGGGTGCAAATGAGCTCTGTCGCGTCTTAATCGCGTTGAATGCGATAATACCGGACACAGCAACCACGTGAAGAAGCAAGACAATCAGCAACGCCCGAGACAGCTTCATGTTCGGCTCCGACATATCTCCATAGTCGATTTCGGCTGAGCCGCTGGCGGAGCGGCGCGCTGTTGCGGCCCGGAGTTTCTTGCGCCGAAGAGTGAGTCTTGGGATTTTCAATTTCATTTGGGGAGAGCTCGCACAAGTGCGCGAAATTGATCGCCGCGATCGGCGTAGCTTTTGAACATGTCGAAGGATGATGTCCCCGGAGAAAAAAGAACGACTTCGCCTGGTTTCGCGATCGTGTGCGCGCGCTCAACTGCATCTGCCAGCGAGTTCGCGATTTCAGATTTGGCGGCGCCGTTCCAAGAGCGGCTGATGCTCTGGGCCATTTCGCCAATCAAAATCGTCGATCTAACCTTTTCCTTCACGAGAGATCGGAGCGGATCAAATGTGAAACCTTTGTCCTTGCCTCCAGCGATCAGAATGACGGGCTTGGTCTGCGCGCGGAGCGCCTTTTCCATCGCGTCGATGTTTGTCGCCTTTGAATCGTTGATGTAACCAACGCCGCCGACTTCACGCACAAATTCACAGCGGTGGGGTTGTGGCTCATATCGACACAACGGCGGCACTATTTCTGCGAACGACAATCCGCGAGCCGTCCCTGCGGCAAGCGTCGCCATCAAATTCTCGATATTGTGCAAGCCACGCAGTTTCGTCTCCGACAATCGGAGCACCGCGTGGCCATCATAGATGATCGCGCCTTCGGAGAGGCGAAAGTCCGCTTGATTGGCATAAGCGCTAAAAGTAATCGTGCGCGCGCGAATCCCGGGGACTTTCTCAATCGCATTAACGACCGCGACATCGTCCGCGGTTTGATTTTCAAAAATCCGCAGCTTGGCCGCGCGATAATCGGCGACCGAGCGATACCGGTCGAGATGGTCGGGAGCAAAATTGAGCCAGAGACTGATTGAGGGCCGAAAGGTTTGAATGGTTTCCAGCTGAAACGAGCTCACTTCGACCGTGAGCACGTCGAATGGTTTCTTCTCACGCGCCACTTCCGAAAGCGGCTTGCCGATATTGCCACAAGCGATTGTTCGTTGCCCGCATGCGTTCAACATCTGGGCGAGCAATTCGGTCGTGGTCGTTTTGCCATTCGTGCCGGTCACGGCGATGACTGGAATTTCACAGGATTGCCACCCGAGCTCGAGTTCACTGATCACTTCAATCTTTCGGGAGTAAAAATTGCGCGCGAGTTGCGAGGCCGGATCGATGCCAGGACTTAAGACAGCCATCTGGTAAGGAGATGAATCCTCATCCGCCGCAGTCCCGCAGATCACCTGCACTCCTTGGGTTCGCAGATTGTTGAGCGTCGATTTGAGTAGATTCTTCTCTTCCGCGCTATCGAGCACCGTGACTCGCGCACCCTCGGACTGGAGTAACAGCGCCGAGGCAGTTCCGCTTAAACCTGCACCAAGAACGGCGATATTCTGACCTTTGTAGCGCAACGTTTTACCTCAATTTCAGTGTCGCCAAACCAAGCAGGGCAAAGATGATCGATAGAATCCAAAACCGGACGATGACGATGTTTTCCTTCCAACCAGTCAGCTCGAAATGATGATGGAGCGGGGACATGACGAAAATCCGTCGGCCCGTCATTTTGAAACTGATCACCTGCAAAATCACCGAGACCGCTTCAATCACAAAAACGCCGCCCACGACGATCAAGAGAAATTCCTGCTTACAACAGATCGCGACGACGCCGATCATGCCGCCGATGGCGAGCGATCCGGTGTCGCCCATGAAAACTTTGGCAGGGTGACAGTTGAACCAGAGAAAGCCAAGACCGGCACCGACCAGCGCTGAACAGACAACGGTCAGCTCTCCCGCAAACGAATAAAAGGGAACCTGTAAATATTCAGCGATCCGGAAATTTCCTGCCGCATATGAAAGCAGCGCATATGCAAACGCGACCGTGATCGTGCAGCCAATGGCGAGGCCATCCAGCCCATCGGTGAGGTTGACCGCATTCGAGGAGCCCACAATGACCAGCGCAAAAAACACGAACGTAAACCAGCCCATGTCAGCGATGACCGGCGCCTTTACAAAAGGCACATAGAGCGAACGCGCCTGCACCTCGAGCAACGGGCTGCTGAGAAAAACGGCCGTGACAATCGCGGCCAGAGCGAGTTGGAAAACGAGTTTGAGCCGGCCGCTAATGCCGTCGGACTTTTTCTTTGTGACCTTAAGGTAATCATCAACGAATCCGAGCGCGCCGAGATAAATCATGCTGAATAAGGCCAGCCAAACGAAGCGATTGTCGGGACGAGCCCAGATGAGGCTCGATACAAAGACGGCTCCGATAACGAGCACGCCTCCCATGGTTGGCGTCCCCTGTTTGACGCCATGCAGTTCGGCAAGTCGATGAACTTCTGCCGCCCCGCGAATGGGCTGGCCCAGTTTCAGCGCGGTCAGTTTTCGAATGATAAAATTTCCAAAAATCAACGTGACCAGGAAAGCCGTCACGGCCGCGGCAATGGCGCGGAATGTGACATACAAGAAAACGTTGAAGCCAATGAACTGTTCGCTCAGCTGATGGAGGTAGTAGATCATACTGAAACGTCGACCTCCGAATGCCGAAGCCGGAATCGCTCGATGACTTCCTCTGTCCGCGCAGCCCGGCTTCCCTTGATCAGAACGAGATCTCCTGGCGCGGCGATTTCACTCAAGACTTCGGCGGCCTCTGATGTCGATTGTACCGCCACACTTTTTTCCAAACCGGCGTGTTCCGCAGCCTTGGCGATTGTCGCGGCTACGTTTCCAATTGTAATTAAATGATCGATCTTTAGCGCGGCCGCAGTTTCGCCGACTTCACGATGGCCGTGCTCCGATTCGGAACCAAGTTCCCTCATTTCCCCCAGGACAGCGATGCGTTTTCCATCGGCATCCAGCTCGACCAATGTGTGCAGGGCCGCTTTCATCGAATCGGGATTTGCGTTGTAGCTGTCGTCGAGAAAATGCACGCCATGGCTCTCTTTGATTTGCAAACGCGCTTTGGCAAGCGGCGCAGCGACGAGACCGGCGGCACAGTCTTCGAGGGAAAGACCAAAGACGCGTCCGGCGGCAACTGCGAGCAGCGCGTTTTGCACCATGTGCAATCCAGGTACCGGCAATTGTGCACGGCAACGGTGCGCTCTCTCCAGGATTGTAAAGTCCGTTCCGCTCTCGCTCTGACTGATCTCGCTCGCACGGATTGTTCCGGCCGTCGCGCCGGCTTGGAGAACTTTGGCGTGTGTGCGCGCCGCGATGCTCCTCGTAAACGAATCGTCCGCATTTAGAATGACCGTGCCCTGCTCTCCAACAGCTTCTGCAAGTGCACCCTTCTCCGCGGCAATCGCCTCGCGCGATCCCATGAACTCGATATGTGCAACGCCGATATTTGTAATGATGCCAATGTCCGGCATGGCCAGTCGCGCCAACGCCGCAACTTCGCCAGGATGATTCATGCCGATTTCCCAAACAGCGACTTCATCCCGCGAAGTCGCTTCCAGAATTGTTCGAGGAAGACCAACGTGATTGTTAAAATTCCCTTCTGTTTTTGTGACTCGGAAACGGCGGCCAAGGACCGCCGCGGTAAAATCCTTCGTGCTTGTTTTGCCGTTGCTTCCAGTTATCGCGACGACCTTGAGCAAGAGCGACCTTCTGTAGTTGGCGGCAAGCTCCTGGTAGGCCTGCAAAGTATCTTCCGCGCGAATGAGCGCGAAGGTCTCTGGTAGTTCACCCTTCCAATTGGACTCCACGATTGCCCCGGCCGCATTCGCTTTCGCGACGGCTTCAACGAAAGTGTGCCCGTCGAAATTCTCGCCACGCAAAGCGACAAATAACTCGCCGGGTTTCAGCGTGCGTGAATCAGTCCTGATCTTGTCGACTACAATCGATCCGTCTCCGGAGGAAAGGGACGCTCCGGCAAATTTCGCAATTTCGGAAATTGGAAGCGGATTCATGGCGCTAGGATCATGAACTAAAACTCCATTGGATGGTCTTCGATCGCGCGCCGCGCGACTTGAATGTCGTCGAATGGGACGGTGTGATCCGCGAACTCCTGATAATTTTCGTGCCCCTTGCCCGCGATCAACACAATGTCGCGCGGCTGTGCGAGGCTAATGGCGCGACCAATTGCTTCGGTTCGATCGATCATTTTTTCGTAGCGACTTGAGCGAACGCCTCTTTCGATCTCATCAATGATAGCGCTCGGGTCCTCCTTGCGCGGATTGTCGGAAGTGATGATCGCGTAATCGGCATTTCGGTCCACGATCTCGCCCATCAACGGACGCTTTTGCCGGTCGCGATTGCCGCCGCAGCCAAAAACGACAATCAAACGATGCGGTTCGAGTTCGTGCAGCGTGTTGAGAACATTCTGAAGCGCATCCGGCGTGTGCGCGTAATCGACGAAAACTTGAAATTGGCGCTTCGCTGGAACGATTTCCAAGCGTCCCGGTACTTGCGGAGATTTACCCAGACTTAGGACCGCGTCGCGCAGACTGATTCCCAGAGCGTTGGCTGCCGCCAATGCCGCGACTGAGTTTGCCACATTAAACCGGCCGATCAGCGGAACGCGGACCAAATAACTCTTCCCGCCGGCGTCGAGCTGATAGGAAGTGCCACTAAACTCCACGCGATAATTTGAAGCGCGAAAATCCGCGCGCGCGCTCATGCCGAAAGTGACCACGGCGACGCGCTTGTCGATCTTGTTGAGCAGTTGTTCGCCATAGCGGTCGTCGATATTTACAATTGCGACGGGCTTCAATTTTTTTTTCTGACTCCCGAGTTGTGCGAAAAGCTTCGCCTTGGAATCGAAGTAGTTCTCCATCGTCCCATGAAAATCGAGGTGGTCCTGCGTGAGGTTGGTAAAAACGGCAACGTCCCATTCGAGACCGCGGGTGCGGTCTTGCGCGAGCGCGTGCGACGAAACTTCCATCGCCGCCGCCCGGCAACCGGCGTTGGCGATTTGCGCGAGCAGTTCCTGCAAATCGAGTGATTCGGGTGTTGTGCGAATGGCGGGCAAAACGCGTTCGCCGATTTCGTAGCGCACCGTTCCAATCAATCCGCAACGGACACCGGCTTTTTCGCAGATGTGCTTGATGAGAAATGTGGTGGTGGTTTTTCCGTTCGTGCCGGTCACCGCTGCCAGCTTTAATTTCCGCGCAGGATGCCCGTAAAAAGTTGCAGAGAGATCAGCGAGTGCAGCGCGCGTGTTCTCGACGACAAGACAGGTTACGCGCGGAGTTTTTTCCTCGCGTTCCGTAACGATCACTGATGCGCCTTTTTCGATGGCCTGGCCGATGAATTCATGCCCATCGGCTTTTTCACCCCGCAGTGCCACGAACATGCCATTCCTTTGCATTCGCCGCGAGTCATACGCGATGCTTTCCACCGGGCGATGAAGTGTCCCGATGACCTGGCGAATTGGAATCGCGGCGACAAGAGTTTTGAGCTGCATGAGGTTTTAACATCTCCGCCACGGGAGGGATTCGCTGTGCCGAGCCGGAGCAAGGCGTTCAGGGGGGGGACGCATTGGTTAAGGCGACTCGGTCGACCGGGACAGTCTTGCGGCCTCGCTCCGCCGACACAGCTTTTTGAACTCGCTCCACGGGAATAGCTTTGCGAATCTGCTCTTGCGGCCGAAGATCGAGATATTGGGCAGCTTTTTCGGCGACCCGGGAAAAGATCGGTCCGGCAATGAGCCCGCCGTAATTCAACTCTGGCTTGCTCGCGTGCGCATCGTCGAGCACGACCAGACCCACAAACTCGGGATGGTCGGCTGGCAAGTAGCCGGCGAAAGAAACGACGTACTTACCATGTTCATAACCGCCCCTGGGATCGACCTTCTGCGCGGTCCCGGTTTTACCGGCAATCGTAAAACCCGGGACGGCCGCGGCGGCGGCAGTGCCGCGATCGCTTACGACACCGCGGAGCGCGTCACCAATTTCCCGGGCCGTTTCAGGGGAAATTACCTGGCGCAACATCGCCGGAGAAAGTGCGCTGACGGTTTTGTCGTCGGCAGTCGTAATCGATTTCACGATACGTGGAGTCATCAATTTGCCACCGTTGGCAATCGTCGCCATTGCCACTGTCATTTGTAATGGGGTGACCCCGATTTCGTGCCCCATCGGAATCCGCGTGATCGAAATCTTGCTCCATGATCGCGGAGGACGGATGAGCCCGTTGATTTCACCCGGAAGTTCAATTCCGGTGCGCTCGCCGAATCCAAAGCGGCGGACGTATTCGTAAAACTTTTGGTCCCCGACGCTGAGCGCGAGCTTGGCGGCGCCGATGTTGCTCGATTTGATGAGAATATCGCGCACGCTCAGATACGAAAACGCGCGATGATCGTGCAGGGCAGTGCCGTTGAAATTCCAGAGGCCATTTTCACAAAAGATGGACGAATCAGGCCGAAGCTTGCGTTCGTTGAGCGCCGCAGCGGCTGCCACGATCTTGAACGTGGAACCCGGCTCCATCATGTCGATGATGGCGCGGTTTTTCATCTCTTCGGGCTTCGCTTCGGAACGAAGGTTTAAGTCGAAATTCGGCCGATTAGCCATCGCAAGGATCTCGCCCGTTTGCGGCCGCATCAGAATGATGGTGGCTTTTTGCGGAGAGTACTCCGCCATCGCGGCGTCGATCTCGTTTTCAACTATGTTCTGCAGGCTAAGATCGACAGTAAGATGGACCTGGCAGCCGTCGTGCGGTGCGTGTTCCTGGCCTCTGTACGGCACGATCTCCTGGCCGGCACGATTGTGTTCGATGAACCGATAACCGTCCTGTCCATGAAGGTATTCCTCCATCGACGCTTCCACGCCTTGAATCCCGTGATGTTCGAAATCGGTAAACCCAATTACGTGGCAAAGCATGGAGCCATTCGGGTAGATGCGCCTCGAGTCGTGTTCGAAATAAATTCCACGTAAGTTTTTCGCGCGAAGTTTTTCGCGGAGAGAGCGGCTGGCCGGTTCCGGCACTTCACGCTTGATCACGACGTATCGGCGCTCGCTGCTTAACTTTTCCCGAAGTTCATCGGCCGGGACGTCCAAGTCCTTGCTGACAAGGTCTACAACTGCTTCCCGATCGTTGAGATGAGTGGCATCAGCCACTACCGTTTCAACAGGAATGTTGTGCGCGAGAACTTCATTGTTCGCATCCAGAATCGAGCCGCGTTCTGCATAAATGGTTTGTTTGTAAACATGCTTCTCAGCCGCCAGAGCGGAGTACTCCTCATGCTTGATAACTTGCAGATAAATCAGACGAAACGAAAAGGCGCTGAAGAGCACGATGAACGCCGAGCAAACAAGGACACAGCGGCGATGGCTATTCGGGTTCATCTTGTGCCAGCCTGGTTTGCCACGGGTTGAATGGTGTCTTCGTCTGGCTGTCGCGCAGGAATTGTAAGCCGCACGATGTTCGCCTCGGCAATCGGGATCATTTTCAAATAACCTTCCTTTAATCGACGCTGCAAAGCAGAGCGTGATGTCAAAGCCGCGATTTGCGCGCTGGCAACGTCATTTTGGGTGCGGAGATTAACCAGCTCGTTCTCGATCGCTTTCTTGCGATCACCCAGATGATAGAGTTGCAGCGTCAAATAGACGTAGCTCAAACCGGCAAGGGCGAGAAACGCAGTCATGACAATCCAGCGGGCGAGCGAGGCGGCGTTTATCGTATTGCAATTTCTTCGACGGGAATGGCTCATTTAAATTTTCTCGGCTACGCGCAACTTTGCGCTGCGTGAACGGGGATTGGCGCGTTGTTCCTCTTCGCTCGGCTCAACCGGTTTCGAGGTAACTACTTTGAGGTCGTAATCGGGGTTGCGCCGCGGCTCGGGCCACTCCGGCCGGTCGAGCAATTCCCGGCTGCGATCGCGAAAAAAGTTTTTCACGATGCGGTCTTCGAGGGAATGAAAAGCGATGACGCCGATGCGCGCTCCGGACTCGAGTCGCGCAGTCAAAACGCGGAGCCCCTCCTCGAGGGCGCCAAGTTCATCATTCACTTCCATCCGCAGCGCTTGAAAAACTTGCGTCGCCGGATGACGCCGACCGTGACGGCCGACAGCTTTTTCGATTGCATGGGCCAGCGGAAGAGTCTCGCGGAACGGAGTTGTCTTCCGCATCTTTACGATCAAGCTCGCGATGCGACGCGCAGCCGGTTCTTCCCCCAGTTCGCGGAACAACTGGGTCAATTGCTCTGCGCTGTACTCATTTACGATAGTGGCGGCCGTCAGCGGGTTTCGAGGATCCATGCGCATGTCAAGCGGGCCGTTGCGCACGAGACTAAAACCGCGCTTCGCATTTTCGAGTTGCCACGAGGAGACACCAAGATCGAGAAGCGCGCCACCGATGGTCTGAATTCTCAGTTCGTCGAGAACTTTGTTCGCGTGCCGAAAATTTGCCTGTAGGACGGCGACGCGCCGGTCGAAGCGTGCCAGTTGCTCGCTCACATGCTGGACGGCATCAGGATCCTGATCCAAGGCGAGAACATCGGCGCCGGCCCTTAAAAGCGCTTCCGTGTGGCCGCCGCCGCCACAGGTGCCATCGACCACGAGCGAACCGGGTTTGGGCGCGAGCAACTCCACCACTTCGCTCTCAAGCACTGGACGGTGATAAATGAAATCCTCCATTTCGTGCGCCTCCTCTTCGATAAACAACGGATTGGTGGCGAACCAGACAGGCCACTCAAACAGCAATGTGTTCATAGTGTTGAAATCGAATGATCCGTTTACAAACCAATTACATTCGCGACGTGCTGATAAGTCGGTGTTTCCTCCTGGTGCGCCTGTTTCCAACGTTGCAAATTCCAGATTTCAAAACGTCCCCGGCCACCGACGAGAGCGACCTCGCCTTTCAATCCAACTTTTCTGCAAAGCTCGTCCGGCACGACGAGACGTCCTTGCCGATCCGCACCCGCATGCTGAGCGCGGGAGTGTAACTGGCGCAGGAAAACACGGCGATCCCGCGGGGGAACGCTCTCGTTCGATTCTGCCGCCGAGCTCATTTTGCGAAACTCATCCGGGGACATGACGAGCAAAAATTGCTGACTGGGCTCCGGCAAGAGGATGAAGTCTTCGGCCTTGCCTCGCCGCCAGCGAGACGGAATTGTGATGCGATTTTTCTCGTCGATTGAATGGCGGAATTCCCCGGCGTAGAAGCGTTCAGGTGGAGAAGAGGGGTCCATATTATCGTGGAGGATTCATCCATTTCCAACCACTTGCCCCCACTGTTAACCACTTCCCAACTCGGCGGTCAATAAAAATTTTATCGCTATTTGCAGCCCCTGAGGTCAACCATAAGCTCCTAAAATCATGAAACTTTTCCAAGTCGGTTCCGCAATCGTTCTCTCGGCTCTCGTCTGTGACGCTAGAATCACGTTTAGCCAGTCTCCGGAGAAAACTGAGATCAATGCTGCCCGTGTGACCGTGTCAATGAACGCCGACGGATCACGCACCGTTTACCAATTCGATGATGCGCAGCACAAGGCGATCGCCACAACGATCGGACAGGATGGCAAACTTCGCCAGACAATTCGTTATGAGCTGGATGATGCGGGGCGCTTTTCGAGCAGCCGAGTTTTCGGACCCGATGGCCGTCTTCGGTTCAAGAGTCGATATATTTATGACAGCGAGGGTCGTCTCCAGGAAGAAGACCAAAGTGCCGAGAACGATACCCTCATGCATAAGATCGTTTACAGTTACGATCAAAAAGGCAAACAGACCGGCTATTCCATTTTCGACGCGTCTGGCAAATTGCTGGGCCGCACGACTCCCCTGGTTTCCGCCTCGTCGCCTTCACCAAAATCGCGCGAGAAAAGCTCGCGGTAGGTGATGTTCGCCGAGCAAGGCCGGTCGCTCATTGTTAGCTCCGGGCTTGCCACAGCTGCCAAAGAAGACTACAAAAACGGACGTGATTGATTACATCCAAAAAGGCGGATTATTAATGTGGCCTATTCTGGCCTGTAGCATCATTTCGATCGCCATTTTTGCCGAGCGACTGCTCTACCTGCATCGAGCGACCATCCACGTCGGGGAATTCTTGAAAGGGCTTTCCAATCTGATCCGACGCCGTAATTTCGCCGAAGCATTACATGAATCGGCCGGGACACCGGGCCCGGTAGCGCGGGTGATTCATTCCGCCATCATCCAGCACGATGCGCCCCGCGCCGAATTGCGCGACATCGTGCAGGAGGCCGCCCAGCTCGAGGTGCCCAAGCTGGAGCGTTTTCTGGGAGTGCTGGCCACGATCGCTTTCCTTGCGCCATTGCTGGGCTTGCTCGGCACAGTTGCCGGAATGATCGATGCATTTGGGACGATCGCGTCCAGTGGCGGTTATGCGACGGTGACGGAGCTTTCCAGCGGCGTTTACAAGAGTCTGCTGACGACCGCGGCCGGGCTGGTGGTGGCTACGCCAACGTTTGTCGCATATAGCTACCTCTCTTCGCGCGTGAACACCATGATGCACGACATGGAGCGAGCCGGGATTGAGATCGTCCACATGTTGACGGAGAGCCGGCCGGTCAGCAGCATCATCAGCTTTCAGCCGCGTGAGGAGGCGGCCCAAACCGGCGCACGTATCGAGTCCTAGACCGACGATTCTGTAGACCGACAAACATTTCAGCGCGCATGAAGCTCAGCCGGACGAAGGAATATAATTTCGGCTGGCTTGTCCTGCTGGGGTTGGTCGACATTGCTTTTCTTCTGATTTTTTTTCTGTTGCTCAGCTCGAATTTTATTTTGCAGCCGGGCATTTCTGTTTCGATGCCGTTCTCGCGTTTTGCGCTTGGCCAGCAGATTAACCAGCAAATCATCAGCATTACCGCGGGCGCAGCTCCGGCCATTTATTTCCGGGATCAAAAAATCACGCTCGCGCAGCTTGGGCCGTTGCTGGACGCGGCCAGACTCGAAGGCCAATCCATTATCATCAAAGCCGACCGTGTGACGCCCTACGAAACAGTTATCGAGGTTACAAACGCTGCGCTGGAACACGGAATCACCTCCGTCGCGCTGGCGGCGGCTCCGCCGCGATGAATGTCCTTACCTCTGAGACCGCTACCGAACCACTTCTTTTCAGTTGGGAGCCGCCTCGGCGCCGCCAACTTGCGCTCGCCGCGTTTCTGGCGCTCTCTTTGGTCGCACATGCTCTCTGCTTCTACGTTTTCCAGATTGTATATCCGCCAATAATCTCATTGCTGCCGCCACCAGCGCGCGTCAGTGTGATTACGTCCAGCTCCGAAGAAGGCCGAACTCTGCTCCGCTGGATCAACGCGGAAGATCCCGCGCTGGCCTTCACAACTCAACGTCCGCCTGAGGCACGGCTGCGCGCCTTACCGGAAGTTGAGCATGTACCGTCTTATCTCGCAGTAGAGCCGGCCTTGAAAGAGATTCCGGCGGAAGCTCCCAATCTGCCTATCCCCGATTCTCAACCACCGCGAGCCGCGCCTTACGGCCATCGACAAGCTGCGCCCGCCATAGAACCGACAATAACATCTGTCTCATTTTCAAAAGAGATCGAGGTTTTCGGCGCTCCAACCTTGCCGAGTCTGAGTTTTATCGCATCCAACGACGAGTCTCCTCAAACGACCCAGTTCCGGATCGCCGTGAGCGGGATCGGAGAAATGCGCTATTGCTTTCCTCTCAATTCGTCAGGCGATCCGGCCCTCGATAGGCAGGGCCGACGCTATCTCACGCTCTGCCGATTTTCCAAAGGTCCGGCCCGCGCGGGAAAAAACGACCCATTGACCTGGGGGACTGCGACAATTGAGTGGGGCAGCGACGTTGCGCGCCCCCGGCCCAGACCGGCAGAGGGTGCTACTCCGTGATTCGCGTCAGCCTCGCCGCTCTGGTCACGATTTATTTGCTGCTTTTTCTTGCGGCGGTTTTTCTCCTTTGGATAGTGGGAGAATGGAATCGCCGGCGACGAGAGCGCCGGGCTCTGGAACATCGGTTGCGCTGCGTGATTTGCGCGTTCGAATTTGAAGATCGAACGGACGCACTGCTTCCCCGATGCCCGCGCTGTGGAAGTTTAAACGAACGATTTAGGATGGAGCAAATTTAAGATGGGAATGTGGATCGGCCGCAATCGGAAGGCGCGCGTCACCTATGGGTTTGACGAAATCGCGCTTGTCCCGGGCCGCGTGACGATTAATCCAAACGAAGTGGATATCACTTTCCGTTTGTCGCGGAATGGAGCAGAGCCACTCGCACTAAAGATCCCTATCCTCGCCAGCGCGATGGATGGAGTGGTCGATGTCCATTTTGCCAGCGCCATGAGCCAACTGGGCGGGCTTGCGGTTCTGAATCTCGAAGGAGTCCAAACCCGCTACAAAAATCCGAAGGAAGTTCTGCAAAAGATTGTCGAAGCAGATCGATCCGAAGTTACGGGGTTGCTACAAAGAATTTACCAGGAACCGGTCCAGGAAGATTTGATCGCCGCGCGCGTGCGCCAGATCAAAGACGGCGGCGCATTGGCCGCAGTCAGCTCCATCCCCCAGCGCGCGGCTGAATTTGGCAGGATCGCACAGGACGCAGGGGCGGACGTTTTCGTCGTGCAAAGCACGGTCTCCACCGTCAGGCATATTTCGTCAGAGTATAAGTCGCTCGATCTGGAAAAATTTTGCCGCGAGATGCGAATTCCCGTCATTGTCGGAAACACGGTCGGCTATGATGTGACCTTCGAGATCATGGAGTGCGGGCCGGCTGCGGTTTTGATTGGCGTGGGACCGGGAGCAGCTTGCACTTCACGCGGCGTGCTCGGGCTCGGTGTCCCGCAAGTAACGGCGACCGTCGATTGCGCGGCGGCGCGCGATGCTTACTTCAAGAAAACGTCACGTTACGTGCCGATCATCACGGATGGCGGGATGAGTAGAGGCGGCGACGTTTGCAAGGCGCTGGCGTGCGGCGCGGACGCGGTGATGGTAGGAAGCGCCTTTGCCAAGGCGCAGGAAGCTCCCGGTTGCGGATACCATTGGGGAATGGCCACTCCCCACGCAAATCTTCCACGAGGAACGCGGATCAAGGTGGGCACCACCGGGTCACTGAAGCAAATCCTCTTCGGGCCGGCCGAAGTTGACGATGGCAGCCAAAATTTGGTCGGCGCAATTACCACCTGTATGGGTAATGTTGGCGCTCGCAATATTGCCGAATTCCAGCAAACGGAAATTATCATCGCGCCCTCCATCAAGACCGAAGGAAAACTTTTCCAGACCGTCCAAAGCGTCGGCATGGGAACTAGTTGACGGTTGAACGCTTCAACGCTTTAACCCACTAACGCCATGGCTGATCGAAGAGTCGTCATCACTGGATTGGGCGCCATCACGCCGCTTGGCAACGACGTGGAGACGTTCTGGCAGAACCTAAAGAACGGTGTCAGCGGTATTCACAAAATAGAAGCATTCGATACCGCCGCTTACGACTGCAAAATCGGTGGCGAAGTACGGGGCTTCGATCCGAAAGCATTCTTTAAAAATCCGAAGGATGTCCGGCGCGCGGATCGATTTGCGCATCTTGCGTTGGCCGCGGCTAAAATGGCCCTCGAAGACAGTGGGATCGATGTAGAGAAGCTAAGTCGCCGCGATCGCTTCGGTGTCATCGTAAGCAGCGGAATTGGTGGGCTGAAAACGCTGCAGGATCAGTTGACGATTCTCTTGACCAAAGGGCCATCACGCACTTCGCCGTTCACGATTCCGATGTTGATCAGCAACATGGCTAGCGGACTCATCTCAATGGAGTACGACCTTAGAGGACCCAACATGTGCATTGTCACAGCCTGCGCGACATCAAACAATGCAATTGGTGAGTCCTGGCGGACCATTAAATTTGGCGATGCCGATATTTTTCTCGCTGGTGGTTCGGAGGCTGGGATTGTGGCAATTGGGCTTGCGGGATTTTCGGCCATGAAAGCTCTTAGCCTGCGCAACGATGAGCCTGAACGCGCTTCGCGGCCCTTCGATCGCGACCGTGACGGATTTGTCATGGGCGAAGGCGCAGGGATCGTCGTGGTCGAAGAACTGGAACACGCCAAGGCGCGTGGCGCGAAGATTTATTGCGAGCTGACAGGCTACGGACTTTCTGCGGACGCCTACCACATGACGGCACCGCCTCCGGACGGCGAAGGCGCCGCGCGCGCCATGCAACTCGCGCTCGAGCATGCCCGCGTTTCTCCCGACCAAGTTGACTACATTAATGCGCACGCAACCTCCACTGATATTGGCGATCTTTGCGAGACGCGCGCGATCAAGCAAGTATTCGGCGAACAAGCCTGCAAAGTTTCCATCAGCTCCACGAAATCGATGACCGGCCATTTGTTAGGCGGAGCTGGTGGGATAGAAATGGCGGCATGCGCGCTCGCCATCCGCGATTCTGTGATCCCGCCAACGATCAATCTGGAAAATCCGGGAGAGGGATGCGACCTCGATTACACGCCAAACGTCGCTCGCGAAAAGAAAGTGCGTGTTGTCCTGAATAACTCCTTCGGGTTCGGTGGCCACAACGCCACACTCGTCGCAACCGCGTTCGAAAAATAGGGGGGAGCGCACGTGCGCTCGCGTGCTGCGATTGGCGCCCCGCCAATCGCTCATTCTTTTATCGCTGTACGAAGCGGCCGACTTTGACTATTCACCATTCACCAATCACTATTCTTACATCGCGCGGGCATAGCTTAATGGTAAAGTTCCAGCCTTCCAAGCTGGCCATGCGGGTTCGATTCCCGTTGCCCGCTCTTTTACCTATGGAAACGAGGGCCGAAACCTCGTTGGAGAACTGAAGTCAGAACATTGTCAGGACAATTCCGCCGAAATTCACCAATTCTCGCCGATGTCATCGGTCGCGTTCCGCCACTTCAAGGCACGATCAGGTTCCAGCCCGCCGGAAGAGTAGGACCGTAAGCGCTGCCGATATAAACATTATTGTTCAGGTAATAGAGCGCTGTTCGTCGGGTGCTGGCGTTGTAAAGCAGATAATCCGGCTTACCGTCGCCGTTGAAATCGGCAGTCCCCATCAACTCATAGCCGCTTCCAATCGTCGGCCCAAAGGCGCTGCTGACATAGGTCGCTCCCGACAAATAATAGATCCCCGTTCGGCGCGTGCTGGGGTTGAAGAGTGCATAATCAGTATTCCCGTTCCGATTAAAATCCGCCACACCCGCTAACCTCCAGCCGACCGGCAGAGTCGGACCGTAAGCCCCGCCGGCATAAACGTTGTTGTTCATGTACCATATAGCCGTTTGGCGCGTGCTCGCCTTGTAAAGCACGAAATCCGGCTTGCCGTCGTTGTTAAAATCGCCGGTCGCCACCAGTGTCCAGCCGCTGGGAAGGACCGGGGCGAAGGCGCCTCCGACAAGCGTGACCCCGGATAGATACCAGATCGCCGTCTGGCGCGTGCTGTAGTTGAACAGTACGTAATCGTTGTTGCCGTCACGATTGAAATCCGCCACATCGATCACATTCCAGCCAGAGGGCAGAGGAGGACCAAAGGCGCCGCCGGCATAAACGTTGTTGTGCATATACCACACTGCGGTCTGGCGCGTGCCCCCGTTGTAGAGCACGTAGTCTGGTCTGCTGTCGCGGTTGAAGTCATAAGGGACGGCAATTAGCGGCGTTGGAGTCGGGGTCGGTGTAACTGTAGGACTCGGGTTTGGCGTCGGAGTGGCCGTTGGAAGAGGCGTAGCTGTGGGAGTAGCAGTGGGCGTAGCGCTAGGCGTAGCTGTTGGTGTTGCAGTAGGCGTTGGTGTCGGCGTGGTGCTAGGAGTAGGCGTGGCAGGCGGCGTTGGGGTTGGGGTCGGTGTCGGGCTGGGTATTGGGGTTGCCGTAGGTGTGGCCGTTGGCGTCGTGGTAGGTGTAGCTGTGGGCGTCGCAGTCGGCGTGGGCGTTGGTGTCGGCCCAGCCACCAAAAAAGCATTCCGCACTGATTCCGTGATGCTCTCCGAGCCGTTGCGGAAGCCGCTGCGACAATAACCCCGCGCGCGGATGTAGAAGTTCACCCCGGTTGGAAGACTCAATCCTGTCAGGGTCCAGTTGCTGCCGGACGCCGTGCCGTTGCCCAGGAAACTGTAGTTCACGTTGTCGGCTGAATAGTCAAAAGTAACGCGCGTGAATTGCGGGCTGGAGCCGCCGCGCATCCAGGTAATGGTGGCTTGCATCACGGCGAGGTTTTGCAGAGCGGGAGTGTCGTTACTAAAACGAGCGAGAAGGCGGCGCTCCTGTCCGTCCACGGACGTGAATTCGCCGCTGATGCTGTTCGTTCCGGTGAAAGCGCAGCCCGCTAGGATCTTGCCGTCCGCCTGCACTGCGATTGCAGCGACAGCGTTATTCGCGTTCGGGTTGAACGAATCAGCCGCTCCAGTGGTAGCATTGAGCCGGGCGAAGCGGTTGCGCGTCGCTCCGCCGATGAACGTGAACTCGCCGCCCGCTAAAACCTTGCCGTCCGCCTGCACCGCGATTGTATCGGCAGCGCCATTCGCATTCGGGTCGAACGAATCTGCCAGTCCGGTGGTGGCATCGAGTCGGGCGATGTAATTGCGCATCTCTCCGCCGATACTGTTCGCTCCGGTGAAACCGCCGCCCGCTAAAATCTTGCCGTCCGCCTGCACCGCGATTGCATCGACAGTGCCATTCGCGTTCGGGTCGAACGAATCAGCCAGTCCGGTGGTGGAATTGAGCCGGGCGATGCGGTTACGGCCTTGTCCGCCGATACTCCTGAAATCGCCGCAGACCAGAATCTTGCCGTCCGGCTGCACCACGATGGAATAGACAGAATTGCTCGCGTTCGGGTTGAACGAATCAGCCAGTCCGGTGGTAGCATCCAGCCGGGCGATGTGGTTTCGCGCCTGTCCGCCGATGCTCGTGAAAGCGCCGCCCACTAAAATCTGATCGTCTGCTTGGGCAGCGATTGAATAGACAATCTCGTTCGCATTCGGGTTGAATGAATCAGCCGCTCCGGTCGTCGCATCGAGTCGAGCGATGCGGCTGCGCGTCTGTCCGCCGATGCTGGTGAAAAAACCGCCAGCTAAAATCTTCCCGTCCGCCTGAACCGCGATTGAATAGACACTGCTGTTTGCGTTGGGATCGAAAGCGGTGTCGAGGGTT
>WNGB01002629.1_pt1 | contig 34956 bp, 37 predicted proteins | sample 5400681 | NCBI WGS metagenome assembly WNGB01 (sample SAMN13153367, study PRJNA577476) | soil metagenome | isolation source: 115 cm soil or saprolite under grassland replicate 2 | place: USA:California | collected 2016-06-15
TTTCGTGGCGATGCTTTGAGTTGCATGGAAACGCCTCTGCTGGGGAGGCCCGCCAATGATACGCCAACCTCGTCGACCCCCCGCCCACGGCTCCCCTCCGGCCCTCCGGGCCACCTCCCCACACGGTGGGGAGGAGTTGGTCAGCCGCTAGGGGGTCGGAGTCGCGGCGAGCTGGTTGACCAGGTTGTTTAGAACTCCTGAGCTACCCAGTCCGTAGAGGATCGCGTATCCCACGCCAAAGATCAAAGCGAGCACGGCCGCGATACCGCCCGTGATGATGCCCGCCAGCGCCTTGCCGCCGCCGCCCAACGTGCCCTGGCTCGCGTTGACACGGTTCCGTGAGTTGACGCCCATGAACACCGCCACGATGCCCATGGCGATCGGCACCACTGCGATGAACCCACAACAGCAGCTGGCCGGCGTTACGACGAGGGCGATGATGCCGAGCACCATCGCCGGCGTGGCGCCCTGCGCCTCGGGCAGCCCGTACGGCTGGCCGTACATCTGCGGGGGCTGGCCGGGCTGAGGCGGCGGGCCGGGCGGAAAACCGCCCGGGGGCTGTCCCATGGGTGGCGGCGGAACGGGTGGCGGCGGCGGGAGGTCTGGAGGCGGCGTCTCGGACATTGCGCGAGATGTTATGCGATTACCGGGTCGCTGTCTCGGGGAACCTCTTGCGGAGCCACTCCACGATTTCTTGCAGTCGGGTCCCGGGCGTGAAGATCTCGGCCACGCCGCGCTTCTTGAGGGCCGCGATGTCGTCGTCTGGGATGATGCCGCCGCCGAAGACGACGATGTCCGTCGCCTTGCGCCTCTTCAACTCGTCGACGACGGCCGGGAAGAGCGTCATGTGCGCGCCCGAATGAATGGAGAGGCCGATGACCTGCGCGTCCTCCTGCAGGGCGGCATCGACCACCATCTCCGGGGTCTGGCGCAGGCCGGTGTAGATGACTTCGTAGCCGGCGTCACGCAGAGCGCGCGCGACCACCTTGACGCCGCGGTCGTGCCCGTCGAGCCCGACCTTGGCGACCACGATGCGCACGGGCTTGGTGGCCGTCGCCAACTAGACGACCGCCGTTTCGGTGTAGGTGCCGAAGACCTCGATCATGGCCTGCATGATCTCGCCTTCGGTCGCGTATGCGCGCACCGCGTCGAGGATGTAAGGCATCAGGTTGTCGTTGCCCGCCGCGGCCTTGCGGAGCTGGTTGAGCGCGTTCGCGCACTCCGCCGCGTCACGCTTACGGCGCACACTTCGTACGCGCTCGGCCTGCTCGCTCTCCAGGCGCGGATCGATGCGCAGGATGTCGATGGCCTCCTCTTCGTCGACGAAGAAGTCGTTGACACCAACCACGATCCTTCGCTTCTGCTCGAGCTCCTGCTGGTAGCGGAATGCCGCGTCGGCGATCTCCTTCTGGAAGAAGCCGACCTCGATCGCGGGGATCACTCCGCCGATCTCGTCGATGCGCTTGAAGTAGGCCTCGGCCTGGCGCTCCATCTCGTCCGTCAGCGCCTCGACGAAGTAGCTGCCTCCGAGTGGGTCGATGGTGTTGGCGGCGCCGGTCTCGTAAGCCAGCAGTTGCTGCGTGCGCAGGGCGATGCGCGCCGCCTTGTCCGTCGGCAGCGCGAGCACTTCGTCCATCGCGTTCGTGTGCAGCGACTGCGTGCCGCCCAGCACGGCGGCCAGGGCTTCGATCGCGGTCCGCGCGATGTTCAGCTCCGGCTGCTGCGCCGTCAGCGAGACGCCTGCTGTCTGCGTGTGGAATCGCATCTTCCACGACCGCTCCTGCTGCGCGCCGTAGCGCTCCCGCATCCAGCGCGCCCAGATCCGCCTTGCGGCGCGGAACTTGGCGATCTCCTCGAAGAAGTCGATGTGCGCGTCGAAGAAGAAGGAGAGACGCGAAGCGAAATCGTCGATGTGCATCCCGCGTTCGAGACACGCGTCAACGTAGGCCATGCCGTCGGCCAGCGTGAACGCGAGCTCCTGGACCGCGGTCGAACCGGCCTCTCGGATGTGGTAGCCCGAGATGGAGATCGTGTTCCACTTCGGCACCTCCTTCGCGCAGTACTCGATCGAGTCGACGACCAGGCGCATCGAAGGGGCCGGTGGAAAGATGAACTCCTTCTGCGCGATGAACTCCTTGAGGATGTCGTTCTGCAGAGTGCCGCCGAGACTCGCAGCCGGCACGCCCTGCTTTTCAGCGACGGCGATGTACATGCACAGCAGGATCGCCGCCGGTGAGTTGATGGTCATCGAGGTCGTGATCTCGCCGAGCGGTATGCCCTCGAACAGCGTCTCCATGTCCGCCAGCGAATCGATCGCCACGCCACAATGGCCGACCTCGCCGCGGCTCGTCGGCGCGTCGGAGTCCTGGCCCATCAGGGTCGGCATGTCGAACGCCACCGACAGCCCGGTCTGGCCGTTGGCGAGCAGGTACTTGTACCGCTTGTTGGTCTCTTCGGCGGTCGCGAATCCCGAGAACTGGCGCATCGTCCAGAGGCGGCCGCGGTAACCGCTCGTGTGGATGCCGCGGGTGTACGGGAACTGGCCGGGGAACTCCTCGACGCGTCGCGGCAGGTCCTCGGATGTGTAAAGGGGCTTCAGGGGGATCCCGGAGATGGTCGAGGTCTCGATCCCGTCCTCACGCTCCGGGCTCGACTCGAACTCCTCCTTCCACACCTCTTTGGGGTCGCGAGCGCGAACTTTCATCGAGATTGATTATCCCTTTCGGTCGAGGATCTCCTCCGCGGTTCGGTACGGCGTGCGGTCGTCCAGCAGGCGCCGCGCGAGCTCGGGGTCTTCCTCCAGCGCCTGCCGCGCGCGCCGCCGGGCCAGCTCCGCGGCGACCTCTGCGGTCTCATCCCGAAGCCGTCTTTCGGCCAGCGCCTCGGCCTTGCCGCTCTTCTCCAGGTGGCGGCGGTGGGCGAGGACCGCGTCCCACAGCTGTTCAATGCCTTCCTGGCGGCTGGCGACTGTGGCGAGGATGGGCGGCTTCCACTCGGCCTTCGGTGCCAGGCTCAGCATCGCCCGGAGCTCCGCCATGACCCGGGTGTGGCCCTCGATGTCCGCCTTGTTGACGACGAAGATGTCGGCGATCTCCAGGATGCCGGCCTTGATCATCTGCACGCTGTCGCCCAGGTTTGGCGTCAGGACGACCACTGTGGTGTCGGCGACTGCGGCGACTTCGAGCTCGGACTGGCCAACTCCCACGGTCTCGAGAAGGACCTCGTCGAAACCGAACGCCCCAAACAGCCGGATCGCTTCGCGAGTCGCGAGGGAGAGGCCGCCCAGGTGCCCCCGCGCACCCATGCTGCGGATGAAGACCTTGGGGTCGAGGGCGTGGCGCTGCATGCGGATGCGGTCGCCGAGGATCGCGCCGCCCGTGAACGGCGAGTTCGGGTCTGTGGCCAGGACCGCGACCGAGGAGTCCTTCTTGCGAAGCAGGGAGACCACCGCGTCGACCAGGGTCGATTTGCCCGTGCCCGGGGCACCCGTGAAGCCGGCGACCCCGGGTGTTTTGGCGTCGCGCCACAGCTCTTCTTCGAGGCCGCGCACCGCCGCGTCGCGACGCTCGACCAGAGAGATCGCGCGTGCCAGTGCGCGCACGTCGCCAGCTCGAAACTGGGCTAGTAGTTCGTGGTCTTCACCCAACGCCGCAATCGTCGCAGGCGGGCCGTTGCTCCGTTGTCCCCTCTCCACTCAGTGGGGAGGGGAAAGGGGTGGGGTGTTACTCGCCCAAAAAGCGTAGGGCGAAGTCGTGTCCGAGCACCACGACGATGCCATAGGTCTGCTGGCCGCGCGCCGGTTTGGGATTCGTCGGGGTTGCGGTGACCACGGTGCCGCCGAAGAAGCTCTGCAGCCATTTCGTGGTCAGGGGAAACTGGCCGCCGGAATAGTCGAGGATCAGCGTCTTCGACGAGGGCGCGTGAGCGACCGGATCGTTCAGCTGAAGTCCGATCGGATCCAGCATCGTGGTCACCCGATCGTCGAGCCCGACGAAGCCCGTCGACCCGTTGGCGAACTGCACCGGCGCTTTTTCGCCCAGCGTCTTCGGGTCGACAAAGACATTGGCGACGTACTTGCGGATCATCGCGAAGGTCGGATCATCCGCGCAGAGCTGGGAGGCGGCGCCCATTCCACAATTGCCGCCGTCGAGAAGGTTGCCCGGCGCCGAGGCCGAAGGCGCGGTCAGCGCGATCCGGATGATCGAGCTGTCAGGCAAGTTCTTGCCCCAGTCGTAGATCGCCTTCATGTCGGCGAGGCTCATGTCGGTGTTGATGTTCTTCTGCAGAGCGCTGAGCAGCTGGGGCGCCTTGGCGAAACCATTCACGGTGGTGGCCTTTGTCTTGATCGCCTGCATGATGTCCTGCTGACGCTTCGCGCGCCCGAAGTCAGATGCCTGTTGAGGCTGGATGGCGTGACGCGAGCGCGCGACCTCGAGCGCCTGCTCGCCGTTCAGGTGCTGGCATCCCGCTTTGAAGTGAATCGGGTGGTAGCCGTTCTTGTAGTCGGGGTACGAGTAGTCGTCAAGGTTTGAGGTCAGGCAGACGTCGACGCCACCCAGGGCGTTGACCATGTCGCGAAAGGCCTTGAAGTCGATCGCAATGTATCTATCGAAGGTGAGCCCGGTGATCTTCCCCACCTCGTGCTCCGCCGCGTAGCCACCCCCGTTCGCTCCGGTGTACTGCTTGGCGACGCAGCAGATGATGTGCGTGTTGGGCACCTCGTACGCGGCGTTGATCTTGTTGGTCCAGATGCTGTTCGGGTTTTGCTGCAGGTCCATGCGCACGACGAGGTCGCGTGGGATGGAAAGCATCATCACGCGGTTCGTGACCGGGTCGATGCTCACGGCCATGATCGAATCGGTCAGGTACGGCGCATCGTTCTCGTAACCACCGCGGCCGAGCAAAAGCACGTTCACGCGCTGCCCGTGCTTCAGCTTGTAGGCAATCGTCCCCGGCGAAGGCTCGACCACCTGGGCGAGCTCGCCGATCGGGTTGACGTGGCGGCCGGTGGTCGCGGTCATGAAGTCGTCGATGCGCTTGTAGGTCAGCGTCGCGGCCAGGACGATGCCCAGCAGCAAGACGACGATGACCGCCGCAGGGACCGACCTGGTCAGGCGGTAGGAGACGTGGTAGCGGGATCGCCTGGCCCGTTTCGGCCTGGCCCGTGACATGAGCACCGGGATTCTAGCAACGCCGCGTTCCCGCGGAAGGTTACGTCGTCGAGTTGCTCAGGGCCCCCGTCAGCACGATGGCGAAGAACGCGCCAACGCTGGCGAGGAAACCGATGACCCCCAGGATCAACCCGATGATGGCAAGCGCACCTCCGCCCAACGCACCGCCGCTGGTGGCGATCCGCTGGCGCGCGATGAAGCCCATGATCGCCGCCGTCGGGCCGAGGATGACGCCCAGGCACAGGAACGAGCAGACGATCGAGACGATGCCGATGACCAGCGACGCGATCGCAAGCCCATCCGTCCGCTGGGCCGCGTAGCCCGCGCCGGGCGGCACGTAGCCCTGCGGCGCCGGCGGAACGTAGCCAGCTTGCCCACCCGGCGGTGGCGGTGGCGCATACCCTCCACCGGGAGGAGGTGGCGGGGGCGGCGGCGGCGGCGGGGGGGCGCTTCCGCCCGACGGAGGTGGCGAAGGAGGCTCGCTGCCTCCACTTGACGGCGGCGGCGGAGGCGGCGGCAAGTCCGACATCCCTCTTTCCTCTCTCCTTTATGTAGAGCCCAGCTCGTAGCTGCGCACGATCCAGGCCTGCATCGCGAACGCATACGCGGCCGTGAACACGATCCCGACGATGCACGCCACGCTCCCCAGCTGCGCGACCAGGCTGGCGGCGATCAGCATAAGGCCGGCAACCAGAGTGTTGGTGAGCGATGTGCGGGCTCGCCGCACGACCTCGGTCACGCGCAGGCCGGCGGCGATGCCCCCTTTGTCGAAAGCCAGGACGATCGCCGGCGTCAGGAAGGTCATCACGAGGGAGCCGAGCGTGACAACGCTGAACGCGAGCAGGGACAGGGCGAGCCCCAGCGAGACGAGCAACGGATTCGACGCCTCATGCCGACCCTGCTCGGCGAGCAGCAGCACGGCCGGGACGTAGATCAGGGCCGCGACCGCGGTCAGGACCAGGTAGTAGACGAGAAACACGAGGAACAGCCGGAAGCCCGGCCCGAGGTGGTCGAAGTTGGCGGGCGGCAGGCGCTCCTCGCCCGCCCGCAGCCGGTGGAGCGCGGCCAGCATCCAGCCCAGTCCGTCGATCGCTCCCGCGATCGGGATCAGCAGGATGAGACCCATGATCAGGATCTTGGTGACCCACTCCGGGTCGCGGAATGGCCAGACGAACGCGTCGCCGACTCGATCCACTTCCTTCTAAGTCGGCGGCGGTCCGGAGACGGCGACCAGCCAGATCACGAACCAGGTGAGCGTCACGATCGCGCCCACCCCGGTCGCGACGATGCCGATGATCCAGCCCGCATGCGCGGAGCTGCGCCCGCCGACCTTCCCCTCCGAGGCGTCGATCCTGCCGACCGCCGACTTGCCCATGAAGTATGCGAGCGGGCCGAGGATCAGGCCGGGGATGCCCAGGGCCAGCCCGAGCAGCAGGCCGATGATGCCCGCGATCAGCGAGACGAGCGCTCCGCCGTCGCTGCGCGCGGCCGGCTGAGGCGGCGGATACGCACCAGGTCGGTAGTACGGCGACGCGGCGGGTGGTGGCGGCGGTGGAGGTGGCGGAGGAGGAGGCGGCGGGGCCGGTCTCTGCTCTTCCGGCTCGGCGCTCAACGAAGCAGCGCTCGCGCGATGACGACGCGCTGGATCTGGTTGGTTCCTTCGTAGATCTGCGTGATCTTCGCATCCCGCATCATTCGTTCAACCGGGTAATCGGCGATGTAGCCGTAGCCACCGAGAAGCTGCACGCAGTCGGTGGTGACGCGCATGGCCATATCGGAGGCGAAGAGCTTCGCCATCGCCGCGACTTTCGTGAGGTCGGCGGCCTTGGTATCGACCTTGGTCGCCGCGCGGTAGACGAGGTGACGCGCGGCTTCGATCTGGGTCGCGATGTCGGCGAGCATGAACTGGATCCCCTGGAAGCTGGCGATCGGCTGCCCGAACTGCTGCCGGTCCTTGACGTAGTTGAGCGCGTAATCGAACGCGCCCTCGGCGATGCCCAGCGCCTGGGCGCCGATACCAGGCCGCGAACGGTCGAGCACCGCGAGGGCGAGCTTGAAGCCGGCGCCCTCCTCGCCAAGGCGGTTTGCGGCCGGCACCTTCACGTCCTCGAGGACGATCTGCGCCGTCGGCGATCCCCGGATGCCCAGCTTGTGCTCCAGCTTGGCCACCGTCCACGGACTCGTCTCGCGCTCGAGTACGAAGGCTGAGATGCCGCGGTGGTCATTACCCGGCTCGGTCTCCGCAAAGACGACGAGCGTGCCGGCGATACTGCCGTGCGTGATGAACTGCTTGGTGCCGTTCAGGACGTACTCGTTGCCGTACCTCCTGGCGGACGTCTTCATCGCCGCGGCGTCGGAACCGCTGCCGGGCTCGGACAGCGCGTAGGCGGCGACCTTCTCCCCGGAGGCAAGCGGAGGGCACAGGCGCTTCTTCTGCTCTTCGGTCCCGGCGACGAGGATCGGATAGGAGCCGAGGGCCTGCACGGCGAGGATCAGCGACGAGCTGGCGCAAGCCTTGGCGATCTCCTCGATGCCCATACAGATGGTGACGCTGGAGCCCGAAATGCCTCCGTACTCTTCGGGGAACGGGATGCCCAGGATGCCGTTCTCGGCGAAAAGCTTCTCGATGTCCTGCGGGTATTCGCCGGTCTGGTCGATCTCGGACGCGCGGGGCGCGACTCGATCCTGGACGAGCTCGCGGATCGTGTCACGGATTGCGACCTGCTCGGCCGTGAACTCGAAATCCATTTACCTGAGAGCGATTATCCGGTTCTCAGCAACTCGCGCGCGATGACGATCCGCTGGACCTGGTTCGAACCCTCGTAGATCTGCAGTGCCTTGGCGTCGCGCACGTGGCGCTCGAAGGGACTGCCTTTGACCGCACCTTCCTCGCCCGCGATCTGCAACGCGTCCAGCGCGACCTGCATCGCGGTGTCGGTGCAGTGCAGCTTCGACATCGAAGCCTCTCGGGTGAACGGCTTGCCTCGGCTGCACAGCCAGGCGGCGTGATAGGCCAGCAGCCGGGCCGACTCCACCCGCGTCGCCATGTCCGCGAGGGCGAACTCGTCACCCTGCCCGTGGCCGCGCTCGCGCATCAACTCTCGCGCCTCGTCCACCGCGGCCTGAGCGATGCCGAGGGCCTGGCCGGAGATTCCGATGCGGCCCGAGTCGAGGGCGCGCATCGCGACCGTGAATCCCTGCCCCTCGCGGCCAAGCCGGTTGGCCTCGGGGATCTCGACGTCTTGGAGCACCAGCTCACCGGTGGGGGAGCCGTTGAGGCCCATCTTGTCGAACACCTGGCCCACGCGCACGCCATCGGCGTCCGCGGGCACGAGGAAGGCCGTCACGCCACCCGCCTTCTCGTCGGGCCCCGTCCGCGCGAACACGACGTAGAGGGCCGCGCGCCCGATGTTGGTGATGAAGACCTTGGTCCCGTTGAGGACGTAGCCGCCCCCGTTGCGCTTCGCCGTCATCTTGAGCGAGGCCGCGTCGGAGCCGGACGATGGCTCGGTCAGCGCAAAGGCGCCCAGCAGGTCGCCGGAGGCCAGCTGCGGCAGCCACCTGCGCTTCTGCTCCTCGTCGCCGAACAGGAGGATGGGCTCGGTGCCGACGCTGGTGTGCACGTCGACGATGACGGCGGTCGCGGCGCACGCATGGGCGAGCTCCTCGATGCAGATGGCGAACGCGAGTGCGTCGAGCCCGGCACCGCCGTACTCGCGCGGGATCAGCACCCCCATGAGGCCCGCGCCGGTCGCGGCTTTGATGGCTTCGTCGGGGAATCGATGTTCGCGGTCCACCTCGGCCGCGAGAGGTTGGACCACGCTCTGTGCGAGCTCCCGCACGGCGGCGCGAAAGGTCGCGTGCTGGGACGCGAGTTCCAGATCCAACTCAGGCGTTACCTAGAATAGTGGGCTTGACGATGGACGCAGGGCCGCGATATCTCGAGGGCACGACGGTCGGCAGCGGCCGCGACATCATCGGCGTGCGTCGCGACCGGATCGCCGACATCATCAGCACCGGCAAAGAGATCATCTCGCGGGCCAAGTCCGAGAAAATCCTGCCCGAGACCATCACCGGTGCGACCGCCGCGCTGCTGGTCACCATCGCCGGTTACGGCGAACCACTCTCTGAAGGCCAGTGGCGCGAGCTCGCCGGCGTCGTCGGCGGCATCATGCGCGACAACACCTACGCAGACCTCGCGAGGCTGCGCACGCTGATCACGCAGGAGCAGTTCCTGAACGTCGCGCGCAATCAGGGTTACGCGCGCTTCATCCGCCGTCTGGACGACGGCCGATGGGTATGCGAGCTGACCCCGAAACTTGAAGATCTTCCGGACGAGTGACGGCCGCCTAGGCGCCCTTGCCGGGGCCTTCCGCTCGCGGGTGGTCCACATCATGTTCGCAGCCCTCTTCCTGATCGCGATCATCATCCCCGCGGCGGTCGTCGCCGGCGTGGTCTGGACGGCGCCCGGCGACCAGGGCGCCGCGAACCAGCCTGCGAGCATGCTGCCCAGCCCCGCCTTCAACGTCTACGCCAACACGATGTCGAGCAACGTACCCTGCCCGCTCTGCGAGATCCCCGCGCGCGTCTACGTCCCGAACAGCGGCGCCGGCACGGTCGACGTCATCGACCCGAACACCTACAAGGTGATCAGTCATTTCCCCGTCGGCCAGATCCCGCACCACATCGCGCCGGCGTGGGACATGAGCGCGCTGTATGTCGACAACGAGGGGTCGAGCAGCCTTACCGTCATCAACGTCCAGACGGGCAAGCCGGCGGGGACGATCAACACCCCCTTTCCCTACAACCTGTACTTCACACCCGACGGGACGAAGGCGATCGACGTCGTGGAGCGCAACCAGCGGGTCGAGTTCCGCGACTGGCGCCACGGGTGGAAGCTCTTGGGGTCGGTGGCAATTCCCTGGCCCGGCGCCGACCACCTTGACTTCAGCGCCGACGGCAGCTACTTCATGATCTCGACCGAGTACTCTGGCGTCGTCGCCAAGGTCGACGTGAACTCGATGCGCCTTGCCGGCTACGTCGACGTGGGTGGGCTGCCCATCGACGTCAGGCTCTCGCCCGACGGGACCGTGTTCTACGTGACCGACCAGGGCACCATGGGCGTGTCTGTGATCGACCCGGTGGCCATGAAGATCGTGGAGTTCGTTCCCACCGGACGCGGTGCGCACGGCCTGCAGGTGTCGCGCGACGCGAAGTCGCTATACGTGTCCAACCGTCTCGAAGGATCGATCTCGGTGGTCGACTTCGCCACGCGGCGGGTGGTCGGGAAGTGGTGGATTCCGGGGGGCGGCAGCCCGGACATGCTGCAGCTGAACCCGGATGGGACCCGGCTGTGGGCGTCAGGCCGCTACAACGCGACGGTGTACGTGTTCGACACGACGACCGGTGAGGTGGTGGCGACGATCCCGGTGGGCTCCGAGGACCATGGTCTGACGTATTTCCCGAATGTCGGGCTCCACAGCCTGGGGCACAACGGGGTGTACCGCTAGAGGTCCCCTTCGCCTCCCCACCGGCGCCGCAAGCGGCGCCACCTCCCCACACGGTGGGAAGGAGTTGCTCAGGCTCCGAGCAGCCTCGCGATCAGCATCCGCTGGACCTCGGACGTCCCCTCCCCGATCTCGTTGACCTTGACGTCGCGCCAGTAGCGCGCCACGGGGTAATCCTCCATGAACCCATACCCGCCGTGGATCTGCACCGCCTGGTCGGCCGCGCGCTTGGAGGCCTCCGAGGCGTAGAGCTTCGACATCGCGGCCAGCATCCGCACGTCGTCCGACGACTCGGCCCCTTCCCGGCCGTAGGCGACGGCGGCGCGGTAGACGATCGTGCGCGCGATCTCCGTCTCCATGGCCATGTCCGCGAGCTTGAACTGGATGGCCTGGTGCTTGGAGATCGGCTCGCCGAAGGTGCGGCGCTCCTTCGCGTACGCAAGCGATGCGTCCAGGCAGGCCTGCGCCAGCCCCACCGAGAGGGCGGCGATCGCGATCCGGCCACCGGTGAGCGTGTGCAGGAACTGGCGGTACCCGCCGCCTCGCTGGCCGAGCAGGTTCTCGGCCGGCACCTCGCAGTCCTCGAAGCTCAGCGGATGAGTGTCCGACGAGTGCCACCCGAGCTTTCGATAGGACTCGAGGACGTGATAGCCAGGCGTTCCGGTGGGCACCATGATCGCGCTGATCTCGGGCTCAGCGCCGTTGCGTCCCGTGACCGCGGTGATGGTCACGCCTGCGGAGACGTCGGTCCCGCTGTTGGTGATGAACTGCTTGGCTCCGTTGATGACCCACTTGCCGTCGCGCTGCTCGGCGCGGGTCTTGGTCGCCCCCGCGTCGGACCCTGCCTCCGGCTCGGTCAGGCCGAACGACCAGAGCTTGCGGCCGCTCACGAGGTCTGGCAGCCACCGGTCCTTCTGCTCCGCGGTGCCGAACTCGTAGATCGGCGCCGACCCGAGACAGACCGCGGCCTCGAGCGTGATCCCCACACCCGCGTCGCCGCGCGAGATCTCCTCGATCGCAAGGCAAAGAGAGAGGAAGTCGGCACCGGCGCCGCCCACCTCTTCGCCGAACGGGAGGCCGAACAGCCCCAGCTCCCCCATCTGGCGGACGATGTCGTAGCCGAATTCGTGGTTCCGGTCGAGCTCTTCGGCCGCGGGAGCGACGACCTCGCGCGCGAAATCGCGACACGTGTCCCGGATCGCCTTCTGCTCGGGGCTCAGTTCAAAATCCATGGCACCCAATCTTGCATGAGTGACGAACGGTACTCGGAAGGCATGCGGATCGCGGCTACCCTCCAGGAGCTCGACGGACCAAACGTGAACCCGCTGTGCCGCACGCGCGTGTACTCCCATGGACGCAAGGTCGAGCGCTCGCTCGTCCTTCTCCATGGCTTCACCAACTGCCCGCAGCAGTTCGAGGCACTCGGCCTTCAGTTCCACGAGCGCGGCTGGAACGTGCTCATCCCCCGTTATCCGCGGCACGGTTACACCGACCGGCTCAACAGCTCGATCTCCGAGCTGCGGGCGGAACACCTGGTCGCCCTCGCCAATCGCGCCGCCGCGGCCGGCGCCGGCCTGGGCGAGCGTCTCACCGTGGCCGGCCTGTCGCTCGGCGCGATCCTCACCGGATATCTCGCGCAGACGCGGCAGGGCATCGAGCGCGCCGTGCTGATCGCGCCGATGCTGGGCCTGAAACCGATCCCCGGCCCGGTTCTCACGGCGATGAGCCGCGTCGCCAAGGTGATCCCCAACTTCTACATGTGGTGGGACAACAAGCTCAGGGACCAGCTCGGCCCGCCCTACGGCTATCCGCGGTTCTCCACGCATGCGTACGCCGCGCTGTTCGACTGCGGCCGCATCCTGGTCCAGGCGGCGCGCGCCCGACCGCCCCTGGCACGCTCGATCGCCGTCATCACCAACGCGGGCGAGCCACGGCTCGACAATCGCTTCACGTTCCGGCTGATCGACTCCTGGCGCAAGCACGGCGCATTCGTCGAAACGTTCGAGTTCGCGGCGTCCGACGCCCTTACGCACGATCTCATCGACCCGGGCAACGCCGCCCAGAAGACGCCTTATGTCTATCCGATCGTGACGCGGCTCATCGAGAGAGCGAACTAGAGATCGCGCGACATTTCGTACTCGAGCTCGCCTGGCCGCACCTCCTGGCTCGCCCCCGTACGCACGAAGTCGTGCTGCAGATAGAGATGCTCCGCTCTCGCATTCACCTCGGTGACCCACAGGAACATCTGGCGGTAGCCGTGTCCCCTGGCCCACTCCAGTAGCGTTCTGACGAGCATCTCCCCCACGCCCTGGCGCCGATACCGCGGGTCCACCCACATCGCGGTCATCGCAGCCGACCCGTTCACCTGACCGTCGCCACCACTCACTGTTCCCGCCACGACACCGTCCACCTCGGCCACGAACCGGGTGCGATCCGCGGTGCGGCGCCGCCACGTCGCATCGTCGAAAGTCAACTCGTGCTCGTACGAAGATCCGAACGCGTATGGCGCCTCTTTGAGCGCGTCAAGACGCACGCGCCTGTAGAGCTGCCAGTCCTCGGGACCGAGCTTCCGCAGGCTAATTACCGAGGACGAAGACCTTGAGCGCCCAGCTCATCAGGAGGGCGCTGATTGAACCGACGGCGATGAGCTTCCAGTGCGTCGGGGTCAGGCGCGAGGTCCACGTGCGTCCCGTGAGGATCCCTGCCGCGAGGCCGCCGACGCCGGCAATTGTCCCCGCGAACAACGCCGGGCCAAGCGGGTAGAGCCGGACCGCGTCCGCCAGGTCGCCCTGCCACATGTACGCGAACGAGCGCGTGCCGCCGCAGAACGGGCATGGGTGCCCGGTAATCACGTAGAAGGGGCAGGCCGGGCCGGTCAGGTGGACGGCGGCAAGTGCCCAGTACACACGCGTGTAGACGAGCCACATGGCGAGCACCAGCAGGATCCCGAGGTCGCGCAGCCGGTCATTCGGGAGCGCGCGGGTGACTGACAAGGGGAGTGAGCTCATCTCAGCAGGCCCACGATCTCGTCCGTCGTCTCGGCGACCGCAACTCCTGCCTTGCGAAACGCCTCTTCCTTGCTCTTGGCGGTGCCACGGTTACCGGAAATGATGGCGCCTGCGTGCCCCATCCGCTTGCCCTCCGGCGCGGTGCGGCCGGAGATGAAGGCAACGGCCCTGAGCCGGCTGCCGCGCGCGAGCAGCTCGGCCGCCCGCTCCTCGTCGCTGCCGCCGATCTCACCGATCAGGACGAGGTGGGTCGTCGCTTCGTCTTCCTCGAAGAGCTCCACGACGTCGCGAAACGTCAATCCCAGGACCGGGTCGCCGCCGATGCCTACGATCGTCGACTGGCCCATGCCGGCCGCCGACAGCGCTGACGCGACCTCGTAGGTAAGAGTGCCGCTGCGCGAGACGAGGCCAACCTGGCCAGAGGACGTGATGCGCTGAGGGATGATCCCGATCTTGGCCTGTCCCGGAGTGATCAAGCCGGGGCAGTTGGCGCCGAGCAGCCGCGCCTGCGGGTAGCCGCGCAGGAAATCCTTGACCCGGATCATGTCCTGGATCGGGATCCCCTCCGTGATGCAGACGATCAGCGTGATCCCCGCGGCAGCGGCTTCCATGATCGCGTCGGCCGCGAAAGGCGCGGGGACGAAGATGCCGGACGCCGTGGCGCCGGTGGCTTTCACGGCGTCCGCGACAGTGTTGAACACGGGTAAGCCCAGGTGTGTCGTGCCGCCCTTGCCCGGGCTCGTACCACCGACAACCTTCGTCCCTAGCTCCGTCATCTGCTCGGTGTGAAACGAGCCCTCGCGGCCCGTGATGCCCTGGACGAGGACTTTCGTGGATCCGTCGAGGAGGATGCTCATCGGACTCCAGCAGCCCCATCCCGGCCCTGCGGGCCGGACTTCCCCACGAGTGGGGAAGACTCCGTGGATCCGTCGAGGAGGATGCTCATCGGACTCCAGCAGCCCCATCCCGGCCCTGCGGGCCGGACTTCCCCACGAGTGGGGAAGACTTTGTGGATCCGTCGAGGTGGATGCTCATCGGACCCCAGCAGCCCCATCCCGGCCCTGCGGGCCGGACTTCCCCACAAGTGCGGAAGACTGCGTGAGCTCGACGATCTTCTTCGCCCCCTCCCATCCGCTGACGCCGGGCTCGATCCCGTTCTGCTTCAGGATCTCGCGGCCCTCCTCCTCGCGCGTGCCGCTCATGCGCACGACCAGGGGCAGATTCATCTTCAGGTTGTCGCGCGCAGTGACCACGCCCCTCGCCACCTCGTCGCCACGCGTGATGCCGCCGAAGACGTTGATCAGCACGCCCTTGACCTTTGGATTCATGAGGATGACGGCGAGAGCGTTCTCGACCACCTCGGCCTTGGCGCCGCCGCCGATGTCGCAGAAGTTGGCCGGCCTGCCCCCCGCGCGCTGCACCAGGTCGAGCGTGCCCATGCACAGCCCGGCCCCGTTGCCGATGATCCCGATGTCACCGTCGAGGGAGACATAGGTGAGGCCACGCTTCTTCGCCTCCACTTCGTACGGGTCGCCCTCGATCACCGAGCCGTATCGCTCCTCGAGGTCCTTGTGCCGCCAGGCGGCGTTGTCGTCGATCTCCAGCTTCGCGTCGCCGGCGATGACATCGCCCTTGCTGGTGACCACGAGCGGATTGATCTCAGCGGTCAGCGCGTCGTAGTCCGGGATCGCCCGATTGAGCCTTTTGATCAGCGCGGTCAGCGGCCTCGCGAGCTCGCCCAGCCCTGACTCATAGACGAGCTGCGTCAACTCGAAGTCGAGGGCTCCACGCCAGGGGTTCGGATACAGGCGCGAGATCGATTCCGGTGACTCTTCGGCGACCTGTTCGATGTCCATCCCGCCTTTCGCGGACAGCATCAGGATGTTCGCGCGCGCGTCGCGGTCGACCGTGAAGCCGAGATAGATCTCGCGCGCGATGTCGAGCGCCGCCTCGCAGTAGACCAGCGGGACTTTGAAACCCTTGATGTCCATGCCGATGATCTGCTGCGCCGCGGCACGCGCCTCGTCCGCGCTACTGGCGAGCTTGATCCCGCCTGCCTTGCCGCGACCGCCCACGGGCACTTGCGCCTTGACGGCGACCGGCCCGAGCTTCTCGAACGCGGCCGCGGCCTCGTCGGGTGTGCGCGCGACCACGCCGGGCGGGATCGCGATGCCAAGCGAGGCCAGCACCTCCTTGGCCTGGTACTCCAGGAGCTTCAAGCTACGGCGATCCTTTCACAGCGGGATGTTGCCGTGCCACCGAGCAGAGCGCCTGCGCTCCTTGCGCATAGCGATGCGCAGTGCGTGGATCAGCTCCGAGCGCGTGCGGTCGGGCTCGATCACATCGTCGATGTAGCCGCGCTCGGCGGCGATGTACGGGTTGGCGAAGCGCTCGGTGTACTCGCTCACAAGCTCGGCCCGGTGCGCGGCGGGATCGGACGCCGCGGCGATCTCGCGCCGGAACAACACGTTCACGGCACCTTCCGGCCCCATGACGGCGATCTCCGCCGTCGGCCACGCAACGTTGAAGTCCGCGCGGATGTGCTTCGAGCACATGACGCAGTAGGCGCCACCGTAGGCCTTGCGCGTGATCACCGTGAGCTTGGGCACCGTGGCCTCGCTGAACGCGTAGAGCAGCTTCGCCCCATGCCGGATGATGCCGCCGTACTCCTGGGCCGTCCCCGGCAAGAACCCGGGCACGTCGACGAACGTGACCAACGGGATGTTGAAGGCGTCGCAGAAGCGGACGAAACGTGCACCCTTGTCCGACGCGTTGATGTCGAGGGCTCCGGCCATCACCTTTGGCTGGTTGGCGACCACGCCCACCGACCTGCCGTCGAGGTGCGCGAACCCGACCACCAGGTTCATCGCGTAGAAGGGCTGCACCTCGAAGAAGTCGCCGTGGTCGACGACCATGCGCACCACGTCCTTGATGTCGTACGGCTCCTTCGAGCTGTCGGGAATGATCGTGGCCAGCCCGGGCTCCGAGCGTTCGGGGTCGTCCGCCGGCTCCAGCGCGCGCGGCTGGTCCTCGCAGCTTTGCGGGATGAACTTGAAGAGCTTGCGCACCTGGGCGAAGCACTCCTCCTCGCTCTCGGCAAGGAAATGCGCCACGCCCGACTTCACGTTGTGCACCTCGGCGCCACCGAGCGAGTCGAAGGTCACGTCCTCGCCGGTGGTGACGCGGATGACCTCAGGGCCGGTGATGAACATGTAGCCGACGCCGTGGACCATGAAGGTGAAATCCGTGATCGCCGGCGAGTACACGGCACCGCCGGTGCACGGGCCGAGGATGAGGCTCAGCTGTGGAATGAGCCCGCTCGCCTCTACGTTGCGCCAGAAGATCTCCGCGTAGCCGGCCAGCGAGACCACGCCCTCCTGGATTCGCGCGCCGCCCGAGTCGTTGATGCCGATGATCGGAATCCGGTTGCTCAGCGCCAGGTCCATGACCTTGATGACTTTCTGCGCGAACACCTCGCCCAGCGAGCCTCCAAAGACGCTGGCGTCGTGGCTGAACAGCATCACGTCGCGGCCGTCGATCTTCGCCATCCCGGTCACCACGCCGTCGCCGAGCACACCCCCCGTGTGCCGCGCGAACAGGTCGATCTCCTCGAAGGAGTTGCGGTCGACGAGTCTCGAGATGCGCTCCCTGGCGGTCAGCTTGCCCTTGGCGTGCTGGCGGTTGAACGCCTCCGCGTCGCCGTGGCCGGCCTCGTACTTGCGCTGGCGCAGCTCGTTGAGGGGATCGACCTTGCGCGGGGTCACTTCTGCATGAACATCCAGCGGTGGCCCTCGAGGTCTTCGGCCCGATACCGCTTTCCTTCGTCGCTCTCTTCGAGAGGTGACAGGATCGTCGCGCCCTCGGCTTTCGCGCGGTCGAAGTGTGCGCTCAGGTCCTCGACGTAGACCAGCACGCCATCGACGATGTAGGGCACCTCCGACCACTTTGCGGCCGCCTCGCACTCCTCCCGATGGTGTTTCGGCCCCTGGTAGTGCGGCGAGGGCGTCGCGAGCATGATCAACCCGTCGCCCGCCTCCATCTCGCCATGGCCGAGCCGCCCGTCCTTGTCGACGTGGCGTTCCAATTCGCGAAACCCAAACGTGCGCGCAAGCCAGTCCATGGCCGCCGAGCCGTTCTCGTAGGCGATCATCGGTACGACTGTCGAATTCATCACGCAGCCTCCCCAGGGCGGTATTCGCCGAACACGTCACGCAGCACCGCGCAGCACTCTCCGATCGTCACGTAGTCCGCCAGCGCAGCCTTCAACGGCCGCATCAGGTTGTCAGTCCCACGCGCCGCTCGCCCCAGCTCCGCGAGATGGTGTTCGACGGCCGCCTTCGAGCGGCGGGCGCGGAGCTTCTTGAGCGCCCGCGCCTGCGCCACCTGGTGGCGCGTGCTCACCTTCGTGATCTCCACCGGCCGGGCGTCGGTCTCGGTGTAGCGGTTCACGCCCACCACCGCGCGCTCACCCGACTCGACGCGCTGCTGCATGCGGTAAGCGCTGTCGGCGATGCGCCGCTGCGTCCAGCCCGACTCGATGCAGCTCACCGCGCCGCCCATCTCATCGATCTCGGCCATGATCCCGAGCGCCTCTTCCTCGACGCGGTCGGTCAGGTTCTCGACGTAGTAAGAACCACCGAGCGGATCGGCCACGTATGGGACTGCGGACTCGTAGCCGATGACCTGCTGCGTCCGCAGCGCGATCTCAGCCGCGTCCTCTGAGGGCAGGCCCAGCGCTTCGTCGTAAGCGTTGGTGTGCAGCGATTGCGTGCCGCCGAGGACCGCGCTCATCGCCTCGAGCGTGGTCCGGACGATGTTGTTCAGCGGCTGCTGCGCGGTCAGCGTCACACCCCCCGTCTGGGTGTGAAAGCGAAGCGCCTGCGAGCGGGGATCGGTCGCGTGGAAGCGATCACGCATGATCCGAGCCCACATACGGCGCGCGGCACGGAACTTGGCGACCTCCTCGAAGAAGTCCATGTGGCAGGCGAAGAAGAAGGACACGCGCGGAGCGAAGTCGTCGACGGTCAGCCCGGCGGCCTGCGCGGCTTCGACGTACGCAATCGCATGGGTGAGCGTGAACGCGATCTCCTCGGCCGCGGTCGAACCCGCCTCGCGCATGTGGTAGCCGGAGATCGAGATCGTGTTCCAGTTCGGCAGCTCGCGTGAGCAGTACGCGAAAAGGTCGGTGATCAGGCGCATCGATGGCTTGGGGGGGAAGATGTATGTGCCTCGCGCGGCGTACTCCTTGAGGATGTCGTTCTGCACGGTGCCCGTGATCTTCTCGGGCGGGCATCCCTGCTTCTGGGCGACGAGCTGGTAGAGGAGCAGCAGCATGGAGGCGGTGGCGTTGATCGTCATCGAGGTCGACACCTGCTCCAGCGGGATGTTCGCGAGCAGGATCTCCATGTCCTCGAGCGAATCGATCGCGACGCCGACCTTTCCCACCTCGCCATTGGCCATCGGATCGTCGGAGTCGTAGCCGATCTGCGTCGGCAAGTCGAACGCAATCGAAAGCCCTGTCTGGCCCTGCTTGAGCAGGAACCGGTAGCGCTTGTTGGATTCGGCCGCCGCTCCAAAACCTGCGTACTGGCGCATGGTCCACAGGCGGCGGCGGTACATGTCCTTGTGGATGCCGCGCGTGAAGGGAAAGGTGCCGGGCAGCGGCTCGTCGCTGCTCCTGTCTTCGACCGAATAGACGGGCTTCAGCGGCAGGCCGCTGTCGTTCAGGACCTCGGTCACTGCTCGACGAACTCCGTCAGCACGCCGCCCACGCTGTTCGGATGGACGAACGCAATCCGCGTCCCGTGCAGCCCGATTCGGGGTTCCTGGTCGATGAGCTCGAGGCCCCTGGCACGTGCATCGGCCATCGCCTTTTCGATGTCCGGGACGGCGACCGCGATGTGGTGCAGGCCTGGTCCTCGCCTGGCCACGAACTTGCCCACCGGTGTGTCGTCGCGCAGCGCAGCCAGCAGCTCGATCTCCGTCTCGCCGGCGTTCAGGAAGGCCGCTGCGAGGCCGTCCCTCTCGCTCGAGGCGCGGTGCGTCAACTCGGCTCCGAAGACCGAGGTGAAGAGCTCGATCGCCTCGTCCAGGTCCGCGACCGCGACACCGACGTGGTGGAGCTTGATCACTGGTAGCGGTACCACCCTTCTCCGGTCTTGCGCCCCAGCTTGCCCGCCTTGACCTTGGCCTCGAGCTGGGGCGAGGGTCGATAACGCTCATCGCCGGTCGTCTGGAACATGTGCAGGCGCGCCTTGTAGGTCACGTCGAGGCCGCTGAAGTCGCCGAGGCGGAACGGGCCCATCGGCCAGTTCAATCCCTTTTCGACGGCGGTGTCGATGTCCTCGAAGGACGCGACCTCGGCGTCGAGAAGCCGGTACGCCTCCTGCGTCGCGGCGTGGAGGACGCGGTTGACGATGAAGCCGTCGATCTCCTTGTTGAGGACGACCGATGTGCGGCCGATCTGCCGCGCCAGCTCCGTCGCTCGCCGAACGGTCTCGTCCGAGGTCTGCGGCCCGCGCACGATCTCGACCAGGTCCATGACGAGCACCGGGTAGAAGAAGTGCATGTTGAGGCATCGCTCCGGGCGCTGCGCGGCAGCGGCCAGCTTGCTGATGCCGATCGTCGATGAGTTGCTGGCGATCACGGCGTCGGGCGGCGCGAGCCGGTCAACCTCGCGAAAGATCGACCGCTTCAACTCGAGGTCCTCGAAGACCGCCTCGATGACGAACTCCGAGTGTTGAACGGCGCCGTCCAGGTCGGTGATCAGGATGACCCGCCCGTGGGCCGCGGCGGCGTCGTCCGCCGAGAGCTTGCCCTTGTCAACGCGGCGCGCGAGGTGGCCGCGGTTCGACTCCGCGGCTTTGCGCAGCTGCGCAGGGTCCTTGTCGTGAAGCATCACGACCATGCCGTGCAGCGCCGCCTGCTGCGCGATCTGGGCGCCCATGCTGCCAGCGCCGATCACCGCGAGCTTCATTGAACCGAGAAGATCCGCGTCACTGTGTTCAGGGTGGCCAGGTTGCCGAGCAGGCCGTCGATCCGCAGCTTGCCCTGCAGCAGCTTGGCGGCGACGCCACGGCCCACGCCGTCGTAGTAAACGGGCATCCCGAAGAGCCCGATCTTCAGGTTGCTCAGGTTCATCACGGTGTCGGCTTCGGCGCGGATGGTCAGGTCGCGTTTTGACTGGAGACCGTTATGGACGACGAGCGAGCCCTTGCGAAAATCAAGCGTCACGCCTTCGTCAATGTCAGTGACGAAGATGCCAACTCGCGCCGCGAGCGCCTCGAAGTCCTTCTTCTTGGCCGCGCTGTTTTCAACGTTCGCTTCGATCAGGCCGCCCAGCATCGAAGCGAACGCGCTCGGCTCGGCGTCCGCGTAGTCGACGGTTTTGGTGCTTACTTTTCGTCGGGCCATTCGACGGGGACCCGGGTCGTGCACTCGGTCATCTCCTGCGACGCCTTCGTGTAGCGCACGATCGTGGGCAGGTCACCCTTCAGCTTCAGCTTGCCCTGCAGCATCCCCTTCGTCGCGTCGAGCTCTTTGGTTGCGACCTGCTTCCAGCGCGAGTACGGCGCCGTGATCACGAAGTCGCACTTCTGCGCGTCGGCGGCCGATCCGACTGTGATGTCGCGGGCAGAGCCGTCGAAGAGGTCCATGACCACGCCCTTGGCCTCCGGGAAGTTCTTGTCCGGCTCAGCCTCGACGACCAGGCCCACCGTCCACTTCCATCCCTTCGCCGCCTGCTTGTACACGCTCGACCGGTTGACCTCGTCCTTGAACTGGCTGGCCCACTCGTCGGAGAAAGCGTTGACGGTCATTCAGTCCTCCTTTCCTCGAAAGGTTAGTACCCGACGTGATCGCCGACCGCGACCCGTCCAGGTCGCAGGACCTGGCAGTAGACGCCCATCGACGCGTCATGCCGCTCGGCGAGCAGGCGCAGCAGCTCCGGCGCCGCCTCGGTCGTGTCCGGGTCCTTGGTGATCACGACGCACCGCTCGCAGCGCCCCGTGACCTCTAGCTCCGCGTCGCCGGCCCGGATTCGCGCTCCAACCCAGCCGGCCTCCTCCTCGGGCTCGATGCCGTCGACATAAAGGTTGGCGCGAAAGCGGCGGTGGTCGACGTTCATCCCCGCCTCCAGGCCGAGGACCGCGACCGAGGCGAGGTTGACGATCAGGAGATGCGAGTCGTCGAAGTTGCCTCCAGGAAGTTCTCGCAGCTCTAGCGGGCGTGAAGATTCGACCTCGAGCCGCCTGACGAGTTCTTCGTCCAGCATGGCGATGGCGCCGTCCGGCGCGGCCACCTCGACAGCGCCGCCGGCGAGCCTGGCGCGATAGGTGAGCAGCCGGTCGTGGTGCTTGATGGTGAGCAGCTTCCCGGCGCGGTGCGGCGCGCCGTCGACGACTGCCCACCGGCGGTCGCCGTCGAGCCCGCTGGCGGTGACCATGCAGGAGTCCAGCCGCTCACCGGCCATGGACTTCACTGGATATCGCCAGATCTCAACGATCGAGGACATCGGCCGCAAGCGTAACCGGCCACACGTAGGGGAAACCCGGCAGGGTTTCCCCTGCGATCTACGATGCAGCGGGGATGGGCGAAGCGCCGTTCTTTGAGCCGCTCTCGGCGAGGGACGCCTGGTTCCTCTACTCAGAGCGTCCGGAGACACCACTCGACCTGGGCACCGTGTACGTGTTCGAGGGCGGTTCGCGGGTGCCGGGAGGTCGCGGCGCGGAGGGAATCGAGGAGACGGTCGCGGAGCGAATCCACCTCGTTCCGCGCTACCGGCAGCGCATCCAGACCCTTCCGTTCAACCTCGTCCACCCGGTGTGGGTCGACGACCCGAATTTCGACCTCGGCGCGCACATCCGGCGCGAGGTCCTGCCGGCTCCGGGCGACGGCGCCCAGGTCAGAAAGCTGGTGGCGCGCATCCTCTCGCGCCCGCTCGACAAGCGGCGACCGCTCTGGGAGATGACCCTGGTCACCGGGCTCGAGGGCGGCCGCGTAGTGATCGTCAACCGCGCCCACCACGCGATGGTCGACGGCGTCTCCTCGCTGGACATCCTGACTCTCCTGCTCGACGCCGACCCCGAGGGCTACCGGCCCGAGCCGCCTTCACCGTGGAGGCCACGCCCCGCGCCGTCCAACTGGAACATCCTCAAGCCGATGCTCTGGAACGTGCGCTCTCGGCCCAAGCAGGAGCGCAGCCGGCTTCCTGTGTTCTGGGGGACGCGGCGCCTGCCGTGGACCGGGATGTGGAAGCTCGGCGGCACGATGGTGAGCCGGCGGCCTGACGTCTTCTTCAACCGCAAGCTCAGCCCGCAGCGCACCGGACGGGGACTCAAGGTTCCGCTCTCGGCTTTCAAGGCGCTGAAGGAGCGCTACGGGTGCACGGTCAACGACGCTGTCCTCGCGGTCGTGTCAGAGGGTCTGCATCGATGGTTCAAAGCCCGCGGTGAGAGCGTGCCCGCGAAGGTGCGAGTTTTCTGCCCGGTGAGCGTGCGCAGCGACGAGGCACGCGGCCGGGTGGGCAACCAGATCAGCGGCATGGTCTTCGAGCTGCCCACTGGCGACCTCACGATCGCAGAGCGGTTGAAGCGGATCAAGGTGACGACGGGCGACCTGAAGCGAACGCGGCAGGCGATCGCCGCGGACAAGCTCGCCGGGCTCGCTGAGTGGGCGCCACCCACTCTGCTCGTCCTCGCCGGTCGCGTCATGTCGACACCCCAGGCAGGGGCCAACATCAACGTCACCAACATCCCGGGTCCGCAGTTTCCGCTGTACGCCGGAGGGGCTCAGCTGCTGGAGGTCTGGCCTTTCGCTCCGCTGTATCCGACAATGGGCCTCGGCGTCGCGGTGGTCTCCTACAACGGCGACACGTACTTCGGCCTGAGCGCCGACCCGGCCGTGGTGCCCGACGTCGAGGCTTTCACGCGTGACCTGCGCCAGGCGGCCGCCGATTGCGTCGCCCTCGCAGCGACCTGAAGTACATCGGGAGAATGTGATGACCGGCATCGACGTGCTGCGGATGCAGCTCAACGGCTCGTTCAACAACGTCAACGGGCGGCTCTCCGAGCTCCGCGATGAAGAATGGGACCGGCGCGCGGGGCAGGGGACCAGCAAGCTCGGCTTCATCCTGTGGCATTGCGCGCGGATCCTCGACTGGACCGCCAACTCCGCCATCCAGGGGGTGCAGGAGGTCGCCGACCGCGAGCCCTGGCGTGGACGTTTTCCGGAAGGCGCGCTCTACGGCGCGGGGATCTCGGAGGAGGTTGCCGACAGCATCCCAGAGACTGTCACCCGCGCCGACACGCAGGCCTACCTGGCGGACGTCAAGACGGCCGTTTTCGAGTGGTTCGACCGCCAGACGCCGGAGTCACTGGACGCCCCGGTCTCGCTGAGACAGACGCAGACCAGACGGCCTGGCTACCTGGACCCCGCGGTGTGGGCCGAGATCGAAGACCTCGACCAGCTGCCCGCGTGGGCCTTTCTAGTCCGGCCGGCGGGCGGCCATGTGCGCGGGCACTGCGGCGAGTACGACGCGCTGCGGAGCTTGCTCCGATCCGGAGTTACGCCTGGAGCGTAAAGCGGAGCGTGTTCTGACCGATGGCGATCACGTCGCCGTCAGCCAGCTCCTTCTCGATCACCGGCTGGCCGTTGACCTGGGTGCCGTTGGTGCTGCCCAGGTCGCTGATCCAGAAGGAGCCGTTGCGCACCTCGATCCGGCCGTGGTGACCTGACGTCGCGGGGTCGCCGACGACGACGTCGTTGTCGGGCGCTCGCCCGATGCTGATCATCTGGTCGGGCAAGGCGACGATGCGTCCGGAGAAAGGACCTGACTCGAAGGTCAGGAGCGCAGCGTAGCCTGAGCCTGAAGCAACCTCTTCCGGCGGCAGCGCCTGAAGCGACACCGTCTCCTTCGAGTCGGGCGCGGTCTGCTGCCAGGCCGGGATCACCGAGGTGGCTTCTTCGAATCCGCCAGGCTGAGCCGGCGCTCCGTTCTCGGGACCGGCCGCGGCCCCGGCAGCCCCCGGCCACGCGACGAGCGTCTCGCCGACAGGCTGAGGTTCGGGCGGCGTCTGGAGGTGACTGGGCTCGGGCACTGGTTCTGGTTCGGAAGCCGCCGCGACCGGGTGCTCCTGCTCCGGAGCGGCGACCGGGGCGGGCTCGCCGAAGGAGACCGGCTCGTCGAACGCGGACAGCACCGGTTCGGTGACCGCCGAGACGAGCTCGGGCTCTGGCTCCGGCTCAGCTTCCTTCTCGGCCTCGGGCGCGGCTGCCGGCTCAGCCTCCGGCGCGGGCTCAGGCTCCGGCGCGGGCTCAGGCTCCGGCGCGGGCTCAGGTCCTGGGGTGGGTTCGGGTTCCGGCGCGGGTTCGGGTTCCGGCGCGGGTTCGGGTTCGGGCATGGACATGGATTCGACAGGCTGGGGAACTCGCTCCAGGTCTGGCTCCGGCTCGGGGAGCGGTTCCGACACCAGGACCGCCGGCGCCGTCTGGGTAACATCCTCCACCACAGGCTCGTCACGCGCAGACAGGTCTGGCAGGGCCTCGGGCTCGACGATGGGCGCCTCCCTGGTCGCGAACTCGGAAACGGTCGGCTGGATGACCTCCGGTTCCTCCACTGGCGTGGCGGTCGGGTTTGTGATGGCGATCGTCTTCGCCCACTCGTGTGCGGCCTCCGCGGGGATCTCGAGGACCTGCGTCGCTGCCTCGGGCGCGGGCCGGTCAGCTGCCTGCGTGCCGAGATACTTCTCGTACCAGGCCGCGATCCGGCGCAGCCTCTCGACGCGCCTGTCGGGCCGGCCGTTGCGCGAGAGGTCGTGTGACTCCTCGGGGAAACGCACCAGCTCGACGGTCTTGCCCAACAGACGCATCGCTCCGAACAGCTCCTCCGACTGCGACATCGCGCAGCGAAGGTCCATCTCGCCCGCCGTGAGCAGGAGCGGCGTCCTGATGTTCTGCACGTAGCGGATCGGAGAGCGCCGCCACAGCTCGTCGAGGTTCGGCCATGGCGGAGGACCGAGCTGGAGCGCGCCCCACAACACGATGTCGTGCTGCGGGTACTCGCTGACCAGGTTCGAGATGGAGCGCATGGCAACCGCGGCGGCGAAGCGGTCGGTCTGACCGATGATCCAGTTGGTCATGTAGCCGCCGTAGGAACCGCCGCCGACGCCCACGCGCTTGGCGTCGATGTAGCCCGTGCGCTCGATGATCTGGTCGAGCGAGCTCATGACGTCGATGTAGTCCTTGCCGCCCCAGTCGCGCACGACCGAGCGCCGGAAGCGCTCGCCGTAGCCGTCCGAGCCGCGCGGGTTCATGTAGAAGACGACGAAGCCCATCCCGGCGAGGATCTGCAGCTCGTGGAAGAACGACCAGCCGTACTGCGCGTGCGGCCCGCCGTGGATCTCGAGGACCGCCGGGTGAAGACGGTTGGGGTCGAAGCCCGGCGGCTTGAGCACCCAGCCCTCAAGGCGCCAGCCGTCGGGCGCGGTGAAGTACTCCTGCTCGGGCTGCGCAACGTATCGGTCGTGCAGCCAGGGGTTCATGTCGGTCAGCCGCGCCTCCGCCCCTCCTGCCTGCATGTACAGGTCGCCGGGATTTCCCGGATCGGCTGCGCAGAAGACGAGCGTGCTGCCGGCGACGTCGAAGTCGTAGATCCTGCGACGGCCGCCGGCTTCCTCCCGAATGTTGCCGTCCAGGTCGACCGACTTGATCGTGGTCGCACCGGAACCGCTGGCCGGGAAGTAGATCCGGTCGCCCTCGGCGGACCAGATGACGCGGGTCGCGTGGCCGGAGCGCATGTCGTTGATGACGCTGTCGGTGACCGCCTGGTCGAGCTCGAGGGTCAGGCAGCGCGGACCGCCGCCCGCAAGCGGGACCACCCAGATCCGCTCGAGCAGGCCGACGTCGAGCCCGTTCGGTGCGATGAACGCGATCAGGTCGCCTTGGGGCGACCAGATCGGCGAGCTCAGGTAGAAGCCTCCACCGAGGCGGACGCGGTTGGCGTCGAGGTCGACGAGGTAGAGGTTCAGCTCCCGCTGGAGGTCGGCGCCCGGCTCGGCGTTGCCGGAGACCACGATGCGAGTGCTGTCTGGCGACCAGTCGAAGTCACTGACGTCCCATGGTCCGTTGGTCAGCTGTTTGACGTCGCCCCCCACCGCGTTGGCCACGAAGAGGTGGTGCTGGCGACCGTCGACGTAGCCGCGACCGTCGTGCTTGTAGTCAAGACGGCGCACGATCCTCGCCACCGGGGCTCGGCGGAGCTGCTCGCGGCCCTCGGCCGGCCTCGGGTCGTCGATGACTGCCTCCGGGTCGGCCAGGACGGCGCCCAGGAACGCGACGCGCTTGCCGTCGGGCGACCATCTGGGGAGCCCCACCCCGTCCGCCACCGAGCTCAGTTGCTGAGGCGCGCCGCCTGTCGTAGTGTCGAGCACGAAGAGCTGATCGACTGCACCGACCTTGCTGAGGAACGCGATCCTGCGTCCATCAGGAGACCACTCGGGGGAGTGGTCGCGCTGCGCTCCGCCAGTCGGCGCAACCGGCTCGGGATCGAGCAGCCGCCGGACTACGATCCGGCTCCGGCTCTGCCTCGCGTTGGCGTCCGCCCACGCGATCTGATAGGCAACACGCTCGCCGTCAGGGCTCAGGCGAACGTGGTCGATCCAGCGAAAGCGGTATAGGTCCTCGGGGGTGATGGCGGAGGGCATGCCGACCCGTGGATGCTACCAGCCGCCGACGAATCCTTACATCGTCCGCGTAGCTTTCGGTGGTACAACGTGACGCGATGACGCGAAAGACCGCCGCGCTTAGCGGTTTCGCGTGGGGATGCGTGGGCGGTGTCGCGCTGATCGCCCTCATGTACTACGCCGGCGTCTTTCTCGGACTGCGCCCACTCCCCCAGCTGCTGAACGAACCCCTGCTTGCGCTCATGCCCGGGTTTGTCTTCGGATTCTTGATCGACACCTTGCAGCACGCGGGCAAGGTGGTCGAGGAGCTCGGCCTGATCGTCGTGATGCTCGTCCTGCTTGGCCTGCTCGGCGCAGCGTCCGCGGTGGCGAACCTTCGGTGGACGTCGACCTGGGTGCCGTTTGCGTTCGCCGCGCTGGGCTGGGTCGTGGTCGTCGGCGTGCTGCTCCCGATCGCCGGTGTCGGGATGCTCGGACTGAACGACGGTCCCGCCACGCCCCTGATCTGGGCGGCCATCTTTGCGATCTACGCGGTCGTCCTCCAGTACGGCGGGACGGGCCCGGCGTCGGTCGACCTGGGACGGCGTCGGGTGCTGACCGCGGTGCCCGTCGGCATCGCGGCCGTCAGCCTGGGCGCGCTCGCCCTGCGCCTGCTCCCCGAGTGGTACCGGGCGATCTTCAATCCGCCGGAGTCCGGTTTGCGTGGGATCTCACCCGACATCACGCCGGTAGGGAACTTCTACGTCGTCTCCAAGAACTTCGTCGATCCGACGGTCGACGGGGACAGCTGGAGGCTCAAGGTCGGTGGCCTCGCCGACAAGTCGCTGAGCCTGTCGCTCGCCGAACTGCGCGCACTGCCCGCGACAGAGCAGTTTGTGACGCTGTCGTGCATCAGCAACAACGTGGGCGGCGACCTCATCAGCACCGGCTCGTTCAAGGGAGTGCCACTGCGCGACCTGCTGGCGATGGCGTCGCCGCAGCCGGCCGCGAGCTGGGTCGCCTTCAAGGCGCGCGACGGCTACACCGAGAGCCTGCCCCTGCGCGATGTCGTGAATGCGCCCGAGGTGGTGGTCGCGTATGAGCTGAATGGCGCGGCGCTTCCGGTGAACCACGGCTTCCCGGCTCGAGTCCTCATCCCGGGGCGTTATGGAATGAAGCAACCCAAATGGCTCGACAGCATCGAGCTCGCGAACCAGGAGGCGCGGGGATACTGGGAGCAGCAGGGCTGGGACCACAACGCCGTCGTCAAGACGACGTCGCGGTTTGATGTCCCGCTGGACGGCGAGATCATCAAGCGCGCCGCAATTGAACTCGGGGGCGTGGCGTACGCCGGCACTCGCGGTGTCTCCAAAGTCGAGTACACGACCGACGGCGGGTCGAGCTGGAGCACCGCCGACTTCAGCACACCGCGCTCGCCGCTGACGTGGGTGATCTGGCGGGCGACCTGGACGCCGGCCGCGGAAGGCGCAGGGCCACTGACGCGATGGGCAACGCGCAGGATTCACGCGGTGCACCGAGCTACCCGAACGGGTCGAGTGGCTACCACACCTTGCACGTGAGCATCTCGGGGTGATCCCGGCTCATTAGGCCGAAGGCACCCAGACCCCATCCCCCGGCTTCGCCGGGTACTTCCCCGCAAGCGGGGAAGAGTTAGCGGTGGCTACCACACCTTGCACGTGAGCATCTCGGGGTGATCCCGGCTTATTAGGCCGGAGGCAGCCCCATCCCCCGGCTTCGCCGGGTACTTCCCCGCAAGCGGGGAAGAGTTAGCGGTGGCTACCACACCGTGCGCGTGAGCATCTCGGGGTGATCCGGGCTTATTAGGCCGGAGGCACCCAGCCCCCATCCCCCGGGCTTCGCCGGGTACTTCCCCGCAAGCGGGGAAGAGTTAGCGGTGGCTACCACACCGTGCACGTGAGCATCTCGGGGTGATCCCGGCTTATTAGGCGGGACGCACCCAGCCCCCATCCCCCGGCTTCGCCGGGTACTTCCCCGCAAGCGGGGAAGAGTTAGCGAGACTACCCGCGGCTTAGAAGCTCGGAGACGATCTCCTGGTCGTGCACCAGGGAGGCGAAGTGCCCTTCCTTGTGCCAGATCCGCAGGTCCACCTTGCTCAGCTGCGCGACCACACGCCTTGCCGCGGTGAGCGGGGCGTTCATGTCGTCGTCGCCGTGCCACCACGTCACTGACGTCTTCACGTCGGCGGGGTCGAAATCCCACCTGTCGTGCATGGCCATCGACTCGTCGGTCCACCCCTCAGCGCCCTGGCGCAACGTCTCGGCAAGGTTCTCGCGCGACATCCTCTGCCACGCCGGGTCGGCCATGATCCGGCGGTCGGTCTCGGGCGCGTCGCTGAGCACGCCCTGCATGCCCTCCTCGCTGAGCAACCTCTCCCGCACCTCCCGGAGGAACTCGAACAGCGGCTCCCAGCCCTGCTCCGCCAGCGCGTAGCCTCGCGCGTTGACGCCGACGAGGCGCGAGACTTCTCCTTCAATCAGCGGCGTGCCGCCCACGACCACGCTCACCGCGGACACCCTGTCCGGGTGGCACGCGGCGAGCGCGAGCACGTGCGGTCCTCCGCCGCTGGTGCCCATCGCCGGCACGCGATCCAGGCCGTGCGCGTCGAGGAGCTCGGCGTAGTCGTCCGCAATGTCGGCGATGCCGCGGCCGGCCTTGCGTGTCGAGCCTCCGTAGCCAGGCCGGTCGGCCATCAGGTAGCGGGCTCCGCTCGATGTGAGTGCGCTTTCGTCGGGGTTGCGCTGCAGGCGGGAGCTGGGCGTGCCCTGGATGCGGAGCAGCGGCTTGCCGTCGGGATCGCCCCACCACCGCCACGCCATCAAGCGGCCGTCGCTGAGCGTGAGGACGCCGTCCTCAAAGGCAATGCCATCCACCGTCCCCAACCCGCGCCGCTTCGCGGCCCGACCTGCTCACGGGGTGGGGAGGTGAAGCTTTTTCAGTCACTTCATCGCCCAGAGAGCTTTCGCGGTGTCCCAGCCCATCCGGAACAGTCCCTGTTTGCGCAGCATGCGCAGGATGTTGCTCTGCTTTTCCCACTTCGACCTACCGTCGACGCGGAAGAACTCGTCCAGTGCGCGGTCGAGCACCTGCGGATATTTCGTCAGCAGTTGAGGGTTGTGCTCGAGCAGCGGAACCGCCTTGTCGTACTTCTTCATGTCGGCCATGATCCAGGAGTGGTCGAGCTTGCCTTTGTACTCGGCCAGCCGGCGCTCCGAGAAGTCGCCGATCTCCTTGGCGTGGATGACGGTCTCGCCTGCCATCCGACCTGAGGCCATGGCCAGGTTCGACCCCTCGCGGTGCACTGGGTTGGAAAGCATCGCCGCGTCGCCGCAGACGAGGTAGCCGGGACCGTAGACCTTCGGGATCCCGCGATAGCCGCCCTCCGGGATGAGGTGCGCCAGGTACTCCACGGTCTCCGCGCCGCGCAGCAGCGGCTTGATCGACGGATGCTGCTTGAAGTGCTCCATGAGGTCGTTCGGCGAACGCAGCGTCTTGTTGAACTCGCTCAGCAGCGCGCCGCCACCGACCGAAAGCGTGTCGCGGTTGGTGTAGATGAACATGAACCCCGACATGCCCATGGTCGAGTCGCCGAAGCACTCGATGGTGCAGCCTTCGCCCGGGTCGCAGTTGAAGCGCTCCTCGATCAGACCGGGGTCGAGCTGCATGATCTCCTTGACCGCCATCGCGACCTCGTTCTCGCGCAGTTTCCGGCGCAGCGGCTGGCCGTTGATGACGGTCTTCTCGAGCAGGCCTGTGCCCAGTCCGATGCCCTCGCAGACGATGGTGACCTCGGCGTACACGTCGTCACCGCGACCCGTGCCCGCGCCGACGACACGGCCGTTCTTGACGATCAGGCGGTCGACGACGGTCTCCGGCACCACCATCGCCCCCGCCTTCTCCGCCTGCTCCGCGAACCACGCATCGAACTTCGCTCTCAACACCGAGTAGGAGTGCGGATGGGCTCGGTTGCGCAGGTTCTTGTAATCGAAACCGATGGCCGCGTCGGCGGTCATCATCCAGCGCCGCTCCTCGATGATCGGGCGCTCGAGCGGTGCCTGTTTCCACTCGTCGCCTACGATCTCCTCGAGGTAGTGGTTGTAGAGGATGCCGCCCATGACGTTCTTGGCGCCGGGCTTGGCGCCACGCTCGAGCAGCGCGACCTGCAGCCCCGCCTTCGCCATCGTGATCGCCGCCGCTGACCCTGCCGGCCCCCCACCGACCACGACCGCGTCGAATTTCTCCTCGTCCGCCATCCCCGGAAATTGAAACTCATTGGGCTGACGGGCGGCGCCGGGTCGGGCAAGTCAACCGTCGCGGCCATGCTCCGCGAGCTGGGGGCGGAAGTCCTCGATGCGGATGTCGCGGCTCACAACGTCTATGAACCCGGGAGCCTCGGCTTCGATCTGATCGAGCGCGAATTTGGTCCCGAGTACGTTCGCGACGGAAAGATCGACCGCACCCGCCTGGGCGAGCTGGTGTTTCACGACGCCGACGCCCGCGCCCGACTGAACGCGATCGTGCATCCGCTGGTGCGCGAGTGGATGACCGCCCAAACCGCGAATGCCCTGATGCACGGCGCAGCGGTGGTGGTGCAGGACGTGCCGCTCCTCTTCGAGAACGGCCTCGAGAATCTCTATTCCGACGTCTTGCTCGTCTACGTTCCCGAGCCGCTGCAGATCCGCCGGCTGGTCGAGGCACGCGGCCTCGCCGAGGACCGGGCACGGGCGATCGTGGCGGCACAGATGCCGATCGAGAAAAAGCGCGGCCGCGCGCGGCATGTCATTGACAACAGCGGGAGCCGGGAGGAGACGCGCCGCCAGGTGGAGGACCTCTGGGTCCAGCTCATTGGCTGACGTCCACCCCGATCTCTCGCAACACCTCTTCGGTGTGCTCACCAAGCCGAGGCCCACGTCCCTGGCGAACACGTTCGAGCGACCGGCGGGCAACGATCTGCGGGTGGGAGGCGACCTCGTCGATGTCGAGCACCGGCTCGCAGCACACGTCCAGCGTCGACAGCACCTTCTCCCATTCGTCCCTGGTCCGCGAGCGAAAGATCGTCTCGACTGTCGACTGGACAGATGGATCCTCCGAGTACTGCAGCTCGACGAGGTCCGGCTTCTCCATCGCGTCGCAAAAGGAGCTCCAGAACTTCGGCTCCAGGGCGCCGACGCTGTAATGACGGCCGTCCTTGCACTCGTAGACCCGGTAGCACGGAAAGCGCCCGGCGAGGCGCTGGTCGCCGCGCGCGACCTTCTCCCCCGCCGCCCGCGCCGCGAACGCCAGCGACAGCCAGCCGACCGCGCCGTCCGTCATCGAGACATCGATCCACCGACCCTCCCCACCGCGCTGCACTCCGACAAGCGCGCCGAGGATCGCCACCGCCGGCTGCAGGCCGCCACCGCCGATGTCGGCAACCTGGACCGAGAGCGGAATCGGCGGCCCGTCGCGCGTCCCGTTCAGGCCCAGGGCGCCGGCGATTGCCATGTAGTTGAGGTCGTGGCCGGCGCGCTGGGCGAACGGGCCATCCTGCCCGTAGCCGGTGATCGAGCACATGATCAGCCGCGGATTGCCTGCGTGCAGCACATCCCAACCGAGCCCAAGCCGTTCCATCACGCCGGGACGGTTGCCCTCCACGAGCACCTCGGCGGTAGCCGCAAGGCGGAGAAGGGCGTCACGACCGCGGTCGGTCTTGAGGTTCAAGGCAATGCTCCGCTTGCGGCGGTTCAGGACGTCGAACAGCGCGCTCTGGCCGTCGACAAGCGGCGGCGTCCAGCGCATGTAGTCGCCGCTCTCGGGTTCCTCGACCTTGATCACGTCGGCGCCCATGTCGGCGAGGAGGAGCGTGCAGTAGGCGCCCGGCAGGAGCCGCGTCAGGTCGAGGACGCGAATTCCCGTCAGTGGCATTGCGAACTCATTTTGCCTGCGTACTGCATTAGTACGAGACTTTCCGCGGACCCCCGTGCGTTAATAAGGCATGGAAGAGTCCGGTTCCAGCATGGGTTCCAGCCACCCACATCTAGGCGAGGTGTCCATCAAGGTGCCTGCACCGTTTGCCGGCATCTCCGACCTCGGGTTCACCGCCCAGTACCGAGCCCAGCAGTTCAACGAGCCTCAGCGCGATGTTCCGCTGCTGTTCGAAGGCCCGGAGCCGCCGATGCGAAGGCTCGCCGAGATCCTTCAGACGCTGAGCGGGTCGCGGTCGAGCACCTACGTGTGGACCGACCCGGTGATGCTGAGCGACGAGGTGGTGATCCTCGCGTTCCGCGACCGCAGCGTCGCGGGCCAGACTCTGTCCGACGGAGCGCGAATCGCCGACTACGTGCTCAACCTCGTGCGCCCGGTCGTGTTCACGTTCCTGCACGACTGCGCTTCGGTCGCGCACCTACGGCTTTCAGACGTGATCGAGATGCGTGTCTCCGCGGAGCGGAAGTCGGTCGCGGAGTTTGCGCTGCCCCTCGAAAAGATCGTCCGTCCGAACGGCGAGCGGTTGCTCTGGGGGCTTGCCTCTTAAGGGCTGGCTGACGCGCTCGGCGACGGCGAGTGCGACGGCGTCGGTGTAGGCGTGGGGCTCGCGACGCTGCTCGCGCGCGCGCTGCTGCCCGTGTTCAGGTTGGGAGTCGAGATCGGTCCGGGCCCCGTGTTGGCGAAGTAGAGAGCCAGCGGCACCACGACCATGCCCGCGATGACGGTCAAGACGAAGGTGACCGCCCCCCACTCCCGCCGCAGCACTGCCCAGTCCACGAGTCGGAAAGTCTACCGACTTCACTTGGGGGACCCTTGCCAGGTTCCCCCAGTGTCGGCGCGCTCAACGGCCGTTCGCGATCGATGACTCAGGCGAGTGCATCGCGGCCGGATTCGCGCGCCTCACCCCCTCCGGAGAAGACTTGATTATCGAAATAGCTCTTCGGGACGACGTTTGGCAGTCGTGAGGGTTGTGCGTGTCACGGCCGGAGCAAGTCCGGCCGCCAGGGCGACGCTAACGATCAGTAGTCGTCGTCGCGGGAGCCGAGCCCTTCCTCTTCCTTCTTCTTGCGCTGGTTCAGGAGTCGGATGAAGTCTTGCGCCCGCGCGAGCGCCTTCCAACGCTCCGGGAAGAAGTCTTGAACCAGGATCTGGCGGTCCGGNGTCGTCGTCGAACCTTCTTCGTCCTGAAACAGCCATAGGTAAATCACTCGGGCGGGGATGCGGCTCATTGAGCGTGTACTGATTATAGGCCGAGGTTCGCAGACGCCGGCCAAACGCGCGAGTGCCGGCGGTGGCGCCTTTCGCGGGCAGCCCAAGCCCGCGAGTGCCGGCGGTGGCGCCTGTCGCGTGCGAAAGCGGCCGAGCCTCAGCGGCCCTCGGGGGAGGCTTCCAGGAGGTCGCGAAGCAGGGGCATCAGCTCCTCGCGCAGGCCCTCCCGCTTCATGGCCATGATCAGGTTGGCCCGGAGGTAGCCGGGCAGAGCGCCCGTGTCGTAGTAGTCGCCCTCGAACTCGAGCGCGACCACCGGATGCCGGCCGAGGGTGCGTTTGATGGCGTCCGTCAGCTGGATCTCCTTGCCGGCTCCCGGCTCGGCGCGGTCAAGCTCCGC
>WNGB01002771.1_pt1 | contig 34953 bp, 38 predicted proteins | sample 5400681 | NCBI WGS metagenome assembly WNGB01 (sample SAMN13153367, study PRJNA577476) | soil metagenome | isolation source: 115 cm soil or saprolite under grassland replicate 2 | place: USA:California | collected 2016-06-15
CACGCCTCGGAGGAGTCTTCCTATGCTGCCGTGGCGGCGCTCGCTGCTCGTGCTCGCGCCAGCCTGCGCGCTGGCCCTCGTGGCGGCCGCGGTCGTGCACGGAGTGCTCAACTCCGGGGGCGGGGGCGGGAAGCAGACGGTCTCGGCTCGGGGCGTGTCCGGCGAAGCCCAAAAGGGCGCGCGGCTGAACCCCGACACGCACTTCGGTGCCGTGACGACGCCGAACGTCGGCCCGTCGGGCGGACTCGTCGCGGGCGACACCGTTGTCCCGCCGAATCCGTCGCGCCGTCAGGACTACGAAGCGACGATGACGCTACGCGTCAAGGATCTCGATGCGCTGACGGATCGCACCAACGAAGCGATGAGGCTCGTCCGCTCGTACGGCGGCTATGTCGCCTCCGTGCACCAGTACACCCAAACGGGGCAGCCGGGCCAGGCCGACCTCGTAGTCCGCGTTCCGATTGGGCACGTCGAGGCGGCGCTGGTGCGGCTAAGCGACCTCGGCACCGTTCTGAACCGCCAGGTGTCGATCGTCGACCTCGAGCAGGCGCTGCGACAGCAGCAGGAGCGGATCGTGCGGCTCAAGGTCTTCATCGCGCGTGCGACCGAGCAGCTCAAGGGCGATCTTCCCGCGGACGTCCGCATCCGCCTCCAGTTGCAGCTCCAGCAAGCGCGTGCGGACCTCGCCCGGGCGACGCGTGCCCACAAGTCGACGCTCGACGAGGCTGCGTTCTCCCGGATCTCGCTGTCGCTGACGACGCAGAAGCCGGTCGTGCCGTCGAAGAAGGGTGGCGCCGGACGGTTCGAGCGCGCCGCACGGGATGCGGGCTCGTTCCTCGCCGGCGCGGGCGCGGTGATCCTGTTCCTGCTGATCGTCCTCAGCCCGCTGATCGTGCTCGCCGCTGCCGGTGTCCTCGGTCTCCGCACCTACCGCCGAAGGGAAGAGCGCCGGCTGCTCGCAAGCGCCTAGGCGCCGACTCGGCGGCGCCACCTAAGAGGATGCGCGGGCTTTGCCCGCGCATCCGTTCAACCAGCTGTCTGAGAGCCACCAGCACGCGCCCCGCCCGCAAGCGTCCGGATCTAGGATCTGGCCGTGCCGCTCGCCCTCTCGACCGGGCATGAGGTCGGTCTCGCCGTCACCGCGGCGGCCTTCATCGCCTTTGCGCTGGCGTCGTCGTTCCTCTTCCCGCGCTTCCGGCCCCAGTATCCGGGCAGCGCGCTGCCGGCGTTCATCGTCGTCGCGTTCGCCTTCTTCTTCGGGATGCTGGGCGCGGTCGAGGTCTTCGGAGCGGAGCCCAAGGAGGGCGGCGGAGAGACCGTCGCCGAGACGACATCGACGCCCACGACGACCGCTGCTCCGACCACTACTTCTGCGACGACGACCGCGGCCACGACGACTGGAGCGACCACGTCGACAGCGCCCAAGCCTCAGGTGACGACCGACCAGGCGTCAGAGACCGAGTTCAAGATCGCGCTCAAGTCGACCGAGTTGAAGGCGGGCAAGATCACCTTCGATGTCAAGAACGACGGCAAGATCCCGCACGACCTGGCGATCAAGGGCGGCGAGAAGACGAAGCTGATCCAACCCGGTGGAAGTGCTCAGCTCACCGTCACGCTGAAGCCCGGGAAGTACCACTTGTACTGCACCGTTCCCGGCCACGAGCAGGCCGGAATGAAGGTCGACATCACGGTTTCGTAGCTACCCTGTGCAGTCCCTCGGAGGGGTGGCAGAGCGGTCGAATGCGGCGGTCTCGAAAACCGTTTCGGGCTCTTGGGTCCGACGAGGGTTCAAATCCCTCCCCCTCCGCTTACTGAGCCGGAATCCGTGTGTACATGCGAACTTCCGGCCTACGAAGACGCTGACTCGCTCGGCGGGTGTGTAGCCGCTCGGCGAATCGCCCGCGCGAAGCGGCCGTGAGCGGTGCCCTGGCTAGTCATCGTCGGATGCCGCTAGGGTGGCGCCGGGACAGCGTAACGCAAGGGTTTGCCAGCTATGAGAATGAGACGTCACACTCCCGGCTGTGGAGACGCCTGAGACGCACTACGCGCGCAGTGGTGATCTTGCGATCGCGTATCAGGTGATCGGAGAGGGGCCGGTCGATCTCGTCTTCGTGCCGGAGCTCAGCAACCTTCTCTGGTATTGGCAGCACCCGCTGCCCGCGGCCTTCTTCCGGGAGTTGGCGTCGTTCTCGCGGCTGATTCTGCTAGATAAACGCGGCGTCGGGCTCTCGGATCGGCCGCGTGACCTCGGCCCGCTGGAGACGCGGATGGACGACATTCGCGCGGTCCTCGATGCTGTCGGCTCGGAGCGCGCGGCGCTGCTCGGCCTGCAGTCAATGGGCCGTTTGTGCGTTCTGTTTGCTGCGACCTACCCTGAGCGAACGGAGGCGTTAATCACTTTCGGGACGCTCGCTCGTCCACCAGAACGAGACCGGTCTGCAAATGCGGGACCCGGGCTACTCCTTCCTGATGGCAGGCAGCTACATGAGGCGCGGATGCGCTGGGGCGAGCGGGACTACCACGCCTCCGAGGTCAAAGAAGGCATGGATCGTGAGTACGTTGATTGGTGGGTCAACTTCTGCCGCGTCTCGGCGAGCCCTGGCGCGGCGGCCCATTACTTGCGAATGGTTCAAGAGACGGATGTCAGTGACATTGTCTCTGCCGTCCACGTGCCGGCTCTGGTCTTTTGTGGCAGCTACGGTGATGTCGCTCGGGACCTTGGGCAGCAGGAGTTCGGGCAGCAGTTGCGCAACGCGCAGATGGTGCGTGTAAGTGAATTTGCGTCTCCGTGGCACGTTCCGGAACTGATTCCCGAACTCAGACGGTTCCTTGCTGACCACGAGCGCGGCGACGTCCCTGACAGCGTGCTGACGACGCTGCTGTTCACGGACATTGTCGGATCAACCGAGCGCACGGCGGCGGTAGGTGACCGGGCATGGCGCGACCTTCTCGCAGCGCACCAACAAGCTACGAGACGAGAGATCGCAAGGTTCCGAGGCCGCGAACTCGACACCGCCGGCGATGGCTTCTTCGCCTCGTTCGACGGCCCAGCCCGCGCGATCAAATGCGCGCAGAAGGTCGTGAGCGCAGCCGCAGAGACCGGCCTTCAGATACGCGCAGGCGTCCATAGCGGCGAGTGCGAACTCCTGGGCGACAAGGTCGCCGGTATAGCTGTCAGTGCGGGGGCGAGAATCGCCGCGGCGGCCGACAGCGGGGAGATTCTCGTGTCGGCCACAGTCAAAGACCTCGTTGCTGGTTCCGGCATCGAGTTTGAGTTGCGTGGCACACGCGAGCTCAAGGGGCTCGGTGAGTGGCCCCTCTACGCGGTCGCGCGCTCAGAAGAACACGCGCCGTCGTGAATTGTTCGCCTCGCGCTCCATCTCGTACCGCCAGTAGTTCCTGTTCTTAATCTTGATCCAGCCGCGCTCACCCGGCCGATAGCGGCTATCGGTTCGCTTCGCCACAACGCCCTCTAGTTCGCGTTCGCACACGGCCTCAAACAGAGCTTCGCGGTCGTCAAAAGTTTCCGGCGTTCGCCAGTATGGACCGTTGAAGGTTCAGCCTCGGCCATGGCTATTACCTCCGCTCGCAAGGGTCTGTGAGCGCCCACGGCGAGGGGCGAGATGTCAGGTCAATTGCCCGCGCTCGCGGGGGCGGCCTGTGAACTTTCAGTGAAGACACCGCAAGACGTGGATCGCTAAGAGCGTCTTCTGTACGGGGGAGGCCCTCGCGGGGACAGGCGCGGCTACTGCGGCCGTGCCGCGCCCTGGGACGAGGGCCAACCCCCGCGCGCAGAGTTGCAAAGGGCGTCGGCGGTTGCTCGAGCTTTCGAGAGCGGCTAACGAATTGGCGAAGCGGGCCGAGTCGCCCGCGCCGCAAGTCTCTGCAACCTAGGGCGTCTGTTCAAAGGAGTCCGAGCGACCTGGCGGTTGGGAGCCGCAGCCAAACCGTCAGGGATTGACGGCCGCCCGGACTCCTTTGCTTAGTGAGGGGGCGCGGCGCGGAGTCCGATTGGAGGGAGCCGGCAGCGCCCAAGCGGAAACACTCGGGAATGGTTCACCGCAGGGCTTCCCGGGCGAGACCCCTTGTCGCGCCGGCCCCCAACAAGAAGATGACCCTGGTCAGATGCATCCAAACCTGAACGACTGACACCCGTTCGAGCAGAAGAGACTCCCTCGGTTGCTCAACAACGTTGCGGAATGAGTGGCCATACACTCGAAGGGATGCCCGAGGAACCGGTGCGGGCGCCTGGACGACCGTAGCTCTCAGTCGCTAAGGCGCCTAGTGGCCAATTCGGCCGCGTCCTGAACGAAGCCGGCCGATCTTGCGCGGGTGCTCGTCGTGCTGGCGATCTGGGCCGGGGCCGCAGCAACGGTGGCCGGCCTCACCGTCTTCTCGAGCGTGCTCGAGTCGGCTCCTGACCCCCTGTAACCGCCTCGGCTATCCTGCGCGGACCCGCGGAGAAGTGGCCGAGTGGCTGAAGGCGGCGCCCTGCTAAGGCGTTATGGGGGTGAATGCCTCCATCGAGGGTTCGAATCCCTCCTTCTCCGCCTCCAAGCACGGAGAGGTGTCCGAGTGGCCTAAGGAGCGCGACTGGAAATCGCGTACGTGCTGAAAGGTGCGTCGCGGGTTCAAATCCCGCCCTCTCCGCTTTCACCCTTCAGGGGGAGGAAACCAGCCCCGCCGGAGCGAAAATGAGGTTGCCGGCTCCCCCCTCATACCCCCGGCAATCTGAAACCCGTCTGCGGCTATCGGAGGCGGGTTTCGCCTTGTAGGGGGTTAGTCTCGCCGGATGCAGCCGGTCAACATCTGGGACTACGAGCGGCTCGCGGAGGAGAAGCTCGACGCCAACGCGCTCGCCTACTTCGCCGGCGGCGCAGGGGACGAGGTGACCATGCGGGAGAACCTGGCCGCGTTCGAGCGGCGCAAGCTCAGGCCACGCATGCTCGTGGACGTCGAGCAGGTCTCGACCGCGACGACCGTGCTCGGGACCGAGATCGCGTTGCCCGTGGTGATCGCGCCGCTCGCGATGCAGCGGCTCGCCCACCCGGACGGCGAACAGGCGACCGCCAGGGCGGCGGCCGCCGCCGGGACGATCATGTGCCTCTCCTCGGCCGCAACCTGCGCGCCCGCGGAGCTCACCGAAGGGCGGCGCTGGTTCCAGGTCTACGTCTGGAAGCCGCGGTCGAAGACGGAGGCGGCGATCGAGTCGGCGATTGTGACCGGCTACTCCGCGCTCGTCCTCACCGTCGACGTTCCGTACCTCGGCCGCCGCGAGCGCGACCTGCGCATCGACTTCAAGGTGCCCGAGGGCATGACCGTGCAGGGCAACCTGTTGGGCAAGGGGTTCGACCCGACGGTGAGCTGGCGCGACCTGGAGTGGCTCGCCGGCTACGGCCTACCGGTTGTCGTGAAGGGGCTGCTGACCGCAGAGGATGCGCAGCTCGCGTGCAAGCACGGGGCGGCCGCAGTGGTCGTCTCGAACCACGGCGGCCGTCAGCTCGACGGCGTGTCCGCCTCGCTGGACGTACTCGAGGAAGTCGTCGCCGCCGTGGACGGGCGGGCCGAGGTGCTACTCGACGGCGGCGTCCGCCGCGGCACCGACGTGCTCAAGGCGCTGGCGCTCGGCGCGCGCGCGGTCCTGATCGGACGCGCGATGGTCTGGGGCCTCGCCGTCGGCGGCGAGGAAGGAGTCGCCCACGTGTTGAGCCTGTTCCAGGAAGAGATGGAGTTAGGGCTTGCGTTGCTCGGCTGTACGTCGCCTGCCGACGTCAGTCGTGCACACGTGCAATGAGGTCGCTGCGCCGCATGACCTTCACCGCGGTCCCGGCCAGCCGCACCTCGTAGCCGGCCTCACTCGGGAACAGCACCTTGTCGCCGGGCTCGACGCCCGCGGCGTCCCCGCCTACCGCCGTCACGACACCCGTGCGGCAGTCCGTCTCGGCGGACGCCGGGATGATCAGTCCGAGGTTCGTCTCCGACTCCTCGTCGGAGGGCTGGATCACGACGTAGTCGTCGAGCGGTTCCAACGAGAGGTCGATTCCACGGGTTTCCGGCTCCTGCACTCCTCGAAAGTTACAGCCGTCCGGCCTCGATGATGCGCTGGAGGAACTGCTGCGTCCTCGGCTCCTTCGGCTCGCTCAGGATCTGCTGCGGCGGCCCGTGCTCGAGAATGACGCCCTCGTCGAGGAAGCAGACGCGGTCCGCGATGTCCCGGGCGAAGCTCATCTCGTGCGTGGCGATCAACATCGTCATGCCTGCGGCCGCGAGCTCGCGGATCACCTCGAGCACCTCCGCGACGAGCTCGGGGTCGAGCGCGCTGGTGACCTCGTCCAGGAGCATCAGGTCGGGCTTCATTGCGAGCGCCCGCACGATCGCTACACGCTGCTGCTGGCCACCCGAGAGTGAGTCCGGAAAGTCGTTGCGCTTGTCGGCCAGGCCGAAGCGCTCGAGGAGCGCGATCGCGTCGGACTCCGCTTCGGCCCGTGGCCTCCGCAACGCGAGCGTCGGCGCGAGCGTCACGTTGCGCAGGACGCTCATGTGCGGGAAGAGGTTGTACGCCTGGAAGACGATGCCGATCCGGCGGCGAATCCGGTTGACGTCGACGTTGCGGGCCGTGATCTCCTGGCCCTCGACGACGATCCGGCCGGCGTCGATCGGCTCGAGCAGGTTCACGCAGCGCAGGAGCGTCGACTTCCCCGACCCGGAAGCGCCGATCAGGCAGACGACCTCGTGCTCGGCGAGCACCAGGTCGACGCCGCGCAGAACCTCCAGCCGGCCGAACGACTTGTGGACGCCGTCGAGCAGGAGCGCTTCGCTCATGCTCCCGCCGCCTGGCGCCGGCGCCGGTCGCGCAACACCAGCCAGTCCGTGAAGCGGGCGAGCGGGATCGTCAGTGCGACGAACAGCAGCGCCGCCGCGACGTACGACGTGTAGTTGAAGGTGGCTGCGGCGTCGATCTGCGACTGCTTGAACGCCTCCACGGAGCCGAGGAAACCGACGAGCGCAGTGTCCTTCTGCAGCCCGATGAAGTCGTTCAGCAGCGGCGGGATGACGCGGCGAACGGCCTGAGGCAGCACCACCGTGCGCAGCGACTGCCAGTGCGTCAGGCCGAGCGAGCGCGCCGCGGCGGCCTGGCTGTGGTGCACTGACTCGATGCCGGCCCGGTACACCTCCGACACGTAGGCGGTGTAGACGAGCACGAGTGCGACGATCCCCCAGAAGGTCGTCGAGAGCGGGACGTGGTTCAACCGCAGCGCCGGCGCGCCGAAGCCGAGCATCGCGATCACGAGAATCGTCGGCACGCCGCGGAAGAAGTCCGCGTACGCGATCCCCAGCAGCCGCAGCGGTAGTGCGGCGGGACCGGGCAGGCTGCGTACGATCGCCAGCAGCAGCGCGAAGACGAGGATGAACGCCTCCGCGATGCAGAAGATCTTCACGTTCAGCAGGAACGCGCGCGAGATCTCCGGCAAGGAGTCCTTGAACTGACCCCAGTCGAAGAACGTCCGCCGCACCTCGGGCCAGCCGGGAGCGTGCGTGATCGCGACGGCGAGCAGCGTGAAGAAGACGACCGTACTGGCGATCGCGATCACGATGCCGCGACGGCCCTCGCCGCCGGACATCACGCTGCCGAGGATCCTCGAGCCGCGGTTCTCGTTCAGCGTGCTACTTCAGGACCGGCGCGCCGGCGACCTTCGAGAGCCACTTGTCCTGAATCTGCTGCAGCTTCCCGTCGGCCCTGAGCTCTGTGAGCGCCTGGTTGATGCAGCTCGTCAGCGAGCTCCCTTTCTCGAGCACCATCCCGAAATGCTCGCCGGTCGAGCTCGTCGGGAACTGGCCGAGGATCTTGCTGTTCGGGACCTGGGCGGCGGTGACGTAGAACGCTGTCGGCAGGTCGACGACGAGTGCATCGGTCTGGCCGTTCTTCAGTGCGGCGACGGCCGCGTCGTTGGTGTCGTACACGGCCGGCTGCTTCGAGGGCTTGATCGTGTCCTTGATGTACTGGTAGCTCGTCGTGCCGATCTGGACGCCCAGCTTGTACGGCTTCAGGTCGGCGATCGACTTCGCGCTTGCGATCTTCGTCCCTTTCTTGACGACGATCGCCTGATTGACGTTGTAGTACGAGTCGCTGAAGTCGACGACCTTCGCGCGCGCGGGCGTGTACGAGATCTCGTTGATGTCGAAGTCGAACTTCTTCGGGCCGGGGGCGTACGACGTGTTGAACGGGACGACGATCCACTTCACCTCGTCCTTGGCGAAGCCGAGCTTGCCCGCGACGGCGTAGGCGACGGCGCTCTCGAAGCCCTCGCCCGAGCGCGGATCGCTGACCTTCCAGGGCGCCTTCTCGCTCCCGCCGAACCACGGCGGGTAGGCCGGGTTGTCGGTGCCGACCGTCAGCTGGCCGTCGTTGACGAGGCTGAGGCTGCCCTTGTCGCAGGTGCTCGCCGACGTCGTGGCGCGGTAGCCGGAGCCGGAGGAGTTGTTGTTACTCGAGCCGCCGCAGCCCGCCGCGACGACGGCAAGCGCCGCGGTGAGAAGGAGGACGAAAGCTCGCCGCACGCGGGCGACACTACCACGCTGATACTTGGCTCCAAATGCGCGTCGGCCGCCACGAGGTTCCCTTCTCGAACCCGGACAAGCTCTACTTCCCGCAGCTGGGTCTGACGAAGGGCGACCTGGTCTCGTACTACCTCGACGTCGCCGACTGCGCCCTCCCGCATCTGCGCAAGCGACCGTTCCACATGGTGCGCTACCCCAACGGCGTCGAAGGCGACTTCTTCCACCAGAAGCGCGTGCCCGCCCATCCGGATTACGTCGGCGAGCAGTTCGTCCAGTTTCCGAGCGGCCACTCGACGGTCTTCGCGGTGATCGACAATGCCGCCGCGCTCGCCTGGGTGATCAATCTCGGCTGCATCGAGCTGCACACCTGGCACTCGCGGGTGCCGGAGATCGAGCAGCCGGACTACCTGCTGATCGACCTCGACCCTTCGCGCGACGGCCAGTGGCCGTATGTGCGCGAGATCGCGCTCGTCGTCCGCGAGGTGATGGAGGAGCTCGGGCTCGCGGCGTACCCGAAGACGTCAGGTGCGACCGGGCTCCACATCATGGCGCCGATCAAGCCGGAGCTTCCTTATCCCGATGTGCGTCGCCTGGCGAAGGCGCTGGCGGAGGAGGTCGAACGGCGGATCGGCGACCAGGAGGTCGCGACCACGACCTGGCGCGTCGCCGACCGGCGCGGCGTCTTCGTCGACTTCGGGCAGAACTCGCGCGACAAGACGATCGCCTCCGCCTACTCCGTGCGGCCGGTGCCGGACGCGAGGGTCTCGGCGCCGCTGCTGTGGGAGGAGGTGCCGGACGTCGACCCGGCCGCGTTCACGATCCCGACGATGCGCGAGCGAATCGCGAAGGTGGGCGATCCGACCGCAGGGATGTGGCGGCGAAAGCGAAGCCTGGCGCCGCTCTTCCCGAAGCTTGGTTTAGACCCGCCCGGCTAGGAGGCTCTCGAACGTCGGATCGCCGGCGCGGCGCGGCGGGCGCACCTCGCGCCAGGTGCAGTCCGCCGGATCCTTGTCGTCGCGGAAGCGGATGAAGCGCGAGCCGTGCCGGAACCGGTTGCCCTGCACCTTGTCGTAGCGCACCTCCGCGACGAGCTCCGGGCGGACGGCCGATTCCGCCAGCTCGCCCGTTCCCCAGCGATTGGGTTCCGAGAAGCCACGGTCCGGCGCGTCCTTCAGGAGCGGTTCGATTCGCTCGAAGATCTGCGCGTGCTTGCTCGCGGCGACCGCGGCCGAGCCGACGTAGTCCATCTTGCCCTTGTCGTTGTACAAGCCGAGCAGCAGCGTCGCGATACGTGTCGGCTTCTCTTTCCAGCGCACGCCGACAATCACGCAGTCGGCGGTCTTGAACGGTTTCACCTTGAGCACGCCGTCGCGTGAGCCGGGCAGGTAGGGGAGACCGAGTCGCTTGGCGATCACGCCGTCGAGGCCGGCGGCCTCGAAGCTGTTCAGCCACTCTTGCGCCTCGTCCATGTCCGCGGTGGTCGGCGAGAGGCGGAAGCCGTCCGCGACGCGTTCGAGCTCGGCGCGCCGTTCCTCGAGCGGCTGCTTGTGGATGGGCTTGCCGTCCCAGAGGAGCAGGTCGAAGACGACGAAGTCGGCCGGGATCTCGGCGGAGAGCTTGCGCACTCGCGACTCGGCAGGATGTAAGCGCATCTGCATCGAGTCGAAGTCGAGCACCCCGTCGCGCGCGATGACGATCTCGCCGTCGAGGGCGGAGTGCGGCGGCAGCAGGTCGCCGAGCGGCCTCAGCTCCGGGAAGTAGCGCAGCAGCGGCCGTTCGTTGCGCGACCAGAGTGCGAGCTCGCCGCTGTCGTTCTCGAGGACGCCGCGGAAGCCGTCCCACTTCGGCTCGAACTGCCAGCCGTTGGAGTCGGGCAGCTCCTTGACGAGCTGCGCCTCCATTGGTGGGAAGGGCACGTTTGGTCCTGGCACTTCGCGGAACCCTACTCAGCGTGGGGCAGCTGGACGGTGTCTGGTCCGTGGAGCGCGTCTCGGGCGCGCTGCCGCCGCTGCACGGCTGTGTGAAGCGGATCCACGGCGGTCGCGGGACGACGGAATTTCCGCACCTTCCAGGCCTGCCGTTCGAGGTGCGAGGCCTCGAGCTCCACTACCGCGGGCCGTTCGGAGTGTTCGTCGACCGTCTCGAGCCCCGGAACGGCGGCTATTTCGGCCGGGCCACCTTGCTCGGCCGTGAACTCGGTCAATTCACCCTGAGGAGGCTGGACGCTGTGGCGCAACTGAAGGAGCAACTGATCAAACACATCGACGAGGCGCATGCGCTCGAGCAGAACGTGCTGCGGATGCTCGACGGGATGATTGCGACGACGGACGACCCCGGGATCCTCGATGCGCTCGAGTACCACAAGCTGCAAACGCAGAAGCACGCCGACCGCATGGCGGAGCGCCTCGAGGCGTACGACGCCGCGCCGTCGACGGTGAAGCAAGTCGGCGGCGTGCTCGGCGCGCTGGCGAAGCTGCCGCTCGACCTCGTGCGGGGCGAGAACGCCGGGCGCAACGCGCGCGACGCCTATGCGACCGAGCATCTGGAGATCGCGAGCTACGAGCTGCTGCGCCGCATCGCCGAGAAGGCGGGCGACGAGGAGACGGCGCTGGCGGCGCGGGAGATCATCGCCGAGGAGCAGGCGATGGCGAAGCAGATCGAGGCGAACTGGGACACGTTCGCCGAGGTCTCGCTGCGCGAAGAGGGCATCACCGTCTAGTGAGACGGGTCCCGGGGTCTGACCCCGGCGCGTAGCGCCTGTCCGCGCAAGCGGATCAGTGGAGGGGGTTCGGGGGAACCGGGAGGTTCCCCCGACTCACGCCCACGGGGCTAATTGAGCCAGGGCGAGAGAAAGCCCTCGATCTCCCGACAACCGCGCGGCCGCTCCAGCCGCCCCGCGACCGACTTTCCTTCCACGACGACCAGCGTCGGCAACGTCTGGATCCTGAAGCGCTGCAGCAGGTCCGGGCGCTCTTCCTCCGCGACGTGCACGACGTTGAACGTGGCGTGATTGCGGCGCCTCTGCAGCACCTGCGCCAAGAACCCCTCGACGCGTCGACAATGCCCCGACGATGCCGAGTGGAAGAAGACGAGCCGCAGCTGTTGCCGCTCTAGGGCTGGTATGGCCACTGCCATGTCGCACCTCCGATGGTTCTGAAGGGCGAGGACTTGGCCCTTGCTAGGAATTGTCGAATTGTTACCCCAAACCTGCCGATTCGTAACCTTCCCGGGATGAAGAGAGTCGCCGTCACCGGCCTTGGAGCCGTTACGCCGATCGGGAACGATGCGCGCTCGACCTGGGAGGCGGCCGTGGCGGGCAAGAGCGGGATCGACTGGATCCGCTCCTTCGATGCGAGCGGACTGCCGGTCCGGATCGCTGCCGAGGTGAAGGACTTCGATGCCACGCAGGTCGCGTCACCGAAGGAGGTGCGCAAGCTGGAACGCAACGTCCTGCTCGCACTGGGCGCGGCACGCGAGGCGATGGGCGACGCCGGGCTCAACGGCTTCGACCCGACTCGCGTCGGCGTCGTCTTCGGCACGGCGATCGGCGGCGTGAGCGGGATCCTCGAGCAGGACGAGATCCTGCGCGAGCGCGGGCCCGACCGCGTCTCGCCGAACTTCCTCCCGAACGTGCTCGTCGACTCCGCCAGCGGACAGGTCGCGATCTCGCTCGGCATCAAGGGCCTCAACTACGCCGTCGTCTCCGCGTGCGCGACCGGGTCGCACGCGATCGGCGAGGGCGCGGAGATCATCAAACGGGGCGACGCCGACGCCGTGCTCGCAGGCGGCGGCGAGGCCTGCATGCATCCGCTGATCCTGGCGGGCTTCACGGCGATGCGCGGTCTCGCCGTGGAGGACGAGGATCCGCCGCGCGCTTCGCGGCCGTTCGACGCGACGCGCGCCGGGTTCGTCATGGGCGAGGGAGCCTGCGTGCTCGTCCTGGAAGACCTCGAAGCGGCGCAGGCTCGCGGCGCGCGCGTATACGCGGAGGTGCTCGGCTACGGCGGCTCGAACGACGCGCACCACATGGCGCAGCCCGAGCCCGAGGCCACCGGCGTCGCGGACATGATGCGGAGCGCGCTTCGTCGCGCCGGCGTCGAGCCCGAGCGCGTCGGCTACATCAACGCGCACGGCACTTCGACTCCGCTCGGCGACCTCGCCGAGACGAAGGCAATCAAGGACGTCTTCGGCTCGCACGCGTACGAGCTCGCCGTGTCCTCGACGAAATCGGTCATGGGCCATACGTTCGGCGCGGCCGGCGCGATCGAGGGGATGATGTGCGTCCTCGCAATCCACGAGGGTGTTCTGCCGCCGACGATCAACTACCACCATCCCGATCCAGCCTGCGACCTCGACTACGTGCCAAACGAGGCGCGCAAGGCGCGGGTCGACGTTGCGCTGTCGAATGCGATGGGGCTCGGCGGGCACAACGGCTGCGTTCTCTTCGGGAGAGTGGAATGAACTTCATCGACGAAGCGGTCGAGCAGTACGCCGAGCAGCACTCATCGCCCGAGGACGAGCTCTTCCAGCTGCTCGCTGCGGAGACGAGAGAGGTCTCCGAGCTGCCGCAGATGATGGTCGGCCTGCTGGAGGGGCGGTTCCTGGCCGTGCTTGTCCGCCTGCTGGGCGCGCGGCGGGTGCTCGAGCTGGGGACCTTCACCGGTTACTCCTCGATCTCGATGGCGGAGGCGCTGCCCCCGGACGGCCGGCTGATCACGTGCGACGTGAACGAGGAGACGACCGCGATCGCGCGCCGCTACGCGGAGGAGGCGGGCGTCGTCGACCGGATCGACTATCGGCTGGGCCCCGCGCTGGAGACGATCGCGGGACTCGACGGCGAGTTCGACCTGATCTTCATCGATGCCGACAAGGAGAACTACGTCAACTACTACGAGGCGACGCTGCCGCTGCTCGCGCGGACCGGCGTGATGGTCGTCGACAACACGCTCTGGTCGGGGCGCGTCGCCGATCCTGCTGAAGACGATGGGAGCGTGCGGGCGATCCGCGCACTGAACGACCGCGTGCGGGACGATCCGCGCGTCGACAACGTCTTGCTGACTGTCCGCGACGGCATGAATCTCGTCTGGTGGTCGTGAGATGATCCGCGCGTGAGCGAGCTTGGCGCACTGCAGCAGCGCGGGCCGGTCGGCAACACGCGCTCGGTCGGGCTGTCGATCCTCTGGTTCGTCCTGACGCTCTCGATCTACGGGATCATCTGGACGTACAAGACACAGGAGGAGATCAAGCGCTATTCCGGGAACGGAATCGGCGGCGTCCTCGGGCTCGTCATCTACATCCTCCTCTCGCCGGTGACGTTCTTCATCGTCCCGTCGGAGATCCGCTACGTGTACGAAGACCTCGACGGGCAGACGAGCCCAGTCAGGGGTACCACGGGGCTTTGGTTCTTGCTCCCGCTGATCGGCAACATCGTCTGGTTCGTGAAGGTGCAGGGCGCACTCAACCGCTACTGGGAGTCGAAGGGAGCGCCGCCCCCGTAGCCCGTCACGCCGGGTGGTAGCCGCCGCCTCGGTAGACCAGACCCTCGCCTGCTGCGCCGAGCTCCAGCGATTCGACCGCTCCAATGAAGATGGTGTGGTCGCCGGCCTCGTGTTCCCCGAGCGTGCTGCACTCCAGCCAGCCGAGGGCGCCCTCGACCAGAGGCCCGCGCGTGCCTGCGCGCACGTCGACGCCGATCCACAGCGCCACTGGGGGGATGCCGCTGCGCGCGAAGTGCTGCGCGACGTGCGTCTGCGTGCCGGAGAGCAGGCTGGCCGTCCAGCCGCCGGCGCGCCGGATCGGCTCGTGCGACGAGGAGTCCTTGCCGATCGAGATGCCGACGAGCGGCGGGTCGAGCGACAGCGAGACGAGCGAGCCGACCGTGAGGCCGAACCGCTCGCCGTCGAGCTCCGTCGTCACCACCGCCACGGGCGCCGGAAACCGGCGCATCACTTCCCGCAACTCCTCCCCGGTCATGGCCCGATGATATGGAGGTGACTCGCCGCGACCTCGTCGAGCTGAGCCTGGCCGCCGTCCTCGTCGCGGCGGCCGCCGTCGCTCATTTCGCGGATGCCACGCCCGTGCTCTCGTTTCTGCTCGCGGCGGTGGCGATCGCCATGCTCGCCCGCCTCGTCGGCGCAGCGACCGATCAGCTCGGCAGCCGGCTCGGCTCGTCCGTGGCGGGCGTGGTGCAGTCCGCACTCGGGAACCTGCCCGAGCTCTTCATCGCGCTCTTCGCTCTGCGCGAAGGGCTGACCGGTGTCGTGCAGTCCGCGCTCGTCGGTTCCGTGATCGCGAACAGCGTGCTCGTGCTCGGCATCGCGTTCTTCGTCGGCGGCGTCCGCAACGGAACTCAGCGCTTCGATTCGCCGCGGGCGCGCATGATTGCGACTCTGACGACGCTGGCGGCGGCGATCCTCGCGATCCCGACACTCGCACATGCGTTCCACGCGCCGGCCGCCGCGCACGAGCGGTCGCTGAGCTTGATCTGCGCAGGCGTCCTGCTCGTTCTCTTCCTCTTGACGCTGCCCGGCTTCCTTGCGGGCGGCGAGGAGCATGCGCCCATGCCGGCCCGCTGGTCACTCCGGACGACGGTCGCCGTGCTCGGCGGCAGCGGTGTCGCGGCCGCTTTCGTCAGCGACTGGTTCGTGTCGGCCCTGAAGCCGGCCACGGAGTCGCTCGGGATGAGCGAGGCCTTTGCCGGCCTCGTCATCGTCGCGATCGCGGGCAACGCGGTCGAGAACGTCGTCGGCGTGCAGCTCGCCGCGCAGAACAGGCCGGACTTCGCGATCTCGGTGATCGTCAACTCGGCGCTGCAGATCGCGCTGTTGCTGACGCCGCTGCTCGTGTTCGGGAGCCTCTTTTTCGCGACGTCGCTGACTCTGGTGTTCCCGACGCTGCTGGCGATCTCGCTCCTGCTCGGGGCGGGGATCACCTCGCTCGTGGTGTACGACGGCGAGAGCACCTGGGAGGAGGGTGCGCTGCTCGTCGGCTTGTACGTGGTCATCGCCGCGAGCTTCTGGTGGGGAGCCTAGAAACGAAGAAGGGCGGGGAGTCCCCGCCCTTCTTCTTCGTCCGGCTCAGACGGCCGGAGCAGTTGTCCTGTCTGTTCGAACGACTTCCTTCGCGAGCGCAAGGCCGGCCAGGATCATGCCGGTGCCGAGCACGAGGTTAAGGACGTTGTCCGCCCAGTTGACGGGGATGAAGTTCGCGCTGCTCTCGTCGGCACCCCAGATGGCGCCGTAGAGGAACAACGCGAGATAGATCACCCCGCCGCCGATCAGGTAGCTCCGCGCACCTTCGTACGTGCGGGCCAGTGCAAGCCCCGCCACGCCGAGCAGCAGGTACACGAGGTTGAGCAGGATGCTGGTGTCGAACAGGCCGAGCAGTTGCGCGTCGGAGTCATGCCCGGCGAACTTCAGCTCGTCGTAGTTCGACGTGATCCCCGGGATGAAGCCGAGGATCCCGACGAGCAGGAGCACCAGCCCGACCACCAGCGCGGCAGACTGGATCGGTGAACGCTCTCTCATTTACCCCCTCCTGGGTCTAGGACGCGTTCGGGCCCTAGTTCGAATTGTGGGAGCGTGCAGGGCCTTCGTCAATCCCTGCGAGTCGACGGCAGAGTTTGGTTGCGGCCCTCGGCGGATGGGCAACAATTTGGAGCGTGACCGTCCTGAAACGGGACTATTACGAGGTTCTCGGCGTCCCCCGCGACGCCGACGACGAGACGATCAGTCGGGCATTCCACGCGCTGGCCCGGGCCTGGCACCCGGACGTCGCCGACACACCGGAGGCCGAGGAGCGGTTCCGCGAACTGGCGGAGGCCTACTCGGTGCTCTCGAAACGCGAGGCGAGGGCTCTCTACGACCGCTACGGCTATCGGGGTCGCGGCAATCAGCTGATCGACGATGTCCTCTGGGACTCAGACGGAGCCGAGCCAGACCGCGGCAGCGACATCCACACCGAGCTCGAGCTCCGGAGCTACGAGGCGGAGCAGTGGACGCGCCGGGTGATCAGCTTCACCGCCGAGGTGCGGTGCGCCGCGTGTATGGGACGCGGCGCACTCGAGTTGCCGGATCCCGAGTGCGAGTTTTGCGAAGGCACCGGTCGCAAGAGGACGATCTCGAGGGATACCGCGGTCGTGCAGGTCGAGGCCTGCCCCGCGTGCGTCGGCGAGCCGTGTCCGCGGTGCGAGGGCACCGGCACCGTCCCGGCGGAACGGCGGCTCCGACTCCGCATTCCGCCGGGTCTCGGCGACGGCGCGCAGTTGCGAGTCGGGGGTGACGGGAACGAGGCTCGCGTCGGGTCGGTGCCGGGGGACCTGCTCGTGCGTGTCCGGGTGGTGCCCGCGCCGAGGGACCGGCGCGCCGTCCGCTATCTCGCCTTTATCCTCCTGCTCGTCGCGATCGCGACGCTCGTTCTCTACCTCATTCGCTGAACATGGACACCGCACCGATCGTCCTGGTTCCCGGCTTCTGGCTCGGCGCCTGGGCGTGGGACGAGGTCGCCGACGCCTTGCGCGCCGACGGGCACGACGTGACGGCACTGACGCTGCCCGGTCTCGAGTCGGCCGACGCCGACCGCTCTTCGATCGGGCTCGCCGACCATGTCGACGGAATCTGCGAGGCAGTGACCGCGGCCGGGCGTCCAGTCGTGCTCGGCGTGCACAGTGGTGCCGGTGCCCCCGGCTACGCCGTGACCGATCGCATCCCGGAGCAGATCGCCACAATGGTCTACGTCGACTCCGGCCCGGCGACAGGCGCGCTCGATCCCAATTTCGACGCTGTCGAGCTCCCGCTGCCCGCGCAGGAGGACCTCGCGAAGGAGGAGAACCTCGACGGGCTGAGCGAGGAGCAGCTCGAGACCTTTCGGCGGCGTGCCGTGCCCGAGCCGGGTGGCGCGCTGCGCGACGCCGCCGAGCTGACGAACGACGCGCGACTCGATGTGCCGAGCACGGCCATCTGCACTGGGTTCACTTCCGACCAATACAAGGACGCGATCAAGGAGGGCTATGCGTGGCTCGGTGGCTTCGCCGAGCTGCGCAGTGTGACCTGGATCGATCTGCCGACGAGCCACTGGCCGATGTGGTCGCGCCCGCAGGAGCTCGCCGCGATCATCGGGGACGTCGCAAAGACGGCCTAGTACGGGCACCGCGCTTGACACAATCCCGACGGGCGCGCACCGTTGTGGCTATGCCGCCGTGGTCGTTGTCCGGGGTGCTTGCGGTCGTTGTTGGCCTCACCTCCTTGGTTTCGCCGGCTGCGCCCTCTGATCGAACGAAGGCCCGCGTGAGTGCGTGCCCCACCGAGTCGGTTCCCGCAGTCATCGCAGGCAAGTACGTGTGCCTGAAGCAAGGCCAGGCGTGCAAGAAACTGCTCGACGGGCAGTACCGCATTTACGGCTTTCGGTGCAACCGGGCGCGCCTCACACGTCTGCCGAACTCCACGATTTTGTCCGCCATCGTGGACGTCGGCGGCTATCGGCTGGCGATGCTCTGCCGCGGTACGGGTGCTCCGACGGTCGTGATGGAGAGTGGGTTTGGCTGGTCGGGTTGGATCTTTTCCCGTGTCCAGGCCAAGCTTGCGAAGACAGCCCGTACCTGCATTTACGACCGCGCAGGGCTCGGCGTAAGCGAGTCCCGCAAGCCGCCGGGGCCGGTACCCGCGGCTCGCGTCGCGGACGACCTGCACGCCCTGTTGACGGGAGCGGGAATCAAACCGCCGTACGTGCTCGGCGGCTGGTCTTTAGGCGGCTTCTTTATCCGCCTGTATGCGAAGCACTACCCGGACGAGGTGCTCGGACTCGTGACCTTGGACGGAACCCCTCTCGGCCTCCCACCCGGCAGCCCGGACATCATGATCATCGGGCGGGAGTCCTTCGACTTGGGCCCTGCGGACGTCGAGGTCGCCGCGGCGCCAAGCCTCGGCGCGCGGCCCCTCGTTGTCGTTACGCACGGCGGAGATCCTTCTCAGGATCCGAACGAGGCCATGTGGGTGAGGTTTCAGAAGCAAGTCGCCCGCCTCTCGACCTCGTCGATTCTCGTGCGCGCCGATACTTCGGGTCATTCGATCGCGTCAGACCAACCGAACCTCACGGCTGAGGCATTCCGTCAGGTCATCGCAGCCGTTCGCTTACGCGGTGCGCTGCCGGTATGCGCAGCGACACCGCTGCCGCGCTTGCACGGCACTTGTCTCGATCCAAACAGCCCGTAGCGATCACGAACGAAGGCAGAGAATGTCACCACCGAGGACACCTAAGTGGAAGAGAGCCACGCTGATCCTGGATCAGGGCCAATCGCTAGCGGGTGTCGACGCGGCGCTCTGGCCTCCCGTGGGAGCCCTTGTCGACCCGCTGATCGTGATCGACCTCGAGAGCGGAGGCGTGTAGCGCGAGCACAAGCAGCCAGGCTCGCGAGAGCAACGTTCCGACATGCATCGACAACGTCCGACTGCCGCCGTGCTTGATCATCGGCACGCGTTCGACCACACCGACGAGGAGGACCACGGTGGTGGCCCGCACAGCCACGAGTCTGCGCACGCTCAGTCCAATCCCAACGATCACTCCCACCCCCACGGCCACTCCCATGGCCTCGTAGATCGCTCGATCCTCCGCTCGCGTGCCGGTATCCGGGCGGTCTCCCTCAGCCTCGCCGTCCTCACCGTGACGGCGTTGATACAGGCCTACCTCTATGCGCGCACCCTGAGCGTTGCGCTTCTGGCGGATCTGATCCACAACTTCGGCGACGCTCTGACGGCCGTCCCGCTCGGCCTCGCGTTCTTCCTTCGCAGTGCGCGCGGCGAGCGTCTCGCCGGTCTGTTCGTCGTGTTCACGATCTTCGTCAGCGCCTGCGTCGCACTTGTTCAGACGATTGAACGGTTCATCAACCCGCGTGACCTGAGACACCTTTGGTGGCTGGCAGGAGCGGGCCTGATCGGGTTTGCAGGGAACGAGCTCGCCGCACAGATTCGCTCGCGAGCAGGGCACCGCCTCAACAGCCCCGCGCTCATCGCCGACGGCAACCACGCACGCGTCGACGGGTTCGTCAGCCTCGGCGTGCTGCTGAGCGCCACCGTCGTCGCGCTCGGATTCCAGATGGCCGATCCCCTTATCGGCCTCACGATCACACTCGTGATCCTCAAGATCACCTGGGACTCTTGGCAGACAGTCCGCGCGGCTCCCCAACACGACCGCATGGCAAGCGGCGGGGGTGGGATTTGAACCCACGGTGCCCCGCGAAGGGCACAGAGGTTTTCAAGACCTCCCCGTTCGACCGCTCCGGCACCCCGCCGTCGCGACAGCCTAGCCCGCTCGCGCGCTAGAGGCGTTTGCGGAAGAAGAAGCCGAGCGCCGACAGAAAGAGACCGCGCCGGCCGCGTGTGTTCGCGCTCACCTTCGCGCCGCGCGGGCCGACGGAGAGGCCGAGCCCGCGCTTGCTCACGTTGAGCCGGACGCCCGGAGCGATCCGCCGCGAGCGTCGATAGCCCCAGCTCATTTCACGACCCGCGCCGGCGCGCCGTACTGCCGCAGCGCGTCCGGGACGTCGCCCTGGAAGTTCTCCAGGATCGCGAGCACCCAGCGGTCAGTCGCGGCCGTCCCGTTGAGTGTGTGCGGCGTCTCGAGGCGGCCGTCCTCGGTGCGGTAACGAATTCCGCTCCGCCGAGCCTGGAAGTCGGTCGTGTTCGAGCAGGACGTGATCTCCCGATAACGCTCCTGCGACGGGAACCAGGCTTCGATGTCGTAGCGCTTGGCCGCCGCCGTCGAGAGGTCGCCGGCGGCGGTGTTGACGACGCGATACGGAAGTTCGACCGTCTGGACGAGCGCCTCCTCGAGCGCGAGCATCTGTTCGTGCACCTCCCAGGACTTGTCCGGGTGCGTGTACACGACCATCTCGACCTTCTGGAACTGGTGCACGCGGAACATCCCGCGCGTGTCCCGTCCCGCCGCGCCCGCCTCGCGCCGGAAGCACGACGAGAACGCGCAGTAGCGGATCGGCAGCTCGTCGAGGATCTCCTCGAGGTGCATGCCGATCAGCGGCACCTCGGACGTGCCGACGAGATAGAGCCCGTCCTCGGGGACCGCGTAGTAGTCGTTCTTGTCGGAGGGAAAGAAGCCGGTGCCGTACATCGCTTCCTCGCGGACGAGCACCGGCGGGATCATCGGCGTGAAGCCCTCGGCGACGAGGCGGTCGAGCGCGAGCCGGTAGAGCGCGAACGCCAGCAAGGCGGTGTCGCCCGCAAGGAAGCCGAAGCGCGCACCCGAGAGCTTCGCCGCGCGTTCGAGCTCGAACCGGCCGATCTCGGTGTGCTCGCGGGGGTGCTCGAGCTGCGGCGGCTCGCCCCAGCGCTTGATCTCGACGGCGTCGTCCTCGGTGACGCCGTCCGCTGCCGACTCGTGCGGAGGATTGGGGACCTGGGCCAGGGCCTCCTCGCGTTCGGCCTCCGCCGCGGAGAGCTCCGTCTCGAGCGAGCGCAGCTGCTCCTTGATCTCCTTCAGCTCCTCGAGCTGCTCGGGGGTCGGCTTCCCGTCGAGCTTCTGCCGTGCCCGCAGCTCGTCGACCTGCGGGACGAGGGCGCGCCAGCGCTCGTCCGCCGCGAGCAGTGCGTCGAACGCCTCGGCGGCGCCACGGCGTGCGAGCGCGGCACGAAACGCCTCCGGGTTGTTGCGTGCCTCGCGCAGGTCGATCATCGCGCCAAGAATGCCTCAAGCACCTGCGCCACGCCTTCCTCGTCGACCGGCGGACAGACGAAGTCGGCGACCTCCTTGACGCGCTCGTGCGCGTTCGCCACCGCCACGCCGTAGCCGGCCCACTCGACGAGCTCGATGTCGTTCTCGCCGTCGCCGAAGGCGAGGGTTCGCTCACGGGCGAAGCCGAGGTGCTCGGCCAGGAACTCCATGCCGGCCGCTTTGGTCACGTCCGGTGACGCGAACTCGAGGAAGTAGGGGAGGGACTTGGAGATGTAGAGGCGCCCGTCGAAGCGTGCGAGCATCCGCTCCTTCAGGCCGTCCAGCACGTCCGGGTCCTCGATCACGACCAGCTTCGTCGGCGGCTGGTCGAGCCAGGCGAGCAGGTCGCCGACCGGATGCAGGTCCAGGTGCTGGAAGTCGGCATAACGGCGCGCCTCGGGCGTGACCTCCGCGACGTACAGCTCGTCGTCGACGTAGCAGTTGAGGCCGAATCCTTCTTCGTTCACGGCGGCGATCGTCTCGCGCGCGAGCTCGAGCGGAATCGGTTCATGGCGGAGCCAGCGTCCGCTGACCGGCTCGGCGACGACGGCGCCCTGGTAGCAGACGACCGGATCGTCGAGGTCGGCCTCCAGCGCATAAGGCCGGACCGCGCGGAACATGCGGCCCGTCACGAGCACGACGTGGATCCCTGCCGCCCGCGTCGCCTCGATCGCTGCGCGCGTGCGGGGATGCAGGAGCGCGTCCGCGCCGATCAGCGTCCGATCGAGGTCGCAGGCGACGGCCTTGACCTCGCGGGGAAAGTCTGCGGGGAGGTTCAGCCCTGCGGTTTGCTCAGGAAGTCGACGAGGTCCTTCAGGTCCGTCCCCGGCAGCGACGCGTACGACTTCGGCATGACGTTCTTCGGATAACCCTTCTCCACGTACTTGTTCGGGTCGACGATCGAGTCGTGCACGAAGGTCGCGAGGGGCTGGTTCGCAGCCTTCGCGTACTGGGCCAGCTTGTCGAGGTCGGGCCCGATGTTCCCCTTCGCCTCGGGGCCGGCCGGCGCGTAGGTATGGCAGGCGCCGCAACCCTGGTTGACGAAGATCGCCTTCCCGGGCGCCTCCGCCTGCACCGTTCCGACGACCGTTTGCGGCGCCGGCGACACGACTCCCTCGCTGCCACAGGCGGCGAGCGCGAGCACGGCGGCGGCGCAGACGGCGGTCAAGACTCCCCGGCGCATGGGGCGCGAGTCTACTGCCTCGAATCGCAGCAGAGCCAAGCAGCCGAGCACCCCCAGCCCGATCACGTCGACGGGCGTGTCGTTCACGACCAGGGAGACCGCGAGCGCCACCAACATGGCGTCGACAGAGATGCGCCGCGGCGTCCTCGTGCCGATCCAGACGAGCGCCGCCAGGGAGGCCAGGAATTGCACGATCGTGTACCACGCCTTCGTCGCGCTTTCCCAGGAGAGATGCAGGCGGTGCCCGAGATCGCCGAGCAGCGAGCCCGGGCCGGTGTCGACCGCGTGAGTGACGTGGCTCGAGCCTCCGAGTGCGGCGTCGATCCCGACCAGGCCGAGCGCGACCACGACGACGGCCGCGCCGGCGAGCGCGGCACGGCGCCAGGTGAGCGGGCCGGGGCGCAGACGCAGGAGCAGGACCGCCAGCACGACCGCGTAGACGACCAACCCGCCGCCGTCCGCGCCGGCCTTGCTCCAGCCGATCGTCACCAGCGTCAGCGCGCCGAGCGGGACGAGCCACGGGAGCCCGCCGACCACGAGCGCGGCGATGAACGGCGGCAGCAGCAACGTCTCGATCTGGTTGCCGATGCCGTAGAACCGCCCGCCCCCATCGGGCCGTGCACCCAACACCGCCAGCGAGTTCGTCTCCGACGAGAGCGTCAGAACGAGCAGGAAGGCGGCGAAGAAGAGCGCCACCGCGAACGGGATTGCCCGGCGGCGTGCCGACGCGAGGACCGCCAGCGCCACGGAGCCGGTACCCACCAGCACGAGCACCTCCCAGAAGCGCGTGGTCTCGGTGAACGACAACACGAGCGAGACGGCGACCGCGGCCGCGCCGAGGAGGACGCCCGCGCGCGGGGCCACCAGCGCGAGTGCGAACAGTGTCAAGGCGACAAGCGTGAGCGTCCAGCCGCGGTCGCGATGCACGCGTGTCAGGCGCGTGTCGAGCCGCTTCAGGTCGTCCAGGCTCCCCGGGACCGAGTCGATGTCCGCCTGCTTGTGCTGGGCGAGCGCGATCGCGGTCTGCGTGATGTCGGGAATCGAGACGAGCCCGTCGATGCGCGTCGAGTCCGAGGCGAGAATGCCGCTGAAGCCCGCCGCGTCCACCGCCACGAGGTAGCGCCGCGTGTTCGAGTGCTCTCCGGGTGGGGGTAGCTGGATGTAGACGGCCGGGCGGTGACCAGCTTTGCCGAACTCGAGGTCGACGAGCACCTTCCCGCCCGGCTTGCCGCCGAGCAGCGCGTTCTCGACCTTGCCCCGCCGGAGCGACGCGATCGTCCCCTCGCGGCTGATCTTCCCTCCGGCACCCGGAACGTAGAGCCCCAGGGCAGTCCCCGGTGGGAGCGCGATCCACTCCTGCGCCGGAAGGACGTGGATCACCGGCCGGACGGCTGCCGCGGTTGAGCCTGGGTTAAGGAGCCCCCCAGCAACCACCCCCAGGGCTACGATTCCTCTCGTAAACCTCCCCTTCAAGGAGAGCGATTCTCGATGAAACGCAGGTCATACGGGCGCGACGCCGGTCTGTCGTGGCGCATCTTCCTCACGAGCTCGGCGCTCGGGCTCCTCTACGTCATCTTCGCCGTCGTCCTCTTCGAGGTGCTGAACGTCGGCCTCGTCTTCATGCTCGTGATCGTCGGTGGGCTGGCCCTCGTCCAGTACTACACCTCGGACAAGCTGGCGCTGGCGGCATCCGGAGCCAAGGTCGTCGAGCGCGACCAGGCACCTGAGCTGCACGACATGGTCGAGCGCCTGTGCGCCCTGGCTGACCTGCCGAAGCCGCGCGTGGCAGTCATCGACAGCGACGTCCCGAACGCCTTCGCGACGGGCCGCAGCCCGAAGCACTCCGCCGTCGCGGTCACGCGCGGGCTCTGGCAGCGCCTCGAGCCGCGGGAGATCGAGGGTGTGCTCGCGCACGAGCTCTCGCACATCGCGAACCGCGACGTCCTGATCATGACCATCGCCAGCTTCTTCGCCATGCTCGCGGGCCTGTTGACCCGCTTCGGCCTCTACTCCGGGATGTTCGGCGGCGGACGGCGCGACAACAACTCCGTCCCCATCTGGCTGATCGTGCTGCTCGTCTCGGTCGTGACCTACTTCCTCAGCCAGATCCTGATCCTCGCGATCTCGCGCTACCGCGAGTTCGCGGCCGACCGGGGCTCGGCTCTGATGACCGGCGCGCCTGAGCATCTGATGAGCGCGCTGCAGAAGATCGCGAGCGACATGTTCAGGATCCCGCAGCGCGACCTGCGCGAGGTGGAGGGGATGAACGCGTTCTTCATCATCCCGACCTCGGTGAAGACGGCCACGAGCCAGCTCTTCCTCACGCATCCGCCGCTCGAGAAGCGCCTTGCAGCGCTCGCCGAGATCGCTCGGGAGATGGGTCGGCCCGTAGCGGCCTAAGCTTCAGGCCTTGGGCCTGCGGGACGTTCTCTTCGGCAAGAAGAAGCTCGCCGGGCCGGCGCGCGAGCGGCTGTTCGCACTCACCACCGCGGCGGTGACGCTGCAGACCGAGCTCGGCCTGCGTACGGCCGGGGTCGGCGGGATCTGCTTCAAGCCGCTCTCCGCCGGCGACTTCGTGCGGGCCGAGAGCGACCTGCAGCAGCTACTGGACGGTATCGCGGCGGAGTCCGGCTCGAAGCTGGACCGGCGGGAGGACAAGTTCGGCTACACGTGGATCGTCGTCCACGATCCCGACCTGGAGGATCAGGTCACCGCCGTCCACGCGGTCGCGCAGGGCCTGGAGGAGCAGGGCTTCGGTCCGCAACTCCTCGCGGCGGTGTTCAAGTTCGACGGCGGCAAGCATCCCGTCTACTGGATCTACGGCTACAAGCGCGGCGCCTTCTGGCCCTTCGTCCCCACCGGGGAGGACCAGGAGCGCGACAACGCCGAGGAGCTGGAGCTGAAGGCCAAGCTGGAGCCCGAGCTCCCGGTCGAGCAGGACCTGACGCGCTGGTTCGGCGTTTTCGACGCCCCCGTCTAGAAGCGACACGACCCGTGCCTGGCACGAAAGCCGCAAATTGCGGCCTTTTCGTCATCGTGGCTCTACCGTGATGCCAAGAGTGACCTTGACATGACATCAGAGTGATGTCACAGTGCCGTCCATGAACGTGGCGGCCTATGTCGAGGCACTCCAGCAGGATCTGGCGAACGTCGCCGGGATCGGCGACGAAGCAGTCGCGGAAGCAGCCCGCCGGATCAGCGCAGCCCTCGAGTCATCCCTCCGGCTCAGGCTGATGGACGCCCTCGGCGAGGCCGCCGCGGAGCTGACCAACCAGCTTCCCGACGGTCACGTGGAGGTGCGCGTGACCGGGGGCGAGCCGGAGCTGGTCTACGTCCCGGAGCCTGGGGCGCCTCCTCCCACCGGGCTCGAAGACCTCAGCGCACGGATCACCCTGCGCCTGCCCGAGACGCTCAAGGCGATCGTCGACGCAGCCGCCCAGGAGGCGGGCGTGTCCGCGAACACCTGGCTGCTCCAGCAGATCACGCGGAGCGCTGACCCCACCAAGCGGCGGCACCACCCCGGTGGTCGCCGCATGACCGGCTACGGCCAGAGCTGAAAGGAGTCACCATGCACGTCCTCCCACTCCCGTTCGGGCTCGCGCTGGCACTGATGCCGCGCCGTGAGGCCGACAACTATCGCCGCAAGGAAGAGATCCGTCCGCATCTGCGGAACGCGATTCGTCCGCGCGACGCGATCCTCGGCGACCTTCGCTACTTCAACAACATGCGCGGTCACGTGTGATGCGCAGCGAGACCTTCTCCACACCAGGCCCGGTCCGTCTCGATCTCGAGCTGCCCGCGGGTGCGATCGAGCTCGAGACGGCGAACACGGACGAGACGCACGTCGAGCTCGAAGCCCTGACCGACAAGGAGCAGGTGCACGAGATGGTCGCGGCCGCTCGCATCGAGTGCAATCGCCGTGGGGACGTGTACGAGGTCACGGTCGAGGTGCGGACGCGCCACGGAGTCTGGATCTCGTTCAGCTCGGGGCCGGACATCCGGCTCGGCACGCCTGAGATGCGTCTGCGTATGTCCTGTCCGCAAGGCGCGGAGCTGGACGTCAAGACGAAGTCCGCCGACCTCCGCGCCCGCGGGGACTACGGCGACGTCGACGTCAAGACCGCATCCGGCGACATCAACATCGACAACGCCGCGGACACCTTCGTCAAGAGCGCGAGCGGTGACGTCCATGTCGAGGCGGTCGCCGGCTCGCTCGACGTCAAGACGGCGTCGGGGGACCTGCACGTCAACTCGGTCGCCCGCAACTCGAACCTGCAGCTGGTCTCGGGCGACGTCTACATCGGCGAGGCCGACGGCTCGATCAGCGTCAACACGGTCTCCGGCGACCAGCGCTACGAGGCCGTCCTGCAGGGCCGGCTCGAGCTGCGCGCCGTCTCCGGCGACATCGGCGTCGCGATTCGCCGCGGCTCGCGCGTTTTCATCGACGCGAACACCGTGAGCGGCTCCACGAGCTCGGAGTTCGAGCTCTCCGACGCGCCCGCGACCCCCCTGGCGGACGACGCTCCGCTGGTCGAGGTGTTCGCGAAGACAGTTTCGGGCGACGTGCGGATCGAGCGCGCGCCCGCCAAGCAGAACCTGGAGCTCAGCGAGCAGGCATGAAGCTCTGGCCGACCGGAGGCCTTTGGCGACATCCGGATTTCGTCAAGCTCTGGTCGGCCGAGACGGTCAGCCAGTTCGGGACGCAGTTCACGCAGCTCGCGTTGCCGCTCGCCGCGATCGACGTGCTGCACGTCAGCGCTTTCCAGGTCGCGACGCTGACGACGGTCGAGTTCCTCCCGTTCCTGCTCGTCAGCCTTCCGGCCGGAGTCTGGGTCGACCGGCTCCGGCGTCGCCCGATGCTGGTCGTCGGCGACCTGTCGCGTGCTGCCTTGCTGGCGTCGGTTCCGATCGCGTACGCGTTCGACGCGCTCACGATCGGACAGCTCTACGCCGTCGGGTTCTTCGTCGGCATCGCGACTGTCTTCTTCGACGTCGCGTACCAGTCGTACCTGCCGGCGCTCGTGGGCCGCAACCAGCTGATCGACGGGAACGCGAAGCTCGAGATCAGCCGTGGCGCCGCGCAGCTCGGCGGCCCGGGCCTCGCCGGAGTGGTCATCCAGGCTCTGAGAGCCCCCGCGGCGATCGCATTCGACGCGGCCAGCTTCATCGGCTCTGCGCTCTTCATCTTCAGCATTCGCAAGCTGGAACGGTCGCCGCGCGCCGACGGGCCGCGCCGCCGCATGCGTGAGGAGCTCCGCGAAGGGCTGCGCTACGTCCTGACGCATCCCTTCCTGAAGAACATCGCCGCCTGCACGGCGCTCTTCAACTTCTTCGGCAACATGGGCTTCGCCGTCCTTCTCGTGTTCGCACGGCGCGAGCTCGATCTGAGCCCGCTGGCGATCGGGCTCGCTCTGACGATCAGCAACGTCGGGCCGTTGTTCGCCGCGTTCAACGCGCACCGCATCTCGTCACGGCTCGGTGTGGGAAGGACGATCATCCTCGCGTCGGTCCTCGGCGGCCCGACGTTCCTCGTGGTCCCGTTCGCGCCCCATGGCAACGCCGCCCTCGGGGCCGGAACGCATCCAGGGCCGGATGAACTCGGTCATGCGTTTCATCGTCTGGGGCACGATTCCGCTCGGGTCGCTGCTGGGCGGAGTGCTCGCCACCACGATCGGCGTCAAGCAGACGCTGATCGTCGGCGGGATCGGCTGCTGCATCCCGTTCCTGCCGGTGCTCTTCTCGCCGGTGCGCGGGATTCAGGACATGCCCGAGCCGATGGACGAGGCGGCCGCGGTGCTCGGCCCGCTCGTCGCGGACGCTGCCGCCGTTCCGGCGCAGCACCAGGGGAACTAGTGCGACAGCTGCTTGCCATTCGGGACGCGCGCATCTTTCTCGCCGGCTGGACGCTCTCGCAGTTCGGCGACTGGGCGCTGATCATCGTGCTCGCGGTCTGGGCAAAGTCGTTGACGGACAGCAATGCGTCCGCGGGGCTCGTGTTCTTCGCACTCGCCGCGCCGTCGATCTTCTCGCCGCTCGCCGGCGTCGTCGTCGACCGCGTCCGCCGCCGGCCGCTGCTGATCGCGGTGTACTCCGTCGAGGCCGTGGTCGTGCTGGCGCTGCTCTTCGTCCACGACCGCGGCGACGTCTGGATCCTCTATGCGATGGCTGTCTTCATCGGCACCTTCGGGACGTTGGCCGCGTCGGCGCGATCGGCCTTGATGACCGTCACGATCCCGCGCGAGCTGGTGGGAGACGGGAACGCGATCTTCCAGTCGGTTCGTGAAGGGCTCCGGCTGATCGCGCCGCTCGCCGGCGCCGGCCTCTACGCCGCGGCCGGCGGCGGCGCGGTCGCGATCGTGGACTCGGTGAGCTTCTTCGGCGTCCTCGCTGCGTTGCTCTTGATGCGGACGCCCGAGCCGCGTTTCGAGAAGGTCGAGCACAACTTCATCGCCGAGGCGATGGCGGGTGCGCGTCACATCGTGAGGACGATCCCGCTGCGACAGATCGTCTTCTCGACCGGCGCCGCGCTCTTCGTGGTCGGGTTCTCCGAGACGGTCATCTTCGCCGTCATCGACCAGGGCCTGCACCGTCCGCCGTCGTTCCTCGGCGTCCTCAGCTCACTGCAGGGTGTGGGCGCCATCGCGGGCGGGCTCACCGCGGTGCGCGGCCTACGCAGGCTCGGCGACGTGCGAGTGGCGGGCCTCGGGATGGCGGGCTTCGCGTGCGGCGACCTCACGTTCGTGACGTCGAGCCTGCCGCTGATCGCCGTCGGCATCGCGGTCGCCGGCTTCGGTGTCTCCTGGCTGATCGTCGGTCTGATGACCGCGGTTCAGGTGCGGACGCCGCTGCGCCTGCAGGGACGGGTCTCGTCGGCCGCCGACGTGTTCATCAGCACGCCGCAGACGATCTCGATCGCCGTCGGCGCGGCCCTGATCGCCCTCGTCGACTACCGCGTGCTCGTCGTCGTCGAGGCCGCTGCCGTGGCGCTCTGCGGGATCTATCTCCTCACCCGCCGGCGGCTCGCCGACGAGATTGTCGAAGAGTCACCGCTCGCCGCGTAGGCGCCGACTTGGCGGCGCCGCTTAGAGGTCGTGCGGGCTTGGCCCGCGCGACCGTCTCACATTAGGTTTCGAGCTCCTTCTTCTCGGCGCCTGAACCCACTTCCGCCTTCAGCTGCTCGAGCTCGCGGTCGACCTGGCCCTGCGAGGCGAGCTGCTCGAGCTCGCGGTCGAGCTGGGTCTTGTCCGAGCCCAGCTCCTGGAGGTCTCCCGCTGACACGAGCTCGTCGAGCGCTGATGCGCGCGCCTGCATCTGCTCGGTCTTGTCCTTTGCGCGCTGGATCGCGAGCCCCGTGTTGTCCATCTCGCGGCCGATCCCAGTCGCGGCCTCGGTGATGCGCACCTGCGCCTCGGCGGCGGAGTACTGCGCCTTGATCACTTCCTTCTGCGAGCGGAACTGCTCGATGCGGGTTTCGAGCTGCTTCTCGTTCGAGACGAGCTTCTCTTGCTGGTCCTCGAGCTGCTTGACCTGAGTGTCGAGATCCTGCAGCTGCTGCTGGAACCCGGACTTGCGCTCGAGCGCCGCCCGCGCGAGGTCCTCGCGGCCGGCGGCAAGCGCCTGGCGTGCCTGAGTGTCGAGCTTGACGACGTTCTGCTCCAGCTGCTGCGTCTGGAGCTGGAGGCGCTTCTTCGCCGTCACGACATCGGCGACGCCCCGCTTGACGTTCTGCAGTGACTGCAGCTGCTTCTCGTATGAATAGTCGAGCGTCTCTTGGGGATTCTCGGCGCGGTTCAGCAGGGCGTTGAACTTCGCCCTGATGATCTCGCCGGCTCGGGACAGCAAACCCATCTCAAATTCCTCCTCGTCGCAGGTGTCCGGGTAGCGTACCGCTGTGCTCGTCGAGCGGAGCATGCATCCCGACTGGCTCTCGAACGCCTACCTCGTCGCGGACGAGGAGGGCGGCGCGGCCGTTTTCGTCGACTCCGGCGCCGACGTCGAGCCGCTGCTGGCCGCGGCCGAGCGGTGGCGTGTCGAGCCGAGCTACGTGCTGCGGACGCATTCCCATCACGACCACGTCGTCCACGAGGCCGAGCTCGGCCTGCCGGTGCGGATGGACGCCCTGGAGGTGGGCGGCCTGCAGGTCGAGGCGCTGCCGACCCCCGGCCACTCGGACGACATGGTGGCGTTCGTCGTCAACGGCGAAGCCGTCTTCACGGGCGACACGCTGTTCAAGGGCTCGGTCGGCGGCGGCGACCTCGAGCAGGTGCGCCGCTCGGTCATGGACGTGCTGATGAAGCTTCCCCCCGAGACGCGGGTGCTGCCGGGCCACACGGAGGAGACGACGATCGGCCGCGAGTGGGAGGAGAACCCGTTCGTCCGCGTTTGGCGGGGGGCGCAGCCGGAGGGGACGGAGCGCGTGCACGTCGGCGGGGAGGAGGCGACGCTGATCGTCTGGTCGCCGGACTACGACGGCGGCGGCAAGGCGTGGGTTCGGTACGACGACGGCCGCGACGCGATCGTCGGCGGCTCGCGCGTCGAACGCGGCTAGCTCAGGAGGAACTCGACCAGGCGCTCGCCCTCTGCGTCGATCTCCGCCCGCTCGGCTTTTGTGAGCCGGCGCAGCGGCATGATCTCCAGCTTGCCCTTGCGGTCCACGTTCCAGCCGGCGGCGACGAACCCGTCGACGAGAACGGTCGGGATCACGTCGCCGTTCTTGCGGATCACCGTGGGGCGGTACTTCTCCGGCAGGATGCGTGTCCGCTCCGGCGGCGCGTAGACGAGCAACGACGAGTCCCACTTCGGCAGGAAGCGCACGGGCGCCGGGGCGTCGCCGTCCGGCAGCGGTGCGCGCGGGAGGTCGAGGAGGACGCGCCCACGGTCGTCGCGGAACGTCCGCAGGTCGAGGCGGTCGAGCCCGGCGCGGATGTCGCCGACCCTGACGCCCGCGAAGCGCAGAAGGTCCTGCTGCGTCGCGGGCCCGAACGCCGCGAGGTAGCGCTGGACGAGGTGCTCCGCGCCGGCCTCGCGCGCGGGTAACTCGACCCCGAGGTATGCCTGCATCGCCCGGAACTGGACGCGGCCGTAATGGCTCCAGGTCCCGCTTGGGGGAAGATGGAGGAGCGGCGCGAGCGTACGCGTGCGCCAGCGGAAGCCGCGCATCCCCGCGGCTGCGAGCTCTTCGACCTCCGCCTGCGTCAACGGTCCCTTCATTGCAGCCTTCTGAACCAGGGCGGAGAGCTCGTCCAACTTCTTCGTCGTCACCCCAGGTGTGGTGTCTCGCGCCGCGGGCAGCCACGCAGCGGCGTAGTACGGGTAGTCCCGTGCGCTCGTGATGTGGAGGGTGATCCGGAACAGCTGCGATTTCACGACGCGTTTCTCCTCGAGCGCCCGCGTGAGCTGCTCCTTGCGGAAACCCGATCAGCCGTGTCCAGAGCGCGATGTACGGCGACTGCGGCCACTGCGCCTGGATTGCGCAGATCCGCTCGACCGCAGCCTGCACCGACAGCTTGCGGCGTTCGAGCAGCAGCTGCCGCGCGAGCAGGGCGCGGTTGAGCTCGCGGAGGGAGAGGACGCGGTCGGCGGACATGGGTCGCCAAACCTAAGGCCTTGCACCCGGGAACGTGGTGGCTCAAGGTGCAGGCATGATCTCCCTTAGGCCGATCGACGAGTCGAACCGCGAAGCGGTCGAAGCTCTGGACGTGTCGCCCGCGCAGCAGCGCTTCGTCAGCAATGCGCGCGACTCGATCGCAGAGGCGGCCCGGGAACCGGAAGGTCGCGCGTTGTACTGGGCGATCTATGCAGAGGACACGCCGGTCGGCTTCGTGATGATCAGCGACGACGTCGGAGGGCCCGGCTACTTCCCGCAGTATCTCTGGAAGCTCTTCATCGACGAGCGGTACCAGGGCTGCGGCCACGGGACGGCGACGCTCGACCTGATCGCCGACTACTTCCGCAGACGACCCGAGGTCCAGATCATGAGGACGAGCTGCGGCCAGGGTGAGGGCAGCCCGCTCGGCTTCTACGAGGGCTACGGGTTCGAGCAGACCGGCGAGATCGTGTTCGACAACGAGATCTTCCTGGAGCTCCGCCTTCGTTAGCGCGCCTGTGCTGCGCGATCGACGACGCCTAGCACGGAATCTCGGCGGTGAGCTGCGTGCCTCGCCCCGGCGGGCTTTCGATGTGCAGCCGACCGCCGAGCGCTTCGACGCGATCCGCGAGACCGACGAGTCCCGAGCCCGGGACAGGCTTCGCGCCTCCGATTCCGTCGTCGTGCACGACTACCGTCGCAAACCCGTTCGACCGTTCGACGGCGACGCTTGCGCGTGTCGCTTGCGCGTACTTCGCAACGTTCGTGATCGCCTCCGCGACGAGGTAGTAGATTGCCGCTTCGACGGAGTCCGGCAGCCGGTCTTCCGGAAGCCGGGTGAGCTCGACCGGGATCGGCGCGCGCCCGGCGAGTGCGCGGATCGCAGCCTCGAGACCTCGATCGGTGAGAACGGCCGGGTGAATCCCGCGCGCGAGTTCACGGAGCTCCTCGAGCGCGTGATCGAGCTCACTCTCCGCTTCGGCGAGAAGCGCCTCTGCGGATTCAGGGTCCCTCCGCAGGCTCGCCTTCATCATTCGGAGCCGGAGTGCCAGGGAAACGAGTCGCTGCTGCGCACCGTCGTGCAGGTTTCGCTCCAGGCGTCGGCGCTCGGTGTCACCTGCCTCGACGATCCGGACACGTGACGCGGCGAGCTTCCTATACGCATCGGCGTTCGCCAGCGCTTGCGCGACGAGCTCGGCGAAGTCGGCGAGACGGCGCTCTGATCCGGGTCCAAGCGGTTCGTCGCGTGGTGCCGCCGCTACGAGGGCGCCCCAGACCTGGCCGCCAACCCTGATCGGTGCGGCGCTGGCCGACCCGTAGCCGAAGCTACTCAGCCGTTCCACAATCTCTGGCGGCCGGCCCTCGTGATCGTCGATCCGCTCGGGTCGGCCTGTCTTTCGGATCTCCGCGAGAACGCCGGTCTCCTCGACTGGCACGCGCGAACCGACCGGGAACACAAGCCGGCCAGTGTCACTCCACCCGCCGACGAACGTGACTGTGCCGTCCTTGTCGAAGCGTGCGAGGCTCGCCGCCGGCGCTCCGAGCGTGTTGGCTGCCTCGACCGTCACCTGCTCGAAGACGCGGGCGGATGCTGCCTCGCCCGCGACGAGCGTGGCGATCCGTCGCAACGCAGCCTGCTCGTCGGTGAGCGCCCGCTGCGCGCGCTCGCTCGCGGTTCGCTCGGCGGTGACGGCTGCGAGGATGAGCGACGTCAGCGCGCCGACCGCCACGAACAGCTGGCTCGCGAGCACGCTGTGCGTAATCGACTCCCGCACGAATGGCCCTGAGCCGTGCGCGGTGTTCCACACCGTCAAGGACGAGGTGATCGCGAGCGCAGTGGCAGCACCGAACGGCCCGAAGCGAAGCGCCGCCCAGATCAACACGGGAAAAACGATGTACGGCACGTCGCTCTGCGACGGCACCTCGATCAGCACGATCAGGACGGTGAGGAGAAGCACGACCTCGGCGAGTTGTCTGCGCGGCATCCACCATGCCCCGTGCGCCGCCCAGACGAGGATCAGCGGCGTAAACACGAGCGCGCCGGAAAAGTCGCCGAGCCACCAGGTGCGGAAGACACTGCCGAACTCGTCCGCCCTGATCACTTCGCCGAGCCTGAGCGAGACGACGCCGAAGACGGCGCTGATCAGCGTTCCGAGGGCAGCGCACGCGACGAGGGCGAGGACGTCCCAGACCCGCTCGAGCGCGATTCGGTTTTGCGTCAGTCGGCGGAACAGCACCGCCGCGACGACGACTTCGAGCGTGTTCCCGACCGTCTGACCGACGATCGTCCCCACGGCGTCGAGAAGTCCGCAAGCAGCAGATCGCCGATGACAATTCCGGGCCAGACCCTGGGGCCGAGAACGACCAGCGCGGCGACGCCGACGCCGACCGGCGGCCAGAGTGCTGTGACGGTGCCGTGCAGGTAGGCAAGGTGGAGCCCGGCGCGGCCGGCTCCGTAATACAGCCCCGCGACGGCGCCGACGATGATCCCGTACAGCGCGAGCCGTCCAATGCCCGTGCGCTTCCACGCGTCGAACTTCTTGACCAGCGAGCGATCGTCCGGCGCAGAAGCGGCGAGTGTCGGGCTCAGGCCTTCGAGAATAGACCGTACGAACGGGAAACAGGAAGGGCCCGCGCAGGCGAGGTCTTCAGGCTTAACCCCGTAGCGAACGTGGGTCATCAGCGTGAGAAGCGCGAATGGGCTATTCCGCCCGGCGGTGGTTAAGTCAGCCTAAGCCTGTCCTCAAGCCGTGATGTCGACGACGCAGAAACGGTTCCCTTCTGGGTCGGCGAGAATGATGTAGTCGGCGTCTGGCGGTCGCTTATCCCAGTGAACCTCAGTCGCACCCAACATCTTCAGGCGCGCGACCTCGCCCGCCTGATCCTCGGTGAACAGATCGAGATG